>JAABUZ0100002174.1_pt1 | contig 33524 bp, 40 predicted proteins | sample 5562091 | NCBI WGS metagenome assembly JAABUZ01 (sample SAMN12813069, study PRJNA571459) | rock metagenome | isolation source: Antarctica rocks | place: Antarctica: Victoria Land, Linnaeus Terrace sud | collected 2015-12-21
CGCGCTTCGCGCTAAACTACTTATAGTAATCGACTAAACTACTTTGAGCGATTCGATTCCTCGAATTTTTTTTGACCCGGGTCTTGGCATTTGCACGTGACATTTCCGGGTCAGCGCGACCAGTCTAGTTTAGATAAGTTTTATTTGAAGCTTTAATAAAGATAAAATTAGAGAATAAATAGAGATTAGAGAATATAAAGAATTTGTATGCATTTGAATTAGAAATTGATAGTTTCTTAGATAATATTTTAGATCAATAGGCAATATAAATAATGCGCGAAGAGGTGCGCAAACGATGATTTAATTAAATATCTAATAAATCTATAACATCGATGGGAAGACCCAAATAACTTGGTGGTATTACACCAAAAAGATTGATCTATCCTATTGGGTGTGCATTTACCGAAAATGGGTGTAGTATTTACCGAAACAGGGTGTGGGAGGACTGGCTACCTATCTCTAGGTTACTTTACTTTCAAACATGGGCGGCTAGTGAGGGGAAAATGACAACAGCTGTCTCGAATGGATAGGTTAGGCTGGGCTTCTTCCCTTAAGGATTATTGTTTTGATGACAGGTCCTCTCCTCGGTTGCGTCGGCTGTTGTCACTATTCGAGGGGGAGACGAAGAGACTTAGTTCTTGGCTTCGATCTACGCCTCTTTGAATTACAGGGCTTTCTCCAGACAGTTTTCGCCATCGTGTTTGCGATAACACCAGGAATGAGAAACAGGACTGAGAAAGGGGATAAACGGTATACTCGAATACTAGGGAGACGAAATTGATGGGCCAGGATTTGTGAGCGGACAGGAAAATGTCATGCTCGAGAGAGCAGAATAGCGCGGGTGGAGAAAGCCCATAATGGCGTGAAAATGTTCTCGCTCCAAGATTCCTCTTGAACACAACGAGTTATTGAGAACCCACAGACCGTTTTTCGTTGCCGGCCTCGAAGAGCGGCATTTCGTTCTAGGGAGTGAGTATCCCCTTTCAGCTCGTGCTAGCCACTTTCGAGTACTGCATAACCTGTACTTGCGATTGCAAGCCAGACATTGGATATCATATTAAAACTAGTTCACGGAGTCCACCAAATTCTGCTCCACTTGTTCGCGCCAGTTCGGCGGGTAGCTGTAGAAAATACTTCGACGAACCTATGCAGCACGCCCTGTAGTAAGGCATATGCCCTCCTAGTATTTCAAAACCGCGCAGCATAATCCCTTTAACGCATCTTGACTTGCGGCAATTTCGCTCCGAACGCTTTACCTGCCAGGCTGTTATTTCAATGTCGGGATGCAGACTGAACATTACCTTGGTTATTGGAAGGACGTATATGGGTAGACCGAGCCTTCTTCGATAACATCATCAATGTGGTACACGGTTGGAAAGGTTCTTTCTCTAATGTCCAAAGAGAACCTCTATGACAGCGTGGCCGCCGGTAGCGGCCAGAATGTCAAGTCGTGGAGCTACAAGCCCATTTAGTTATTGACCACTTGTTAGTTCGCGGCACCGGGACTTGCAATGCCCTTGACCTTCTGCATCACGTAGGATGAAGAGTTGTCTTGCTCGATTCCCTTAGGATACGTGTTGAAAGAGAATTCGCAAGCACTCACGGAGTGAATGACAAGGGTAAAAGTGCTAATTAATGGAATCCGGCCCAGGCGCTCAAAGCTCTATGGCAGGAGATCATGTGAGTGCCACCTTCTCATATCGCATTGGCCTGGTGGATCAGAACCGGAGGGACTTTGAACGCTATGAATTGTTCATGGCAGTCGACGACAGAGATCGCTTTGGGAGGCCCAGAAACAAGTCCCTACACAGCTGCTGGAGACCGGCCAATGAAGAAGTTGCAGAGCACCAGTGACTGCGTTGTCCCCAGTCGACCTTGGTTTCAAGTCCATCGGGTCGGATGTTGTTCGAAGGACATGCTGATCTGCTTGCTAGAACTGGTGGAAGCCGTAAATAGCCCGGGTGAGCCAAAATACCAGAGAACCCAATAGAATGGAGAAAACCCAATATACATGTAAATACATGCAATTTTCTTTCACCATGTACAGTTGAACGATGGCAAACCTTTGACTCGCGATTAAGCCCCTTATCTCAATATTCAGAATGTGGTTCCCCCCGCAACTTTTGAAAATCAGTTTTTTTTTTCGACACCGAATTGCATATATTACCAATTCCTCAACATCAACGTATCTGCATCACTACAAACTTTTGTAGAGTATTGACAATAGCTTGTGTAATAGTCTTGATCAAGTTTGAGCACTATAGACACGACCATGTATATCTATTGCTGTCGAGGGACTTTGATCGAGCGCATTTGGGTGGGGCTTGGTGGGGGCTTGGTGGGGCCTTGGAGAGTGTCCAAAACGTGTCGAGACGAAGTTTTGAAAAATGCAATTACACACATAACTGCTGCTTAAGTTGAGTTAAGAAATCAAAACCCCATAGACGTGTTCTTTTATATAGTGTTTCTATTCAGGATCGATTTGATGTAGAACAATAGCGTTGATGTTGAGGAATTGATGGTATTTGCAATCCGGCGTTGAAAAAAAACCCCGATTTTCAAAAGCTGCGGGGGGGAACCACATTCTGAATATTGAGGTAACCCCTTATCTTAGTCTCGAGCCGGAGTCTAGGCCCGTGGACCCGCCCGCAGAAACACTCCAATATATCTCACTTCACGCGACCTTCTTTTCTTTCCTGCACATACATTGATTGCCTCATCAACCTTCGTGACAAAGAAGAGAACGGTTTTCAAAGAATTTTTGGAAGCTTCTAGCCTTGGAAAATCCATGAAGAATGGGAACCCAAAGCCAGCTCCCCAGCCATGGGCAAGAAAGTTTGGGTTTGAGCCAAATGCCCATGCTCGGGGGGAGCTCAAGGTATCGTCAAGGGGTGATCACGAAGTATACAAGGTAGGTATAATATATGAGTTCAGATGGAGACGCAGATATATCGGCCCTGCGGTACTTGAACCGAACAGCACAGGGATTTGGAGATCCACTGCCTGACGAACAACTACCTCAGCCCTGGGTTTAGCCATCATGGCGGCAGACCAATCCGCCACGATGGAAATTCGATATGATCCTCCGGTAGTATGATGCTAGTGCGGTTCAGGAGCACGCTTCTCAAAGCCTATCAAGGCCAACGCAGCCAAAACTAACGCTGAAACAACGGCGAGGAATGAGGGCACCCCATACAAACAGAGTGGCGAGAAACCATATGCCTGTAAGATTGCCCGAGTGTGCAGCTGGCAAAAAGCTAATCGAAGAGTCCGACCCATAGGCTCCATCCAACTGTGGATCTACACTGAACATTCGGAAGACAACGAAACTGCCTGGGTACCTCGTGCATTGCTTCCGTTGGGATTGTGCTGAGCAGCGTCACCACATCAGTTTCTGTTATCTTGGTGACAGGATACTGAAGTACGCCATGACTCCATATAGTATCAAAGCCATCCATGACTTCGAACCATCAACCACCCAGGCGTCATGACCGTTTCATCCGCGGGCTCATTGATATAGTATATCATCAACATTACAGACAAGATGGCCCAAAGACAGAGCTCCTGTGCTGCCTTCGTGGAATGGCGAACGCCGCTGAGCTCGGAGAGATTGTACAGATAATAAAGGTCAGACTTGGGTAGAAGGAATGGTGAGTTTGAAGATATTTCTCTTACAATTAGCGTCCGGATCTGTCTGCCGTCGACCGCGTGGTCGGTCTCCGACTCCAGCGAGGTAGTGTGGAGTTTTGTCCCTTTCCCAGCCTTGGGGTGCACTTTCCAGGTTTATGAGTGATGCTTGCCCCTTCCTTGTTTTGCATGGCCAACACAATATGTTGTTACCTACAGACAACATCTCCTGAATATCCTAGTGGTCCTTGTCCCTTTCTCCTCCTAGTAGCCTTAAGGTCGACAGACTAAGTGCCTGGAAAGATCGGTGTCCTAGGCTTCGACCGTATTGTTATTCGCGTGGTCTCCTGGCGTGTCCCATGAGCGGCCGTATTGCCCAATTCCAACTCTTTACTTTGAACTCGGTTGTTCGTCTCTTTGTACGATGCTCTCAGAATTGAAAAAGCCCATACTAACCGCTACCTTGTCAGGCCACCATAAACCCGTTCATTGCTGAGCAACGCCTGCTTGTTGATAGCCAGTCCGAGTTCTGAAAGCTAGAGCTTGGTCGACCCCTGTCTCGAGGATATTGAACAATACCCTGGTTCTACCTTGACTTAGCTGAATGTGGGCCTTGATCAAAGCAGCTGGCTGTTCATCTCTCTGAGACACGAGCATACGAATTGTAGGCGTGTAACCGTGGGTGCTCCGGACAGGATTGCCATCCAGTTGCTTTGGGTGCAATCAAAAAAAGCTGCAAGTAGAGTCCTGGTTTCCATGAGAATTTGCTTGGCGTCTAATTCGTTGATTCTTCGTAGATCGCTGAATCAGCGAGCTAGCCAAAATGGAAGGCCAGGATCACACTCTGGACTCCTACTCATATCACCCGACAACAGGGCAACTTGCTTCTGCTGATGGCCAAGCTACACTTGCTCAAGACACAGCTGCATCCCAGACAGAGCTAGCTGGTGATACACAACAGATAGCACCAACGGCTCCCCACATCCAGAGATCCAAGAGCCAAACCGACGCGCCCTTAAATATCAGCCAAGCTCATCCTAAGTCAGGACTGCAAACACCTACTCCAGAATCCCACCACCGCACCTCAGTCCCGAAGCCGATAACCTCTCGTCAAGCGAGTCTCCCTCTGCCCCCGAAGCGCTCATTGGCTTTCATAGACAGCAAGGTAAGTGTACCTCCACCTAATAAACCGCATCGTCTGACCCACAAAACAAGACCGAAGCTCGACCTACACGAAAGCCACCGTCAAGATTCGCGCGCAGTCAAGATCCACGCCTTCCGTTTTTCTTAGGAAGACATTCCAGTGTGACAGAAAACAGATCAGCGCCACCACTGTTGCCATCATACTCAAGGTCGAGGATTAACAGCCACTTGGATCAAAACCACGATCCAAATATATTCATTGGGACTTCGTCAGATATCAGAGACGCCGCTGTAAGTACTATGCTCCAACCTCGACCCTGATGCTCATTGCTGAACGAGAGACTTAAGTTCCGAAAACAGCCAGTACTTGTACCTCGGCTCATTCAGCAAAGCACTAGGATCTTCATGACTTCAAGCGAGATGTCCATCGATGGTAGCTATACGAGCGTTTCGCCACCAGTGTCACCGCCGGTTGAGGAGCATCAGATGCATCCAGATATCCGTGATCAGACCAGCTTGCAAGACACTGCCGCTGCAATGGAGGCAGCTGCAAACCCACCCCCTGAAAGCGCCACCAGCCCGGAGTCCAGCCAAGTTCCTGGTGGGCCTCTTCCGATGATGGTCGCTGCTCCCAGCCCCGGTTCCGTGCGCTCGAATGCCAATCCCGATGAAGATACAAGCGAGGAATTCCCAATGCGCCCGAAGCGTAGCTGGATATACAGGATACGGAAGCAGTTAGGGAGATTGTGCAACTGCGTCGCCTGGTGAGGAGAAAGATAAGATCTCAGGAGCTACCGAGACGTCCTTATTAGGCTACATGAGTAATACGACCGCTAGGTAAATCCAATCATCCGCCAACGCTGGCTTTTCAGAGCTCACAAGCCTCATTGACCATCATCACTCATCTGCCACCTTCACCCTTACCATCCGGTATCGCCCATAAGTCCTTCTTCCCTTTAGGCTGACGAGGGTTTACTCGCTCGTCAATACCGTCTAATCCAAGTTCTCTTGCCCATTCTATAGAAACGAAGATGTTCTTCTTTCCCTTCTGTTTTTCAATACCGTACATATGCGTCTTCCTGTAATGTGCGTCCATGTTGTCCGGCCGACCCTTGATTTTGCATTCGCACTTCGGTACTTTGCATATGAATATCTCTCCTTCGCCATGCTTGGACAATACATGGCGGGTTAAGTGCTCAGGGCGCTTGAAGCATGCTCTTTCCCTGCAGAACGGGCAACGATGCTGTGAGCCAGGCTCTCTTTTGACTGGGATCGGTCTTTGAGTTCGTTTGCTTTGCAAGTCCCTAGATGTACTACTGATCTGGGTTCTTATGTACTTCCTCCGTGGACGAGGGCAAGCTATACCGTGAGGAAAGATGGAACAGGCTTCGTCGTCTTCAGAGTCGGAGCTCATTGAAGTGAATGACCTTCCCGAACCGTTTAAACCCAAGGTCTTTGGAGTGGATAACGTGTCACTGAGGTATGCCGAACCCTTGGCCTGGTCCAGCAAGTTTGAGGATTCCCCGAAAGGGGATATATCAAAGGATGGCTTGACGGGTGACACAAATGGATCGCCGAGCATTGGAGGTGGCGTGCTCTCAGTTTTGTATGTTGTCTGTGCTGGCGCAATAGTCTCTGGCAGAGTTGCTGGTTCGGGCTCGATGATGCTATTGTGAGCACAAGTGGCTGGATAGTCTCCGTATGGTCTTCGATCAAAGGTATAATCTTCATACTGGTTGTTGAGAGGTGTAGGTGATAGCAGCCCATTCTCGTCTCCAAAAATCGTGTGCGGCGAAATGACCTCTTCATCCCTGTATCTGGGAAACGAAGAACCATCGATACCAGTGGGCGTGCTGAGTCCCAAAGCTATATGTAGCTTCCCAGAAAGGCTGCTCTCCTCGGTGTCCATGGCGAAATTGTCCTCGAGACCTCGTGAGGTAGGTGTGGAGCAGGTGTACGTGCTCTGAGTGCCAATTGCCTGGGAAGAGTACAGATCTTGGTACTTCAGTGGTGTCCTTGGAGTTGGAAAGCGCTGATGCTGAGCAACAGACGAACCAAAGATCGGTACAGGCTTAATAGCGGAAGCCAGAGAGTGTCTCCGCGAGGGTGAGGCAGACGTCGACGATTTAGGGGTGAGATACCCACTGGTGAGGCTGCCGCAAGAGAAGCTCGAGCTTGACGAAGCATACGAATACCCGTATACTGGCTCACGGTACTCGGTGTCGATCCAGCTTTGACCCATGAGCTCGTTCAGATTGACGGTGACGTCCATGCCCATGGGCTCTACCATCGCTCCATCCTGGGCGTCGAATGACAAGGTAGACATTGACTTCTCTAGCTGTCAGCACAGTCGCAGGATTTCGGTGCTCCCGATGGTTACTTACAGTGGCAAGTACTGTATCAGGCTACAAGCTGTAGGCTACAGTGGTCGAATTATCCAGGATTACAGGAACGCACAGATCACCACTGGACCCCATACTTATAACTATTATCTCAGAGTGGAGACAGCTGCAAGCCAGTCTGAGATATTCAGACCCTGGAATGCTCGCAATTTGGTCCCCCATATCAGGACCCCATATTCTGGGCGGCTGTCTGAAGTAGCCCGCCTTGCCGTTTCCTCGAGCTCGGGACGGGACGCGGAACTGTGGAGCATTTCGAGACCCAGGGCTCATGTTGTCTACGAAAGATTCCGAACCGCTGTCGTAGGAAGGCCGGTTCAGCCCACCGGCGGAGCAGCCGTCAAGTGATTTGGTCCTTTTCCGCCCCCCAAGTACAACGTCACACATGTTTGCGCCAGCTATCTTGCTCGAGAGGTTATAGATTTAGGCTTCGTCTGATTTGACTGCGTCTGGCTAAGCTTGACTTAGTTGCAGACGAGGCTTATCACCGTGGCCAGTGAGTGGTCACGCCCTACATGCACGCTGTGTGTCGTGCATAGCATCCCCACACCGTCTGAAACATCCCACCACAAGGAATGCGATCTTAGGTTCCGATTGGCGTCGAAGCTTCGCACCTGCGTACCTGGCATTAGGCAGGTCTTGACATTCATGTACGTCCAGCAGAGAAGTCTGCCACCCAGGGCAGATGGCATGCAGGCAGCTACTTATCGATACAGAGCTGTGATCTACAGTGCACATCGATCCCGCAGCATGCATCCAGCACAGACTCAACGATCTCGGAACTATAGTCGTTTTCTCCAGGTTAAAGGGCAGGTTTTGCCTTTGGAGATCTGGCCCATCCTTTTACGTGCAAGCCATCTCAGCAAGAGCGTTGTAAAGAGTAAAGCGCCCGTTGAATCCTAGTTCAATCAATCGTGAACGTGCGAACTGACATTTCTCTCCGAAATCAGGGCGGATCGATTAGCCGCGTAGGCTTCTCATACCCACAACAGAGGGTTCCTAACAACCAGCGTACAGAGGATCGTCACCACGACAGACACTTCGGTTTATCACTCTCTCTGGTCACATTTATCGTCCGAGTCCTCACCGCGACTGCTGCTCAACACTGGTGGGTTTACCAAGTCACGGAGAAGGCTATGCGAATGGCATGCATAGCAACCGACCAATCCGAAGCCCTAAAGCGCTTCCCAGTTATAGTTCTATGGTCATGCAGCAGCGATCGTGCAGTCACCATATGCGGCTTCAGACCAAGCAGCGATTGTTGCCTGCGATAGTAGAGGTCACGGCTTATTCACAGGAGACACTTGCCTCCTTCCTTACGGCCTTTGGGTGTCTTTCAGGGACTCTGCCCATAGCTTTATATCCCTCCCGCGGGACATGCATCCGCTGCATCGCAGGTTCTTGCAGTAGTGCTCTGCCAAGATGCATCTGCAGGAGTAGCTTGTCGGTCAGCGATATCGGATACCTGAATCCGAGAATTATGACGGTCAAAGCTTTTTCTCTGCGCTACTACCTGCAAATCACTTGACAAGACGCGTTAGGTGTCTTTCCACTGATAGCAGGAGATAGTACGACCTACGGTGGTGGAGGTACGACCTGACGGCACTAGAACACAAGACAGTCCGCATTTGTCACAAAGACCAGTCAAGCGTATTACCTCTCCACTGAGCCAGATCGTCGTTCGGGGCATGTAGAAACAATCAGGTCGTCATGCTATCTGGGACATATCATCCGCTACGGCGTGCGCATTGAGTTCTTCGATCTGTCCAAAGGTGCAAACTTCACAGCCTTAGGTACACACCAATGCGCTGGGTCATGATCACGTTACGCACGTAGTACCTCAGATTTGCGGACTGTTAGGGGATCAGTCCAGGACACTTGAAGGAGCATAGCCAGCCTAGCGGAAGCAGGCTCAATATCGTTTTCCGGTATCGTGAAAACATCACATCTCAGATACTGCTCTACTCCGTCGAGCAATATCTTAGCATGGGCTGAGCTACTAGCAGTATTGCAACAGCTCATCCCCCTCACTTCCTCTCCTCTCTTACATTCTGGCTGGCAACGCTCGTGAAAGCCCTGATCGACAAGGGGCAAAGTCTCCCTGGATTAGTACGCCTTGCTTTTTGATGTACGTTCTCTTCGCTCACGGTAATCTCATCTCAGACCCTGCTATGATGATTTTGCGAGCTCTTGTAGCGAGATGGTGCACCTTCTCACTTATTCAACCCTATCATTACTGTGACTGGGATCTCTTCGACATCTCCAGTTGAACCCGTCAATTCAAATGTGTCGGCAATCCCACCATCTGAATTCTTTGAACATTCTGGGTACCATAACGATGATTGCTGCGGTATCTAGTGAATCGGGCGTTCTAATTGGTCCTGAAATCATGGTGGAGGTAGTGCCAAGCCGGAGTAGGATCGGCCCGAATGCCGTCCGTTCAGCGGCAAGCTTAAGATGGCAGATCGCAAGGCTGTGTTCCTTCTCTTAGCGGCACCAGTTGTCTCAGTGCTTCAGACCCCGTCGGTTTTCAAAATGCAAGATTTTCCTCCAAAGGTCTGAGTTGGAAAGCGATCATATCTCTGTTTTTAATCTTCGCGAGTGCAATTCAGGGTCCTCTTGACAAAATCTATCAACACAAATCAGAATTATACGTATTAGATTGTATCAATATTGATTTTGTATAAAGATTTACGTTCTTTATAATTCAAGCTATCTAAAATAAAATTTGAGCAAGAAGCGCAAAAGTTGTAAAACTGCAAACATCGAGAGAACTTTAACGATTGTGCTCAATTTTAAAGTTATAGAGTTTGAGCTTGTTTTCTAGTACAATCTAATATAATAACTAAGCTTTTTGATGCTCAACTTTGATCAATTCGCAACGTGTACAGTAATTGCAGCACAACGTATTATAGAAATCTTTCGAACTTTTAAATTATAGCGACATCGAAATAGTTGTTTGTTGTCGAGACTTTGTCAATTATGCGTTGTGAGATGGCAGTTCAAACAGATTGAAAAGATGCACTTTTGTATGTAAACACGAACAAAAAAACTGATGTTTACGCGTTTTTCGGTTCAGACGTGTGATAAAGATGCTCGAGCCCTGCGACGCTACAGATTATCACCCGGCCCGAGACAAGGCACCAGAGGCGGCAGTTCGGGGGCGCAGCCCATCGATGCTGCTCAATTGACCAGTCATTGGTCAATGCCTTCACGATGTCTGTCAAATCGATCCCTGAGCTTTCGAACTCTGAGTTTCCTGTCAGCATAGTCCCACTGTCGCGTTCGCCCCCGTTGGTTTGGAGAACGTATCATTCCACTTAATGCGCTCTGCTCAGTGAGCAGGTAGTGGCGGAGGCTGCCATCTTCAGTATTACTATGAGAAGATGAAAGAGCGAGATGATGCCGGACTCAGCGCCTAGGAGTGATGTCTTCACGTCAATACTGCGTGTGCTGGAAAGGATCGAGGAGAAGCTCGACGGGCAAGAACAGGGCCCGAATACCTTTGAAAACATTGCCAGAGGCCCGCGCAGCGCCGAAGCTATTGACCCTATCAGCGAAGTGGACCTAGCCGATCTACCTGAGCTCAATGGATTCGCTTCGCCAGAAAATTCAGTTCCCGACATCGCAATCGGCCAGCCACATGAAAAGGCAGAGGTCCCATATAGCGATATGGGTTCCACCTTTCAAGAGACGGATCAGAACGAGGAACTCAAGGAGCTGTTGGTATCATACCTCGGGGACTGTTGGAAGCTACCGGACGATAAGAGGTTGCCCTTAAACCTTGTCAACAGAGCGGTCGATTGGACACATGCTGCACGGGATCCCCAACTTGTAACGTCGTCAATCAGGAAGGATGCTATCAAAAGGGGCCTAGAACGACTGAAAGGCTTTGACATCGACCTTAGATCGCAGCTGGGGAACGATTTCTTAATAATTGATTACTCTCCTAAAAACACCTCTCGGCTCTACAGGTTAGGAGAAAAGGCTGTAGGTTCTGAAGTGAGAGTCTCGTTGGGAAAGCCGTCGCATCATCAATGGTCTAGGCTTATGTACGTTATGTTCCTTTGGCCGAATGGCCTCGCATTGACCAATGTATAGTCTGTATCAAGGCATGACGACCGGGCATAGTATCAAACCACGCAGACGTGATCCCCACGATCCGATTCCGTACTTTTGTTGCAATGGCGCTACCGCAGGCTTGTGGAGTCATCTTTCGACTCATCTAGAGCAAAGGCGGAGGGTTGCCACAACGAACCCGTATCTGAATCGTTTGGAAGGCTTTCATACCACGTTCTATGAGATACGTAAGCCCTCCGACGTCAACGAGCTATGGAAACAAGGTCCGCTTTACGACCATCCATTTTGCTGGTCTTTTAGAAAAAGCGCATACACAGTGAGTGACCCTCCCATTTCTTCGATCGGAGCCATTGACGGTGCGCAGCTTTATAGTGCATTTCAAGTGGACGAACTAGATGCCTTCGCCGATCCGGGATTTCGGAGTATGTATCGCCATTGGACGCTCCTTGTACTTGCACCGGACCACTTCTTCAATGAAAATAATCTGTCTTTCCCAACTTATTCACAGACTCCCCAAAAGGTAGAAACCCTTGGGCATTCATTTGGCAGACTTTACTCCGTAGGCGCCGAGATGAATCTTATTGCGCAAGGCCTCGGCAAGATCAGCGAGCGTTGGGCCGAGTTTCATTCATTCTTTGACTTCATCCTCGATGGTAGCGATTCGTTGATGAATCCGTCGGATCATGACAACCTTCTGTTCGACGACGGCGCTTTTTCCAGATCAAGGCGTTACTTCTGGGCTATCGATTGCTTATCGGAATTCGACCTTAGCATCAGCGATAACATAAACCAGTGGGAGCTTTTCAAGCAGGCTCGTGTACTGTCTCTTCTGGCTGTTAATGCTTTGCCGGACCTGGACTACCGTCAATTCAAACAGGCTGAGAAGCAATGCCAGATATTGCAAGTGCAAAGAGAGAACTTTAGACAGAAACTTGCGTCTACGAAGGCTCTGAGGGATGCTGTAAGTTCGTCCGCTGTCTTATATATCCGTATCACGGTGAATTCTACCCTTCTCAGGCGGAGATCCATCAAGACTATGACTCGGTTTCAAAGGTGACTTTGACCAAAATTTTGCAACTCAAGTGGGCAATGAGGAGACAACCACAGCCGTGTGCTCACGATTTCAACGTGGGATGTTGCTGACATCTGTGCAGCTGTTTAACGCCAGCGCCGTCATCGAAAGTCGAGCATCTACCCGCCTGGGCGAGAACGTCAAGGTACAGAGCCTTTCTAATTTGCTTGACTTCCACGACTAACAAGTATGCCAAGCTCTTAACCTTTGTAAATATCTTTTTTCTTCCCTTGTCCTTTTGTACAGTAAGTGCCACCATCCCGATTACCGACCACAGACATCAAGGCTGATAACATGTAGTCAATGTGGAGTATCAACGACAAATTCTCGAGTACAGCTCTAATCATCACCATTATCCTCGTCGCGGCCATGACATATCTTTCCATGTTTAATGTCAATAATATGGTTCGTTGGTGGAGCACTTTGTACGGTAACCGGAAGAAGGATGTGGTAAGCGCAATGAAAGCAGACCAAGATGAAGCGTGGAATCAACGAGGCAAAAGGTTCGAGGTCTTCCGTCCTAAACACGAGAACCCGGAGCCATCCGAATGGTACATCACGCTATACACGCTTCTGCGTCCTGCAGTACTTCTAGGATTGGATCGACGAGATGATCGCAATGATCCTCCGGCTGGGACTGCGTATTCCACTTTCAGCTGGACTACTCTGAAGCATGTCTTTCGCAAGCGTCGCCCGACGCCTGAAGCGCCAGGACGATCCGAAGAAGGTTGGGTGCTATAGGACATTCAAGTTTGCCCTTCAGATTCAAATCCGCAATTTCAGCCCCTGCACACCTAATGTGTGGCAAAGAGTAGGTCTTGGTTTGCATGCTTCTTACTGCCAACGGCCAATGGTTTTTCCAGTCACTAGGAGTGAGAGATGCTGCCAAATATCATAAGGATTCAGTGCCAGGATCGAAAGGTCGGATTTCTTCGGAGACCTTCGCTGCCGTCAATATCTCTGTAGCGGAATCGAAGGCGCACCAACCAACCTTAATCGGGCAAACTACGCTACCACAATTTGACAGACCAAGAAAACTTTAAATCATACATCTGCTTGCGGAGTCACTCGGTGCGGATTTACATCAATGCAGTCTCGGTTTAGATGGATCTAGATCGACCTGTATGCCGTATGCGAGGCCAGCCATGGCAGCAGACTAGTGGCCGAGTGAGTGAGTGAGTGGGCTTTTGTTTCCTTGAAAACCTTTCATTAAGGTACCTTGGCGCGACCACTGAGAAAGCAGTCGTATTCGTGCCACCTCCGAGATCTCAAAAGTGTACTTATCGGAAGTAGGCATGTAATATATGGCTTGTGGACATGTTCGGTTCCTAGAAAGCACGATGCAGTACTGACGATGTCGTAGTCATGACATTACCTACGGCGTCGCTCGGTGCAGCTGCGTTATAGAATCAAGACAACCTGTTTACATGGCTTCCCATGCCCATGCCCGATTCAGCCGATCCAGCGCTTCCAGTGTGCCTACGGCGAGAAGAGAAGAGGGGCTGCACGCTATACAGAGTCACCCTTCGCTCCTACGGATTCGTAGAGCATCCTTCTTCCCTCTTCTCCTTCCGTTTCCCAGAACTTGACCATCTGATCCGCTACCGCCTTCGACAATCGAAATCATGAAACTGTCACCTCTCCTCTTGGTGGCTGGTGCTGTGGCGTCAACCCCTTCAAGATTTAGAACACAACTCTTCGTTGACAATGCAAGGCCCCCGTGTCCGCTTTGATCTCACCCGGTGGCTGTTGCTCACCTAGACCACAGTTTGACCATCCCACACTCGCCAATCCGACTACTGCCGCCCTTGTGGGTGGCACAGCAGGCGGAGCACTGTACTACAATGCTTTCGCCTACGTGAACACGGTCGAAAGTGGCGCGACTCTGAAAGCTCCTAGCCCGCCGTATGTCGCCGCCAGTGGGCTGACGGTTCAGGCTACGTCGGGCCAGCGTTCTTGGAAGACGATGAACTCGAGGTATGACGTTGTCGACTATCCGAGACATGTCCATGTGCATTGTCACGGGAAGCTCGGCTCATAGGGCTAACAACCCCGTTCAGCGTCGCGTATTTTAATCAACAGAGGATATACTATGCCTGTTCAGTATACGACAACGGCGGCGTTCTAGTGCCAACGACCTGCACGATACAACTCACAGGCATCAAGTACAACACCGGTCTCACGGTCTTGCAAGAGCTGCTGTACAACCCGGCTCTTGTGCCCGCGGGGCAAAGCTTTGCCATAGCGACTTTCCCATCATCGTTCACTAATCTGGTGGAGGTGGATGTCCAGGTGCCATCGGCCGCGGTCGACACCGCGCTCGTTGTGCTCACGTTTGATAACAATGCTTATACCGCGTATCTATAGTCTTGAGGGGTGGACGTACTGGGGACCTTTTTCCTCCAAAGCTACAAGATGCGGTTTATGTTCACGCGCTTGGATTTTCAGAAGACGTCGCTGCTTTGTTTGATTTGGGCTTCAGTGTGTTTCGTTACTTCTTCGCTACTGTGAGTACCCGGCAATTCAACATTGCGGCGTGCAACGACGATGCTTCTGCATGTGATCCCTCATCCGCAGATGCATTCCATCTTCCCTCCTGGCTCCGATCAAACGGGCTTTCGGAGAAGCATCAAAACGCAATTCCAACTCCAAGGTACCTCCCCACGAAATGCAGCAGCAGCACAGCTCCCTTGTTCCTCTCCAATGGATTTCTTCTTCCTTAACTAGCATTGCGCAGCCAGCCACTATCAGAAGTCTGTTTCGCTATGGATTGAGGAAATCCCAGATACTTACTTGATATTTACGACACAACTCCCACAAGCAATCCCGCAGTCCCCATCATCTCGTCACCATCCCGCAGGGACATTGAAGGTAAGACAAAACCACTGCTCGAATTATCAGGACATCTCAATACTCCACTATTCCACATCCAAGCAACCCACAGCGCCACCACCCTACTCAACCCTCCAAGTCAACGCGCAGCATCCCCTGCTTCCGTGATTCCAAATCCTCACTCCTCACCTAAAACCAACTACCTAACATCCAACGCAGCTGCTCACGCTCCCAGACCAGCGAGTGTGAACACACATCCCCCCCCCCTCAAACCCCCCTGTATTGCTCAATATCAGCGCTTCCTATATCTCTCCAATCACTTCCTAAAACCAACGCCTACATTGACTTTCGTAGTTTTTGGACTCAGGTGTTGCCTTGCAGATATCAGCTTCCACCATCCTTTCCTGTGGCTTTCTGCATTTCTGCTCGTCTTGTGGTGTGGATATGGCTAGGCCGGGGTGTTTTTTTTAAAGGGTCAATTGAGGTTGGGGTTTGCGGAGGTGGGTTAGCCGATTCCTTGAATTGAGGGGGGGGATTGTAGAAGCTGAGACTGACTAGGCGCTGGCGGATTAAAGATGGAAGTTTAGAGATGAGAATTTGACCATGATTCGAGTTTGATTCTGCCTTGGACGGTGACTATTCGGTTACAAGGAGCAATAATGGATCACGTCCTTTTCGGCGTGGCTGCTTGCAGCGCTCTCCATCTCGTTTGCTTCAAGGCTCCTTTTTCCGCGCTTTATGGTGCTGTGTAATCAGCTATTCGGAATGACTCTATTCTCGGGATACAGAGGAGCGATTGGGTGCGGAGGCGAAGGATTTCTGAGATCCTCTGAACAGGATATAGATACTTCGAGCAAACTCGCACGAACATGGCAGACACGCGAGCTTGTTGATTCCACGGTCCTAGGATAGCACTCAAAATATGATAGGTGTCTCGCTCTTGCCTTACATGACATCGGGAACGAAATGCTGTTTTTAAGCTACGATGCGATGGGAAAAATTCAATTCATAACGGTGGAAGAGGTGAAACCGAAGAAGGTTTAGAAGAGGCTTCGCCTCGTTGACAGACTCCAGGATCGTGGATCGAGACACAAAGATCGAGAGGTTGGTGCTTGAGATTGGGGATCATGAGTTGGTTTCTCTGATGCTTCTCTCATACAAGTAAAGTGATTTGGATGAGGGGTGAGGGAGTGCATGCTCGAGTACATTCAGAAAATTATGATTACAACAAGTAGTTGATTGATGATAGGGACTGAGTTGGCAGCTGGAATGCGAGTAGATGAGGCTCTGAATCTGGGAGTACGTAGCTGGTGACAGAGACTGACTCACAATGTCTGGCTATGAAAGATAGGAGATTCTGCATCTCATAGAGCCGTTCACTCAATTCCAGAAGATACATCATAAAGCACTATCCACGGCTCGAGCCATCACCCATCATAGAGGCCTCAACTACCTCACAGTCTTGAAACTATACAACGAAAATGAGCAGAAGAAGAAGTAGGCGCTGGTGGTGCCGCCAATGCCGCTGGGACTGGCGCCTATCTTCACTCGCCTGCGGGTTTTGCGCCCACAGAAGATGTCACAAGTGCGCGATCGATTCCAGGGAGAGAGGTTGCAGCCAGTGACATTTCGAAAATGAAAAAGAGATCAAGGCGCTGGTGGTGCTGCAACTACGAATTCGACCGGAGGCTGGCTCGGGAAAAGTGCGTGTTTTGCTGCCATGTTCGATGCTGAGACTGCGTGATTCGGTCCGTTGTAGGCTGGAGGGCTGCTCTGAGTGGGGATTGGGTGTCAAGCAAGGGGATTTTGTTGTGAGCTAAGCGTAGAGCAGGACGATATTGACACAGGAATTGGGATCAAAGATTATGAACGGACTGACGATAGGAATGCGAAGGTGAGGGATGGATGAGCGTACTACGGAGTGAGTGCCAGGGCGTCGTCTAGGGATTGACGGACTTGGAAAGAAAGGTATATCTGGTTCTAAACTTTGTGCCTTTATCAAGGGTGCTGTATGGTGACTGAGTGAAGGGCGTAAAGCTTTGTCGAACTCGACTTCTCGTTGGCCACGCTTTCATTCTGCTGTAAGCCTCCCTTGATTCTCGTCGTTGCCCGTTAGTGATTCGGTTTCGTCGCCTTGATTGGTCCCCAGCTAGCCATCCCAGGAGGCTCTATGGCGACGGACGGAATTCTGTCGAAACGAGCTGTCAAGGCTCCTTACCGCGCGAGACTAGGAAAGGATGCGAACGAGTAGCTTGGGGCTGTCTCGATGAAAATCCAATTTCAAGAGAAACGTCTTCTCGAAACTCACTCGGGCGCTTGAATTTCGAATTTCAGCTATAGGATGTACTGGTAATGAGACAGGATATATGACCATGCTCTGTATATCTAACAGCGACTTTATTAAGGCGGTATTATCTATGTAGGCGGAAGCGATTTGGAAATTTGTGACTCTACATCGGAGTCTCATATAAAAACAGGAACGTCGTTTTCGACAACAGATGAATACCTACCTAAGAGAGACAGCAGCTCAAGCACATGGGCATATAACGTTGAGCACAACCGATCTATAGATTTGAAAGGTAGCACTACCGTATTTCGACCATCAAGAAAATGCTCATTACGAGGAGCAGGTGCAACCAAAAAAATGAGCTCGAAAAGGACAGCCAGTGCGTTACTATCTAAGTGGAAGTCTACCATTGACATATTCACCAAAGCCACCAAGGTAGATTCTCGAATGGCTTCAGATCGTCAACATTCCATGTGGCTCCGCCTGATGTATTCTTTGAGAGGATGCACTTTCGCATGCAGCAATATTGGGACCGCTCGTTCAGGCTCTGTAGAGTACCCTAGTCGTACATAATGTTCTTGTTCCTTGTGACTCAACAGCTGAGATTAGTGTCATAGCTCTTTGATCTCGATTCCAGGTTGTGGAAAATGCAAAGGCTTCGCTTCCATGAAGGTTGAAGCATTCATATTTTTTTTCGGAAATCGGTCCTGGTTTGCAGCTGCATTCATCTGTAAAAGTCATCTGAAATGAGCCTAGGCGAGTTGATCGTTCGTCGCTGAAGAGGATGACGACCACCTACTTTGTTAACACACGTTTGCCAGCTCATCTGGTGACAATTGTATTCCTGGGCCTGGGGAGATATCCTTCGCGTGACACTGAACGCTTAATTTCAAAGGTCCCCGTTCCCTTAAAAGATAGATCCAGACTCGCACTAGGACAGCCCTTCGATGAGCTTGAAGGAAAATCCGTCTTCAATCCGGTCTACCCAGAGGTAGGACTGTTCCTTGCGAACTTTCTTCGCTTTTTTAGAGACTTCTCCTTGACTAGCGGCATCATGGCAAAGGATGCGGCTGACGCTAGGACCGAAACGATCAACGCCGATGCTTCAGTTTTCTAGAAGCTTTTTTCCAAGGATTCTAAGAACGAGATTGAGAGGTTTCAGAGGTCCGACGAAAGGCACAAGGAAGCTGATGGGAGGGAGGAACTTGGACGCAAGACAGAGAAATCACAGAACTAGTCCGTCTATGCGATCGACAAGAGCTTTTGCTGCGACCCATAGATCGACCGCTGAGCTACCAGACAAAAAGCCAGTGCACGTAGCCAGGGTCCTCGGTTTCGGAGCCGATGGAGTCTTGGAAGTTATCGGTTTCGTGTTCAGCAAGATCAAAGAGCTGATCGGGTCTGGGGACAACTTGATAAGCGGCAGCTGGGATAAGCTGACAGCGGCACACGATGCTGAGAAAATCTCATTTGACAATTCATCGTAGCTATCTTTAAAGGTCATCATAGTGTTTGACGTTATACAGCCTTCCAGAAGCGAGAGTGTTCTGTGCGAAGGCTCGATCACATGCTAACTTGCCTTGCTCCTCAGAGAAGCGGCCCTAATGGTCGACACGACCTGCGGATTCGTGAGCACGTGCTCCGACGATTCCATGGTTTGAGGTCAGATACGACGGGACCAGCTCTCTGTACACCATTACCAAGGAAGACGCATCATCAGAGAGCCTTTCACGACTCTCAAGCGTGTAGCGCAACTTGGTCGAAATCCAATGGACATCTTCGAATAGATACACTCGATTTAGCGCTCACATAGACTGCTTGAGATGATCCCGAAGGATTTGCTTAGCAGCTCGTAAGATGATGGCCGAGAAATGCAAAGAGAGCCACTTGGGTCCATTAAATAGCAGATGACCATCGCGTGAGCCGTATTTCTTCTGACTGTGAACGTCGACTAAACCTCGTGATCGTCCTATTCACTTGTCGCGCTATGTTGTCAACCATGTTTCATCTCGAAAGCAGCCAGGGGGCGGAGCACTAGCGTGCCACTAGCGTGCCTTATATTGCGGTGCGCCTTGCTGCGGTTTTGGAGGATTTAATTCATTCTAGAAGGACAACACAGCCTGCGCAATTCATCCTGCCGTCTATAAATGCGTCTTTTGCGTCACCATTCGAGGCGATGGGGTCTCGTGACTATCTCCTTTCCGCATACATATTCTCCTTGTTCAGCAGCCCCGAACGAATGCATCAATAAACCTCTTCCTCGAAAACCAAACATTCTGACCAACAGAGCCACAAACCTACCTAACATCACTCCTCCTCACATCAATCACCATGTATCTCCTCCCGCGCGAAGCTCTCGACCGTCGCTCCAGCCCTCCTAATCCCATCAACCCTATCATCATAATCGGACCCGTCCTCTTCTTCCTCTTCGTCAGTGGCATCATCATCGGCCTCATCATCAGATCTCGACGTTTAAAGGCTAGGGGTCCATACAAATACCACCAAAGCCAATGGCACGGTCAGGGTCCGTCCCATCATGTGCGGAGTGGCGGCGGCCATTTTGGTCACCATCGGCATCATCACTATGGCGGCCATGCAGGCGATGGAGGCGCCGGCGCCTATTACGGCGGTGCTGCAGGTGCTTGGGGGGGTGGTGGGTATAGCACTTCAGGAGGCGATGGGGGAGGTGGTGGATTTAGCTCTTCAGGAGGCGATGGGGGAGGCGGTGGGTTTAGCTCTTCAGGAGGAGGCGGGGGAGGTGGTGGGTGTAGCACTTCGGGCGGTGGCGGGGGAGGTGCTGGAGGATGCTGAACGCGATACGTACATGAAGAGACGGAAGAACTAAGTCTCAGCCGTAAAGATCACGAATATTGAAGCCCTCCTGAGGAACACCAATCAAAAGGCGCTCATCACGGATACCTTCGTCAAGAAGCTCGTCATTTAGCTCTGCTAGCGGCTTGAATGAGAGTCTTTTGACATTCGCTTCTATCTCTGCACATTCAGTCCACTTTGGAAGAGGCGGTCCTCGTGGTCGGAGCACCTCTAGCTCTGCCAGACCAGCAGAGACCGTTTAACCTCATGTTGGAGGGGTGGACTCAATTGCTTCATTGAAGCTGTATGCAACAGGCCTAATGACCTTTAGCTGGATGTGTGAGTTCATATCCAGCGTCTGTTGGCGGCTAGTTGGATGCTAACCTGTAATCTGTAGAGGTGCTCGTTGACAGTTCCAATGGCTTGCGTTGCCCACGAGGCGGACAAACTCGATATGTGGAACTGTTGAGTATTCCTATCTTTGACGATCTATGTAGCCGGTCGAAAGAGAGAGCACTCTCAAAAGAATAAGGCAACATCCATTTCTGTAGCCCATTTTCTTATCCATGAAGTACTTGATTTCCTCTCAAGTGTGCCCTGAAAGCAGCCCTGACACGGAACACTAGCGTGACCTTGCCGTGTCATAGTGTGCTGTGCGCCTTGAATGCAGCCTGCGTAACCCATCATGCCATCTGAAGTAAGTGCGATTCTTGTGTCGTAAAAGGTAAGCAGAGCCAAGGGGGCTTTGGCATCTATCTCCTTCGTCTATATATCGCTCCGTCGAGCAGTCCCGAACGGTTGCAACAATATTTCTCTACCTTAATCGCTTAACAAACGGAGCCACAGGCCTATCTATCCTCGCTTTTCATTTTGAAGCCTACTGTCATGTCATGTATCTCTTGTCGTGCGAAGACTGCGACCACCTCTCGACCAACTCTCTCCACTCTCTCATCATAGTCATATCCATCGCCGGCTCCCTCTTGCTCCTATCTATTATCGTCGCTATCATTATCAGCTCTCGACGTCGAAGGTCGGCAACTCCTGATAGACCTTACCAGAGGCAATGGCACAGTCAGTATCCGTTCCTTAATGTGAGGGGTGGAGGCGGCCATGTTGAAGACCCTCGGCATTATCACACCGGCGGTCATGCAGGCTTTCCAGGCGATGGAAGCATCCGTCTTCATACTTATAATGTTCCTGAACGTAGAGGCGGTGATCACGGCGCTGGTGCAGTTGCTTCGGGTGGTGGGGGTGCCGGCGCAGGTGCTTCGTTTGGAGGTGGGTGTAGCGGCGGTGGAGGCTGCTAATTGCCATCCCTGAATGAAGATGAATGAACGCGGAGACGTCGTTCAAAGGAACCAAAGATGGAATCAATGTAGGGAAATGCCAATCAACGGACGCCCAGCCAGGACATCGAGGTCAAAAGTTGGTCACATGGTATTACCAGCGTGCTGAATTGGAAGTCTTACGATTCCTGCAAGAATGGAGCTATTGTAGAACGACCCTCTTAATCCATGCGTTCGGAAGGCTGCTAGATCCATGGCAAAACTTGGACCTCGAGTGACGCCTTCAGCATTCGTAGCGAAGCAGCTATAACACCCTGTCGTGACCAACAACGCCAAGACTTAGCTGCGAAATCTGCGAGTTTATGACGAAGAAGTAGAGACTACGAGTGAATGAAACCAAAGTACAGGGCATGCCCTGAGATGGAAAGGCATCACACAGACATTTCAACTCGAAATTATATGAAATCTATTATTGGGAAAGTAGAGTAGACCACAGCCAGACACTCTACTCACTGTAGATGGGCTCGTAATGTCATACTTTAAGCAGTGGACGTACCATGACCTTCTTTGAATCATGGTGTATCCTTGGAGCGATTCCATTGTTCGCGTTTTCAAGAGCCGGCGATAGTGATTCAGAAATCATCGTACGAAAAAAGTTACATGATTGTCTTTAGGCAAAGTACTGGAGATGATCTGGGATGCTTTGAAATTGAAGACACGATGGCATTGAAGAGAGTTGTGATTGAGCGATTTCGCTCAGGGTCACGTGCTCAACATCGAACCCTGAAACGTCCCCCTAGGTAAAAACGGGCATCACCACAGGGCGCAGCTCATCGCAAACCTCTGCCCAAGACCTGACCTGCAATCCTGGGTGCAGGACGAAGGATGCAGCCTACGCCTGCGCGACCTCAGCAGCTGCCTCCGCGCGAGCTTGCATACCCTCATCCTTGAAGCGGGCCACCACCATGTACCACCTCGCCAAAGCCATCTACACCTACGCAACCAGCAAAGAAGGTATACCCAACGCTTCCAATCTCCTCGCCCCATGAAATCCCAATTGGTAATCGTGTAGAATACTCCATCCTCCTCCTAGGCCTCGACAACGCCGGCAAAACCACCCTCCTCTCCTCCATCAAATCCCTCTACCTCCCCTCCGCCCCCCCCCCCGCCCAAAAAACCGTCCCCACCGTCGGCCAAAACGTCTCGACCATCGATCTCGGCGACGTATATCTCAAGATCTGGGACGTAGGCGGGCAGCACAGTCTACGGCGGCTATGGCAGAGCTACTACGAGAGCTGCCACGCGGTTGTGTTTGTGGTTGATAGCAGCGATGGTGGGGATGGGGAGCTCGACGACTTGGGGGTGGATGGGGAGAGAGGTGGGGTGGCGGACGAGGAGGGGGGACAGGATTTGGGGCGATTGCAGGAATGTAGGCTGGTGCTGGAGTCGGTGCTGGGGTCGGAGGCGACGCAGGGGGTGCCGGTGTTGGTGTTGGCGAATAAGCAGGATCGGGAGGATTGTGTGGAGACGGTGAAGATTAAGGAGGGGCTGGTGAGGAGGGTGTTTGAGGGCGAGAAGGGAGGGGGCGTGAGGGATAGTAGGGTGTTGCCTGTTAGTGCGTTGAAGGGGACGGGGGTGAGGGAGGCGGTGGAGTGGGTTAGGAGTAGGGTCAAGTGGAATAAGGAGGGGAGGCCGCCGGTTATGCGGTAGGAGGGTAGATGGTTCAGTGATTGATATCGTGGTATTATATATTGTACGCATTGAGTACAAAGCAATACTGCTTCTTGGGGGCGTTAAATGCTTTGATGTATCTCATAACATGGAACTAGTTCTCTGTTACAGAATCTATTCTGGTGGACATTTCAAAGCAACGGTTACATTCAAAGCAACGGATACTGCAGAGAACCCCTGATATAGCTCGTACATTGTCCGAATTGTTGGTGCTTCATGACAGTGTTTGGCGTTGACAGAGCAGGCTCCGCAAACGGTTTGTAAACGCTGGAGACTGGTTGAGACTGGTTTGAACCACACCACCACGAAGCAGAACTGTAAAATCGTTCAATCGCCAAGCGGTCAAATTAGTAAATCGATATAGAGCAGCTAAACACAAAAGGACTGCGGATTGAGATAGCCTTAAGGTGCACCTACTTGTAATATCAACTCTGGTCTCAAGAATTACTTGCCTGGTACCGGTCGTTTCCCGAGGGGGACAGTGATAAATTCAGTTTAAGCAAGAACTTATATGGTTCAGTTGTCGTATAAGATTGCTCACCTTGTCAATTTCACGTTGGAACCGTTTATCTACCCAGCCAATTTCGCTTTATCGTAAGCTCTACCTTCACAACACTGGCATCATCTCAAACCTTAGGACACCAAAACGAGAGGGTTTGGCATCTAGTCTTGACTGAGCGAAATATCAAGACTTGCTGATGTTGAATACAAGTGGCAGAGGAGGATGTAGCGTGAACAATAGTCCCGGAGGTACTCCATAATCCTGTGGTAGCGTATTAGCGTGGTGATAATGCAAACACAAGGGACTAGCGTTAGCGGCGCTGAAATCTCCAGAGGCGGATTTACAGACGCGGGGAAAACACCCGCTCTAGCACACAAATGATGGTTGGTGATCTCCGTGCTAATGCGGTTGATTGCATACTTTACTGCTCCGATGGAACACGATGACACCAGCGCGGGACCAGACTTGACATGAGAAGATAGGTGCAGTGGATCAGTGATGATTTGGGGTCCTTTCATCTGACGATGGGAAGGGTCAATTAAGAGATCCGCGAGGTAGAGATCTCGAGGGTAGAGATATCGTAGATAGCCGAAAGGGATGGCGCGAAAGTATAAATCCCTGTCTTGTGTCTCCCACCAGTCGCCGTAACACGCTTGTGGTTGGACAGAGATTGGACTCGGCGTGCAAGGCCCCGATTTCAGCAACGCAAGCAGCCTTGCAGCTTGCGTGAAGACCAAAATCAGAGGCTCTGTTTCCACAATCGTTGCTGCTGTGGTCTCAATGGATCCGGATCGAATCCGCGTCATAGGTTGTAGTACCCACCGAAATCGGGCTTCTCACGAAATCTCCGGATCTTTCAAGATTTACCGCTGATGCCGTTATCGTTCAACATCGATGCTGTGCAAAGTATCACCGCACACCGCTCTCGGTTGCTACCGGGGAGGATTCTTCATACCTTAAGGTATGCAGCCCGCGTAGCTGCATGACAATCGAGGCCAACGGTGCAGCATGTGAAAGAATCTCGGAGCGTTACCAACCAGATTATTCCTTCGCTGATGGCCAACGATTTTTGGCAACGGTCGAGAAAGGGCCATTTCTGGCGGTTGAGAGCGGTTCCAATACTCGGACGGCAACATAAATGCAAGAGGTCGCAATCAGCAATGCAAGGTACTCGTACTCCGTCCTCGGCCACTCTCCCCATTACAGGTCGAACACGTCAGTGCGAGAACCAGACCACACCCCATGGATGATGACCTGCATGCCCATCCAGAGCGTTAAAGTATTGGCGAATGACACGGGGCGAGGATAGCCTCCAATTCCCACGAGCCATTGAGGTTAGCTCGCCGCCCTCACCTTGATGGCTGCCGCCATTCTGGCGAAATTGTTCGCGGTTGAAGAGTGGGGGGGTTGAATGATCTGCTGTGGAACTTGGTCCCCGCACTCGCAGTCCTCCTCGCGGCTCAGCAGAAAGAGCAAATCAGTGTCGTCAACCAGTCTTACCCTGGTAGCAGGATGCCTATATGTAGGGTAGTACTGTAGCATGTGTGTGCCTGGTTGCTGAGGTCTTACTTGAAGTATCTACTCATAGACATGGAAGGAATTGGAAAGCTGTTGCGGGTCTGGTCAAATTGGTGGATCGGCGGGCGTGTTGTGCGCCATAGGCCCATAGTTAGCCTCTGAAACAGGTGCTGGACGCGTTCAAGCGTTGTAGCTCGACTAAGCCCTTCCGAGATTGGCGGCCCTGGAAACCTTGCTGTCTGTGCTGTTGCTTGCACATTGCACAGGGGCTTCCGAGCAGAAGTCTTGATCCTGCTTCACCACCACATACTGTCCGATATCGATACCTCATCCCATCACTCGACCATCCACCTCATCCTCCTCTCGTGGCGGCTTTCTTCTTCTCCATCACTGCTGTTTTGTCGCGTTCTACATACCTGTCTGCCCTTCAATTCGCCACATTCTTTTGACTCGTGTTTCGTCGGCTTCGCTTCGGCACCGTTGCTCCTGAGTCGTACACCATCACCAACTCCCGCTCTTTTTTTCACCACCACCTTCGACTCTAAATCTCTCCATCCGCCCATGCTATAGTAGTAAACAGCTTGACGGTCTTGCGTGCTCCATCCAGAGCACGACAGCCATCCACGGCCTGCATTGTTGTTGTTTGCCAATTGTCCTCGCTCCAACCAGAAGGCTGAGAAGCACGGTACAGTCAGTCAGATTCGCTCCCTACCCACCTCCAAGCACCACCCTACGTCGGCCTGTCTCCGTTCTCTTCGACCATTGTCTTCTCAACAAACCTTACAATTTCGATTCACCTGACCGTTCTTGAAGCACTCAACCCTGCTATTAGCTTCGTATGTTGTGTCTGACCCTGAATTGCTCCGCCCACCTTGCCACTGCTCCGCGAAGCTTCTCAGTGGCAATCAAACAGTCACTATTGATAGCATGCCTGGCACCTTCATATACGATCAATGCTGACCGACCTGTTGTCACAGCACCGAATCCTTGCCAACTGTTTCAACAATCCTACCAGGCCAACCTGTTTCGAAGCCGAAGGTCACGGAAAAGAGAGCATACATAATCACTACCCATTCCTGCAGCATGGCGGCCTTAGTTCAGTCATTTCCATCACCATCTTCGACGATCACGATGCTGCAGACTCGCCCATCGTCGTCGGACGCCTTTTCAAACGGGTCACAGAGCCAGCAACACCAACGCGGCTCGCAGATGCCAAGAAACATGTACAACATGGGTGGAATGGCAACTACAAGCTATAGAGGGCATACATCGATTGCCTCGGTGCCAGTGGCTCCCTATGCCTTTTCCAACACTCCGGCATTGCCTGGCACCAACAATCCCCTACGCCAACACCCTACCGCTTCTCCTCATCTTCGGCAGGAGAACCGGACATCTTCTGCACCAGTAATCCCTTTCACGCAACAAACCCTGAATACTTCTAATAGCCTGAATCGATACCGTCAGCCAGCGGGTAGCACCCCTCTGGATCCGTCCAACCCACATACACTTCCACCGCAAGCAAGTTCTAATAGCGATGCTTCGATATTGTCACAGGCGTCCAAGCAGTTTGCACAACGGCCACAATCGGCGATAGATCTTGGCTCCTTGTCTACCTTGCCTTCAGCAAACGTTGCCAGATCCTCACCAGATCGATATCGGCGTATACATCGTCGTGCAGACACCGCAGGCGTGTCAATGACAAATGCATCGTTGCAGGGTGGATCTGCTCTGCCATCTGGCTCGGGCATGGCAACCGTTGGACACTTGTACAGTAATCCCGCACACTCAAATAGCTCACCTTCGCTGTCGGCATACTCCTCGTACCGTGGCCAGACCTCGAATGAGCCCAGTTCCAGTGCGAAGAGACTGTCGGCCACTACAGATGACATGACTCTGCCCAAACAAACGACGCCCGAATTAGCAAAAAGGTATCGGCGACGAAGTATCAGCAGCATGGAAGCTGGAGACCACGTAAACCAATTTTCAGAAGCTCCTGTACACACACCTCAACCCAAGACATATGCTGCAATGCTTGCAAGTCCAGCCCCTCAAGAACGCAAGGAGACACGTCCTCCAATTATGCAGAGACCCGGGTCTGCACACGGTCGTAATGGCAGTGCTGAGAGTTCGGTATCTGGTCGTTCTAGCTCGAGACCGCCTTCGGTATGTTTTGATGTATTCTACACCTCCAATTTGCTCCAGGCAAACGCTTCATTCTGTGAACATGACTAAGGAATCCCGCTAACATATTGATCAATCAGTCCAAGCGAGAGGCACCGATGACAGCTCCCACAGCCAACGTTCCCGCACAGCAAGCTACCACCTTCGGCAGGAATGAAGCAAAGATCGTGAACATTCCTCCACGTGGCTCCTCTGATGCGAACAAACGGATGACAAACCCCTCACCGCTTTCTCAGCCCATGGCAATGAGCCCTCAATCTGCCTCAACCAAGAACGGCTTTGCAAATGCCATACAGCAAAAGCCTGCTGCTCCCGTACACACTCCTTCACCTCAAGCCAATGCTCCGGAAAGCCCAGCTGCCCAGAGTCTGGCAGGTTTGAATAAGAAGGATGGCAAGAAGGAAGGAAAGTCCTCAAGGTTACGACGAGCTTTCTCTTTTGGCAGCGCAGCGGAGCTCCGAAAGGCCTCGGCGGAGAATAGTATGAAGAACGATCAGTCCACAGAGCGAGCGAAACTAAGGAAAGACCGGTATGCAGATGAGCGCGAGGCTGAACAAGCAGCTATTGCTCAGAAGCAGGAAGCTGGTGGTCTTGGAGAAGGCATATACTCTGGACAAGGCCAATTCTTCACAGGCTCTACGGACAACCTTTCGATCTCATCAACTGCATCATCTGCGTCCGTGATGATCAGGAAGATGGGCAAAGGGATGAAGAAGGGCTCTCGGTCACTGGTCGGGCTGTTCCGACCGAAGTCTGTGGTTGGTGTGCCTGCGGCCGACTCTGCCGTCCCGGAACCGAGTGTTGCACAGGTCTCTATGGTCACCGTAGAGGCCGAGCGTGAAAAGGTAAATGTCAACGCCAACCCACACGAGCAGCCTGGAGGTGGCACTGGGTTTCCAAAGTTGGAAAGGAACTCCATGGACGCGGCAAGCATTGCCATCGAATCAGTAAGCTCTCTACGCCACGAGGATGCTGCGCCAAGACGAAGCATTGTCGGTGGGGAGATGGAGCGTGCAGAGGTCTTAGCTGCTGTGAAGAAAGGCATATTGAAGCGTGAGTTATCATCTCTAGCCCTTTGGATATCTGCTGATTTCAAAGTAGGCCGTGGCACGGATTCTGGAAATTCCTCTCCTAGCCTTCGACCTGTTGATGCCAGGATTAACGAGCCTACTCTCGCCCCAGCTGCACGTTTCAACGATTCCCCGCGCTCTAGTGCACCGAGTACCCCTGCCGATGATGCACCGCCGCGCCTTGAACATCGTCGGACCGACTCCGTCGCCATAGAGGGCGAAGATTACTTCCTTGCTCTCGGAAAATATGCCGAGGGAGAGTCAAAAAGCGTACCAGGAACGCCCCGTAGTCTTGCTGCCGCTGCCGCTGCTGCTCGCAACATTAGTTTCAGCCCACGTATACAGTTCCATGACACCTGGCCGAGCGGAGAATACGATAGGCGGGGTGAGATTGCAACATGCAATCGCCTGACGCCTATGCTTGCTCAACAGATTAAGGAAGAGCTCAACACATTCAAGATGGTACGTCTTTTGAGATTGTGATGCCTGCATATACTGACTGGGTACAGGAAATGGAGGTCCATGAACAGTCAAAAGTTTACACACACTTCTTTTGAAGAACCATGGACCTCACTCCTCGACTACCCCTCTCCCACGCCGATACACACAGAGGACGAGCCGTTCAGCTTGTTATTGGCCTCTTCCACATCATGATCTCCGATTGCTGGTGGTCAGAACACAGCATGTACATGAATCAAGTATACCATATCCGACTAATGAATAACGTTCATGCCGCCTACGCCCGCACTACCTCGAGATCCTTGAGCATTCAGCTTTCCTTCGCGGGATTGAGCTGGTCCATGTCCATGCGACATTGCTCTACTCGCTCCCATACAACCTTCATCTTCTACCACAACCAAAAAACAGGGGGAGGGGTTTGCATCTTCCTTATCTTCCAAAGCGTCTAAGGGGTCATACTGGCATGGGTCTTGTTTTTTCACAAGTGTAATCATTGTTTGCGGGAAAATATTGAGCGAGCGAATCCGTTTGTTTCTTAGGCTATTTCTATCAGAAGCTCCGGTAGGGAAATGAGGATGGAGGGCAGATGGGGCATAATGGCAATGAAGACATGGAGATTCCAGAGATGAAGTTGAAGGCTTTGCTGCTGAGATCGTGAAGACTCGCTATTTTGCTTCTCTTCTGTTTGAGTTTGCAGGCTTCAGTCGCCTGTCCTGAGTTCTTTCCTTGGGTTCCTTCAACTGAGTTTCCTCTACACTTCTCCCAGAGCGCTGTGCTTCCGCGTTGCAATCCTCGTGGAGCATTCCTGTGCTATCACTCCATCTCGCGAAAGATGTGCACTTGATTTTCCACGTTCAGCACACCAGCAGCAGCAATTGTAACAACACCATAACATGTTAGGATGAAATTCAGACCCTCAGCTAGACAACGTGACATTCACAGAGAGCCCCGAAGGAGATCCTCTGGAAGTGTGCCTATTGGCCTGGCTTTAGCCCTCGAGACTAAGGGTTCGCTGCCATATCCTATCTACCTGTTGCCTCGCTACTCTTTACCAGGGGAATGACGGACTACTACGGACGGGCCAGTGCTGAAGTGGCGAGCCGTTGAAGTGGGAACTTGATGCGAATAATGCTTCAAGGAGGTAGCACGGCATCTGTACCATGGTGTTCGGAACGACTACATCGTTTTTATTAAAGATCTAGAATCAATGCTCTTTTTACATGCTTAAGATGATCCCTGGTTGCATGCCAAGAATTTCGCGCCGGCCCTAACATGGACCTCGGTAGATCCATTGGCTGCAACGCCTCTACGTAGTTGAAGGATGAGAAGCACTGGAGTGTTTCGCAACGGGATTCAATCCTTGCCGTGTCGTCTACCTCAATATTCAGAATGTGGTTCCCCCCCGCAACTTTTGAAAATCAGGTTTTTTTTTTCGACGCCAGATTGCAAACATCACCCATGCTTCAACATCAACGCATCTGAATTGCTACAAATTCTAGTAAAGTATTAATAATAGTTTGTACATTGATCTTGATTCAATTTGAGCATTGCAGTCACGATCGTGTGTATCTATTGCTGTCGAGAGACTTTGATCGAACGTATTTGGTGAGGCTTGGTGGGGGCTTGATAGAGGCTTGGTGGGGACTTGAGGAGTGCCCAAAATGTGCCGAGGCGAAGCTTTGACAAACGCAATTACACACATAACTTTTGTCTCAAGTTGAATTATGAAATAAGAGTGCTGTTAAAGTGTTTCTAGATATAGTGTTTCTATTTAGAATCAATTTGATGTAGAAAAATAGAGTTGGTGTTGAGGAATGGGTGGTATTTGCAATCCGGCGTCGAAAAAAAAAAACTGATTTTCAAAAGTTGCGGGGGGGAACCACATTCTGAATATTGAGGTAACAGAAGCTCCCTACCGTCTTGTTTCTCCTATTCGTTTGTATGGCTCTCGCTATGTCTCCTTCGTCAAATGTCCACATTCTAAGCATTATCAAATCGATGAACGCTCTTTCAGCCAGCTCTTCCGTTCCCTCTTAGGTTCCTTTCCTCGAAGATCCTTCTAGTTCTTCGAGCTCAAGGCAGTACAATGACCAGCACAGAGCTTAACCTCCTTTCCCCTCTGGCCAGCCCGCTACCACCACCTCCCAAAGGCGAAGTCCTCACAGCAGCTCAATGGAGAACGTTAATGGCCATTGCGGACGCTATCATACCGTCCATTGAGGTCTCATCAACTCCATCAGCAAGGAAGCTTGCCATCCAAACCTCAGAATATGCCTCAGCGATCGAGCGAACACAACAGCTTATACCTGTGTCTGCCCCAACGGAGACGGCTCAAAGCTTTCTGCAGGAGAACGCTAGCTCTACGCCTGGCTTCAAAGAATCGATACATAGGCAATTGGGTCATTACTTGAGGGAAGATGCAGTAAAAGGCATTCGGGTAATTCTATCGGCCTTGGAGTGAGACACACCCCGCATGTTTCTGTGCAATAATGGTGCTCTGATATTTTGTATAGCACGCGAGCAGGCTGTCTCCTAACAACTGGATCCACCACCTCGTTCCATCTCCAGCCAGTCAATGTTCGTCAGCAATTATTACAGGGTTGGGCAAATTCCTACCTGCCTCCTCTTCGTGATGGCGTCAAAGGATTGGCATCACTGGTAGCGGCAACATGGGTAAAGAATAGCGGTACATTAGGCCCTGTGCTCGGGTTTCCGAGAGTACCTATACATTGCAAGCCGGGTAAGGGATTTGAATACGATTTCATACAATTTCCCCCAGGCGATGAGCAAGGAATCCTCGAGACGGATGTTGTGATCGTAGGCAGTGGCTGTGGCAGCGGTGTTTGTGCGAAGAACCTCGCAGAAGCAGGACTCAGAGTCATTGTTGTGGAGAAAGCTTACCATTACTCTCCCAAGCACTTACCCATGACTGAAGCCGATGCCGCGGTTCATCTCTTCATGAATGGAGGCGTGGATGTATCAGATGATAATAGCACTGCTATCATCGCTGGGCAAGCATGGGGAGGTGGTGGGACGGTTAATTGGTCTGCTTCTTTACAGACTCAGCAGTATGTGCGTCAAGAATGGGCAGATGCTGGTCTTCCTTTCTTCACCTCGTCCGCCTTTCAAGATTCTCTCGATCGAGTATGTCACCGTATGGGTGTATCCACGGATCACGTCGAGCATAGCCTTAACAACCAAGTGCTATACGAGGGGGCCCGGAAATTAGGCTACAGCGCCAAAGTTGTTCCACAGAATACAGGCGGGAACAAGCATTACTGTGGCTACTGCACACTGGGATGCGGTTCGGCCGAGAAACAAGGTCCTGTCGTTTCTTTCCTTCCTGATGCTGCAAGAGCTGGTGCGCAGTTCATCGAAGGTTCGAAGCAGAGAGAGTTCTTTTCGAGAATATTCAAGGTAAGAGAACCGCCGTAGGCGTCAAGGGACTCTGGCGCTCTCGAGATATCAACGGCGGCGTCAGCGGCGACGACAAAACCATTCGCTCGGTCATCATCAAAGCGAAGCGTGTCATCGTCTCATGTGGGACGCTCCAATCACCACTACTACCCCTCCGAAGCGGCCTCACAAATCCCCAGATAGGGCGGAACCTCCATCTCCATCCCGGTGAGTCTTCTTTTCTCTTCCCTCCGCCCAAAACCCCTATTCCACAGCCATCGCCCTCCCCCAAAACAACTAACATCCAACAGTGGCCCTCCTCGGGGCAACTTACACGCAGCCTACCCTTCCGTGGGAAGGCCCCATCCTTACCACCGTCATCACCTCTCTCGAGAACCCCACTGCCCCCTCCTGCGGCGTAAAACTCGAAGCCATGACCATGCTCCCTTCCTGGTTCCTGCCCTTCTTCCCCTGGCGCTCCGGCCTCGATTACAAACTCCGCTGCGCCGCCTTCTCCCACAGCACAGGGCATCTCGCGCTCGTCCGCGACCGGAATACAGGGCGCGTATACCCCGATCCGGTGGATGGGAGGTTGAGAGTGCAGTATACGCCAGGAAAGCATGAGCGGAGGGCGGCGTTGGAGGGGATATGTGCTCTAGCAAAGATCGCGTACACCATGGGGGCGAGGGAGATCTACGGGTCGGTGGGGAGTTGGCCGCGATTTGTGAGGGCGGAGGAGGATGCCTCTTCTTCGCCTTCTTCTACCACCTCCACCACTCCTACTGATGACGAAAACAAGACAACTGCACAAGGCGGTGACATCAACGACCCCGCCTTCCGCTCCTTCCTCTCCACCATCCGACGCATCGGCTTCCCCCACGGCGACGCAACCTTCGGCTCCGCACACCAGATGGGCACATGTCGCATGTCGTCCTCCGAACACGGGCGAGCTGGCGAGCCCCCAGGGGTGGTGGATCCCAAAGGCAAGGTCTGGCGCGTCGAGGGCCTGTACGTGGCGGACGCGAGTGTTTTCCCGAGCGCGAGCGGGGTGAATCCGATGGTGACGAATATGGCGGTTTGTGATATGATCAGTCGGGGGGTGGCGAGGGAGTTGAAGGGGGAGGGGGAGG
>JAABUZ0100002175.1_pt1 | contig 33520 bp, 27 predicted proteins | sample 5562091 | NCBI WGS metagenome assembly JAABUZ01 (sample SAMN12813069, study PRJNA571459) | rock metagenome | isolation source: Antarctica rocks | place: Antarctica: Victoria Land, Linnaeus Terrace sud | collected 2015-12-21
CGCTGCGCGGGTCCGCCGTAACTACCTCGTGAACAATCACTTTCCCAGCCCGTGAGCTCTCACCGCTGGCTCGCCGGCGCGGCAGCCCGGGCCCATGCCGCGTCGAGGGGCCCGCGCGCGCTGCGCTCCACACCGGGGCATCCTTCGCACCCAGTCGTCGCCGGCGCTCCCCCTCGAGGGGCTCCCGCTCGCCGACACCTGGCCCGGGCCCTCGGCCCGAGGTACCGAGGGGGGTGTCGGTGGGATCGTCGACGATGAGCTGATGCCGCGCCGTTCCGTTCCCCGCCGACCAACCCCCCCCCCGTCGGCGCGGGCCCACCACGCCCGGCCCACCAGCAGGCGGGACCGCAGCAGCGCGCAGGACCCCTGCCGTGGCAGCCATCCGGGACCGGGCCGAAGACCGTGCCGCGGCGCTCGCCGACCTCGAGCAGCTCTACACCGATCTCCCCGACCTGGCCTGCAAAGGACTGTGCGGGCACTCCTGCACCCAACACGTCGACACCCCCACCACCGAACGGGACCAGCTCCAGCGCGAGGACGGCCTGGACCTCGACGCGCCCACCCCCGACGGGGCCTGCCCAGCCCTCACCCACACCCTCGGCCCCACGGGCAGCTGCACCGTGCACCCCCACCGGCCCGCTCCCGCCCCGCTCGCCGCCCGCCGACGAGCCGACGCCAATGACCCACCAATCACCGCCCAACCCCACACGGCCTTCACCGCCAGCACCCCCGCCTCCATCGCCGGGACCGGGCAATGACCCACCCCAGGGTCAACGGGGCGGGTCAGACGGTGGCGGCTCAGGGGGGTCGGCAGGCCCATCCAGCCGGCCCGGGGAGTCCAGCGCCGACTTGTCCTCGGGCTTCTTTTGACCGCGGCCTTCGGTCAAGTAGCCCACAAGAGCAAAAACCAAAAATACAATCCACAGGTGTTTCGGAATCCAACCCTAGATGCTTCGCCCAACCGAGCGGAGGCCTGCCTTGAATACGGCTACAGCCACATAAGTACCTAACCGATAAGGCCAAGTCGCAGCGTACACTGCAAGCCCGATGACAAGCACAATGAGGAAAAGAGGTCCACAGCTTGAACCGCCTCGCCCTCCAGTACTCGTACTGACCGAGACCGGACGCTAGGTCCACAGTAGATGTGGAAAGCCACGCGCGCCGCGGTCGGGGCCCTGTCCTCGCTGGAGCCCGCCACCACGACAGGTGTGCCTGCGGCCAGGGCTTGCTGGGTGGACCCGAACCCCCCGTTGGTGACCAGGACGTCCGCGCGCGGCAGGAGGAGGTCGAAGGGGACGTACTCAGCCACTCTGAGGTTGTCGGGCACGTCGCTGAGCGCGTCGACCGGGCGACCCAGCGCGGCGACCACCAGTACGCCGGTATCGGCAAGGGCGGTGATGGTCGGCTCGACCAGCTGCGACAGGTCACGGTTGGCGATCGTCCCCTGTGTGACCACCACCACCGGTCGCCCGTCGTCGAGGTCCGGCCACCACGGCGGCTCCGACCAGGACGCCGTCCGCGGAGAGGGCAGCAGTCCGACGAAGTTCAATGAGACCGGGGCGTCGCTGCGCGGGAAGTCCAGCTCGGGCACGCTCAGCTCGGCGAAGGCGTCGGGCAGGGTGACCATGGCATCGGTGAGGTCTGTAACCGGCTCGGTGCAGCCGACTGAGGCCAGCACCGCCCCGACGTGCTCGGTGGCCGGACCGAGCGCGCCGGCGATCTGCGCGTTGGCGGCCCGGTTCGCCTCGCGGGCGTCCTCAGTGCTGGAACCCACGGGGACGGGCGCGGGCCCGAAGGGCGTGGTGTCCGCGCTGGACAGGTACAGCGGGTTGGCTCCCACCGCCACCCACCGCCGCGGCCGCGGGCCGGGCGCGCCCAGCACGAACGGCCAGGCGCCGAACATCCCGGCGTTGGTGATGAGCACGCGGTCCGGGTCTTCCGCGACGAGCCCATTCAGGAGGCGGTACTGGTCGGGGATCGCGTCACCGAGGACGTAGGAGGTGTCGAAGACGTTCTGCGCCAGGCCGGGCTCGACCTGCGCGCGCCCGGGGAAGGTCTCGTCCAGCCGGCGGTCGTCGTAGTCGGCGGCCCCGGTCAGCGGGACGAATCGCGCGCCGGTGGCCTCGGCCAGCGCGCGGAAGCGGCTGGCCGGCCACGAGGGTTACCTCGTGACCGCGCTCGACCATCCCGCGGGCGATCTCCAGCAGGGGGAGCGTCTCGCCGTACCAGGGGTAAGTGGCCACGATCATCGCCGTCATGACCTGCAATTTATGCGATCGATGATCACCGTGTTGCACCGGCGTACGCACCGGTTGTGCCCGTCGGGACTACGTCCGGCTGTCCCGCCAGCGCCGTGTGGACAGCGGTGTCCCACCGGTTGACCCGGTCGGCGGTGGTTCACCCCGCGGGCGGGTCAACCCGTCGGGGTCGCGGCGCCCAGCCGGATCCGGACCGCGGTGACGCCGAATCGGGGGACGGTCACCGGGACCGCACCTCCGGTCGGGGCGAGTTCTCGCAGCGTGTCGCCCAGGTAGGTGGTTTCCTGCGCCCCCGCGACTGGGAATCTCGCGTCGATGGTGGTGGCGACGGTCTCATCCGCGCTCGACTGGAGCCGGACAAGGACGGCGTCCGGGTCCTCCCGGTCGCTCGTCACCGACACGACGCGGATCCTCCCGTCGCCGATGGAGAGCAGTGACCGCTCGACTGGCCCGTCGACCGTGTGCGAGGTCGACACCACACCCGCCACCGGCGTGACGAGGTCCGCGGCGGTCGCCGGGCCGAGACACGCCGCGTCCTCACCGGGCTGTCCGACCGCAACCGCGTAGCGGAACGACGCCTCAAATCCCTGCTGGGACGGGAAGTTGGTGTCCCAGAGGTTGTTGTGGACCCACGAGTAGAGCGTCCCATGCTCACGTGGCCGAGTGCTCGCCGGGAACGGTGCGTAGGGCAACGCGATCGTCTCCGGCTGGACCAGCGGCGCCTCCGCCGTCACCCATGCGACCGCACCGTCCCGGCCCGTGAAAGTGACCCAGTTCCGGACCGCGCGCATGTGCTGGGGCGCACCCGGGACGTGGTCGATCCCGTCGCCGGTGACAGCCCCGGTGATCTCCCACCGCACGGTCGGGTGCTCGACGGCGAACGGGAACGCGAAGTAGGCGCTCTCCTTGGCCATCGTCGCCGGCTTGGACAGCCGGTTCTCGATGGTCAGAACCCGACTGTCGCGGGCCAGGGTCAGCGTCACCCGGACCCAGCGCACCCCGTCCGCACCGAACTCATACGTCAGCGACTCAGAGACCGGGGTGACCTCCCGGGACACCAGTGCTGCCGGGCGGCCGGTGGCCCGGCTGCCGAGCAGTCCCAGCTCGTCATCGGTCGAGGTCTTGTTCGCCAGGTGGTTGAAGCCACCGGCCGTGCCGTACCGGTCGTAGACATAGCCGTTGAAGCCGACGGTCGGCTCAGCGGCGACGACCTGCCGACCGGTGCCCAGGTCGGTGATCGAGGCGATGCACGCGCGTGTCAGATCGACCTCCACCCGGACCCGGCCGTTGTCCATCGTCACCCCGGCCACCCCGGGCGGCGGGGCCGGGTCCCCCGCTGGCGACGGTGGCGACCCTGCGGCCCGGATCACGTCCAGCCGACACATCCCCACTGCTGGGACGTCCCTGACGGCCACGTCGAGGAAGCGGCCGGCGTCACGGTGCGAAGGGTTCTGCTGGGACCGCTGGTGCACCGGGAGCGGCTGCCCGGTCCTGGCGTCGCGGACCTCCAGCGGGATGTCCAGCGGAACCCTGCTTTCAGCGACGAACAGGGACACGACGGCGGACCGCGGGTACGCGACGGTGTTGACGGCCCACCCGGTGAGCAGTGCGCTTCCCGTGGACGGCAACACCGAGCCCAGCTGTGCCGAGGCGTGGGCCAGGAACGCGTCGGCGTCCTCGGCCGCCCGCAGCCCGTGGGCGTACTTCCAGTGCCACTGCTGCTCCCCGGAGCCGGTCCCACTGTCCCCGTCGGTCCACGGGTCGGAGGCACCCCACGTGTGTTCGTCGAACAGCGCGGCCGACCGGTACACCGTGTCGGACAGCTCCGCCTCGTCCGGGACAGCGGCGCGGGCGGTGATCCCGGCGATGGCGCTGAGTGTCTGGGCCCGCGGCAGTGTCGCCTGGGCGTGCCGTGTCATGGCCACCGGGCGGGCGCCGGAGCCGACGCCCTCGACCCACCAGTCGCCCCAGTCCCCCTCGAAGGTCCGGATCCGGTCGCCGACGCGGTCCTCGGCGTCGCGGAAGAAGTCCTCGTTGCGCGACATCCGCAGGTGCGGGAACAGCCACTGATCGTTCCAGCGCCGAACGGTCTCCGACATCACCAGCCGGGGCGGTGCGTTGTCGCCGAAGTGGCCCTGTACCCGCAGGTGGAGAAGGTCCCACGGGTAGGGCTCGCGGTCCACGACATCGGGCCCGTGCCAGCCGAACATGCCCGGATCGAATGGGTAGCCGTGGGTGCTCAGCGACGTCAGGTATGGCGGCAGCAGGTCATCGACGACGTCGTAGGAGGTGTCGAAGCCCAGCACCGGTCCCTCCATGTAGGCGAGCCCGTGCGGGCTGTCCGTCATCCATACCAGCACCGAGGCACCCGACGGTGCCTGCCAGCGGAACAGTCGCGGTAGGTGCTGACCGCCGACCAGGTGCGGAACCGAACGCCCGGCCCAGTTGTGGGCCACGGACAGGTAACGGACCCCGAACGAGGACAGGACGTCGGGCAGGCCGGCCACGGATCCGGGCACGTCGGTCTGCATCGCTGTGGTGAATCGGATTCCGTGGCGGTCCCTGACCCGCCGGGCCAGCCGGAGCAGCTCGTGGAGCTCGTCGGTCGAGCACATGTCCGTGTGCAGGTTGAAGGGCATCGCGGTCAGCTCGATCTGGCCGGCCCTGACGTGGTCGAGGAACTCAGCGACCCGGTGCGCGGGCCGGGCCCGTTCCCACTGCTCGAAGGACCACAAAGACTCCACGGCCCAGCGGAACCGCGCGTCGTCCGGCCAGTCACGGGTGGCCCGCACGAGGTCCAGACAGGAGTCGAGGAAGGCCATGTGCTCGTTGAGCACCGTCCCCTGCGGGTCCGTGTACCCGATGTCGAGGTGGGAGTGGTGCACGAGGTGGATCGTCCAGTCCCGGACCGGCGTGAGGACGGCGGCGACCGTGCCGTCGCCGAGGGACGGGACGGCGACCTCCACGGGGATGGCGGTGTCGGCGGCGGGCACCAGCAGGCGGACCGACCCGGCGGGCGCGGCCGCGGACTCGGCCGTCACCGCGGACCCGGCCGTGCGGACCACCACGTCGCCCGGCGACAGCGTGAGGTCGTCGCCGAGCCCGGCGATCTCGACGCGGACGGCCCGCACGCGGCCACCGCCCGCCGCCGCGCGGACCAGTGGCTCGGGGATCACCCGGACCCGGCGCCTACCGATCTCGCCGATCCCGGCCACGCTGCGTCCCACCATCCCGGCCCGGGCCCGATCGGTCGACCACGGTTGGTTTGCCACCAGGGCGCGCGTCGTCACGGGATGTACCTCATCTCTGTCAGGGTGGGTCTGTGTCGGACGATCGCTGTCGGGGCGGGTCAGGAACTGAGGCGCAGGCTGCCGACGAAGAACCGCTGGAACGCGAAGAAGACGATGACCGTCGGCAGCGAGGCCACAAGCGCGCCGGCGAGCACGACCGGCGGTCCCACCGTCGAGTAGTTCCCGGTCAGGTCTGCCAGCGTCGCCATGACGGGCCTGATGTTCGGGCTGGTCGACAACGTGATCCCGAACAGCAGGTCGTTCCAGATCCACGTGAACTGGAAGATGAACGCAGCCGCGAGAGCACTGCGCGCCAGCGGCAGGTGGACCCGCAGGAAGGTCCGGAGCCACCCCGCGCCGTCGAGCTGGGCGGCCTCCAGCATCGTCCGCGGGATCGCCGACATGTAGTTGCGGATGATGAAGAAGGCGAACGGGACCGACAGCACCACGTACACCAGGATCATCCCCGCCTGAGTGTCGTACAGGGACAGCCGGGCGTAGCCGGTGAACAGCGGGGAAAGGAAGACCTGCAGCGGCAGGATTGTACCAACGTAGATCATCCAGAACCACACGGCGGGACGGCGGCACGGCATCACCGCCACAGCGAACGAGGCGAGGGCGGCCACGACGACGGCGAGCGCCGCGCCGACGACCGCGTAGAGAGCACTGTTCGCCATCCCGTCGCCGACGTTCGCGGCCGCGAAAGCGGCACGGAGGTTCCCGAACAGGCCGGTCCCGGCGAACCACCAGTTCGGCGAGCCGGTGTAGGACGCGACCGGCGTGAAGGCATTGACCACGATCAGGTAGCTCGGCACTAGCCACAGCAGCGACACCACCACCAGGACGGCCACCCGGACCCAGCGGCGCGCACCCTCGCGCTGGCCGACGACCCCGTTCACGAGGTCCTCACCTGACGACGCAGATAGATCCACGACGCCGCCAGCACGACCACCGTCAGGAAGACCGCGACCGCCGCCCCCGCGCCGTACCGGGACAGGGTGAACGTCTCCCGGTACATCGTCAGCGCCAGGGTCTCTGATGCGGTCCCCGGACCGCCGCGGGTCAACAGCCAGATGATGTCGAAGGTCTTGAGACTGTTGACGATCGAGATCCCGACGACCACGACCGTCACCGGCCGCAGCTGGGGCAGGGTGACCCAGCGGAACAGCCGCCACCCGCGTGCCCCGTCCAGCGTCGCCGCCTCGAGCGTGTCCGGCGGGATCGCCTGCAGCCCCACGAGGAACAGGATGACCGCGGCACCGGTCCCCTGCCAGGTGCTCGCCACGATCATCGCCACGGTGTTGAGCGGCCACTCGAGCAGCCACCCGGGCGGCGTGACCCCCGGCGCAATCGTCCGCAGGACGTCGTCCAGCGCGCCGTCGCTGCGCAGGACGAAGGTCCACAGGATCGCGGTGGCCGACCCGGACAGCGCGTAGGGCAGGACGAGGGCGAAACGTGCCAGGCCGCCCCACCGGAGCCGGTGGGTCGCGGCAGCGATCGCCAGGCCGACGCCGACCGGGAGCACCAGGGTCCCCACCACCCACATCAGGGTGTTGAGAACGGACTGGCCGAAGCCGGGGTCGGTGACCAGCGTCCGGTAGTTGGACAGGCCCACCCAGCTGCTCGTGAACCCGTTGTCCCGGAAGAAACTGCGGTAGACGGTCTGCAGGAACGGCACCACCAGCAATAGGACGACCAGCGCCACCGCAGGGAATAGGAAGGCGCCGACCCATGCCGCCGTCCGCGCCCGGCGGGGTGGCCGGACCCGGCCGGCGCTGGACGTCTCACGCCGCCGCGCACCGGCGGGGACCCCGGTGGTCGCTCCAGTCACGCTCACGTCTCCCACTCCTTCCAGACCCGCTGAGACCTCGCCTGCATGCTGGAGAGCGCCTGACGCCCCTTCGCGGGCGTCGGGGAGACCATGAACGAGCTGAGGTCGTTGACGTTGTCCTCGATGAGGGTCGGCGGGGAGGCCTCCCAGTACCGGACCATCTCCCGCGGCCGGACCCGCGCCACCTGTTGGGCCAGTTCCCTGATGGCGGGGACGTTCGGCACGACGCCGGGGTTGGCGCTGGTGTCCTGCAGGAAGCCGACCCACTTGCGCTGCACGTCGTCGGCGAGCCAGGCCGCCACGACGCGCCGCGCAGCGTCGGGCTTGTGGGCGTTGACCGGAACAGCGAGAGCGCCGCTCTCGATGGTCACCGCCGGCGGGACACCGGGTGTGACCGGCGGCAGCAGGAAGATCCCGTAGTCGGCGGGGGTGAGTCCCGCAGTCGTGTACGTGTTGGTGTTCCACGTTCCGGACAGGGTCATCCCGACCTTCCCGGACCGGAAGTCGGCGGGGATGGATGCCCCGTCGAAGTCAGGGGTCGAGAACAGGCCGGCCGCGTACATCTGCGACCACTGCTTCATCGCGCGCTGCGCCGGCGCGTCGGTGTAGGAGGCGCGGTTGTTGGTGACTGCCGTGTAGTAGTCGGGATCCGCTCCGATCAGCAGCTGGGAGAACCAGATCAGCGACTCCCACGAGCTCGCGCCCGACGCCGCGATCGGCGTCACTCCCGCCGCCTTCAACCTGCCGGCCGTCGCGAGGAACGCCGCCCAGGTGCGCGGAACGGTGGCCCCGACCCGCGCGAACGCCCGCTTGCTGTAGAAGACGGCGTAGTAGCTCTTGTAGAGCGGGACGGCGTAGGGCTTCCCGTCCTGGCTGAACGAGGCGCGCATCGACGGCTGCACCCAGTGGTTGGCCTCGGCCTTGTCCCATGCGTCCGATAGGTCTGAAAGCAGTCCACCGCGGGCGAGGTCCTGCAGGCGATAGCCGTTCCACCACTTGACCAGGTCGGTGCTGCTGTCCGTCTGCGCGGACATCCGCACGACCTGCTGGTAGGTGCTCACGTCGGGGACCGCACGCACGGCCAGGCGGTACCCGGTCCGGGAGCCCAGCGGTCCCGAGGCGCTCGCGTATCCGGGGTCCCAGGTGGGGTTGTCGTTGTTCAGTGTCACCTCACCCGCGGGCGCGGCACCCGTCTGGGTGCCGCGGGCGCATCCGCCGATGAGTCCCGCGACAGCGACTGCCGACAGTCCAAGGACCGTCCGCCGGGTCGGGATCCGAGCTGTATCTCCATCGATCACAGCAACCTCCTCGCTAGGAAGGTATCGTTACCACGCCGAGAGTGCAACGGTCGGCCTGCGGCCCGGGCTCCGGCGGGACACCGAAGATGACGAGACGCGGAGGCAGCGGTGCCGGGACACAGCTACGACGCGAATCCGTGCCACCCGCCGGTCGGGGGCACGGTCGCCGTCGGCTGGGACGTCGGCGTGGACGGGCTGCCGGGCGGCAGGTGCACGCTCGCGATCGACGGGCCGGCGGCGCTGGCGTGGAACGAGGTCGCCGACGCGGTCGCGGGCCGGCTGCACGCCGCCGGGCGTCCGGTACGGGTCTGCGACGTCAGGGACCAGTACGTCCCATGGGCGGTCTTCCTCGACCGGACCCCCGGCGGCGACCTCAACGATGACCCGGACTTCGCCCGGCTCTCGACCGCGGGTGTGGACGCGCTGTTCGATGGACGCCCGGCAGCGCCGGTCCCCGAGCCGGGCGGGGTCACCGTCGTGCACGGTCCCGGATCAGCGCTGGTCGAACACGACGTGCTCTGGTATGTGGACCTGCCGAAACGGTTCGCCGAGTCCGGGCTGGGGTCGCTGGCGGCACGCGATCTCGGCGCCCGGACGCAGGACCCGCCCGCGACGTCCCGGCGACTGTTCTACGTGGACTGGCCGGTCCTGGACCGGCACCGCGACGGGCTGCTGCCCCACGTCGACCGGTGGTTCGACGTTCAGGGGGAGCGCGGCGACCCGGCGGACGCCGTGGATCGGGTCACCTCCGTGAGCGGAACGGTGCTGCGGGACAGCGCGGCGCGGCTGGCGCACAGACCCTTTCGGACCCGGCCGGTCTTCAACACCACCCCCTGGGGGGGGCACTGGGCACAGCGGGAGCTCGGCATGAGCCCTGACGCAGAGAACACTGCTCTCGGGTACGAGCTCATCGCTCCCGAGAGCGGTGTCCTGCTCGGGAGCCCCGCCGGCCCGACGGTCGAGATCCCGTTCGCCGCGGTCGTGGTGCTGTTCCCGGTGCAGCTGCTCGGACCGCGGGTCCACGAGACCTTCGGGACCTCCTTCCCCATCCGCTTCGACTACCTCGACACCTCCGGCGGCGGCAACCTTTCGGTGCACTGCCACCCCCAATCCGATTACATGCGCAAGGTCTTCGGCTGGCCGTACACGCAGCACGAGACGTACTACGTCGTGTACACCGCCCCGGAACGCAAGGTCTACCTCGGCCTGCGCGCGAACACCGACATCGAGGAGTTCCGCGCGCGGGCCCACGATGCCGACACCGCCGGGACGCCGGTTGACATCGAGCAGTTCGTCCAGACCTTCCCGGCACGGCTGCACCAGCTGTTCCTGATCCCCGCTGGCACACCGCACGGGAGCGGGGAGGGCAACGTGGTGCTCGAGGTGAGCGCGACCCCCTACCTGTACTCGCTCCGGTTCTACGACTGGCTTCGCCGGGGTTCCACCGGGTCCCGGCGACCCGTCCACGTGGAGCACGCGTTCGCCAACCTGAACTCGGCGCGCCGGGGGGAGGCCGTCGGGCGCGACCTCGTCGGGGCTCCGCAGGTGTTGCGCGCGGGTCCCGGGTGGTCCGAGGAGCTGCTCGGGGCCCTGCCCGAGATGTTCTACGAGGTCCACCGCCTCCGGCTGCACGGTGGCGTCGCCCCCTGCGACACCAACGGACGGTTCCGGGTCATGACCGTCGTCGACGGCGCCGGCGTCGTGCTCACCGGACCCGACGGACCGCGCGAGCTGTCCTACGCGGAGACCCTCGTCGTGCCCGCCGCGGTCGGTCGGTTCTCGGTGGAGGCCCGGGGTGGGTCCGCGATGGTCGTGACAGCGGTCGTGCGGTGAGCCCACCCGCCGTCCCGGCACTGGAGCTCGGTGGCTCCCACGTGGTCGCCGCCGCCGCCGGGCCGGCCGGTGGCGGGATCGTCGGGGGCCCGGTGTGCGCCGACGTCGACCCCGGCGGCAGCGCCGCACAGGTCCTCGACGCGGTCGGGGGGTGTGCTGACACCCTCGGCGCACCGGCCGGCAGGGCGTGGGGGGCGGCGGTCCCGGGTCCGTTCGACCACGAGACGGGCATCGCGCGGTTTCACGCGGTCGGAAAGTTCGATGCGCTCGACGGGGTGGACGTCGCCGCCGGGATCGGTGCCCGGATGTCCCGGCCGCCGGCGTCGATCAGTTTCATCAACGACGCCGCGGCGTTCGCCCTCGGCGAGTGGTGGGTCGGTGCCGCGGTCGGCGCCGGACGGGTGCTCGGTCTGACGCTGGGCAGCGGCGTGGGCTCCGGGTTCCTCATCGACGGCCGCGTTGTGACGACGGGCGCCGATCTCCCTCCGCTGGGCCGGATGGACCTGCTGGAGCTCGACGGGCGGCCGCTGGAGGAGACGGTGTCCCGACGGGCGATCCGCCGCCGGGTCACCGCTGGCCCACCCGGCACACCCGGGCGCCCGGCTCCCGACGTTCGCGAGATCGCCGCCGCGGCGCGGGCCGGGGACCCGGTGTGCCGGACGGCTCTGGACGAGGCGTTCGAGGGTCTGGGGCGCGCGCTGAAGCCGGTGCTGGCCTCGTTCCGGCCCGACGTCGTGGTCGTCGGCGGTGCGATCGCCCGGTCGTGGGACCTGCTCATCGACCCGCTGTACCGCGGGCTTGGTGCTGACGCGGGTCGCCGCCGGCTTGTCGTCCCCGCCGCCCTCCCAGACATCGCCGGGCTGCTGGGCGCGGCGTGGCACGCGGGACACGACAGCCGGCCGGTGCCGTGTGGAACCCTGACCGGGTCGCGGGCCGGCGCGGCACGTCGTCCCCCGACACCGCCGCACCGTGCCGCAGACCCCGGTCGCCGAGCCTGACCGGGCAACCGGACGGGAGCGGAGCCGCAGTCGTGAGCGCGCAGAACCCTCACCCCACGATGCGTGATGTCGCCGACCTGGCCGGTGTCAGCCCGATGACGGTCTCGCGGGCGTTGCACAACGACCCGAACGTCGCACCGTCGTCGGTCAGTGCCGTCCTCGCCGCCGTGGACCGGCTGGGGTACCGGCGCAACGAGGCCGCGCGGGTACTGCGCACCGGACGCCCGCACGACCTGCTCGGCCTGGTCATCACCAACCTGGCGAATCCCTTTTACGCCCAGCTCGCCGTTGGTGTGGAGCGCTTCGCCGCTGCACACGGGCAGCGGGTGGTCATCGGGAACAGCGCCGACGACCCCGGGCGGGAACGCGAGCTGCTCGACGACTTCCGGTCCCAGCGGGTCAGCGGGCTCGTCGTCGTCCCGAGCGGACCCGACCAGCGACACCTGGCCCCCGACGTCCTGGACGGCGTCCCGGTCGCGCTCGCCGCCCGGCCCCCGCGCGGTGTCGACCTGGACTGCGTGCTGGTCGACGACACCGGCGGCGCCCGGGACCTCACCGCGTCCCTCGTCGCGGTGGGACACAAGCGGATCGGCTTCATCGGACTGCCGACCACGAGCTGGGCCGGTGAGCAGCGGCTTGACGGTCACCTGTCCGCCCTCGCGGCTGCCGGCATCGGGGCCGACGCGGACCTGCTGGGCTCAACCGACCGTCTCGCGGGGACCGCCGAGGACGTCGCCCGCCGCCTGCTGGCACTCCCCCGGCCACCGACAGCGCTTGTCGCGGCCAACAACCGCATCACGGTGGGCGCGTACCGAGCGATCCGCCGATACGCACAGAGCACCGCTCTCGCAGGGTTCGACGACCTGGACTTCGCGGACCTGCTGGGGCAACGGCTCACGGTCGCCGCCTACGACCCGGCGCTCGTCGGGGAAACCGCGGCGGCCCTCGTCCTGGACCGACTCCGGTCCGCCGACTCAACCCGGCAGCCGGCGCGCCGGCGCCGCATCCCCGTGGTCGTCAAGCAGTACCGGACCCTCGGTGACGACCCGGCGGTGGACGTGGTCCGCGAGCAGTCGTGACGGGCCCCGGACCCGGCCGGCGACGAGCGGCGACGGTCGCCCTCGAGGAAGTGGCGGACCGCGTCGGATCCGCCGGTCCGACTGGTCGCTGGGGTCCAGGTCGAGCTTGGTGCAAATGCTGCGGATGTGCTTGTGGACCGCGCCCGCGGTGACCACCGGACGATCGGAGACCGCCGCGTTGCCTAAGCCCTGCGACATCAGCGCCAGCACGTCCCGCTCCCGCTCGGTCAGCCGGTCCAGGCGAGTATCCTGGCGGAAGCGGGTCATCAGCTGCGCCACAACGTCGGGGTCGATAGCTGTCCCGCCGGCCGCGACCCGGTGCGGGGCGTCGAGGAACTGCTCCACCCTGCCGACACACTCGTTCAGCAGATAGCCCGAGCCCGGTGGTACACGCCCCCAACAGGTCCGGTGGCAAAGGACTCCTCCACCGATGCCGAGAGCACCAGCACGGCCAGGTCGGGGTGGCGGCGTCGCGCCTCGACAGCAGCGACGATCCCCTCGTCGGTGTGGGTACTACATCCGGACGTCCACGATTGCGACCTCCGGGACCCCGCCGCGTCGCCGGCCGTCGCCACGACGTCGAGCGACTCCGCCCGCAGCAGCAGACCCCGGGGCTGGAGGTCGGGCTGCCCGTGGTCAGGGTGGCTCACGGACGCCAATCGCCGATGAAGTTCGTCGCGGCGTGCGATCGCGCTCTGGGTCACGGTGGGGCGGCCGGGGCGCGCTGTCCACTAGAGGTGCGCGTTCTCCCCGGCGGTGTCAGGTCCGAAGTGAGGCCGTCGTCGTCTGGTTGCCCGGGTCCTGGGCGAGGGCCGCCCGCAGGCCCACCCGGACCGACCCGGTGGTGGTGGCGCGGGTCGAGGCGCTGCGCCGGGACCGGAAACTCCCGCCCCGCCTGATCGTGGAGGAACTCGCCGCCGACGGGATCGAGGTGTCCCCGGCGACCGTGCACCGGTGGCTGCGCCGGCTCGGGATCAGCCGGCTCCGGGACCTCGACGTCACCGGCAACAGCCACCGCCAGATCCGCCGGACCATCACCGAACGCCCAGGTCAGCTGGTCCACCTGGACGTCAAGAAGATCGGCGCCATCCCGACCGGCGGCGGGTGGCGGGTCCACGGCGCGGCAGCACCCAGGACCGCGCCCCCCGCCGGGAACGGGTCGGCTACCGCTACTGGCACTCCGCCGTCGACGCCCACACCCGGCTCGCGTTCACCGAGTCCCTGCCCGACGAACGCGCCGTCACCGCGGCCGGGTTCCTCCGCCGGGCCGCGACCTTCTTCGCCGCCCACGGCAGCACCGTAGAAAAGGTCCTCACCGACAACGGCAGCTGCTACCGCTCGCAGCTGTTCGACGCGGCCCTGCCCTACGGCGCCCGGCATCGGTTCATCCACTCCACCGCCCCCAGACCAACTGCGAGGGTGTGTCTGTGCTCCTCCGAGTGGGCGCCTACCTCGACTGGTTCCTCACCGCGGGCACCCACCAGGGCCGAGGGATCGACCCGACCCGACCGGCGGGGACCCGACCGGACCCGGCGGCGGGCAGCTCAAGGCGGGGACGGTCCCGGCCGCGTACGTCGGGCTGGTGGCCCGGGCCGGGTCGATGTGCCCGGAGATGCCGGCCCCGGTGATCGCCGCGCAGGTCCAGACCGAGAGCGCGTGGGACCCGCGGGCGGTGTCCCCGGTCGGGGCCCAGGGGATCGCCCAGTTCATGCCCGCCACCTGGGCCGCCGCGGGGCGGGACTGGTCCGGGAACGGGGTCACCGACGTGTGGGACCCGGCCGACGCGATCCCGTCCCAGGGCGGGTTCGACTGCTCGATCCTCGCCCAGCTCCGCCCGGCCCTGGCCGCCGGCCGGGTCCACGGGGACCTCACCGACCTGGCCCTGGCCGGGTACAACGCCGGCGCTGGGGCGGTCCTGCGCTATGGCGGGGTGCCCCCGTTCCCGGAGACCCGGGCCTACGTCACCCGGATCCGCCAGCTCGCCCTGACCTACACCGCCCCCGCGGGACCGCCGAGCGCGCCCGGGCTGCCCGGGGCACCGGCCGGGTCCTTCGCCGCCGCCGAGATCGCCGCCGCCACCGCCCAGCTCGGGGTCCCCTACGTGTACGGCGGGGGGGCCCTGGACGGGCCCAGCGGGGGACCGCCGGCCGGGTTCGACTGCTCCGGGCTGGTCCGGTACGCCGTCCACCAGGCCAGCAGCGGCCGGCTCACCCTCCCGCGGACCGCGGACACCCAGGCCCGGACCGGGGCCTGGTCGCGCAGGGCCGCGGATCGAGCATCAACCTCGCCGGCCTCGCGCCCGGTGACGTGATCGCCTTCCAGAACGACCCCACCCGACCCGGGACCTACAGCCACATCGCGGTCTACCTCGGCGGCGGCCAGATCATCGCCGCCCCCCACACCGGCAACGTCGTGAAGATCCAGCCCGTCACGATTCCCTACTGGACCAGCACCACCTGGTCGGTCCGGAGGTACGGATGACCCGCCACCCGTCGACGTCCGGCGCGGTCCTGATCGGCGTGGTCCTCGGCGCCTTGAGCAGCGGCTGCGCCCCCACCCCGAGCCCAGCACCTGCCGCCACGGTCCCCGCGACCCTGCCTGCGGCACCGACCAGCTCGGCCACGGTCGGACCCACGGCCACGGCCAAGGCCTTCACCCCGACTGCGGTCCCGACCGGCCGGGCCGGCATCCCCGCTGGTGGGCTCCCACCAGCCACGACGCTGACCAGTTCGGACCCGGATGTCGTCGCAACCGCCGGCCTCGTCGCGTACTACCGCGCGGACACCGCCCTGGACCTCGGGCCGGCCGACGCCCACCGGCGGGCCCTGCCCTGGACCACCGGGCAGCTCACCGCCGGCATCCGCGGCGACCGACCCGTCACCGGACCCGGCGCCGACTGGACAACCCTCGCCACCCACCACGGCTACGCCGCCGTCACCGTCGCCCGCGCCTACGACGACGGTGCGCCCACCGACACCAGGAACACGGTGTATCGAGAGTTCACCGTCACCACCCGACCCCGTGGGCGAGACGGCTGGACAGGGGCAGCCCTCACCTACACCGGCTTCCTTACCCTGGCCCGAAACGGCGGCGGCTGGCGGATCACCACCTTGCGGGACGACCGGTAGGTACCGCAGCGGGCCCAATCAGGATTCCACCGGCGGCGGATGGGGAAGTACCGAGTGCAGATGAGCTCCGGGTGACTGCGTGACCTGGCCGGGTCGCGAGGGCCCTGCGCTGAGGTGGTGTGCGATGAAGACCAGCGGCGCGTTCCACCGGATGCAGAGGTCGTTGGTGACCTCGGACGTTGGTTCGTCGAGGTACCGCAGCTGCGGGGGTAGCCCGGCCAGCCGGGAGTCGTAGGGGAAATCCGGTGAGGGCTGCGAGTTCGGGCCGCCGGCGACAGCGCCCGGGGGAGCGGAGGGCATCTCGGGGTCCATGGGGTACCCGAACTGGCGGGACCGGAGTTGGCGCGAGGTGTCGGTGCCGTACCCGACCACGTAGCTCTGACCGAGGGCGTTGCGTCCGAGCAGATGGCCGAGCCCGTCCAGAACCGCCTGGAAGAACCGGTCGTCGCCGCTGAGCCGATGGGCCACGACGAGCACCACCAGGTTGTTCAGCACTCGCCCGTTGGAGCCCCAGGCCCAGCCCGCCGCAGGTGCGTAGGGCTGGCCCCACGGTTGCAGCGCCTGCAGGTCCAGCAGTCGGTCAGCCAGGGCCAGGACACCCTCGACGACGCGGTGGTGATCGGGCAGCGCTGCGCCCAGCAGGGCGAGCCCGAGCCGCGCCGGCACTGCCACCCGGTCGGCGTCGAAGCCATCGAGGTCGGTCAGAGTGGGGCCGAGGACGTCGTCGCGGTGCCACGGCGATGCGGTCACCGCGGCCTGGTAGGCCGGTTCGCGGGTGGTCAGCCAGAGCTCCGCGGCGGCCAGGTACTCGTCGTCGCTCGGATCCGGGTCGGCGTACGGGCCGCCGCCGTGGCGGGCGTGGTCATCGGGTGCGAGCAGATTGGGGTGGCGTTTCGCGGCGTCCCAGGCCCGGCGGGCGACCCGGAGCAGATGGGCGGCGTAGGGCGGGTCCTCCGCGGCGAACAGCCGTGCACCCTTGGCCGCGGCGGCCGCCAGGTGCAGGGTCGCCGCCGTGGACGGCCGGTGCAGGACCCGCTCGGTGGGGTCCTGGTGGGCCCATCCCGGGATGGGGGACCAGGTCGTCCCGTGGACCCTGTGAAACACGGTCCCCTTGAGCGGGTCGGGGCCGGGCACCTGCATGCGTACCAGCCAGTCCAGCGCCCAGCGGCACTCCGCCCGCACGGCAGCGGGCCTGGCCCCGGGGGCCGGAGGCAGGTCGAGCACCCCGAGCAGCTGCCACAGCGCGATCCCGGCGCTGGTCGCGTACTTACCGTAGTCGCCGGCGTCATACCAGCCACCGGAGACATCGAAGCGTCCCTCACAACGCCAACCCGGGTAGAGGCGATCGGCATCAGGACCGGACCAGGCGGGTACCGCGGTGTCGCCGGTGTTCGGCGCGACGCCGAGATGCCCCGCGGGCCGGCCGTAGCCGGGGTGGGCGCCCTCGCTGACGGCACAACCCGAGCGCAGCAACGTCAACACGTGCAGCGCGTCGCGGGCCAGCGGCTGGTGCAGGCCCTCGCCGATGGTGAACGGATGGCTGGTGCTGTCACCGACACGGACCCGGAACTCGCCGCCGGTCACCGTTGGCCCCGGCAGGTCGACGACGTGCACGACCAGCCCAGACGTCGGATCCGGTCGCTCAGGCCACGGCCGCGACCAAGCCGAACCGACAGTCCTCCCCGTCCGGTCCAGAAGCGCGGCAGTCAACGGCTGCGGCGCGGGATGGATGAGGGTCGCCCTCACCGGGCGACCCGGCAGGCACCCGAGCTGGTCAACCCGAACCGCCGGCCGATCGGCCATCACCGCGGCCAGCTCCCACCTGCACCACACCATCCGTGAAAGCTATCGGCCGCCCCGAGAGTGACTCCCGGCCGCGATGTCACCGCACGAGCGCCCAAGGTGGCTGTCTCGTCAGGCCGCGGTAAGCGTCGCTGAGTGCTGGAGGGTGTGTCCATGACCGGGACAGGACAGCTCTGGCCGGGCCCATGCCTGGTGGGCCGTGTGGTCGAGGTGCACGGGTCCCGGCTCGCGTACGTCGAGGGGGGCGCCGGCCCGACGTTCGTGTTCGTCCACGGCAACCCGACCTCATCGTTCCTGTGGCGTGAGGTGCTGGCCCGGATGACCGGCGTCGCGCATTGCGTGGCGGTCGATCTCGCCGGGATGGGTCGGTCGGCGAAGCCGGACGCGGCCTACGACTGGGCGTTCCACCTGCGCTGCCTGGAACGCTTCCTCGACGTGCTCGGCCTGCGGGCGGTCACCTACGTCGGGCACGACTGGGGTGGGGTCCTGGGCCTGGAGCTCCTCAGGCGCCGACCTGACCTGGTGGGCGCTCTCGCCGTCCTGGAGTGCCACCTGGACGAGTACCCGAACTGGGCGGCCATGCCGGGTAGGTCCCTGTTCGAGCCGATCCGCACCACCGCTGAGGGTCGGCGGCAGGTGCTCACCGACAACCTCATGATCGAGAAGGTCCTGCCCGCCGGGATGGATCACCAGCTCACCGACGCCGAGTGGGACATCTACCGGGAGCCATTTCCCACCCCGGCGACGCGGCTACCGATCTTGCGCTGGATCGAGCAGATCCCGGTCGCGGGCGAACCACCCGCCGTTGCCCGAGCTGTCCGTCGGAACAGGGACACCCTCGCCCACGGCGACGTCCCGCGGTTGCTCATGTACGGGGAACCGGGCTCTGTCGTCACCGTCGCTGGCGCGGCCCGGATCCGTGATGACGCCGACGACGGGCTGACCGTCACCAGCGTTGGCCCCGGCACCCACTTCCTGCCCGAGGACCGTCCTGCTGAGATCGCTGCGACACTGCGGCGCTGGAGGGACCTCACCGACCACGCCTGAACGAGACCCGATCCACCGGAATCCGGTACTGCTGATCAGGCCACCGCACTCCGTGCCCCTGCGCTCCAGAAGTGGTTCCAATGCAATCGGCATTATCCACCATGCTCACAGCGCTCCCCTGGCCCATTCTCAGCCGCCGGATCCGTCGCTGTGACCGATGTGCCGCCGACCCCGAGGGGTCAGCGGTGGGTGGCAGCGGGGTGGCCAGACTCGCCCTGTCACGGCCGCGGGTCCTCGACGGGTCAGGGGCGCGTTCGTGGGACGAGCCGCTCGAGCTGGGTGACATGGTCTGGGCTCAGTTCTTCGAGGGCGTTGACGCCGAGCAGCCGCATCGTGCGTTCAATCTCACTCCGCAGAATGTCGATTGCCCGATCGACACCCGGTCTGCCGCCGGCCATCAGGCCGTAGAGGTAGGCGCGGCCGACCAGGGTGAACCGGGCACCGAGTGCGATCGCGGCGACGATGTCGGCGCCGGACATGATGCCGGTGTCGATCCAGATCTCCGGCCTGTGGGCACCCAGCTCAGCAACGACGTTCGGTAGCAGGTGGAAGGGGATGGGGGCCCGGTCGAGCTGTCGACCCCCGTGATTGGACAGGATGATCGCGTCGACGCCGAGCTCGGCTAGGTGGACCGCGTCCTTGATGTTCTGGACTCCTTTGACCACGAACCTGCCCGGCCACTGGTCACGGATCCACTCGAGGTCCTCGAAGGTGACTGTTGGGTCGAACATCGTGTCGAGCAGCTCGGCCACGGTCCCGGACCAGCGGTCCAGCGAGGCGAACGCGAGTGGCTCGGTCGTCAGGAAGTCGATCCACCACCGCGGCCGAGGGAGGGCGTCGATCACTGTCCCGAGGCTTAGGGCGGGTGGGATCGTCATTCCATTGCGGCGGTCGCGCAGCCGGGCGCCGGCGACCGGAACGTCCACTGTGGCCAGGAGGGTGTCGAATCCGGCGGCGGCTGCCCGGTTCACCAGGGCCATGGACCGGTCGCGGTCCTTCCACATGTACAGCTGGAACCAATTCCGCGCCGCCGGCGATTCGCTCCGACCGGCGGCCGCCACGTCCTCGACCGATGTCGTTCCCATCGTGGACAGGCTGAACGGGATCCCGGCGGCCGCGGCCGCGGTGGCACCGGCGATCTCGCCCTCGGTCTGCATCATCCGGGTGAATCCCGTTGGGGCGATTCCGAACGGCAGGGCCACCGGTTTGCCGAGGACGTCCCAGCCCGTGCAGACCGTCGCGACGTCGCGCAGGATGGACGGGTGAAATTCGACGTCGCGCCAGGCCTGGCGGGCCCGGCCGAGGGAGATCTCGGCTTCGGCGGAGCCGTCGGTGTAGTCGAACGGCGCGGTGGGCGTGCGCCGCTTCGCGATCCGGCGGAGGTCGTCGATGGTCAGGGCGCTGTCCAGCCGCCGCTTCCGCCGGTCGAGGGTCGGCCTTCTGAACTGCATGAGGGGAGCCAGGTCGTGCACCTTCGGCAATCGTCGCTGCACCATCAACGTCAGCCTCCGGTCGAACTGCGGGTCCGCGCGGTGTAGGTGCGCGGGGGGAAGGAATGGGCGACGACACTGCGGAGCGCGTCGACGTCGCCGTGGAGCAGACCGTGGGTCCGGGCCTGCACCAGGAGGTTGCCGATCGCTGTCGCCTCGACCGGGCCTGCCACCAGCTGACCGCCGACTGCGTCGGCGGTCAGCTGGCACAGCAGAGTGTTCTGGGCGCCCCCGCCGACGAGATGGACGGTGGCGATCACCTGTCCGGTGAGGCGTTCGATGTCGCGGACCGCTCGGGCGTAGGCGTCGGCGAGGCTCTGGGTGATGCAGCGGACGAACTCTGCGGCCGTTCCCGGGACAGCGACGCCCTTCTCCCGGAGAAGGTCCGCGATCCGGGTCGGCATGTCACCGGGTGCGAGCAGTCGGGGGTCGTCCGGGTCGAAGGTGGGCACGTCCCCGGGCGTGTCGGCGGCCTGGGCGAGAAGTCGCTCGAGGTTGTGGTCCCGCCCTTGCGTGGCCCACGTGCGGATCGACTCGGACAGCAGCCAGAGGCCCATGACGTTGGTCAGGAAGCGGATCCGGCCGTCGACACCGCGCTCGTTGGTGAAGCCGGCCGCCCTCGCCGCGTCGGTGGTGACCGGGGAGGGGAGCTCTGTGCCGACGAGGGACCAGGTGCCGCAGGAGATGTAGGCGGTGCCCTCCCCGGCCGACGGCACGCCCACGACGGAGGAGGCGGTGTCGTGTGAGCCGACGGTGGTCACGGTCAGCTCGTGGGCGATGCCGAACTCGGCGCGGACCGAGGCGGTGACGGCGCCGAGCTCCTGGCCGGGGTCGACGATCGAGGGCAGCAGTCCGGGCGGGAGGTCGAGTCGGGCGATCAGGTCGTGGTCCCAGTCATCGCCGCGGACGGGGAGCAGGCCGGTGGTCGACGCGTTGGTGCGTTCGGCGGCCATGGTGTCCGTGGCCCAGAAACCAACCAGGTCGGGAACGAGGAGGAGACGATCGGCGACGGCGAGCAGCCCGTGCGCGGCGTCGGCGGCGAGCTGGAAGACGGTGTTGAAGGGCAGGTGCTGGAGGCCGTTACGGGTCCACAGGTCCTCCGGGCTGACGGCGGCGTGGACCGCCGCCACGCCCGCGGCGGTCCGCGGGTCGCGGTAGTGGTATGGGTTGCCGAGCAGGCGCCCGCCGATGAGAAGTCCGTAGTCGACGGCCCACGCGTCGACCGCGGTCCCCACGAGAGCCGGTTCCTCCCGTGAGGCCCGGCCGAGCGCCGCCATCGCAGCGGAGTAGAGGAACAGGATGTCCCAGTGCCGGCCGTCGCTGACCTGAACCGGGGTGTTGGGGAAGCGGGCCACGGGCTGCAGACGGAGCTCGCCGTGTTCGACCCGGCCGAGGATGACCCGACCGCTGGTCGCCCCAAGATCGATCGCTGCGACCACGCCCATCAGTCGGTCCCGGCTGGGGTGGTCACCGCAGGAACGCGGCGGCGACGCCGGCGTCGACCGGGATGTGCAGCCCGGTGGTGTGGCGGAAGTCCGGGCCGGTGAGTGCCGCGACCGCGTTGGCGACGTGTTCGGGGAGGATCTCGCGCTGGAGCAGGGTCCGCTTGGCGTAGAAGGCGCCGAGATCCTTCTCCTCGATGCCGTAGGTCTGCGCCCGGTTCGCACCCCACCCGGAGGCAAAGATGCCCGACCCGCGAACAACACCGTCGGGGTTTATCCCGTTGACCTTGACCCCGTGGCCGCCGAGCTCGACCGCGAGAAGTCGCACCTGGTGGGCCTGGTCGGCCTTGGCAGCGGAGTACGCCAGGTTGTTGGGACCGGCGAACACCGAGTTCTTGCTCGCGATGTAGACGACGTCACCGCCGAGCTTCTGGTCGATCAGGACCCGGGCCGTGGCCCGCGACACGAGGAACGACCCTTTGGCCATCACGTCGTGCTGGGTGTCCCAGTCCGCAGCGGTCGTCTCCAGCAGCGGCCGAGACAACGACAGCCCGGCGTTGTTCACCACTAGGTCCAGTCCCCCGAAGGCCAGCACCGCCGCATCGACGGCCGCGTGTACCTGGGCCTCGTCGGTGACGTCACCCCCCACCCCGATCGCCACGTCCGTCCCGCCGAGCTCCCCGGCAGCGGCGGCGGCCTTCGCGGAGTCGAGGTCGACGATGACCACACACGCGCCTTCCGCGACCAGCCGGGTGGCGATGGCCTTTCCGATACCGCTCGCCGCCCCGGTGACGAGGGCGATCCGGGTCGCGTGCGACTTGGGCTTCGCCATCCGCGCCAACTTCGCCTCCTCCAGCGCCCAGTACTCGATCCGGAACTTCTCGGCCTCGTCGATCGGGGCGTAGGTGGACAGCGCCTCGGCGCCGCGCATCACGTTGATCGCGTTGACGTAGAACTCCCCCGCGACACGCGCGGTCTGCTTGGTGGCCCCGTAGCTGAACGTCCCGACCCCGGGAACCAGGACGATCGCGGGGTCCGCGCCCCGGATGGCGGGAGACTGGGGCGTCGCATGCCGGTCGTAGTACGCCTGGTAGTCAGCTCGGTAGGCCCGGTGCAGCTCCCTCAGCCGGTCGATCTGCTCCGCGACGGTCGCCGTCGCCGGCAGGTCGAGCACAAGTGGTTTGATCTTCGTCCGCAGGAAGTGGTCCGGGCAGGAGGTCCCGAGGGCCGCGAGGCGGGGGTGCTCCCGGCGGCTGAGGAAGTCCAGCACCGTGGGCGAGTCCGTCAGGTGGCCCACCACGGGTCTGTCGGTGGAGACCAGCCCCCGGATGGTCGGGGCAAGCGCGGCGGCGCGGGCGCGGCGTTCGGGTTCGGGGAGCGGGCCGTACCCGTCGAGCTCTGGCCCGAACGGCTCCAGTCGGCCGTGCTCGGCGATCCAGCCGGCCGCGGTGTCGATGATCCACCGCGAGTTGGCCTCCGCTTCCTCGCTAGTGTCGCCCCAGGCGGTGATGCCGTGGCCGCCGAGAATCGTGCCGACCGCCTCCGGGTGGGTGCTTCTGACGGCCTCGATGTCCAGGCCGAGCTGGAAGCCTGGGCGCCGCCACGGCACCCACACCACTCTGCCGCCGAAGATGTCGGCGGTCAGCTGCTCGCCGTCGACAGCGGTCGCGATCGCGATCCCGGAGTCCGGGTGGAGGTGATCGACGTGAGCGGCGTCAAGGAGACCATGCATGGCCGTGTCGATCGAGGGTGCGGCACCACCGCGGCCGAACAGCGTGAAGTCGAAGGCTGTCACCATTTCGTCCTCGCGGTCCACGCCCGGGTACACGGCCCTCAGCGCCCGAAGGCGGTCCAGGCGCAGCACGGCCAGTCCGGACTCCGTGAGCGTGGCCAGGTCCCCACCGGACCCCTTTACCCACAGCACGTCGACGGGCTCCCCGGTGGCGGGGTCGGTGTCAACGCCCTTCGCCGAGGTATTGCCCCCGGCGTAGTTAGTGTTCCTCGGGTCGGCCCCGAGCCGGTTCGAGCGGGCGATCAGCGCAGCAGCGGTGGGATGGGTCATCAGGTCCTCATCGTGGGGCTGGGTGGATTCGGTCGGCGGGCTGAGGTCATGCGCCCCACCCGGCCTGGGCGCCGCCGACCCGTTCAGCGTCGATGCGGTCCTGGTAGCCGCTGGCGGCGTAGGCGTACATCGGGTTCGGCGGCAGTCCCTGGCGCACTCGCCACTGCGCCAGGTCCGCGCGGACGTCGGTGGCGAACGCGTCCATGACGACGTCGTTCGCCGCGAGTACGTCCCCGGCCGCTTGCGCCGCGTCGAGGGCCGCCCGATCCAGGAGTAGCGCACGCGCGGTCATTTCTTGCACGTTGAGGACGGACCGGATCTGTCCGGGGATCTTCCTCTCCACGTTGTGGCACTGATCGAGCATGAACGCGACACCACTGCCCGGGTCGAACCCGCCGCCCCGGATGACCTCGGTGAGAATCCGGAACAATTGGAAAGGGTCGGCTGCGCCGACGATCAGGTCGTCGTCGGCGTAGAACCGGGAGTTGAAGTCGAACGACCCGAGCCGGCCGAGACGCAGCAGCTGCATGACGATGAACTCGATGTTCGTGCCCGGAGCGTGGTGGCCGGTGTCGAGACACACCATTGCCCGGTCACCGAGTGCGGTGACCTGGGCGTAGGAGGTACCCCAATCGGGGACGTCGGTGTGGTAGAAGGCCGGCTCGAAAATCTTGTACTCGAGGATAAGCCGCTGCGTCGGGCCGATGGCCGCGTAGACCTCGGCCAGCGACTGCGCCAGACGATCCTGGCGGGCCCGCATGTCGTCCTGGCCCGGGTAGTTGGTTCCGTCGGCCAACCAGATCTTGAGGTCCCGGCTGCCGGTCTCGCCCATAATGTCGATGCACCGCAGATGATGGTCGATCGCCTTGCGGCGGACCGCGGCGTCTCGGTGGGCAAGGCTGCCCAACCGGTACGCCTCGTCTTGGAAGGTGTTGGAGTTGATGGTGCCCAGTGACAGGCCGACGTCCTCGGCGTGCCGGCGCAGACGGGCGAAGTCGTCGACCTCATCCCACGGGATGTGCAGGGCGACCGAAGGAGCCAGACCTGTCAGCCGGTGGACCTCCGCGGCGTCGGCGACCTTCTCGAAGGGGTCGCGTGGAACCCCGGGCTGGGGGAACACCCGGAAGCGTGTGCCGGAGTTGCCGAACGCCCACGAGGGCAGCTCGATCGCCTGCTGGTCCAGTGCGGTGGTGATGGAGTCGAACGGTCGCATCAGGCCTCCGGGGCAGCGGGTGGGGACGGTACGGGTCGGGGCGCCGCTCGGCCGGGATGGCGATCCAAGCTGCGGGTCGCCGTCGAGCGGTACACCGCCGGAGGCGCCGACCTCAGCGGCGACGCGTCCGCTGGGGCTGGGTGTGGCCGGCGACGAGGTGGTTCAGCCCTTCACGGCGCCAGCAGTCATCCCGGCCACGATCTGGCGGTTGAAGAACAGGTACATCACCAGCGGCGGGATCGTGATCAGTAGAATGTCCATGAACAGCAGGTTGTAACTGGTGTTGAACTGGCTCTGGAAGTTGAACAGCGTCAGCTGGACGGTCGCCTGGTTCTCACCGGGCAGGAAGTACAGGGGGTTGGTGAAGTCGTTGAAAATGGCCACCGACTGCACCACGATCACTGTCACCATCACCGGCCGCAGCAGGGGCAGAACGACCCGGAAGAACAGCCCCAGCGGGGAGGCCCCGTCCAGGACGGCCGCCTCATCCAGATCCCGAGGGATCGTCCCGATGAACGCACGGAACAGTAGGACACAGAACGACATTCCGAACGCCACCTCGACAAGGATCAGACCAGGCAGAGAACCGAACAGGTGCACCCGCTGCAGCACCCAGATCGTTGGGACGACGGCCGGGGGAACGATGAGCCCGGACAGGACGAGAAGGTTGACCAACGGCGTCCACCGGGTCACCCGTCGCTGTAACACGAACGCGACCATGGCGCTGAACACAACCAGCACGGTAACACTGACGGTGGTGACAACTGTGCTGTTGATGAACGCGATGACAACGATATAGTCCTGGGTGGCCAGAACCTGACGCACGTTGCTCAACAGCTGTAAATGCGTCGGCCAGGCAAAATCAAGGAGAGACGCTTGTTGGGCAGATTTGGCAGCAGTCAGTACGATAAACGCGAACGGCACGAGGAACACGACGATGCTGGCGAGCACGGCCCCTACCCCCAGCCCGCGGCTGGTGGACCTCTTCACAGGCTCACCTCCCTGCGGGCCAGGAGACGGGTGAGAGGAATCACGATCACCATCACTACCACGAACAGAACGACGTTGCCGGCCGTGGACAACCCGTAGAAACCGGCTTCGTACTGCTTGTAGATGACCGAGGCGATGACGTCGGAGCTGAAACCAGGACCTCCCTGGGTCGTGGCCCAGATGAGGTCGAACGACCGGAGCCCGCCGATCAGGGACAGCATGATGACCGTCGAGGTGGCCGGCCATGACAGCGGAAGGATGACGCTGCGGAACATCGCAATCGGCCCGGCACCGTCCATCTTGGCCGCCTCCCGGTACTCGTTGGGGATTGACACGATCCCCGCCATGTAGATCACGGTGGCCAACCCGACACCCTTCCAGACGTCGACCAGAGCCACCGAGTACAAAGCCATGTGCGGGTTGGTCAACCATCCGGGCGCGGGTAAGCCCGCACCCCGGAGAACCGCGTTGACGGGTCCATGGAACGGGTCGAGGAGCGCTTGAAACGTGATGCCGACGCCGACGGTACTCACCAGAACCGGAAAGAACACGACCGAGCGCAGGTAGCCACGGGCGATGATCTGGCTGGTGAGCAGGATGCCCAGGAACATCCCGATGACCACCTTCAGCCCGGAGGTGAGGACCGCGTAGACGAAGGTGTCGATGAAACCTTTCACCAGCTGGGGGTCGTGGAAGAACTCGACGAAGTTGGCCAGGCCGACGAAGTGCGACGAAAAGATCGTCCAACGGGTGAGGCTGAAGTAGAACGACGCGAACGTCGGTACCGCGAAGAACACGATGTAGACGACCGCGGCGGGAAGGTAGAACCATCCCGGATAGACCTTGCTGGTCCGGGTGGTGCGCCGACGCAGGCCGGCGTCGGCCACCCGGGTGGGAGGCATGCTGACCGCCGTCATGGGCAGGTCCCCGGCCGGGTCCGTCCGTCCCCGCCCGCGTGAAGCCGGACGGAGACGCCGACGCCCATGCTCACCATCCCGTCAAGCCGAGCTGCTGGGCCTGCTTGGTGACGTCCTGGTCGTAGAGGGAGGCCCCCTTAGTGGCCGGCACGATGCCCGATCCGACCTGGACGGTGAAGTTCTCCAGGTTCGGTCCCTTGACCGGCGAGACGAACTCCAGAGCGGGGCTCTGCTTGCCCTTGTCGTAGTAGGCCGACACATCCTTCGTGATCTGCGAGACGCTGCTCGGCAAGGTGCACCCGTTGACCAGGTACGGGCCGGTGGGGGCATTGGCCTTGGTCTGGACCGCGCACCCGGCCGGGGTGGTGACATAGGCGAGGAACTGTTCGACAGCGGCGAGCTTCGCGCCCTTGGTCGACGTCGGGACGTACAGGGCGTTGGGGGCCCAGGTGGTCAGCCCGTTGGTGGCGGCGTTGGTCCCGGGGATCGCGAAGAAGCCGACGTTGTCGAGGTCGGTCGGGTTGTTCGTTTGGATCGTCCCCACCACGGCGCTGAGCATCGGGTACATGGCCCCGGTGCCCGTGGCGACGTCCTTGAGGCCCTGGACGTTCGTGGCCGAGGCGTAGTCGCGGTTCTCCAGGCCGAGTGTATGGATCTGCTCCAGGTGCTGGAAACCCGCGAGGGCCGCCGGGGTCGTCGCAAACTTGGCCTTGTTGCCGGTGTACTGCGCGGCGAAGCCCGGGTCGGTGGCGGCCACGTTGTGGTAGTCCCCGAGGACCAGCAGCTGGGAGGTCCAGGTGTCGGTCCCGCCGTAGGTCTGGACCACCGGGGCGATGCCGGCGGCCTTGATCTTCTGCGCGTCGGTGATGAACTCGTCCCACGTGGTCGGTACGGACAACTTGAGCTTGGCGAAGATCGGCCGGTTGTACAGGACACCACCACCGAATGCCGTCCCGAACGGCACTCCATAGATCTTGCTGTCGACGGACACCTGCGGGTAGTAGGTGGGTTTGACCTTGGCGGTGACGTTGGCCGGGAGGACTTGCAGGAAACGAGCCGGGCTGATCTGCTGGGACAGCGACCCGGAGTTGTAAAGAAACACGTCGGGCATCGACCCTGTCGCAAGCCGAGTCTTGATCAGGTTGTCGCCGTCGGTACCACCTGGTCGGGTGGTCACCGTCACCTTGGTGCCCGGGTTCTTCGCCATGAACGCCGTGGCCAGCGCCTGAGCCGGTTGAACGCTGCCGGGCGAGTTGTCCACCATAAAGGAGATGCCGGCACTGGCGGCGCCGCTGCTCCCACCACTGGCGGTACCGCCACCTGCGGAGGAGCTGCCGAGGCTCCCGGCACTGCACCCGGCGGCAACCAGAGATAGCGCGGCCATCGCAGCAGCTGGCGCGAGTGCCAATCGCGAGCGCCGCCTCTGGGCCGTGCGCAGGAAACGAGTAGTCATGGGTTCTCCTCTTTGAGATGGTCGGATCGGACAGAACGACAACGCGAAGCGGTGGGCCGTCGACCGGAATAAGGGTCGCGAGCTCATCGCACCGGGTTCGCGGTTTCCACGGCGGGTCCTACGGGGCGAGAAGGGGCTGGAGTTGCTTGGTGAGGGTGTCGTATCCGTCCCGCGGGCCGTGGGCGAAAAGCCGCTCGACGACCTCGCCTGCGGGGTCGTCGAGGAAGGGGGTGAGCCGTTTGGCGACTGCTGTTTCGTCCGTCGCGACACCGGCCGCCGCGCTGGCGTTCACCACCTCGGTCCAGATGGCGGGGTCGTCGAAGACGTCCCGGACGGTGCGCGGGATGCGATGTCCGCCAACGCGGCACGGGTCGGGCACTTCCCAGCGGTACGCGCCGTGCCCGACGGTCTGCTCCTCCTGTCCGGGGAGCCGGACGGTCGCGCGGGCGCCGACCGGAACGAGCACGTCAACGGTGAAGACCCCCCCGTCGCGTTCCCACGAGACCGCGGCCTCGCCGTAGGGCGTGAGGTGGCGGGCGCGCGCCGAGGTGAGCGCTGCGCAGGGGCGGGGTTCGACCAGGAGCCGGCGGTATCCGGGCTCCGCCGGAGCCAGGCCCGCCACGACCCGGTGCAGCCAGTCCGCCACCGCACCCAGCGCGTAGTGGTTAAACGAGGTCATCTCTCCCGGGTTGATCGAGCCATCGGGCAGCAGGCTGTCCCAGCGTTCCCAGACGGTGGTGGCACCCATCGTCACCGGGTACAACCAGGAGGGGCAGCTGGTCTGGAGAAGCAGCCGGTAGGCCACGTCGACGTCGCCGCCCCCGACGAGGGCATCGGTCACCAACGGTGTTCCCACAAAGCCGGTGTTGATGTGGAACCCGGATGCGCGCACCAGATCAGCCAGCCGCCGTTGCGCGCCCACGCGTTGCTCTGAGGTGGGCAGCAGATCCCACTGCAGGGCCATCGCATAGGCGGTGGGCGCATCGGAGAGCAACCGCCCGCCGGGTGTGACGTACTCACGTCCGAACGCCGACCGGACGGCGGCCGCCACCACCCGGTAGTGCCCGGCCACCGCGTCCTGCCCGAGGATGCTGGCGACCTGTGCGACCAGGTCGGCGGACCGGATCAGGTGGGCGGTGGCGACGACGTCGGGCGCGGTCTTGGCTGCGAACGGATCGTCCGGGGGGGCGCTCGGGTCGAGCCAGTCCCCAAACTGGAACCCGCCGGCCCACAGGTGCGACTCCCCCGCGAGGGCGTCCAGGCGGTCGACCCAGGCACGCATGCTGGGTAGCTGCCGCGCCAGGATGCCGGTGTCGCCGGTGCGTTCATGCAGCACCCACGGCACCACCGCCGCGGCGTCGCCCCATGCAGCGGCGGTGGGCGCCGGGTCGTGCAGGACGTCAGGGATTACATAGGGGACGGAGCCGTCGGGGAGCTGGTCGGCGGAAAGGTCCGCGAGCCAGGACGTAAGGAAGCCGCCCACGTTGAACAAGAACGCGGCTGTTGGGCTGAAAACCTGGATGTCACCGGTCCAGCCCAGCCGCTCGTCGCGTTGGGGACAGTCGGTCGGGACGTCGACCGTGTTCCCGCGCAGCCCCCACACGACGTTGTCGTGGAAGCGGGCGAGCATCGGGTCCGAGCATGAGAACCATCCGGTGCGCTGCAGGTCCGACCCGATGACCACGGCCTCGGCGTCCTCACCCCGGACCTCGCCCGCCCCGCTGACCTCGGCGTACCGGAACCCGTGGAAGGTCAGTCCAGGCTCGAGGATCTCCTCACCGCCGCCGGCCACGAGGTAGGTGTCGGTCGCCCGGGCCGTCCGCAGCGGCCGGACCCCGAGCTCGCCGTCCTCGAGGACCTCGGCGTGGCGGACCAGCACCTCCGCCCCGGCGGCCAGCCCCCGAACCCGCAGGCGCACCCAACCGACCAGAACCTGCCCGAAGTCGAGGATCGTTGCCCCCGACGGGGACCGGAGCACCTGGACGGCCGGGACCACCTGCGTCACGCGGACCGGCGGTCCGTCCGGGGCGACGAGGACGCCGAGATCGACGGGCACGACGTCAACCACGTCCGCTGCACTCTCCGACCCCCACATTGGCCTGCGCAGGTCGGTGCGTTGGCCGTCATAGAGATCGTCAGCCAGGACCCCGCTCTCCGCGGCCGTCCAGGAGTCGTCGGTGCCTACGACGTGCAGTTCGCCGTGGGCGTCGGTCACCTCGAGCTGGGCCAGGAGGGCGAGGCGGTCCCCGTACAGCCCGCGCCCGCCGAGGAAGCCGAGCCGGCCGCGGAACCAGCCGTTGCCGAGCACCACCTCCAGCTCGTTGCTTCCCTCACGCAGGAGGTCAGTGACGTCGTGGGTCTGGTAACGCAGGCGGTGGGAGTAGCTGGTCCAACCCGGGGCGAGCACCTCATCACCGACCCGCTGCCCGTTCAGTCGAGCCTCATACACCCCGTGGGCCGTGAGACGCAGGCGGCCCACCGCCGCGGCGGGTAGATCGAAACGGCCGCGGACCACCGGGGCCGCCGTCTCCAGACCCGCCAGGGTCCGCGGTGAGATGAACGACGCCGCCCAGTCCTCCGGCGACAGCAGACCGGCCTCGACCGTCGACGTCGCACTCCACGGACTCCAGTCGACGGCGTCACGTACCCGCACCCGGACGGCTGCCTCCTCGCGCGAGACCAGTGGCTCAGCGGGCCACGGAACGAGGACCTGGTCGCTCGCCTCAACGGTGAACACCCGGGTGGTCTCCGCCCGCGTCACCTCGACCTCGTAGGCCGTCTGCGCGAAGCCGGGCTCCGCGTCGTCGATGGTCCACGACAGCCGGGGAGCAGCCGCGCCGATGCCGAGCACCGAGCCGTCGTGGTGTTCGAAGCGCGGGGCGCTCGGGGCGGTACAGCGAGCCATGGGTCTCCTCCTTGAGACTGTGCAACGTTCTACAGAATGGAGGGAGCCCCGTACGGCGTCAAGACCCCGTCGGGTCGGACGTCAGTCCGCCGGGAGTCGGCCGCCGCCGACCACCGGTCCGGGGCGGATCGCCGGCAGTACCGGGATCACGAGAGAATCAGGCGGCAGGCGCGGAGCGACCGGCGCGGATCCACAAGTGAGCGGGGAGCTGTCGTGACCACGGGCCCGACATCGCCCGCCCGGCGAGCGACGATCGACGACGTCGCCGCGGCCGCCGGGGTGTCCCGGGCGGCCGTCTCCAAGGTCACGCGGGACGCCTACGGGGTGAGCGACGACATGCGCCGCCGCGTCGCAAAAGCCGTCAAGGACCTCGGTTACCGGCCCCGGGTGGCCGCCCAAGCGATGCGCGGCTCGACCTCCACCATCGGCGTGATGATCCCGCTCTACCGCACCCCCTTCTTCGATGACGTTCTCGCCGGGGCCGTTGCCGAGCTCTCCACCACCCCCTTCCAGCTGATCCAGGCACCTGTCGACCCCCAGCACGTCGAGGGGTACCGCGCGCTCGAAGCCCTCTACGACCGGCAGGTCGACGGCATCATCGCGATCTCGCCGCTGGTCGAGCCGCAGTGGTTGGAAGACCTCGCCCAACGGATTCCCGTCGTCGAGCTCGGCCGTCATGACGCGTCCCGTCACTACGACACCGTGGTCGGCGACGACGCCGTCGGTGCACGCCTCGTCATGGACCATCTGCTCGAGCGGGGTCACCGCCGCATCGCCCATCTCACCCAGGCGGACCCGGTCACGCCTCCCCTCGAAACCTCACCGCACCGCATCCGGCGGGTGGAATACGAGGCCGCCATGCGCCGAGCCGGACTGGCCGATCAGGTCCAGGTCATCGCCGGACAGTTCCAGGACCGGCCGGCCGAGAGCGCCGTCCGCGCCGCCTTCGAAGCTGGCTGCCGTCCCAGCGCCCTGTTCGCGGGCAACGACGACGCCGCGGTCGGCGCCCTGCGAGCCATCGCCGACCTCGGCCTCACCACCGCCGACATCGCAGTCTGCGGCTACGACAACAACCACCTCTCCAGCCACCCCCTGATCCAGCTGTCCAGCGTTGACCAGCAGGGTGTCCGAATGGGCCGCTGCGCGGCCGAGTTGCTGCGCGAACGGATCGCCGGGCGCCACGAAGCCCGCCACGAGATCCTCCAGCCCCATCTGGTAGTTCGCGCGTCCACGCTTCGGGCGGGGCCAGCAACCGCGGCATAGTGCGTAACTCCTCTTATCCATCACAGTTGGAGGGCGTTATGGGCGCCCGGCCCGGTCAACCCAAGCCACTCCCCCGTCAGGGTGGCGGTCACGCGCGTACACGGGCCAGCTCCCACCGCCGCCCAGCCGCGGTCTGCGTGAACCCCGGCGCACATCCCCGCGACGGGGATCCGGTCGCCCGGCTCTCGGCGGCGCTCGTCAGCCACCGGGTCGTCCAGGCCCGGCGTCAGACGCCGGTGCGCAGGCTGGTGGTGAAGAAGCGCTGGAAGAACAAGAATAGAAGCAGGGTTGGGAGTGAGACGAGCAGGGCGCCGGCCAGGATGACCGGTGGCGGGGTGTTCGAGTAGTTGCCATTGAGGTTGGCCAATGCGGCCATGATCGGGCGCACGTTGGAGCTGGTCGACAGGGTGATGCCGAAGATCAGATCGTTCCACACCCACGTGGCTTGAAAGAGGAAGGCGGCGGCCATCGCCGACCGCATTAGCGGCAGGTGGACCCGGACGAACATCGCCCACCAGCTGGCGCCTGAGGTGCCCCGCGTTTCTCGGACAGTGGATACAATCTTTCCACTCAGATGAGAGGCCAGGTCGTGAGTCGAGCAAAGAGGGTGTTCAGTCCGGAGTTCCGTGAGGACGCTGTCCGGTTGGTCATCGATTCGTCGCGGCCGATCGCTTCAGTGGCGCGGGAGCTGGGGATCGGGGAGGGGACCTTGGGTAACTGGGTCAACGTCTACCGCCGCGAGCACGTCGGGGAGGAACCGGGGCTGAACGTGAGCGACCAAGCCCGGCTCCGTGAACTCGAGCGAAAATACCGGGAGGTGAAGCTGGAGAACGAGTTCCTGAAAAAAGCCGCAGCGTACTTCGCCCAGGATCCCCGGTGAGCGAGAAGTACGAGTTCGTCGACACCACGCTCACCGAGCCCAGCTGCCCGTTCCCGGTCAGGTCAATGTGTCGCTGGCTGGACGTGTCCGCGTCGGGGTTCTATTCGTGGCGGGCACGTCCGGACTCGGCGACCGCCCGGCGCCGCGACGTCTTGAAAGCCCTGATCACCGAGGAGTTCACCCGTTCGGATGAGACCTACGGCTACCGCCGGCTGCACGCCGCGCTCGCCCGCCGGGGAGTCCTCGCGGGCCGGGAGCTGGTCCGTCACCTGGCCCGGGAGCTGGGACTCGTGCCCTGCCAGCCGCGGCCCAGCCGGCTGGGGTTGACCCGCGCCGACGC
>JAABUZ0100002176.1_pt1 | contig 33493 bp, 24 predicted proteins | sample 5562091 | NCBI WGS metagenome assembly JAABUZ01 (sample SAMN12813069, study PRJNA571459) | rock metagenome | isolation source: Antarctica rocks | place: Antarctica: Victoria Land, Linnaeus Terrace sud | collected 2015-12-21
CCGGTCACGGGTGCGATCGCGATCTCTGCGATCTTTGCCATCTCGGAGTCCGGCACGCAGGTGAGCGAAACCGTCAATGCGCCGACCTCCCGGGCCCGTGACATTGCTCCAATGACGTATGGTGTCCGGCCGCTCGCGGCGATCCCGACCAGGGTGTCCCCCGTCTTGAACCCTGCTTCGACAAGATCGCGTGCTCCTTGCTCGGGAGAGTCTTCTGACCGTTCACTCGATCGGCGAAGGGCATCATCTCCGCCTGCGATGAGCCCCTGGAATAGGGTGGGCGGGACGGAGAAGGTGGGTGGGCACTCACTTGCATCGAGGACGCCGAGCCGCCCGCTCGTGCCGGCTCCGATGTAGAAGAGACAGCCGCCCTTCGCAAAACGGGACGCAATCGCGTCCACCGCGCGCGCGATCCGCGGCAACTCCGCCCGGACGGCAGCAGCGACCGTAGCATCTTCGTCGTTGATCAATGTGAGCATATCGAGGGTGCTCAGAGTGTCAATCTGAGCCGAGCGGGGGTTGGAAGTCTCGGTGATCAGCTTGGATAAGTCGGGCACGTTGCAATTCTAGCGGCCTCTCCTCGAGTTGCCTCCCCTCCCTTGAGAGCCGAAGTGATTCTTCTGGCGGGACGCCAGAGAAGAGGCGGGTGGGGGGTCGTAGAATCGAGAGTGCAGGCCACAATCAAACGAGACGATGGAGAAGGAAGTCGCATGAGTGTAGATCGACAGACCGACCTTGCGAAACAGGTCGAAGGTGCGGTGCAGGCAGCCGGGCTGGCATTGCAAGGTGTCGAAAGCGGCACCGACTTTTCCGGTAACGCGACCGTTCGCCTCCGGATCGCTCGGCCCGAATCTCCAACCGTGGTGCAAACCTTGGAGATGAGCTCCGGTATGGATCTAAACGGCGCACCCGAGCTGCAAAGTCAGCTGCAGGAGTACCTGCGACAGACGGCAACTCGCCTGAAGAACCCGCGCTCCGACTGCTACCTCACTCTGAACGGCATACCTCTCAGCTTCAGAAGCTTCGCCTGGCCTTTTCACTCTTCGACCTCCGGAGCGGATACCTACCTGGTTCATGGCGAGATCCTCCTCGAAGATGGAGAGGCAAGTGTGCTTTATGCCAAGATCTCAGCGTCGATGACAGTCACGTTCGCGGAGATTGTCGCGGCTCCAGAGCAGCCGTATGCCGAAGGTTTCATCTACAACGCAGTTCGCAAGACCATCGACCAGGGGCAGCTGGAGCTCGTGAAAAGCGGTAACCGTCAACCAGTTCCCGTAACGACGCGGTATTACAGCGTAAAACAGAAGAAATTCGTGTTCAACGATACGACCGAGGCGCAACGGAGCGAGTTTCTGGCCGCCAAAGCTTTCTGGCTCTCAGGTGTTCTGGGGGGAGGCAAGCCGGTTTGGTTAGTCGATCCGCGGGATGCTCAGTACCTGAACACCACGATCGCCATCCTCGAGGAGACTTCCAGGGCTCTCGCGAGTGAGGGGCTCGTTCGCTTGGCGGCCGATGTCGAGTTCGCGACGCCAACAGAGGCGCTCATGGGCCATCGATCCAAGTACGTTGCCGAGTTGCAGGAGGCACTCGCCTTTATCAAGCCGACCTTCAATGAAGAGATGCGGGGCGGTCACACCAACATGTAGTCGCTAATGAGCAACATGGAAGGGCTTCCACCCATCCTATGTTGATGGGACGTTCACACGGCCCGGAAAGCAGGACTGCACGATGGAGATCCTCAAACGTTTGGCAACACCGCTCGTTGCGGCTTCTTTAGCTTTGTGCTCGACCGGAATGCTAGCTCAATACGGGCAGGGTCCGCCCCCTTCGCAGCCCGATGGGTATGGACAGGGAGGATATGGTCAAGGCGGGTACGGGGGCGGTTGGAACGCTCCTCCGAGGGAGTACCAGGAGTACGGTCGGCGGGGATTTCAGGATGGAATCGAAGGTGCGCGCCGCGATGTCGAAAACCATCGCCGGCCCAACGTAAACAATCGTGACGAGTTCAGGCATCCCAATGTGCCAGGGCAATTCCGCCGTGATTACAAGAACGGCTTTGTTCGTGGGTACAACGTCGCAATGCAGCATATGTTGAACGGCCCGCGATAGGGCGGCAGGTCAGGATTGACCGAGTCGATAGAATGGCCTGCATGGCATCCACGCAGGCCATTCTGTTTTGCCCATGCGGAGATTGAAAAGTGACATCAAGAGGTCGAAGAGCAACGCAACTCTGTCTCGCCATAGGTTGGCTCGTGGCAGCGCAGGGATTTACCCGGGCACAAGCCGCTCCAGGCTCGGCCCCACCGCCCAGCACGCAAGCGCCCCCGGCGCCCATAGCCAGCCACAGGCTCGCAGAGACTCCAGTCGAAGGTGTCATGCGCCGGGATAGCGCTACGATCGCAGCGGCTATACCTGGGGCGCAGCCGGCCAGTAACGCTGTCGTGAGCGAACTCCTCCTGCATGCTTTCGAGTTCGACGGAAACCCGGTCGATACGGCGAAGCTGCACTTCAAGCGGATCTCTCCGACCGCCGTTGAGATCACGAGTGTGGCGTACTCGCTCGGGGAGTGGCGTTTTCTCGTTCGCGACCAGGGGAGCTACTACGGCCTCGGAGAGCACTTTGACACCCTCAACCGGGCGCACACTATCGTAAAAAACGCCTCGCAGGACAATGGAGGTCCAAAGGGCAGCTCGACTTACAAGCCGATGCCGTTCTTCATGAGCACCTCAGGGTATGGTCTCTGGGTTGACACCACGGCAGAGGCTGCCTTTGACATGAATGTCTCTGCGCTCAACGATATCGGCATCACCGTCCCCGCCGAGAAGCTGCGCATTGTCCTCTTTACCGGCCCCGAGTTCCCCAAGATCCTCGAGCAGTTCACTGCCCTCACCGAACGAGCGATTCTTCCTCCCTTCTGGGCGTTCGCTCCGTGGATGGGCCGCGACTTCCACCAGAATGAGGCTCAGGTGCAGGAAGATGTGGAGAAGACCCGGTCGCTAAATCTCCCGGCCAGTGTCATCGTGATCGACTCTCCATGGACAACTTCCTACAACAGTTACAAATTCAACCCCAAGCAGTTCGCCGACGCACCTGCAATGGTCAAGCGCATTCACGATGCAGGCTACAAGCTGGTCCTCTGGCATACGTCCTGGATCAATACCAAGTCCGATCCGCCGAAGGAGAAAGGCTTCGGAGGCAAGCTCAGTGAGCATGCGGAGAACTACGACGAGGCAGCCTCGCATGGCTACTTCGTCAAGCGCGCCGACGGCACGCCCTACGTTGGGCGATGGTGGAAAGGCGAAGGTTCATTGGTCGATTTCACCAACCCGGCAGCAAGGTCCTGGTGGCAGGACCAGGTGAGGCAGGCCATTCACCTAAATGGAGGCGCGGGCGCGGACGGCTTCAAGGATGATGATGCCGAGGGAAGCTTTCAGGGCGATGTTCGTTTCGCGGACGGCAGCAGTCCGGAGGTGATGCGCAACCGCTACGGCGTCCTCTACAACAACGCCATGGAGGAACTCATCCAGAAAGATCTGAAGGGCAACGGCGTCCTGTTTGCCCGCAGTGTTACCGCCGGGGCGAACGGCATTGGGTTCCTCTGGGTGGCGACAACGAGTCAAGCTTTAGCCCGGAGAATGGCCTGCCGACAGTAGTGTTGGCTGGGCTGAATGCAGGGATAAGCGGTATGCCGTTGTGGACCGCGGACGTGGGTGGCTATCTCAAGACGCCAACCACGCCGGATCCTGTCCTGGAGGCGCGATGGACCGAGTACGCTGCCTTCTCGCCCACGATGGAGATCCTTTCGCAGGCAAATACGCAGCCATGGAACTGGGACCAGGCCACGGGAAGCACGCGGGCTCTCGACATCTACCGGAGATACGCAGTGCTGCATATGAGCCTGTTTCCCTATCGGTATGCTGCGGCACAGGAGGCAGCCAAAACGGGCATGCCGTTAATGCGTGCGCTGGCCCTCTTGTACCAGAACGACCTCCGCGCGCGCCTGTGCCGGGACGAGTACCTGTTCGGGCCTGACCTGCTTGTGGCTCCGGTCATTGACGAAAACACGCGCAGGGCGGTTTACCTGCCCGAAGGACAGTGGGTTGACTATTGGACGGGAGTTCAGATCGCGGGCGGGAAGACAGTCGTGGTCGACGCCCCACTGGACCTGCTTCCGCTGTTCGTTCGCGCAGGCGCAGTGCTGCCAAAGATTCCCGAAGACGTCATGACGCTCGTACCCGAAAAGGAGAGCGGCAACCAGAGCGTGAAGTCTCTGGACGAACGCCGCGTCTATGAGGTATTTGGCGGGGCCGACACAACGCTCAAGGACTTCGAGGGACGGTCCATTGCACATGCGGGCAACTCGCTCAAGATCTCAGGCCAGACGGCCCATGTGATCGTTCGTGTGCGGTTCGCGAAGGTGAAGAACGCCAGCGCCGCGGGTGCGGGAGTCAAGGTCCAGCAGGTGGGAGATGCGTCCGTGCTGGAATTCGACCACACGGGAGAGTCGACGATCAGCTGGAAATAACCCGGGGAGATGAAGTGCTCGGCAGTTCAAGCGGGATAGGCGGACCTGATGCGCGCGGCTATATCGTAAGCGAGTCTTTCGTTATACCGGCGCACTCGACCGGGAAGGAGGAAGCACTCGACAAATGAGACCAAGTGCGGAATCAGCGTCCAGCAGAAGAGCAGGTAGAGCACGCCCCATCCAGTCTCGCCCAGATAAAACCTATGCGCACCGAAGCTGCCCAGAAAGAAGGCGAGCAGAATCCCCGCAACGTCGCTCTTGCGAGCAGAGGACATCTGGTTCATGAAGATGAGTCTTTGTTGCTCGTTGAGGGAACTCATGGCACTTAGTTCGTCATGCATGGCTCGTTTCCTTTCCAGGTTCTACTCAGAGTTGTGGACAACAAAGCAGCCGGAAATGGATCAGGGCCGTGGCTTGAGCCACGGCCTTTATGGGTGAGCACCGCTATATGTCCTTAACCCCATCCACGAAGGCTTTGAGCTTGCGGCTGCGGCTGGGATGACGCAGCTTGCGGAGAGCCTTGGCTTCGATCTGTCGTATGCGCTCGCGGGTGACCTGGAAAGACTGGCCAACCTCTTCGAGGGTATGTTCGGAGCCGTCTTCGAGGCCGAAGCGCATCTTGATCACACGTTCTTCGCGCGGAGTAAGCGTGCGAAGTACCTGGGAGGTGTACTCCTTTAGGTTGACCGAGATGACGGCATCAGCCGGGCTGACCGCCATACGATCTTCGATGAAGTCGCCGAGGTGCGAGTCCTCTTCCTCTCCGATCGGGGTCTCGAGTGAGATGGGCTCCTGGGCGATCTTAAGGACCTTGCGGACCTTGGCGACCGGGATATCCATGCGCTTCGCAATCTCTTCGGAGGAGGCCTCGCGGCCCAGCTCCTGCACTAGTTGGCGGGAGGTGCGAATCAGCTTGTTGATGGTCTCGATCATGTGCACCGGGATGCGAATCGTACGAGCCTGGTCCGCGATAGCGCGGGTGATAGCCTGCCGGATCCACCAGGTGGCATATGTCGAGAACTTATAGCCCCGGCGGTACTCGAACTTGTCGACCGCCTTCATCAAACCGATATTCCCCTCCTGGATAAGGTCGAGAAACTGCAGGCCGCGGTTCGTGTACTTCTTCGCGATCGAGACAACAAGGCGAAGGTTGGCTTCGATGAGCTCACGCTTAGCCTTCTCGGCGTCCATATCGCCCTGGATCATCTCCCGCTGCGTGCGCTTGAGATCCGCGATCGGGATGCCTGCGTCTTCCTCCACGCGCTCAAGATCAGTGCGGCAGTTCTTCTGCTGACGCTTATATTCCTTGCGCAGCTCTTCGGACTTGGAAGCCTCGAACTTGACCTCAAGGGAGCGAATCTGCCGCTCAAGCGTTCTCATAGCATCAACAGTTTTGTTGACCTTGTCGAGCAGCCGCTTTTTCTCCCCGTTGGTGTACTTCAACTCGCGAACGATGCGGTTTATGTAGACGTGTTCGCGACCGATCAGCCAACGAATCTTTCGCTGCTCCTTGAGCTTGGCCTTGGCGTCCTTCGCCGCGACAGCCTCGTACTTCTCTTCAAGCCCCTGCACCTTCTTCTGGTGCTTGAGGATGGTGTCGATCCGGCCAGTCGTCGAACGCACGCGCGCCTGGAGAATCTCCTCGGTGAGCTCCTCCTCATCAAAGGTAACGACCTCCTTGATGTTGCGTACGCCGCGACGCAGATCATCCCCAAGACCCACGATCTCGCGAATCACAATGGGAGATCGGGAGATGGCCTTCATCACGCGAAGTTGACCCCGCTCAATGCGTTTGGCGATCTCGACCTCGCCCTCGCGGGTCAGGAGCGGGACGGTGCCCATCTCGCGCAGGTACATGCGCACGGGGTCGTTCGTCTTCTCGAGGGTTCCCGGAGAGAGGTCAAGCTCAACGTCGTCGGACTCTTCACCGGCTTCGGGCTCGTACTTCTCGCGATCCCCGGAAAACTTGCTCTCGCCGGAAAGGACGTCGATGCCCTGCGTGTTGATCGTCGTTAGCAGGTCGTCGAGATCGTCCGGCGTTGTGATGTCGCCGGGAAGAAGGTCATTGACCTCACCGTAGGTGAGATATCCCTTCTCTTTGCCGGTGTCGATTAGCTTGTCTATGTCGTCTTCGTACTTGTCGATTTCTTCAGCCACGATTGCACGAGCTCCTGCTCATAATCTTGTTGGTCGAAAGTCTGTTCACAACGGCACTAGCCGCGGGCGCAGAGATCCATGGGTTGTTACCTGGTGTTGGGAAGCGAAGTTGCGGTAAAGACCGCTTTGGCCAGCCGTGACCTCAGGCGAGGTCAAAGGCATCGAGGGCACACCTTCCCGATCCCAGAATACCACGTTAATTTAGACGCGCTGGAGAGCTGGAGGATTCACCGCCGCCAGCGGGCGAGGCCTTGGGAATATCCAGTCTGGAGCCTGGCCTGGACCTGGCTCGTCCTCACCCAAAAGCGGTCATCAGGCGTCTCTCAGGGCTCGCCACCCGATATCACGACGGTACTTCATCCCGTCGAACTCGATCTTCTCCATCGCGCGATACACCTTACCGAGCGCATCTTCAAGCCCAGCTTCGGATGTTGCCGTCACTCCAAGCACGCGTCCCCCTGCCGTGACCACCTCGCCCCCGGTCTCGGCGGTCCCACAGTGAAAGACCACCACCTCCGGCCCCACACTCTCCAAACCAGAGATCACCTTTCCGCTCGCATATTGACCAGGGTATCCGTCGCTCGCCGCAATCACGCAAACGCTGGCTCCTGGCTTCGTCTTCACGTCCAAGAGGTGTGCCGTCCCGTCTACGGAGGCTTCCAGAAGGTCCAGCAGGTCCGTCTCGACTCGCAGCATCAGCGCCTCTGTCTCAGGGTCGCCAAAGCGCGTGTTGAACTCGAGCACCATCGGTCGCACCGTTCCGTGGCCAGTAGGGACCATCATCATGCCGCAAAAGAGAACGCCCCGGAACTCGCTCCACTGATCCTGCATGCCGTCGACCACACGTTGGGCCACGTTGGCCGTAAGCCAGGCGCGCATCTCCCCGCCCATTATGTCGTCTGTCGAGTACGCTCCCATGCCGCCCGTGTTCGGCCCGGTGTCGCCTTCGCCCAAGCGTTTATGGTCCTGCGCCGCCGCGATCGGGACAGCCGTCACTCCATCGCACAATGCAAAGAAGCTAAGCTCTTCGCCGGACAGAAACTCCTCCACAACAACGTTCGCCTCCTCGACGCCCAACAGATCTCCCGAAAACATCTGCATCGCGGCGGCCTCCGCCTCATGGTGCGTATTGCAGATCACAACACCCTTCCCGGCCGCGAGTCCGTCCGCCTTCACCACGACTGGAACGCTGAAGCTGCGTAGCGCCGTCTGGACCTCGTCGGGCGTGGTGCAGAGCGCGTAGGCTGCCGTCGCGATGTCGTTCCGGAGCATAAACTCCTTCGCGAATACCTTGCTCGTCTCGAGCTGTGCAGCCTCCCGCGTCGGTCCGAAAACCCGAATCCCGAGCCCCTGCAACGCATCGACCACGCCCAGTGCCAAGGGCACCTCGGGGCCGATAACAACCAGCCCCGGCTGCTCTGCAAGAGCAATCGCAACCGTCGCTTGGAGGTCGTTCACCTCCAAGGAAACGCATCGCGCCAGCTGGGCGATACCCGCGTTTCCTGGCGCGCAGACCACCTCGCTGACACGTTGGGAGCGACGCAGCGCCCAGACCAGAGCGTGCTCCCGACCACCCCCGCCGATCACAAGAACTTTCATCGTTCGAGCCTAGCATCGTGCTCAGGGCTTAATAGAAGGGAAGCTACCTGCGCCAGAGTCCTTTCTCTATACTCAGAATCATGGAGGAAGTCCAACCACCCGTTGAGCTCAGGATCTCGCCTGCGGCCGATGCTGCCGCGACCAGCACCTTAGCTCCCGAAGCAACACCCCCCCGCGGATGGCTCTTTCCCCGCTTTCGTCGGAACGAGATCTGGACCTACTTCGGTCCGGCCTTTGTCGCGAGCGTCGCCTACATCGATCCTGGCAACTTCGCCACCAATATCGAGGGAGGAAGCCGCTTCGGCTACCGCCTGCTTTGGGTCCTGCTGTGGTCAAATGCCATGGCAATCCTCATCCAGTACCTTTCAGCGAAGCTCGGCATCGTTACCGGCCTCACCCTGCCGCAGAACTGCCGCAGACATTTCAGCCGGCCCGTAACAGTGGGGCTCTGGCTGGCCGCGGAGATTGCCGCCATTGCTACCGACCTCGCCGAGTTCCTGGGCGCAGCGCTTGGACTCTACCTTCTCTTCGGTCCGGTCATGCTCGCGCGAGGCTGGACCTATACCCAGACCCTCTTCGCCGCCGCCCTCGTATCTACCGTGCTCGTCTTCGCCATCCTTGCCTTGGACCTGGCCGGGTTCCGCTGGCTCGAGCGCGGTGTAATGGCCTTCGTCGGCATCATTGGCCTCTGCTACGGCTTCGAGGTCTTTCTCGTTCACCCAGACTGGCATAGGGCAGCCTTCCATACGCTGCTTCCAACCCTGGATACGGGATCGTCTGCCAGCTTCCATGAAAGCATCTACCTCGCCGTGGCCATGCTCGGAGCCACCGTGATGCCACATGTCGTGTACCTCCACTCCGCCCTCGTCCAGCCCAGGCTGAAGGAGCTTGCGTCACCCCCGGGATTGAAGGGGGGCTCGCCGACCCTTGGGATGCGCAGTCTCCCCAGCGAACCGGTTCGCCTTCGCTTTCTCCGGTTCGAGCTGATCGATGTCTTTGCCGCGATGAACGGCGCCTGGCTCATCAACTCGGCCATGCTCATCATGGCAGCCGTTGCCTTCACCCACGGCGTCGTAGTCGATGATGTTGAGGTGGCCCACCACACGCTCGGCCCTTTGCTCGGTCCGCTTGCCGCCGCAGCCTTTGCGATCGCTCTGCTTTGCTCCGGGTTGTCGTCCTCAACCGTCGGTGTCATGGCCGGACAGGTGATCATCGAGGGCTTCCTCAATATAAAGTTCCCAATCTTTCTTCGCCGGCTGATCACGATCATCCCCGCCCTGATCGTAATCGCTATCGGGCTCAAGCCTTTCAAGATCATTACCCTCTCTCAGGTCATCCTGAGCTTTACACTTCCAGCCGCGCTGATCCCCCTTCTGATCCTCACGAGTCGCAGGTCCGTCATGGAAACTTTTGTCAGCGCTACCCGAACCCGTGTCGCCGGCTGGGCCATCGTGTCCATTGTCATTGTTCTGAATGCCGTTCTTCTCCTGCAGCTCGCGACCGCCTGAGCCGGCTAACGAGACCTTCCTCCCTCACGCTGCCACTGCTGCGAAGGGACGTCTCTCCTGCTGTGAGGAGCCCTCTCTGCGAGGCTGCTGTGGATTTGTTCTCTGCTGCTCTTGCGGATACGCTCTCTGCTGCATCTGTTGTTGCTGCACCCGCTGCTGTTCCTGCGGGAACCCTCTCGGCTCCTGCTGCATCTGCTGTTGCTGCACCCGCTGCTGTTCCTGCGGGAACCCTCTCGGCTCCTGCTGCCTCTGCTGTTGTTGTTGCCGTACTTGCTGCTGCATTCGTTGTTGCTGCTCCTCCTGCGCGCGTATCTGATTCTGCTGAGCGACCCTTCCGTCCTGAATCTGCTGCTGAGCCTGTTGCACTCTCTGCTGCTCCGCTATCTCTTGCTGCTGCCGGCCGGCCACGGGGGCCTGTTGCCCCCCTCTCTGCTGCCAAGACTGCGGTCCGCGCCCCTGCTGTTGTTGCTGTTCAAGAACCCTCTGCTGCTGCTGCGCCCGTTGCTGATCCGGTTGGGCGCCACCCTGCACCTGCTGCCCTCGCCCCTGTTGTTGCTGTTGAAGCTCTACCGTCCGCTGACGTTGCTGGTCTGATGGGACGACACTCTGCATCTGCCCCGCACGCCCCTGTTGCTGCTGTTCAAGCACCCTCTGCTGCTGTTGCTGCTGCGCTTGCTGCTGCTGCGCCCGTCGTTGATCCTGTTGGACGGCACCCTGCACCTGTCCCGCACGCCCCTGTTGTTGTTGCTGCTGGAGCTCTACCATCCGCTGCTGCTGTGGACGTTGTTGATCCGCCTGCGCAGTGCCCTGCTGCTGAAGCCGGCCCGGTTGGAGGACGACAGACCTTTGCTGCTCCTGGTGGAGCCTTCCTTGGCTCTGCGCCTCCGTGCCCCGGGCCTGTTCCATCCGTTGCTGATTTATCCGTTGCTGTTCGGGCAACTGCTGCCCGGGTTGCACCCCCTGTTGCCACCGTTGCTGCTGCTGAAGCTGTCCTCCCTGTGCCCGTCCCTGCTGTTGCATCGCGTCGGCCGCCTGCGCCCGTCTCTGCATCTCGAGCGCGCGTTGGCCCTGCTGCTGGATGGGGGTCTGCTGCATTCGCTGAGGCTCTACGCCAGGGCGGGTCTGCCCGCCGCCGAAGCCCGGCTGATTCTGCCGGAGGTCGGCCTGGCCTGGACGGACGCCCTGCTGCTGCACGGCATACGGCTGACCTCCGCGTCCGGCGTCGATCCCTGTTCGCACCGGAACAGCTGCCGCTCCGCGATCCGCCGCGAACGGCCGAGGTGCCGCCATGACCGCCGGGCGCCCCTGATTGAGGTTGAAGAACTGCTGCCGGTTCTCCGCCGCTACCCGTTGGTTCAGTTGCTGAGCTGTCATTGGCGGAACGCGCGGTCCACGAAATGCGGCGACCTCCGCTGCCATCGGGCGTGCCTGTACGCCACCAGCACCGCCGTTGTAACTCACCCGATTCAGAGCCATCGAGCGGTTGTTAAGGACCGTGTTATTGATGACCCTGCTGTTCACCACGACATCGCGGTTGTACACGTTCCGGATATTGACGACGTTGACCCGGTTCACCGCCTGGTTGTAGAAGAAGTCGTTGCCTCTCCAATATCCGCCGTGGTAGCCGGTCCCGTAGTATCCGCAGCCGTAGGCAACACCGCCATAGAAGCCGATGTGCCGGCCCCAATATCCAGGATGGTAGCCGTAGTGGTGGTGCCACACGCTCCAATAGCCCGGAGTCCACAGAGCGCCAGCAAAGGGAGCCGCAACCCACGCCCCAGGAACCCAGTAGTAGCCTGCGGAAGCATAGTTCCAGTAGCCCGGCGTCCAAAGATAGTTCGGTGCGGGCGCAGGCGGTTGATCGTAGACCGGCAACGGCGGCGGAGCGCTATCGGCCTCCTCCGTCACTTGGTTATAAGCGTCCTCTTCGCCATCGCTCCACGTGTCCGAACTCTGATCCGGCGAGCCCTGATTCTGATAGCCCTGGTTTAGCGAGCCTTGGTCTGGGTAACCCTGGTTTGGTGAGCCCTGGCCTCCGTAGCTCGGGGAGGAGTTGCCCTGCCCGGACGCGTCTCGACTAACGCTCCCGTAATCCCGACTCTGGGCGAGCACGCCCTCGGGTGCCCTGCGCTCGACCGGCGCCGTAGGGGGGCCATACTCCTGCATTTGGCCCTGGCTCACATTGCTCATGTGCGCTCCCAGTAAATGGTTGGGAGGTGAATCGAGCAGCCTCCTCGAGCCCTGCGCAGGCACATACATCGCATTCGCCGGCTGCGTCGCAGTCCCGTAGACGTCCGAGACCCGAGCCATATTCGCGTCCGCCGGATCAGGCCCATCATCGCTTAAAGGGACGACACCGGGCTGCACGCCTCTTCGGCAGCCGTCCGCTCCCACCAGCAGAACCGCGGATACCAAAACCAGCTCACGTCCAAAGCGTCGCATAGCCCGTACCTCGATCTGTACTAACTCGGCTTACGGGACTTAGTTCCGCCCGTCAGTCCGTACGTCGTCAGCATTTGGATGCTGCGAAGCTTTGGACGCGACAGCGCAACACCCAGGGGACTGATAGGTCAGTAACTCTCTGAGCTGTTTTTCGTACTACAAAAGTTCTTGCGCAGAGCCCGGGCCGCGGGGCCTGGCTACCGCGTCAAGGCCTGTTCGGCCGTGATCGCTGCACCGATCAAACGGGTCTCCGGCAGGTCTGGCACAATCTCGACCGAGTAGCTCTGCAGCGGGCTCATCTTCACCATCTGCTGGAGATAATCCTTCAACATCGGAAGGTCGACGAAGCGGACATTGAATCCTGTGAGGAAAAACTTGCCCGGTCCACTCTGGTGAATCGATGACGCGCTGGCCGCAGCCAGAGCCTTATGCCACAACCGCTTGAACTCGAGGCACCGCTGGTCCGGACTGTCCCGGTTGTTCGCGGCTTCGAAGACCTCTTCCGGCTCCATATCAAGGAAGCGCAACCGCATGGCGCGGTGGCCCATGATGCCCTCCATGTGGCCGCGCCCTCCGCAACCGCAGTAGCCTTCCTTGTCGTCCAGTGTAACCACGGAATGCCCACCCTCCCATACGCCAGGTGCAAACGGGTACCGGCCGAAACCGATTCCCACACCAAGGGTCCAAACGCGGATCATGCTGTCCAGCTTGCCGTGGGCACTGGCCAGACCGGTCGCGACTCCATCCGCATCGTTGAGCACTGTCACCGGAGCCGTCACGCCATGGCTCTCGAGATGCGTCGCAATCAACTCCTTCATGCGGGCACCCTTGAGCTGCGGGAGATTGGGAGCCTCCTCCACAACACCGTTCTTGATCAGGCCGGGCAGCGCTACACCCACGGCGCAAAGATCCTTGGCTCCATTCGCCGCACGAACAACCTGTTCGCAGATGGTCTGCGCCAGCAGGTCGGTATGGAGCTCGACTAACGCATGCTCGTCATCTGGATTCTCCGGATAGGCCTGGATCGGTCCGGCCAGCTTATGGTCAATGACCAGACCTGTCAGAATGCGCTCGGAAAGAACAACTCCGATGGACTTTGCGCCGGTGGACTCTGCCATGCTGCAACCCCCCTGGGTTTTTGGATCGCGTTTGCTCTGTTGGTTCTGCCTTGTTTACTCAAATTTGCTGACGCGATTCAACCCATTGAAAGCAGCCACTTTATAACATTCCGCCAAGGTTGGGTAGTTGAACACCGTATCCACGAAATAATCCAGCTTCCCACCCAGCGCCATCACCGCCTGGCCAATGTGCACCAGCTCGCTTGCTCCCTCACCGATGATGTGCACACCCAGCAGCGTGTGATTCGTCCGATGGAAGATCAGCTTTAACCGCCCGGTAGTGTCGCCGCGAATCTGCCCACGCGCAATCTCCCGGTAATACGCCACACCGACCTCGTACGGCACGTCCTCCTCCGTCAGCTGCTCCTCGGTCTTCCCCAGAAAGCTGATCTCGGGGATCGTCCAGATCCCGTACGGGTAGAAGCTCGGATTGGACAGGATCGTCTCGTCCCCAAACGCCCGGGCCGCAGCCACACGTCCCTGCTCCATCGAGACCGACGCCAGCGACGGGAAGCCGATCACATCGCCAACCGCGAAGATAGACGGACACTTCGTTCGGAAGTCCTTGTCAACCGGGATCCGCCCTCGATTATCCGCCTCAATACCCACCGCCGGAAGATTCAGCTCAGCAACGTTGCCTTGCCGTCCCACAGCGTAGAGCAGAGCATCACCCTGCACCCGCTTCTTCGATTCGAGGTTGGCATTCACCGTCCCGTCCGGGTTCTCCTCAACCGACTCCACCTCTTCGTTCAGGCGCATGGTCACTCTGGAGTCTCGCAGATGATAGCTCAGCGCCTCGACGATCTCTTGGTCCGCAAACTCGAGCAGCCGCGGCCGACGCTCGATCAGCGTCACCCGCACCCCCAGTGCCGAGAACATGCACGTGTACTCCACCCCGATCACACCGCCGCCAACTACGATCAGCGTCTTCGGCAGATTCTTTAGATCCAGCACCTGGTCGGAGTTGATGATCGTCGTCCCGTTGATCGCGACCTTGGGCGAGCTCGCTGGCTTCGTCCCCGTTCCGATCAGGATGTTTTTCGCCTCATAGATCGTGGCGCCGCGGGAGTTCGTCACCTTGACGTGAGTCGGATCTTCAATGCTTGCCGTGCCTACCAGCATCTCGATGTTGTTGCGCGAAAGCTGCGCCTCGGTCACATCGACCTCAGTCTTGATGACGTATTGCACGCGAAAGGCGAGGTCCGCCATCGTGATGCGTTCCTTCACCCGGTAGTTCATGCCATAGATCGACTTATAGTTGTATCCGGAGAGGTGCAGAACCGCCTCGCGCATCGTCTTCGAAGGAATTGTGCCTGTGTTAATGCAGGCGCCCCCGACAACCTCGCGCATCTCAACGAGAGCCACTTTTTTGCCGAGCTTGGAGCCATAGATGGCGGCCCGCTGGCCTGCAGGTCCGGAGCCGATAACGATAAGGTCGTAAACAGTGCTCATGCGCGGTTGAGTCTTTCCTCTTTGTTCCTCGTAACCTGTTATGGTGCTATAGCCTTGCGTGGACGTCTCGCTGCGAAATGGTGATGCGGCAAACCGCCCCGCGTCGGGCGTCTTGGTAGCATCCTTGCCCTATGATACCGCCGAGTTCGGCCCCAGCCAGAATAGACTGGCGCCATGCTGCTCTATGCCATCACCGACCGGCGCATGTTTGCAGGCAATGAACGCGATCGTCAGGAGGCGATCGTTACGCAGGCTTGCCGGCTTGCCGCGGGAGGCATAAGCATCCTCCAGCTTCGCGAAAAGGATCTCCCCGACAAGGACCTGGAGGCACTGGCAGCCCGAGTCGTCGAGGCGGTCCGCACCTCCGGAGCAACGGCCAGGGAAGTGCCTCTTACCAGAGTGATTCTGAACGGCCCGGCCCACATCGCCGTAACAGCCGGAGCCGCCGGTGTCCATCTCCGTGGCGGAGCAGGCGGGGGTGAACTCGGCAGAGTGCGCCAAACCTTCAAACTGGCCGGTCTCGACAACCCCATCGTGAGCGTCTCCTGCCACTCCGTTGAGGAGGTCCGTGCCGCGGCATTCGCCGGCTTCGAAGACATCCTCTTTGGGCCAGTCTTCGAGAAGTGCGTCCGCGGACATCGGATCGCTCCCGGACTGGGCCTCGATAGGCTGCGCCAGGCCTCGGAGGTCGCGTTGGCTTCACGCCTGATTGCACTTGGCGGCGTCACGGACGCAAACGCGCATACGTGTCTGGCGGCCGGAGCCGCAGGAATCGCGGGCATCCGTATCTTCTCTGAACTCGCCTCGTCTCTGAACTTTCCTGGTCCCGGATAGAAGCCCAGATGCGGGAGGGGACGCAAACCGATCTTGGATCTACACCGCCCCACGAGCCTCCAGCTTCAACCTCCGCAGCAGCCGCGAGATCGTTAGCCCCTGCACCACAATCGAAAACACCACCACCACATACGTCGTGGCCAGTAGCAGACTCCGCTCCATCCCCCGCCCGCTTGGCAGCGCCAGCGCCAACGCAATCGCCAGCCCGCCCCGCAGACCGCCCCACGTCAACGTCAGCACCGTTCCCCGCGAGTGCTCGTGCACCAGCCGCAAACCCTGCACCGTCAGACCCACACTCGCCCACCGCGCCAGCAGCACCACCGGAATCGCAAGCAGCCCCGCCTTCAGAAATCGCCCTTCCACCGGCAGCACCAGCAGCTCCAGCCCTAGCAGCAGAAACAGCACCACGTTGAAGATGTCGTCCATCAGCTCCCAGAACGTGTCCACATGCGCCCGCGTCTTCTCAGACATTGCCAGCGCCCGTGCCTGCCCGCTCACAAGCAAGCCCGCCGTCACCGCCTCGAGCGGCGCCGACACCCCTATCGCATCCGCCAGCGCATATCCTCCCATCGCCAGCGCTAAAGTCAGCAGCACCTCAATGCGATAGTCGTCGACCAGCAGCACGAGGCGGTACGTCACATACCCCAGCACCGCCCCCACTGCCACGCCACCCACCGCCTTCAGCAGCAGCAGCGTCGCAAACCGCCCCACCGTCGGCAGCGCCCCCGTCGATGACGCCTCCAGCAGCGCCAGAAAGATCACCGCACCCACACCGTCGTTGAACAGCGACTCTCCAGCTAGCTGCGCCTCCAGCGCTGCCGGAGCCCCCACCCTCCGCAGCATCTCCAGCACCGCGATCGGATCGGTAGGCGAGATCAGCGCGCCAAACAACAGCGCCCCCATCATCGTCATCGGAATCCCGATCGCCATCATGCCCAGCTTGAACAGCCCCGCCACAAACACTGTCGACAACGCCGTCGCAAACACCGACAGCGCAAACACTGGCAGCTTTTCCCGCGAGAGCTCCTCAAGATTGAGCTGTAGTGCCCCAGCGAACAGCAGAAAGGCCAGCATGCCGTGCAGCACCACCTGGTTGAAGTCGATCCCCCCAACGATATGTTCCGCACCTGCCCGCAGCCCCGGAGCCGCATGCCCACCCGCCAGAATCGCTCCCGCCGCGCACAGCGACAGAATTGTCGTTCCAATCGAGGTCGGAAGTCGCAGCACGCGGTAGCTCAAAAGGCCGAAGAGAGCGGCAAGCGTGACCAGCGTACTGAGCAGGGCAAAGGTCGTCATCGTCGTTTCGGCGCGAGCGACGTGCCCGGCAGCATTTCGTTGGATGTCGGTCTTGGCTGCGCTTTACTGTCCAGAGCACAAAGCTTTGCACCTGTAGCTGCACGCCTCTGTGATACTAGCGCGATACTCAAAACTGAAGAGGCCGCCATAGCTGGCAGCCTCTTAGTTTCAGTCGCGTTCCTCACGCGTTGGTGGCGCCTCTGTTCCATGCAGTGGCTAGTCGCCAGCTACCGGTTCTTCAGCATGTATGGTATTGACCACCTCGGCTTTCGGAGCTGATGGGGTGGTGGAGGCAGGTGTGATGCCTCCCATGCTGGAACCTAAGCCGCCGATGTCGCCGATCGCGATGAAGCCGCCCGGCTGATCGGGCTCCTGGAGGATCTCCTTGCGGTAGAGCTTGGCCATGCGGGCGTTTTCGGCGTCCTGTTTGAGCTTCGCGTCGCGGGCTCGGACCTTCTCTTCACGGGCATTCTTGGCGACACCGGACTTCTCGAAGGTGTCGTTAGCGGCGGAGTCGACGTGGGCCTGGTTGAGCACGAGGTCGTAGGAAGACTCCTTCTCGAGGCCGACCTTTTTGCCGCCGGCGAAGATCTCATGACGACCGTGCTCCTCATACCACTTGGTGAGGGTGGAGGTCATATGCATCTTCTCGATGATGTTGCGCCAGCCGACGCCGGTGTTGTAGGCGCAGAAGGAGATCTCTCCTTCCTGGGTAGCGTAGGGAATGATGCACTGCTCGGTGCGGCGAAAATCGTAGTTGAAGAGATCCTGAAACCACATGCCGGCAATGAACAGGAAGTTCCAACGGTCAGCGCGGCGCCTCTCAATGTCGGCCTGCGTGCGGTCGGCAGTCACCTTACCGTAGTTGCGACCGGTGGCTCCGAAGCACTTATCGAACTTCGAAAGGAGGTCAACGATCTTGAAGTGTGTGGGCGCCTTTGTCGGATCGTAGTTGCGGAGCAGGGCCAGGCCGGCGCCGAGCATGGTCAGGTACTTGCCGCGGGCGGCGTCATTCACACGCGCAATATCTTTTGCAAGACGGTCGGCGTTGAGGAACGCGGTGACTGGCACCGCTTCCTTGGTCTCCTTATCGATCATGAGCGCCATGCCAATGCCGCAGTTCGGGTGGCAGCCGCAGGAGAGTTGGCCCCAGTCGTGATTGGGACCGTGGACAAGGTCGGCCCAGTCGGAGAAGGTGGACATGAAGGAGATCGGGAACCAGTCGCGAACGGGCTCGCCGAGGCCGGTCTGGTTCTTAACGTCGTGCGCGAGGTGCGAAAGGGTATAGCGCTGCGCCATGCGGCGCTCGTCCGAGACCTCTTCGTCACGGCCAGTGAAGGAGACGGGCTGGAAGGAGAGGAAGTTGATCTTCTTGGGGTTGTCGAGGGCGAACTCGATGATGCGGCCGACCTGCTCGTTGTTGATGCCATTGATGATGCAGGTGACGGGAACGATGTCGACGCCGGCCTCATGAAGATTATGAATGGCCTGGAGCTTGACGTCGAACGAGTTGCCGACCTTGCGGTGCGAGTTGGCGGCGTTGCCGATGCCATCGAACTGGAGATAGGCGTAGCGGAGACCGGCTTCTGCGGCGGCCTTCGAGAACTCCTTCGACTTGGCGAACTCGATGCCGTTGGTCGCGGCCTGGACCGAGGTGTAACCGACCTTGCGGGCGTAGGCGACCGCGTCAAGGAAATACGGAGAAAGCGTGGGCTCGCCACCCGAGAACTGCACTGACATCTGGCGCTTGGGCTTGATCGTCACGGCGTTGTCGAGCATAGTCTTGATCTCGTCCCATGTGAGCTCGTGGACGAAACCGACCTGATTGGCGTCCATGAAGCAGGGATCGCACATCATGTTGCAGCGGTTGGTGAGATCGATGGTCAGAACTGACCCACGACCATGGGTCACCGTAGATGTCCCGTGGTTGTGGAGCTTTTCATCGTTGTGGGCGCGGATGTCGCGGCCGGGGAAGACCTCTTCGAGATGCTTAAAGAAAGCGGTGTCGATGGACATGACATCTTCGAAGTGGCCGTGGATGGGGCAGTCCTTCACCATCAGGATCTGGCCGTCGCGCTCGATGATCTGGGCCTTGATCTCGCCGACCTTCTCGTTGAGGAGGATTTCGTGCGGGAGCTTGCCGTCGACAATCTGCTGGCGGATCTCCGGGATGCAACGCGGGCAGAGGGAATCGGTAGTGCGAGGCCAGCCCAAGGGCGGCTTTTCTTTCTGGTAGCTCTTGAGCAGGGGCTTGTCGCTCCACCGGGGGGTGAAGGAGGGGTTAGGGCTTATCGAGTTGAGCTTGTTATAGACCGCCCAACCGCCCTTCGCTGCGTACGTAAGAGCTTTCTCGGCTAGCTTCGCTGCCTTTGCCATGGTGTTTATATCTCCTGAGAGTGGCTGTGCCTCAGCCCTAAAATCTTGCGCGTGTCGTACATTCTTAGCGTATTCATTCGATTGCAGAGGTGGGAGTATGGTTGCTGATTCTCCCTGACCCATGCAGGTGGGATCTGTCTGCTAAGCCCGTCCACAAGACTACTTATGGTCTGCCTGGTTGAAGAAGCAGGAGAGGTCGAGCGGGGATTCTGTGCATTGAATGGCAATGTGGAGTGAGCTAACGGTGAGTCGCTTCTGGTTGCCACGCACGGGCTATCGGGCGGGACAGCTTAATGGCGGCAAGAAAAAAATATGTCGGGAGGGCGGCCAGGGATGCAGGCCAAAGGTGGAGACAACTAACAATCAAAACAAAGACCCCGCGGACGCGGGGTCTTTTGCTGCTGAACATGGAGGCAGCTACTTCGCTGCTGCCGCAAGTTCGGGCTCGAGATTCACGGTGAAGGCCTCGGCTGTGGTCTTGCCAGCAGAGATGGTATTGGTTCCGCCACCGCGGATGAAGGTGACATCGGTGATGCCGATAAAACCGGCGATGTGGTGAAGGTAGGGGATCTCGAGATCATAAGACTCGTAAGGGGTGCCGGGAGGGTAAGCGCCGCCCGAGGCGATGATGACGGTGAGTTTTTTGCCCTTGAGGAGGCCGTCGTAGCCGCCTCCAGGTGTGACGGCAAACGTCTTTCCGACACGGACAATGTGGTCGATCCAGGCCTTGAGGACTGCGGGGATGGCGAAATTGTACATGGGGGTGGTGATCAGGATATGGTCGGCGGCGGTGAGTTCAGCGATGAGTTCGTCGGAGATCCGGAGGGCGGCCTTGTGCTCGTCAGTGTGCTTATCCGGGGCGGAGTAGGCGCCGGCAATCCAGGGGAGGTCGACGTAGGGAAGATTGGAGGTGGCGAGGTCGCGCGTGGTGACCTGCGCGCCGAGGTGATTCCCCTGCCAGTCGGCGAGAAACTGGTTGCCGAGGCGGCGGGAGATGGAGTGGTCGCCGCGGGGGCTGACGTCGATCTTGAGAAGGTGAGCCATGTGTGCTCCTGGGACCGCTTTCTATTTCTGTGAGGTCGCTGAGAATAGGAGTGCAGGAGGTTGTTTGAGGATTCAGAGTTTGTGTGAGGGTTTTGGCAAGCGAGAACAAAGCCGAACGGGACGAGAACGCAACAGGCGCCGCGGCTAAGCGAAGCGTGCCGTAGCGGGAATCCGGGTTGGAGCTGAATACAGGAGAGGTGGGAGAATGGTTGGCGGTGAGGAGGTCGTGGAGATGCTGGTTTTAAGTGAACTCGCACCGCGGGTGCTGCAGTCAGAGATACGGGCCATGAGTGTGGCGTGCGATGCAGTGGGTGGGGTGAACCTGGCGCAGGGGGTGTGCGATACGGAGGTGCCGGCGGTGGTGATGGACGCGGCGCAACGGGCGATGCGCGAAGGGCACAACATCTATACGCGCCTGGATGGGATCGCGCCCTTGCGGCGGGCGATCGCGAAGAAGGTAGAAGAAGCTTTGTCGGCCAGCGGAAGGGGCGGAAGCGTCGATCCTGAAGGAGAAGTTCTGGTAACGAGTGGGGCGTCGGGGGCACTGCATGCGGCGGCAATGGCGCTGTTTGATCCGGGGGACGAGGTGCTGTTGTTCGAGCCGTTCTATGGGTACCACCTCCACACGTTGCGGTCGATGCGAGTGGTGCCGGTAGTGGTGCCGATGGAGGCTCCGGCTGACGGGATGACGGGGTGGGGGCTGGATCTCGATCGCGTGCGAGCGGCGGTGACCTCGCGAACAAAGGCCATGGTAATCAACACGCCATCGAATCCGGCAGGCAAGGTGTTTACGCGGTTGGAGTTGGAGGGGCTCGCCGCCATTGCACAACAGCATGGGCTGTTCGTCTTGACGGATGAGATCTATGAATATTTTGTGTATGGGGGAGCGGAGCATGTGAGCCCATTTTCTCTGCCGGGCATGCGGGAGCGGACGATCCTGATGTCGGGGTTTTCTAAGACATTTTCGGTGACGGGGTGGAGGGTGGGCTACCTGGTCGCTGACAAGCGGTGGCTGGGGTCGATCGGCTACTTCCACGACTTAACCTATGTGTGTGCTCCGGCTCCGTTCCAGCATGGGTGCGCGGCCGGCTTGGAGGAACTCGGGCGGCCGTTCTACGCCAGGCTGGCGCTGGAACACGAGGCCAAGCGAGAGATGCTGGTCGAGGCTTTGCGGGCGGCCGGGATGCGGCCGGATGTGCCGGATGGCGCGTATTACATCTTGGCGGATGCTTCGGGTATACCGGGGGAGACAGGGGCGAAGAAGGCGCGGACGCTTTTGGGGGAGAGCGGGGTGGCGGCCGTAGCGGGATCGGCGTTTTTTGCGCACCGTCCGGGAGAGCGGAATCGGGGGGAGAACATGCTGCGATTTTGCTTTGCGAAGAAGGATGTGGACTTGGAGGAGGCCTGCCGGCGGTTGGCAGCGGTCCGGTTCCAGTAGAATTTGCATTGGCGCAGCGGCGCATGAGGAACACGGATTATGGCATCGGCGATGGCGAGCATTGTGGCGTTGAAGGATGTGCATGGGGAGCTAAAGAGCCGGATGGAGAAGTCGGTGGATGACTTCCGGGCGAACCTCGCATCGGCGCGGACGGGCCGGGCGAATGTCCATATGCTCGACCAGGTCAAGGTGGACTACTACGGGACGGATACGCCAGTGGCGCAGATGGGACAGATCTCTACGCCAGAGCCCACGCTGATCCTGGTGACGCCCTACGACGTGAGCATGGTGGCCGCAATCGAAAAGGCGATCCGAACGTCGGGGACGGGGCTGAATCCGATGACGGACGGAAAGGTGATCCGGGTGCCGATACCGGCGATGACAGAGGAGCGGCGCAAGGATGTGGTAAAGCAGTTGAACAAGACGCTCGAGGATCACAAGACGGCGATCCGAAACATTCGGCGGGATGGGAATGAGCACATCAAGAAAGCCGCAAAAGACAAGCTCATCTCTGTGGATGACGAGAAGCGCGCCGTGGATGAGGTGCAGCAGTTGACGGATGCGGAGATCCGGCGCATCGAGGACCTGTTCCGCGCGAAGGAAAAGGAAGTGCTCACCGTCTGAGTGCCGGGCGCACGGCAAAGAGCACCGTTCGGCGGTCCTGCTAACGTTGGGCGAGCCCTGCTAACAAGGTGGCTGCCTGCGTAGATTGAGGTGGTTGTCTGTGGAGTTTAGGTGGTGTGATCGACTACGATCTTCCAGCCTTTGTCGGTGTTCTCGAAGATAAGAGAGAAGAGCCCGTCGGCGCTGCCGCCTTCCTTCTTGGAGCGGTCCAGGTGGTATTTGCCGATAACCAGGGCAAAGCGCTCGTCAAGAGAATGAACCTCGAGCTCGGAGAAGCCGAGGTTGCCCATGGCGGCTCGGCTGGGGTACTGGTGGTGGTAGCTGTCAGCCATGCCGGCGTAGCCGCGATTGACGGTGCCCGAGAGAAAAAGGGTGTCGGGCGAATCCTTGTACGCCTGGACGAAGGTGTCGATATCACCGGAGTTCCAGGCCTTTTCCTGCGCGAGCAGGACCTTGATGACGGCCAGTTCGGTGGAGCTGGCCGTGTGCAGCTGAGGATCCTGCGCGAGGGTTGGAGCTGCCGGAAACAAGGCAATGGAGAGAACAAGGATACTGCGGCGGAGATGTGTCAGAGGGCTCACGAGGATGTGCCTTTGTGATTGGTGTGACAAGCCGGCAAAAATCTTCGGTTGGGTCATAAGGGCTGTGTGGCTCGTTTCTCGTCCTCGCCGCAGGCCCGGGTCCCGAGCTCTGGAAGGATCCAGATAAGGGTGACGAGGGCGTCGCAGAAGAGAGCGAAGACTGGGTGGAACCAGGCGATGGGGATGGAGGCTGCATAGAGTCCGAGCGAGATGAGATGCTTGTGCTCCGCTGCCTTATCCCCTGGGACGAGCTGCGCCTTTGAACGAAGCCGGCGCAGGATTGCAAGCCGGAGAAGGAGAAAGCCGGTTCCGGTAGTTGAGAGGGAGAGGGCGTAGATGATGACGGAAAGAGCATCCATCTTCTTTTCAATGACCCACGACGTGAAGAAGGGAAGAAGCGAGAGTGTGAAGAGGAACAGGAGATTGGCGTAGAGGATGCGGGAGTCCACGTCCTCAACGCGACCGACGAGTTGGTGGTGATTGATCCAGTAAATGGCGGTAAAGGTGAAGGAGAGGAGATAGACGAGAAGGACGGGGAGGATAGCGCGTAGGCCGGCGGTGCCGCTCTCATGCGGAACCTTGAGTTCAAGCACCATGATGGTGATGATGACGGCGATGACGCCGTCGGAGAAGGCTTCGAGACGCGAGGTGGAGGCGGCTGCGGTCACGAGGTGATGTCCTCGTGTGCAGCATACAACGGGCAGGTAGGGAAGCGGTTCTGTTGGAAGCTAGGGCTTTGCGGGAGGGAACGAGGTGGTGTGGTCGCGGATGATCTTCCAGCCCTGCATGGTCTTCTCGAACACGAGGGAGAAGATGCCGTCGGCGTCCCCGCCGGCTGCGGGGGAGCGCTCGAGATGGAAGTTTCCGGTAGCCGTGGCGAAGCGGGCGTCCAGAAGCACGGGCTCGAGATGAGTGAAGGTGAGAATACCCATGACGGCAGGGTTGGGGTAGCCCTTGCGGTAGCGCTCGAGCATGCCGGCGTAGCCGCGGGTAACGTTGCGGCCGACGAATAGAATGTCGGGGGAGTTCTTGTAGCCGTTGGCGAAACGATCCATGTCGCCGCCGTTCCAGTCGGCGGCTTGCTGGTCCATGAGATGGCGGATGGCGAGGATATCGGAGCTGTCTGGGGTGTTTTGGGCGTGAGCGCTGGGACTTGGGGCGGCGAGCAGGAGGAAGGTAAAGGCGACTAGGGAGAAGAGGCGGTGCATAGGTTGCTCCTGATGAAGCGGCGTGGGGTGAAGCGGAGAGCGATGGCAGACGTCCTTCCCTTGACTTCGCTCAGGATGACAACAAGAGGCACAGGCGTAAACCGGCGACAGCAAAGGTAACCGCGCGTGAGGCGCATACAATCTTGGCATGCCGACGATTGCTGGAAAGACGAAGGTGGTTCATGCGGTGTGCTCGCATGATTGCCCGGACTCGTGTGGTGTTCTGGTGACGGTGGATGAGCTGACCGGCCGGGCGGTGAAGGTTCAGGGGGATCCGGCGCATCCGGTGACGCGGGGATTCTTGTGCGGCAAGGTGGCGAAGTATCTGGACCGGGTGTATTCGCCGGAGCGGCTGCTGTATCCGATGCGGCGGCGCAAGGGGGTGCCGAAGGGGCCGGCTGGATACGGATTTGAGAAGGGGCGCGAGGCGGAGGCGTTTGAGCGGATCAGCTGGGACGAGGCGTTGGATGAGATCGCGGCACGGCTGACGAAAATCGCGAAGGAGTGGGGGCCGGAGAGCGTGTTGCCGTACAGCTATGCGGGGACGATCGGGCAGCTGGGGTATGGATCGATGGACCGGCGATTCTTCAATCGGATGGGAGCGTCGCAGCTGGACCGAACGATCTGTTCGACGGCAGGCGGGGCGGCGCTGACGAGTGTGTATGGGGTGAAGCTGGGGACGCCCCCGCAGGACTTCGCGCGGGCGGGAATGGTGATTGCGTGGGGCGCGAACATCCATGGGAACAATGTGCATCTGTGGCCGTTCATTGAGGAGGCTCGGCGGAGCGGAGCGCGGCTGGTGGTGATCGATCCTTACCGGACGCGGACGGCGGCACTGGCGGATGAGCACATCGTGATCCGGCCGGGCACGGATGGGCTGCTGGCACTGGGGATGATGCATGTGATCTTTGCCGAGGGGCTGGAGGATCGTGAGTATATGGATGCGTGCACGGAGGGCAGTACGCAGCTAAGGGCGCACGCGTTGCGGGCGGAGCACTCCCCCGAGCGGGTGTGTGAGGGGACGGGGATCGCGGCGGAGCGCATTGCGGAACTGGCGCGGGCGTATGCGACGTGCTGGCGACGGACGGGCAAGGCGGCGGTGATCCGATTGAACTACGGGATCCAGCGAGCCGAGAACGGGGGGACGGCGGCGCGGGCGGTGTGCATGCTGCCGCTAGTGACGGGGGCCTGGAGGCATCGGGGTGGCGGATTGCAGCTCTCGACCAGTGGAGCGTTTCCATTCAACAAGGCGGCACTGGAGATGCCGGAGCTCGTGAAGGCGAGTCCTCTGGGGCGTAGTGGGCGGGTGGTGAATATGAGTCAGCTGGGCGTGGCTCTAACGCGGCTGGGTCAGGGTTTGGGTAGAAGTTCTGAGAGTTCTCCGGAAGACGACCCAACCCGTTCCGGTAAGAGCGGAGAGGGTGGGGCACCCGGGTCTGGCGGCACACGTGGTAAAGGTGGGTCACCCGGGGCGGGGAATTTGGGTGAGGGGCCGCCAGTGAAAGCGTTGTTTGTGTATAACTCCAATCCGGCGGCTGTGGCTCCGAACCAGAATGATGTGCTGCGTGGGTTCGGGCGGGATGATCTGTACACCGTGGTGCATGAGCAGTTTTATACGGACACAACCGACTATGCAGACATGCTTCTGCCGGCGCCGACGTTTCTCGAGGTGAAGGACGTGCAGGGAGCGTATGGGCATCTCTACGCGCAGGTGTCGGAGCGGGCGATTACGCCGCTCGGTGAGGCTTGGAGCAATGTGCGGATGTTTGGCGAGTTGGCGCGGCGGATGGGGTTTGCGGAGGCGTGCTTTGCGGATGGCGATGACGAGCTGATCGAGCAGGCATTGCGGACGGATCATCCGTGGTTTGCGGGGGTGACGCGGGAGCGGATGGAGAGCGAGGGGCAGGTCGAGCTTCACCTGCCGCGCAATGCGGATGGTGCCGTGCTGCCGTTTTCAACGGCGGAGTGGTTTCGGACGCCGAGTGGACGGGGGGAGCTCGTGCCGGTGCCGGTGTATGTGCCGGCTTCGGAGTCTGTGGGCGGTGTGGATGAGGTGGCGGCGTATCCACTGCAATTTCTACCGCGCAAGGCGGACAACTACATGAATACGACATTTGCGAATATCCCGGTGCATCAGCGGATGGAGGCACGGACGGCGGGCGTGCTCGAGATCAGCGCAACGGACGCGGTGGCACGCGGGATCGCGACGGGGGATGCGGTGGAGGTTTGGAACGGGCGCGGCCGGCTTGAGTTGATGGCGCATGTGGATGGTGTTGTCGGTGCGGGAGTGGTGGCGGCGCGCCTGGACTGGGCGAAGCTGTCTGCCACTGGTGCGAATGTGAATGCGCTGACGAGCGAGCGAGTGACGGATATCGGCGGCGGGGCGACGTTTTACTCGACCATGGTTCAGGTGAGGCGCGTGGGTCGAGGTGAAGCGGGTGGGGTCGAGGGAAGACGGATGGAGCGGACCGATGAGTAAGGCAGAGTACGTGAGCGTGCTGCCTTCGCTCGACGAGATCGAGCGCGCGGCAACGCTGATTTACCGTTCGATGCCGGCGACGCCACAGTACAACTGGCCGCAGATCGATCAGCGGGCGGGAGCGGAGGTCTGGGTGAAGCATGAGAACCACACGCCGGTGGGGGCGTTCAAGGTTCGCGGCGGGCTGCTGTATATGGACTGGCTGAGGAGAGAGCGGCCGGAGGTGAAGACGGTGGTTTCGGCGACGCGCGGAAATCATGGGCAGTCAATCGCGTATGCGGCGGCGCGAAATGGGCAGAGCGCGGTGATCGTGGTGCCGCGTGCGAACAGCCCCGAGAAGAACGCGGCGATGCGGGCGCTCCGTGCGGAGGTAGTGGAGTTCGGGGCGGATTTCCAGGCAGCGAGCGAGCATGCGGCGGCGCTGGCGGAGGAGCGGGGATGGCACCGGATCCCGAGCTTTGACGGGCGTCTGGTGGCGGGCGTGGCCACGTATGCGTTGGAGTTTTTTCGTGGGGCTCCGGAGATGGAGACGGTGTATGTGCCGATCGGGATGGGGTCGGGCGTCTGCGGGATGGTTGCGGCGAGAGACGGGCTGGGGCTGCGGACGAAGATCGTGGGTGTGGTGTCGAGTGGCGCGCCGGCGATGGCGAGATCGTTCGAGGTGGGCGAGGTAGTGGAGGTGGAGGCGAGGACCCGCATCGCAGACGGTGTGGCGTGCCGTCTGCCAGACCCGGTGGCGCTGGCGATTGTGCGTGAGGGCGTGGAGCGGGTGATCCAGGTGGACGACCACGAGGTTGAGGATGCGATGCGGCTTCTCTTTGCGGCAACGCACAACGCCGCGGAGGGAGCGGGCGCGATCGGGCTCGCAGCGCTGCTGAAAGACGCTTCCTGTCCCCCCGGGCGCTTGGGAACGGTGCTGTGCGGAGGAAATGTGGACAGCGACGTGTTTGGGCGGGTGCTGCGGGGCGAGGGTTGAGCCGATGCATGCGGCAAACTTCCAGTGCGCGGGGTGTTTCGAGTGGGTGGAGACGACGGTGGACGAGTCAGGTGGGTCGAAGCAGCAATACGTTGAAGACTGTCAGGTGTGCTGCCAGCCAAATGTTCTGACGGTGCGATGGGACCGGGACGCGAGGGTGTTTCAGGTGTCTGCGGAGCTTGAGAGTTGAGGGTGGTGTTCGTTCCGGCGCTCACCTCCGGAGTTCGCTAAAGGCGGGGCTGCTCACCTATAATCAGGACTTCCCCAGGAAGACGCTCGGGGCGCGATACCGAGAGCAGTGAGGGTGTAGTTATCTTTACCGTAGACCGAGAGAGCGTAAGCTCCCTGAAACGCAAATTGAAGTACGTGGGCGCGTGCTCCGTCGGCATCCAGGCAGCCCATGCGGGTATGCTGGCTCTTTCTTTATTGGTCGCATTTGTGGCTGCGGTGCCGGCGAAGGCACAGGCTCCGGCAGCTCCTCAGAACATCTTCAGCGCACCGGCCCCTTCGCAGACTGGCGTCCAGACGCTTTGCCAGCCGCAGGTGATTGGTAATCGCCGGATTCCGAAGGAGAGCGTATTGGCCAGGTTGTTCTCTCGCCAGGGCGATCTGTACGACCCCACTGTAGTCGAGCGGGACTTCAATTCGCTGTGGAATACGAACTATTTCGATGACGTGCGGATCGAACGGCAGGAGACGCCCAAGTGCGTGCAGTTGACGATCTTCGTCCGCGAGAAGCCGACGATTCGCGAGATCAACTACAAGGGGTTGAACGCGGTCTCGCAGTCGGATGTTCTGGACCGGTTCAAGAAGGCCAAGGTGGCGCTATCGGTCGAGAGCCAGTACGACCCCACCAAAATCAAGCGGGCCGAGGTTGTGCTCAAAGAACTGCTGGCGGAGCACGGACATCAGTTTGCGACCATTCGGACGGAGATCAAGACGATCCCTCCCGCGTCCGTCGCTCTGACCTTCAACATCAAGGAAGGTCCGACGGTGAAGGTGGGCAAGATCGCCTTTGAGGGAAATAACAGCATCAACGACCGGACCCTGCGGGCGTCGATGAGAAACCTCCGGCCAATCGGCATACCGCACTCGATCATCCTTGAGAATCTGCTATCGAAGACCTTTGACGCGAGCAAACTGGATGAAGACACGCAGAGGGTGCAGCAGGCGTATCGCGACCGCGGCTACTTCCGGGCGCTGACGAGCGAGCCGACGACGCACGTGCGCGATGCGGGTGGCATCAATCCGTTCACGTTGCGGCCATCCACAGGTAAGCGCATCGACATCCTGATGCCGGTAGAGGAGGGTGAGCGTTACCGTCTGGGCGGCATCACCTTTAAGGGCAACACGCACTTCACGAACAATCGTGCGCTCAGGGCGCAGTTCGCGCAAAAGGACGGCGAGTACTTTAACGCAACGATGTTCGCCAAGGGGCTGGACCAGCTGCGCAAGGCCTATGGCGCTCTCGGATATATCCGCTTCGTGGGGACACCGACGCCGCGGGTCGATGAGGCCAAGAAGCTCGTTTACCTGGACATCGATATCGACGAGGGGAAGTCGTTCGCGGTGTCGAGGATCGAGTTCACCGGAAATTCCATCACGCGTGACAGGGTGATCCGGCGTGAGCTGCTGCTGGACGAAGGGCAGACGTACAACAGCCAATTGTGGGATCTCTCGCTTCTGCGTCTGAACCAGTTGAACTACTTCGAGCCGCTAAAGGTAGAGCAGGATTCAGAAAACCGCATCAACGACGATGAAGGGACGGTCGACTTGTTGCTCAAGCTGAAGGAGAAAGGCAAAAACTCCATCGGCCTGAACGGCGGTATCAGCGGGCTTTCCGGAACGTTTATCGGGTTGAACTATGAGACCAACAACTTCCTGGGTCTTGGCGAAACCCTGTCGCTGCAAGCGAACATCGGCGACCTTTCCAGGAATCTGAGCTTCGGGTTCACGGAGCCTTATCTGCGGAACAAGCCCATCTCGGTTGGGTTCCAGGTGTTTACGAGCAAGTTCGACTACAACCCGGCGAAGAGCTACTCGATTGCGAACAGTGGAAACAGCGCAAACCTCACCAATGCGCAGCAGTCACTGCTGACGAACTACAACCAGTCTTCGACGGGCCTGACGGTGACGGCAAGCGAACCACTGCGGCACCTGTTTTCCCGGACAGGTGTAACGCGCGTTGGTGTCTCCTACTCCCTGTCGCGCTCAAGCGTTACAACATTCAATGACAACACCAGAAACGTGTTCCAGTCGCTGGCCTTCCGGTCGGGAGTGCAGGGGCCAAACCAGCTGAACGGCATCATCACGTCGGTGGTCACGCCCTCGTTTACCTTTTCGAGCCTTGACCGGGCGGTCGGGCCACATATCGGTAAGGACTTCAACGCTGCGATCCAGGTGGCGGGTGCCGGCGGAAACGTGAAGTACTACTCACCGCAGGTGAGCTACCGGCAGTTCTTTCCGATGAAGGGTCTGCGCGTTAACCGCGAGGGTCATAACGTGCTTGGCTACCGGTTTCAGTTCGTGCATGTCGCGGGCTTCGGCGGTGAGGTGGCACCGCCCCAGAATCGCGTGTACTCGGGCGGCGAGTCGGATGTGCGTGGCTTCGATATCCGGTCAAGTGCGCCATATACGTTTATTCCGACGCGTACCCTGTTCAACCTCACGAATCCGGATGGGACGACGGTTCCGCGTGATCCGACCAATCCAAGTCTCGGCAACGTGCAGATCCCACTGCCCATTTACCGGTTAGTTTCGATCGGCGGCGATACAAGCATCACGTCCAACGTGGAGTACCGCATCCCGATCGTCAATCAGGTGACGTTCGCGTTCTTTACAGACTTTGGCCTTACGTTCAATCTGCAGGAAGGTCAGCTGCGGCAGAGTGTCGCGGGCCAATCGTTAATCACGAGCCCATCCTATGGCTGCCCACAGATCGTGAATGGAGCCTGCTTTGGCGGACAGCAGATCAGCTTTCCGTTTTTGCTGAAGACGGTTCCGGGAACCAACCTGGTGCCGAGGATGTCGAACGGCGCGGAGCTGCAGGTGGTTCTGCCGATCGTGAATGCACCTTTCCGGATCTTCTACGCTTACAACCCGCTGCGACTGTACAAAGACCTCCCGCAGGCATTGGCACTGCCGAACACCCCATGCACGGCGGCGGCCCCGACCGCGTGCTTCCGAGCACTCTTCCCGAATACAAGCGCCGGCGACTTCAGCTATGCGCAGGCGGTGCAGTTCTATGGTGCGAATTACACTCTGCGGGAGCCGCGAAAGACCTTCCGCATCTCCGTCAGCACGACCTTCTAGTGCGGCCATGATCGATGCCCCAGAAGCACCTGGACTGGCAGGCGAGCAAGTACAAGTATCTCTCCACTTCGCTTTGGTCGAGATGACGCCCTCGATGAGGTAGATCCAGTCTGGAGTCTCTCTAGCCGAGGGAGGATCCAAGAGAAAAGGCTCACCGAGAGGGTGAGCCTTTTCTTTGCTGCCAGGTGATTCTGAAGGTGGCTAGTAGGCGCGCTGGTAGATGCGGGAGATGCGATCGTGCCAGCCCAGGGTGTCCTCATCGAGGAAGGCCCAGAGCAGGCCCAGGCCGAGGGGAAAGGCTGCAATGACGGTGGCAAAGATGCGGCGGCGCATGGCCGAGCGAGTGGGGTTCTCGTCGGAAAAGGTGCACAGGCCGATGCGCGCATAACGCATGCCGGGCGTGGCGTCGGAGAGTGTGAAGAACAGAAGCTGGTAAAGAAGAGCGAGCACGGCGAGGGTAGCGACTGTCCCGCCGACAGCGGCCATGCGTGGGATCTCGAAGGCGGCATGCAGCCCCGAGAGGTGCGTGAGGGCGAGCGCGAACACCGCAGTGAAGGCTAGCTGAACCGTGACGATGAGGCAGGCGTCGACGGCGGCGGCCATCAGTCTGAGGCTCATGGGTGCTGCCTGCGGGACAAAGGTGGCGAGGTAGTCCACGTCCGGCGTACCGGTGAATTCAGTCACGGGCAGAGCGGAAAGCAGGATCGAAGACCATTCGGGCGCGATGGAGTCCATCGCGGCCACCGAGGACAGGTGATCGGATTCCACCTCGAAGATGCGGAGTTGTCCCTCCTGGTTGGAGGCTGCCTCGCCGTCCCGCAGAGGACCTTCGGCGAGTCGCGGCCGCACCTTGCGTGCGGCAACGAGCTGCCGGGGAAACTCGATAAGGTTGGCTGCGATCAGCTCTCCGTGCAAGGCTTCATCGAAGACGGGATTGTGGCGAAACGCGATCTCGTCATCAAGGGCGAGCCGCTCATCTTCGTCGATCTCCTGTCGGGTCTGGTCGGCGTCGAAGCGGCCGTTGCTGACAACAGCAGAGTTCTCGGAGGTTCGGGCTGCGGCGGTCGTGTGCGTGTCGTCTTCGTAGGGGCGGACGGTGAAGCTGGGCGCCTGCGCGACAGAAGCGGCTGGCTCCCCTGTCGACCAATCTCGTGTCGAGGAATGAGCGAAGACCGGTTCACCACCGAAAAGCGCGGCGTAGTCGACCGCCGAAAGGGGCACTGTGGGAACGGCAACGGGGCCGCTGGGCATCTCCGTAGGCGCATCCCAGTTGTCAAGGTCGGCAAGGAGCTTCTGCTGTGCGAGTGCGATGGCCTGCGCATTGATGGTGGCGACCTGGGCAGCGGCGTCGGCCTGATGAACAGCACGCTCGGCTTCAGCGGCCAGAAAGGCCCGGTAGCTTTGGGAGTGTGCGTAACGCTCCGCGACGGCTGCAGCAATGTGAGCGGAGCGGCCAGGGGCTGGCCGTGCCGGGGCAGGCCGTGCCGGGGCAGAATCCGTCCTTGTCTGGGGTGCGGCAACTTCGGCGATATGTCCACGGCGGGCGCGATGGGCGGCAAGGCGCTCGGCGACCTGCTGCTTCAGCGCGGGCCGGGTAACGTCGCGTTCCGTGTGCTCCATCCGGGGCAAGTCCAACGGAGGCAAGGCCGCTGCGGAATCAGGTGCAAGCTCGTCGTCTGGATGGATGTCAAGCTGTGCTGAACTCATGATGCTCAAACCTGGACCCGCTTCCCTCGAAATCGTTTAGCCTCAAGATGTGGGACGGTCGCTAAACCGCGTGTCAACTGAGACGGATGTGACAGTGTCGTGCTGGCAGTGGCGTCCCTGCCGCAGAACCCTTCACCTCCTGATAACTATCATGCTGGCGGGCACAAATAACATCTGCTCTTGGGCTCAGCAGGTGACGATTCAGGCACCCCTCGCAGTGCTGCCGGAGGCGCCGGTCAGCCGAACTCTGCCGGTGGCCAGGGTACTCCCGGAGCCGGGCGAGACGGAGACGCTCGATGTCGACTCAGACGGGCCGCAGACCAGGGTCGGAAGCCGGTTTGTTCTGGATCAGAATGTGGTTCTGACCTATCGCGGGTACAGGGTGGAGGCTGACCATATCGAGTACGACAGCGACAGCGGGGAGCTCGTCGCGACGGGACATCTGCGCGCCGCGGGTGGAAACAACCATGAGGTGATTACCGCCAGCCACGGCACCATAAATCTGAAGACGCAGACGGGAAGATTCTATGATGTATCGGGCTCGGTGGGCGTCAAGCAGGCGGGCGGGAGGCGAGCGGTTTACGTCAGCTCGAATCCGTTTCTGTTTACTGGCCGCCTGGTGGTGAAGTCTGGACCGAGTGAGTACCAGGTGTACGACGGGACCGTGACCTCGTGCCAGCTGCCGCATCCTGACTGGATGCTCTCAGCGAGGGAGTTCACGGTGGACAGCGAGAAGGCCAGGGCGAAAAACAGTACCTTCCGCCTGCTGAATGTTCCCCTGCTGTATCTGCCATATGTCACCCATCCTGTGGATACG
>JAABUZ0100002177.1_pt1 | contig 33484 bp, 30 predicted proteins | sample 5562091 | NCBI WGS metagenome assembly JAABUZ01 (sample SAMN12813069, study PRJNA571459) | rock metagenome | isolation source: Antarctica rocks | place: Antarctica: Victoria Land, Linnaeus Terrace sud | collected 2015-12-21
GATCCACGAGCACACCGCGGATCAAGTAAGCGTTGACCGCGTCGCCAGGCACCAGCGGCAGCTGCCAGACCCCGTCAGCGAGCTCGTACATGACCCGCACCTTGTAGCTCAGCCACCCGACTCTCGCAGCCCCTCGGCAGCCCGCGTCTACTTTCGCGACCTGGGTCGCGGGTTGAAACCAGCGCCGACAGTCCGCGCCGGGCACCGCGCAGGCTGCCGCTTGGTCGCCAATCCGGCCACGAAGCCACGGCGACCGCTTCTGTGGGCGTAACAGCCAAAGGAGAAGTGCGAGGGTCGACGATCGGTGCGGTTGACGTCGCCCCTGGCTCGTGAAGGGGAGAAGCCCCTGCCTCATGCTTGATCGAGGACGAGGCGCATTTTGAAGTTGGTCATCGCGACCTGACGAACTACCGGGGTGCGCTGCTCGATGACGACGAAGCCATGCCGTTCCAAGAGGGGACGCGCCGTGAGGCTCGCGTAGGTCTCGACAGCGGCCGCGCCATCGTCACGGGCGAGGGAGACGATTTGCGCGATGAGCGCTGAGGCCACTCCGCGCCGGCTGACGTCGGGGTCGACGTAGGCATGTCGAGCGCCGTGCCGTCCACCAGGTCGCTGAAGCCGACGATCCTGGTGTCTGCGACGGCGACGATTGTCTGGGCGGCGGCACGTGCGGCCGCCCACGCCGTGTCGGCCGAAGCGTCACGGCCGACATGCGCCCATGCCTGGATCTGCTGGCTCGTGTAGTTCGCCGACGCCGTGATCCGCACGGCTCTCTCGAAGACTGCTCGCGTTGCGGCTGCGTCTTGTTCGCGATATGGACGGAGGATCACGCTGGCAGGCTACGGCGTGCCCTTCTCGCCCGATCAAGCGGCTTCTGCTTCGTCGCGAGCGATGGGCTTCCGCTCCGGGGTGTGCCAACGCCGGAATGGCTGTCCTCACCGCGGCCGCCCGCCGGGCCCCCGCGATCAGCGCGATTCTGTTGGCGGGGGGATCCCGAGCTGACGGCAGATCGCGCGAGCTGTCCCCGGGATTTCGCGATGACGCGGTAGCGGAGTACGGAGGTCGCGGGCTGGGTTTGACCAGATCGTGTGGTTGGCACCTTCGCGGAGGGCACGGCAGCCGCAGTCGCGCAGGTGCGCTTCCAGATCACGTCGCTTCAAGCAGCGAGATCGATCGTGATCGGCTCGGCATGCCCGCCACCGATCGGCGGCTCGCGCCCCTCATCGTGGTAGGAGGCCATCATCTCCCGCGCTGCATCCAGCAGCATCGACCGAGCCTCGTCGACGGTGCGCGCGCAGGTAACGACCGCAGGCCATTCAGCAAGCTGGGCCATGGTCCAACCGTTTTCATCCGGCGTAAAGACAGCCGTCAAGGTCAACCGATCAGTCATCTTCGCCATTATGACGCCCGCCGACGCCGAAGTCCCGTGCCCGAGGACGGGTATTGCTCAGACCCGCTTTGTCGCTGATCCGGCCACCAACAGGCGTCTTCCGCTTCCCCGATCGGCTGGCGCAAAGCGGCAGCGACGTCGCGCGTGCCGCCATCTGATCTCGTGACCGGAAATTCGTGGAACCGGTAGCGCGATGGTCAGCCTGTGGCTGACTCCGGGGGGGCGAGGTCCGGGAGGTACTCTGCGGGATGCGAGCTGGGAGGAGCACCTACGATCAGCACCAGCGAATCCTGGTCTCCTTCGTTCACTAACTGGATCGGTGTTCCTAGCGGCACAACCACGACCGATCCAGGTGGAACCTCGATCTTCTCCGGCGGCTCGCCCAAGAGCAGCGTGGTTGAACCCTCCAGGGCAACGACCAACTCTTCCTGCTCGGTCTCGCGGTGTCGTCGTCCGCGGCTCCCGGGGGGCATCGACCAAACGTTCGCGCGCGTCATCGACAAGGCGGGTGATAAGCGCTTCAGACCGCGGGTCTGATCGCCCTTGCTCGGCGGGGTGAACTCCATCTCGTCGCGCCGAAAGACTTGGTAGCGCGCCACAGAGCAACGCTACTCGACAACGATGATCACGGGGACGCGAATCCGAATAGCAGACCGCCGCTTCGTCGCCGCAGGGGCCAGGATGATGCGACTGCCGCTCCTCACTTCGGACGTCTCGAAGCAGGCGTGCGCGCGAGCGGGCGTTTCGGCCGCCCACCGGCGCGCCAGCGGGCTCAGATGAGGCGGTCGCTGATTAGTCGATCGCCCGGGAGAGGATCTGCTCTATGAGTTGGCTCTTGGCATCGGCGTACTGATTCATGTCGTCCCATCGTTTTGTGGCGAGTTCGCGCTTGAGCCGTTCGTAGGCCGCTCGGTCCTCGCCGGAGGCTCGGAGTCGGTCGCGAAATCTGACGTGGCGAGCGATTTCGGGGTCGGCGTGTTGCCAGACGTGGATGTGCACGTCGCACTCAGGGGTGGCGGAACATGCGATGGCCGGGCTCGCGGACGCGGAGGTGGTATCCGGCCGCGTGCATGGCGGGCACCATGGGCGGTTCCTCGTCAGGATCCTTCACCGCGACGAGGAGGTCGATGATCGGCTTAGCCGCCAGACCGGGGACGGCCGTGGAGCCAATGTGCTCGATGGTGCGCACTATGGGGCCGAGGGCTCGCGCCACTCGATCGCGATGCGCCACGAACCGCTCTGGCCAGCTCGCGTCGTAGTCGACGATCACGATCGCGCGCGGCTCCCGGCCGCCGACGAGGAACCTGCTTCAGATCCGCATCGCGTCCTACTCGCTTCACATCAGAATGATCTCAGCAATCTGAAAGTCAGCCCTCCCGGCGCCAGCCTTCGCTGCTGCATCGTCGCCGGACCGGCCATGGCCGGGCGCCTTCCGCCTCACGCAGAGATCGACGAGAAGCGGCAGCTGCACGGGCGCAGGCGCGATGGGTCAGGGAACTGTATTTCCCTGAGTCGGTGGATCACGCCTCTCGGCGCGACAGGTGATCAGTTCGGGAAATATCCTGGCAAAGTGACGGGGTCGAGAGAGTTACGGTGGCCGATCGTTCGCGGTCAGCCCAAAGCTAGGCCGATCGCTCGCGGATCATCTGATCCGCAGCGTCTCGGCTCTCTGGCCGGTGAGCGTCGCGATCAGCTCGAAGTCGTGGTCGAGGTGCAGCACGCAGAGGCCGGCGAGCTCGGCGGCTGCGGCGATCAGCAGATCGGGTATTGATGGCGCGCGGTGCTGGCCTCGCTGGGCGAGCATCGTCTGCACCGCCACGGCGCGATCCTCGATCAAGGGCGTGAGATGCTCGACCGGCATCGCCGCGACCGGCGCCGTCGTGAGATTGTGGGCAAGCTCAGCCGCCGAGCGTCCGGAGGAGCCGACCTCCAGCAGCGTTAGCGTGGTGATCCGCACCAGCCCCCGCTCGATCCGGGTCGCCCACAGCTCTGAGTCAGGGCTCTGGGCCAGGCGGGCCAGCGCGGACTTGTCGATCAGCCACTCACGCTGCGCTCCGGCGCTCAGCTCCACGCGCCGGCCATCACCGCCTCATCGCCGAGATCGGGAAGGTCACGCGCCAAGCGCTCCAGGTCAGCGACCGACACCGCGACCAACGGGCGCGCGTCGGCGCGCAGTCGACGCCGGACGTACTCGCCGCGTGAGAGCCCAAGCCGTCGAGCGCGCGCGTCCAAGCGCTCAAGGTCCTCGGCGTCCAGCCCACGGATCAAAAGATCAGTCACAGTGATACCAAACGCTATCACGCCTCGCGAGCCTCTCGGCCTGTGGGGTCACGTTTCCGCTCAGACCGGTCCGGACCCTGCGTATCAGTCAAGTTAATGAGCGTGACTATGGCTGCGTTCCGGGGCTGTCCTGCTTGGAGGCCTGCTCTCGCGCGGCGAGGCGCCACAGGCGCTGGTCGAGGGTGATCAGCTGGCCGTCGTGCTCGAGGGCGGTCGCGAGCGAGAGCGCGTCACCAAGGCGCAGCGAGCGGTGGCGAGCGCGCAGCTGCGCAGCACGCCGGGCGAGCGGTCGGTCGACGGAAAGCACGAGGGTGCCTGTCGCATCCAGGAACTCATCGATCTTGGCGTCGGTGCCCTGCTGCAGCGGTCTGACCAACACCTCGGCGTAGACGCTCGCGCCGACTATCAGCTGCTCGCCGGCGGCCAACCGCGGACGCAGCTCGCCGACAGCCCGTTGGTGCTGCACATCCCCGGCGTCCAGGAACGCGATCAGCACGTCAGCGTCAAGCGCTACTGGCGCCACTCGTCGCGCAGCTGCTTGAGATAGCCAGACGGATAGGTGCCGGCGGGCAGACAGCCGGCGTAGCGATCGGCCAGGTCATCGGCGCGCTCAAGCTCGATGCGCCCCGGCGCCGAGACTCGGATCACGACCTCATCGCCGGCCGCTAGGCCCGCTTCGCGCAGCACACCGACCGGGATCGTCACCTGATGTTTGCTGGATAGCTTGCTCATTGGCTTTACCAAAAGAATATCCGGTAAAGCAAGCTGTCTCCAGCGCGGGGCGCCCTGTCGCAGCTCCAGGGGCGGCTGCCAGTTGGCGGGGATCTCCTGGGCCGGGTGGCCGCAGTTCGACCCCATCGTGGTCACCGCACTGAAGCGCGTGCTCGGCACAACCTGACGCCCCTTGACGCCCGCGGGGGCGGGCCCGGAGAATGAGGCCGACCATACGAGGGAGAGGCCCGATGAGTACCTATGACTACGTGATCGTCGGCGCGGGCTCGGCGGGCTGCGTGCTGGCCAACCGGCTGACCGAGGACGAGGACGTGCGCGTCTGCCTGGTCGAGGCGGGACCACCCGACGTCGCCGACGAGATCCATCTGCCCGCCGGCTGCCTGGCGCTGGGGCAGAGCAAGTACGACTGGGCCTTCATCAGCGATCCCGAGCCGGCCTTCGCCGGCCGCCAGCGCTACCTGCCCCGGGGCCGTACGCTCGGCGGCTCCTCCTCGACCAACGCGATGGTCTACATCCGTGGCAACCGCTCTGACTACGACGGCTGGGCGGCCGCCGGGCACCACGGCTGGTCCTGGGCCGATCTGCTGCCCTACTTCATCCGCGCCGAGGACAACGAGCGCGGCGCGAGCGAGCTGCACGGAGCCGGCGGCCCGTTGAGCGTGATCGAGAACCGCTCGCGCTACCGGACCTGTGAGGCGTTCATCGAGGCCGCGGTGGCCGACGGCCTGCCCGCCAACCATGACTTCAACGGCCCCGAGCAGGACGGGGTCGGCTGGTATCAGGTCACCCAGCGCAACGGGATGCGCTGCTCGGCCGCCGTCGCCTACCTGCACCCGGTGCTCGGGCGTCCGAACCTCGAGCTGGTGACCGGAGCCCATGTCAACCGGCTGCTGCTCGACGGGATGACCGCGACCGGGATCGAGATCGACCGCGGCGGCGAGATCTCCGAGCTGCACGCCGAGCGCGAGGTGATCCTCTGCGCCGGCGCCTATCAGAGCCCGCAGATCCTGCTGCTGTCGGGGGTCGGGCCGGCCGACGCACTGGCTCTGGTCGGGATCGCGGCGATCCACGAGCTGCCGGTGGGACGCGGGCTGCGTGACCATCCCGCCACCTGGCTGACCTACACGACCTCCGAGGCCTCGCTGCTGACCGCCGAGAGCGAGGAGAACCTGGGGCTGCTCACGACGCAGGGGCGCGGGCCGCTGACCTCCAACTTCGCCGAGTCGGGCGGCTTCTTGCGCACCCGGGACGGTCTGAAGGCGCCCGACATCCAGATCCACACGATCCCGATCCTGTTCCCGGAGGCCGGAGCGGGGGAGATCCTCGTCGACGGCTGGGCGACCTCGGCCTGCCTGCTGGCGCCCAAGAGCGAGGGGTTCGTCAAGCTGCGCTCGCGGATCCCGAGCGCCAAGCCGCGGATCCTGCACAACTACCTCGTCGAGCCCGGGGACATGCAAGCGATGGTGCAGGGGGTCCGCCGGCTGGCTCAGGTGTCAGAGCAGCCCGCTCTGCAGGCGGTCAGCAATGGCCGTTTCGCCGCCCCGGCTGCCGACGCCGACGACGCGGCGATCGTCTCCCACATCGAGCGCAACACGAGCACGCTGTATCACCCGGTCGGGACGTGCGCGATGGGGGCCGTGGTCGACGATCAGCTGCGCGTGCTGGGGATGGAGCGCCTGCGGGTGATCGACGCCTCGGTGATGCCCACGCCGGTGAGCGGCAACACCAACGCGCCGACGATCGCGATCGCCGAGCGGGCCTCGGATCTGCTTCGCGGGCGGACCCCGTTGCGTGCGCGGACGGCCGAGGCGGGGCCAGTCGCGGTCTGATCCAGGCCGCCGCCCCCCCGCGCGGACCCGGTTACAGCGGCGCGAGCATCAGACCGGCACGGCGTCGAGCGCCGCGTGCAGGGCGCCGGCGATCCGCTCCAGGTCACCGTCCTCGATCACGAACGGCGGTGAGATCTGCACGGTGTTGCCGGTGATGATCCGAAACAGCACCCCCTGCTCGATGCAGTGACGGGCGATCTGCTCCCCGGGTGTGTCGGCGACCAGTTGCACGCCCGCCATCAGTCCGGTCCCGACGCGCAGCTCCTGCACCCGGGGATGGTCGGCCAATGGCGCCAGCGCCCGGTGCATTTTCGGGATCAGCTCACCGACCCTGGCCACCAGCGCCTCCTCCTCGAGCACGTCGAGGTTGGCCTGGGCTACGGCGCAGGCGGTGGCGTGTCCGGCGTAGGTGACGCCGTGGCGGAAGATCGGCCCGTCGGCGGCATAGAAGGGCTCCCAGACGCGGGGGGCGATCAGCACGCCACCGAGCGGGGCGTAGCCGGACGTGATCCCCTTGGCCATCAGCAGCATGTCCGGCGTGACGCCGAAGGTCTGCGCCGCGAACATCTCGCCGGTGCGGCCGAAGCCGGTGATCACCTCGTCGAGGATCAGCAGGATGTCGTGCTCGCGACACAGGGCCTCGACGCGCGGCAGGTATCCGTCCGCGGGGAAGATGACCCCGCCGGTCCCGACGACCGGCTCGGCGATGACGGCCGCGACCCGGTCAGGGCCGAGGCGCAGGATCGTGTCCTCGAGCGCGTCGGCGTCGTTGGTCGGCACGCGGGCGGTCTCGGGGATCAGCGACTCAGAGCCGTAGCCCTCGCGGTTGACCGCGATCCCGGCCAGGCTGGTCCCGAACGCGTGCAGGCCGTGATAGCCGTTGTCCCGGCTGATGATGATCCGCTTGTTCGCCTGGCCGGCATGCTGCCAGAGACGGCGGGCGAGCTTGGCCGCCGTGTCGACGGCGTCCGATCCGCCGCTGCCCCAGAACACCTTGGCGTCGTCGATCGGGCCCAGCGCGGCGACGCGGTCGGCCAACCCCAGCGCCTGATCGTTGCTGATGCGGCCGAACGTGTGGTAGGTCTCGAGCCCGCGCATCTGGGCGGCGGCGGCCTCGGCCAGCCGGGCTCGGCCGTGGCCGATGTTGGCGTGCCACAGGCCGGCGGTCGCGTCGAGCAGGCGCTGGCCGTCGTCGGTCTCCAGCTCGGCTGCGCTACCGCGGACGATGACCAGCCGGTCGTCGGCGATCGACGCCATCTGGGCCTGCGGGCTCCACATCGCCGATCCGAGTCGCGCTGAGGTGGTGGTCATGGCTTTTTTGAGTCCTGTCGTCGGTCGTGGTGAGATGGCTTTCAGGTGGCGCAGCCTAATCCACGGTCGCTGGGACGAAGGCTGATTTGCGGTGCGCGGGGTGGCCGGAGCGGCGCACGCAGGTTTCCGGAGGCTGGCCGGGACTCACGCCGACCTCGGGGCAGCGGCGCCCGGACTCACGCCAAGCTTGGGGCGGCGGAGCCCGGGCCCACGCTGCCCATGCCCGGAGCCAGCTTGCCCGTCATCAGCAACTCGTCGGCGCGGGCCAGCAGCTCTGAGGCGGTACAGCCGTCGGCCGGATAGATCGACCAGCCGACGGTGGCGCCGACGCAGTCGCCGGCGAACTGGACCCGGCTGAGGCGATCGCGGATGCGCGCGGCGAGCATCGCCGCGCCCGCGGCGTCGGTCTCGGGGGCCAGCACCGCGAACTCGTCGCCGCCCTGACGGGCGACCGTGTCCTGGCTGCGCACCGCCTCGAGCAGCGTGCTCGCGACGCGGCGCAGGACGTCGTCGCCGGCGACGTGGCCGCGGCGCTCGTTGACCTGCTTGAAGCGGTCAAGATCGATCAGCAGCAGTGCCAGGGCGCCACCGTCGCGCCGGTGCCGGGCGAGCTCGTACTCCAGGCGCTCGTGCAGGCATCGGTAGTTGCCCACTCCGGTCAGGGGATCGCTGGCCGCAAGCTCGCGCAGCTCGGCGGCGCCGCCCTCCAGCAGCTCACGCAGGTGGGCGATCAGCGCCGACAGGCCGGCGAGGGTCAGGACCAGGAGCATGGTCGCAGCCACCGCCGAGGAGGACAGCTGATCGCGAACCAGCAGGGCCGCGTCCATCGCCACGGCGATCAGCGCCACGTGGAAGCCGATCACGCGCCGGTCGCGGAACGCGTAGGCGGCGGTGACGGCGATCAGCAGGTAGAGCGGCTCGAGCACGGTGCCATCGGGTCCGACCGCGATCACCGAGATGGTGACCTCGGCCGTCCCCAGCACCCCCACGACGCTCAGCATGCGCTCGGACACGCGCTCCCACGGCAAGCGCAGGCAGACGACTCCCGTCAGGAGTCCCATCACGGTCAGCAGGACCATGACCAGCGGACTGGGCGCACCCATCACGATCTCGCAGGGCAGCGCGATCGTCGAGCCGGCCAGGAACAACCAGCCGGCGAGGCGCCCGATCGCCACCTGCTGGCGACGATGCGCGCTGTTGGCGCCGGCGGTGGCTGGCATCTCGGCGAGCGCCGGCACCGGCCGCGCGGCGATCGCGCGGTCGCGCTCGTAATCGGCCCGCATGCGTTCGAGGATCGCCTCGGGCGGTTCAGGCCGGGCGAAGAGAAACCCCTGGGCGTAATCGGGGGCGAGCCGACGCAGCACGGCGAGCTGCTCCTCGGTCTCCACGCCCTCGGCGACGACCGTCATACCCAGGGCGCGGGCCATGTCGATCGTGGCGGCGATGATCTTGGCCGGACGAGCCTCACGGGCCAGGTTCGCGGTGAAGGAGCAATCGAGCTTGAGCTGGCTGACGTGAAAGCTCGACAGGTAGCGCAGCGATGAGTAGCCGGTGCCGAAGTCGTCCAGCACGATCGCCACGCCGAGCGCTTCCAGGCCGGCCAGTACCTCGCGGGCGGTTTCGGTGTGCTCGATCAGCAGGCTCTCGGTGATCTCAAGGGCCAGCGAGGACGGGCTGACCGCGTTCTCCTCCAGCGCCGCGACCACCGTCTCGATCAGCGCGGGCGAGAGCTGACGCGCGGACACGTTGACCGAAACGCGGACCCCGAGCCGTGCCGGGTGAGCATCCCGCCAGCGGCGGATCTGGGCACAGGCCTCGTCGATGACCCAAATCCCCAGGGACACGATCAGCTCGCTCTCCTCCGCGACGGGGATGAACTCGCCCGGTGCGAGCAGGCCGCGGGTGGGATGCTGCCAGCGCACCAGCGCCTCGACGGCGCTCAGCGTGCCGTCCGAGATGGTGACCACCGGCTGGTAGTGCAGCCGCAGCTGGCCCTCCTCCAGCGCGATGCGCAGATCGCTCTCCAGCGCGACGCGATCCTGCAGCCGGGCGCGCATCGGGGTGTCGAAGATCTCGTAGCGGTCGCGCCCGCACTCCTTGGCCTGCGACATGGCGATGTCGGCATCGCGCAGCAAGCTGTCGGCGTCAACCTCCTCGGCGCCGAGCGAGGCGACGGCGATCCCGACGCTCGCGGTCACCCGTACCGGTTGGGCGTCGAGCAAGAAGGGCGCGCGCAGGGCATCCTGAAGCTGTTGGGCGACGGTGATCGCGTCGCGCTCGGCCGCCAGCCCTTCGCATAGGACGATGAACTCGTCGCCGCCGGGGCGGGCCAGCGTGCAGTCGTGGCAGCGCGGGTCCTCGAGCGCGAGTACGCCGCTGAGCCGCTGGGCGATGGCGTGCAGCAACCGCTCACCGCGGCGGTGATCGAGAGAGTCGTTGGCGAGCTTGAAGTGGTCGATGTCCACGCACAGGACCGCCACGTGGCCGGGCCTGCCGTGGCGGGCCTGGTCCAGGGCGAAGACCGTCCGCTCTCGCAGCAGGCTGCGGTTGGGCAGGCCGGTCAGCGCGTCGTGCAGCGACTGGTGGGCGAGCTCGCGCTCGGCCTGCTGGCGCTGGTGCAGCTCGCGCTCACCCTCGCGGCGCAGCTCAGCCTCGGCGTCCGCGGCGCGAGACAGGCGCCGGTGCAGGTCCAGCACCCGGGCCGCGCCGGTGACGAGCTCCCGGGCTGGCGCGGCAAAGCAGGCACCGTGACGGGCGACCACGAGCCAGCTGGCGCTCCCGTGCAGACGGGCCGCGACCAGGTCTGCGTCACCGCCGGGCAGCGTGGCGCGGTCGCGACCGTGCTCGGCGGCCGCGAGCAGGTGCCGGCCGAGCTGCGGCGAGACGGTGGCGCCGGCGGTCGCGGTGATCTCACCGTCCTCGAGCACAACCGCCAGCTCGGCCGCGACCGCGTGACGCAGCGCGGCGGTGGCACGGCGGCCGGCCTCGGCGGCGGGCGCCGCCTCCAGCTCCACCATCAGCGCCAGCAGGGCCTGTGAGGCCGGGGGGTGGTCGGGGACGGTGGGGGTGAGGGACACGGTTTCTCGCGGGACGACGACGCGACACCATCGGGCGTCGAGGTCCTCAGGGACTTATCGGCAGCGATCCGGTCCCGCTGAACGATTGCGGTAGCGTCCCGCCAGATGCCACGGCCTCGTGACTTCGCCGGCCCCGTCTTCGTGATCGCCGGTGCGCTGCATTTCGTGATGCCGCGCGTCTACCGGCGGATCATGCCGCCCTACGTTCCCGCCCCGATGGCGATGGTCTACGCCAGCGGGGTGGCCGAGATCGCCGGCGGCGCCGGACTGATGATCCCGGGCCGGCGCCGGCTGGCCGGCTGGTGGTTGATCGTCACCCTGATCGCGGTCTTCCCCGCCAACCTCCACATGGCGCTGCATCCCGACGATTACCGCGAGCTCCCGGGCGGCGCTGCGGCGCTGTGGGCCCGGCTGCCCCTGCAGGGTGTCTTCATCGCCTGGGTGCGCAGCGCGATGCGACGCCCGTGATCGGCCAGCGGGTTCGCCGGCGCGAGGATCCGCGCTTCATCACCGGGCACGGTCAGTACGTCGACGATCTCGGTCTGCCCGGCCTGCGTCACGTCACCTTCGTCCGCTCGGACTGGGCCCACGCCCGGATCATCTCGGTGGACACGTCAGCGGCGGCGGCGCTGGCCGGGGTGCAGGTGTTCACGGCCGCCGACGTCGACCTGGGTCGGATCGGGATTCCGTTCCCGGCGCCCGTGGACGAGCGCGTAACCCGGCCCTACCTCGCGCAGGACACCGTTCGCCACGTCGGGGAGATCGTCGCGGTCGTGGTCTCGGACACGCGCGAGCAGGGCGTCGACGCGGCCGAGCTGGTGGCGGTCGAGCTCGATCCGCTGCCCGTCATCACCGACCCGCGCCAAGCGCTGCGCGATGAGGTCCTCCTGTTCGCGGACGTCGGGTCAAACGTGATCCTGCACCAGGCTCCCGAGTCGCCAGACCCAGACCTGTTCGCCGGCTGCGAGGTGACGATCCGCGGCGCCAGCACCAGCCAGCGCGTCGCGGTCGCGCCGATCGAGCCGCGCGCCTGCGCCGCCCGGCGCGAGCCCGACGGGAGCCTGAGCGTGTGGATCTCGACCCAGACCCCCCACTCAGACCGGGACGGGCTCGTCGCGGCGCTCGGCCTCGAGCCCGATCAGGTCCGCGTGATCGCCCCCGACGTGGGCGGTGGCTTCGGCGGCAAGGGGCTCGGCGTCGAGGAGACGCTGGTCAGCTGGGTGGCGCGGCGGACCGGCCAGACGGTGCGGTGGACCGAGACGCGCGGCGAGAACATGGTCGCGATGGGCCACGGCCGCGGCCAGATCGTCGAGTTCGAGCTCGGCGGGGACCGCGACGGCACGATCCGGGCGCTGCGCACGCGGATGATCCAGGAGGCCGGCGCCTACGCCTGGGTCGGGGCGGTGCTGCCCACTCTCACCAGTCTGATGAGCAGCGGCGTCTACGCGATCGGACGGATCGAGACCAGCTTCTGCTCCGTGGTCACCAACACCACGCCGACGGGCGCCTACCGCGGGGCCGGGCGTCCGGAGGCGACGCAGTTCCTCGAGCGTGCCGTGGACCAGTTCGCGGCTGAGCTGCGCCTGGACCCGGCCGAGGTCCGGCGCCGCAACTTCATCGCCCGCGATGCCTTCCCGTACACCACCGCGACCGGGGCCGAGTACGACTGCGGCGATTACGGGCAGGCGCTCGCGCTCGCGCTGCAGGCCGCCGGCTACGAGGAGCTGCGCGCTCAGCAGGCGGCCCGCCGCGCCGCCGGTGACCAGTCGCTGCTGGGGATCGGAATGGCGGTCTACGTCGAGGTCACCAACGCGGGCGCCGAGTCCGAGTTCGGCGAGGTGCAGATAACCGCCGCCGGCGGCGCGGTCCTCAAGACCGGCTCCTTCTCCCAGGGTCAGGGCCACGAGACGACGTTCGCGCAGATCGTCGCCGAGTACCTCGGGATGCCCGTCGAGCGGATCACGGTGGTCAAGGGCGATACGGCCCAGGTGCCCCGGGGGGCCGGCACCTATGGCTCCAAGTCGACCCAGATCGGCGGCGTCGCCGCCCGGGCGGCCGCCGAGCAGGCGGTTCAGAACGCCAAGCGCCTGGCCGCCGAGCAGCTCGAGGCCGACCCGCACGACTTGGTGCTCGACGCGCGGCGCGGCCGCTTTCACGTCACCGGAGCTCCCGAGCCCTCGCTGGACTGGACCGGGCTCGCCAGCGCGCTGGACTCAGCCGGCCGGTTGGGCGAGCTGACCGCCCAGAGCGACTTCGCCGCGCCCAAGCCGACGTTCCCGTTCGGAGCGCACATCGCCGTCGTCGAGGTCGACGCCGAGACCGGCAAGGTCGCTCTGAAGCGGATGATCGCCGTCGACGACGCGGGACAGATCATCAACCCGATGATCGCCGACGGGCAGATCCACGGCGGCGTCGCCGCGGGCATCGCCCAGGCCATCCACGAGGAGATGGCCTACGACGAGGACGGCAATCCGCTCAACGCCAACTTCGTCGCCTACTGCATCCCGTCGGCGGCGGAGTTCCCGCAGTTCGAGCTCGTGCGGATGCAGACGCCGACCCCGGTCAACCCGCTCGGCGCCAAGGGGATCGGCGAGTCGGGCACGATCGGCTCGACCCCTGCCGTGCACAACGCCGTGATCGACGCGGTCAGTCACCTCGGGGTCCGCCACATCGAGATGCCGGTCAACGGCGAGCGGGTGTGGCGGGCGATCACGCAGGCAACGGCCTCGCCGTCCTGACCTGCCCGCGGCGGCACTGTGGCGCACGTCTTCAACGAGCTGCATCCGCCGCTTTCGGGCGGGCGGACGTTCTCCGAGCATCGACGTCCCGGGTTCGCGCAGTGCGCCCCCTCGGGCCGGATGCGCCTGGACGCGATCGCCGGCTGGCTGCAGGATGTCGCCTACGACGACGTCGATGCTGCGGGCGTGGCGCAAGCTGCGGTGTGGGTGGTGCGCCGGACGCGGATCCGGGCGCGGCGGTTTCCGCGCTTTGGCGAGCGCTTCACGCTGACCACCTTCTGCAGCGGGTTGGGGCGGATGTGGGCCGAGCGGCGCACCGACATCGTCGCCGAGGGCGAGACCGACCCGGTGGTCGAGGCGGTTTCGCTCTGGGTCCACCTCACGCCCGAGGATTGGCGCCCGTTTCCGCTCACCGACGCCGAGCTGGACATCTACGGCGGCCCGATCGCCCCCCGGCGGGTGACCGCGCGCCTGCGCCATGCCCCCGCCTGCGCCGGGGCCGCCGGATCTGACTGGGCGTTTCGGCGCAGCGAGTGCGACCTCGCCGGCCACGTCAACAACGCCGCCTACTGGACGCCGCTGGAGGAGGAGCTGCTCGCCGGGGCCGATCCGGACCGCTTGGACGCCGAGATCGAGTACCGCACGCCCGCCCAGGCTGGCCCGCATACGTGGCTGCGGGCCGGCGATCGCCGCTGGATCGTCAGCGCCGGCGGCGAGCTGCACGCGTCGATGGTGATCGGCGATGACTGAGGCCGCGGCGGGGCTGACGACGCCGGGCCCGGACGGGTTCGACGCCGAGGCGATGTTGCGCGGCGCCCGGCGACCGCTGGTGATCGGGATGGGAGGCGGCGGTGACGTGGTCGGAGCGCTGGCCAGCGCTGAGCACGCCGCTCGCTACGACGGATCGCAACCCCTCGTCGGTGGTCTGAGCTGGGAGCGGCGGCCGATCGATCCCCGGCCGGGACCTCGGAGAGAAACCGAGATCGCGGGGGCCCGGCGGCTGGCTGCGGGCGTGCTCATGGCCGGTCCGCAGACCCGGATCCGGGAGGGCGGGACGCTGTTCGGCGAGTCGCAGATGGCGGCCTTCCTGGGGCGCGAGACCGTGCTCGTCACCCTGGACGGTGGCGCCCCGGGGATTGCGGCCGGTCTGCGGACGGCGATGGGGACGCTCGGGAGTGACCTGCTGGTGCTCGTCGACGTCGGCGGCGACGTGCTGGCTCAGGGGGACGAGCCGGGCCTGCGCAGCCCTCTGTGTGACGCGATCATGCTCGCGGCCGGCGATCGGCTGGCCGGCGCCGGGATTCCGGTCCTGCTCGGGATCTTCGGTCTCGGCTGCGACGCCGAGCTCACCGCCGACGAGGTCTTCGCGCAGCTGGCGGTCGTCGCCAGCGCGGGCGGTCTGGGCGGCATGCGCGGCCTGACGGCGCCCGTCGCGCAGCGGCTCGAGGCGGCGATGGCACTCGTCACCACCGAGGCCAGCGCCCAGGCGGTGCGGGCGTTTCGGGGGGTGAGCGGTCCGGTGACGATTCGGGGCGGAGCGCGAACCCTGCAGCTGAGCACGGCCGCCGCGGGCACCTTCTTCCTGGATCCGCGGATCGCCTGTGCGACCGCCGGCCGGTTGGCGCGCGCGGTGATCGACTGCCCGAGCCTGCTGGCGGCCAACGCGGCCCTGAACGCGCTGGGGGTTCGCACCGAGCTCGACCTGGAGGCCGAGGCGGCCACGGCCGGCGGCTCGGTTTGAGGCCCCGGCGGGTCGGAAAGCCCTCTGGCAGGACCCTTTCGCAACGAGAAGGACACGCAAATGCCTGACGTACCCACTCTGAAGCTCAACGACGGCCATGAGATCCCGCAGCTCGGGTTCGGGGTCTTTCAAATCGATCCCGACGAGACGGCGACCGCCGTCACCCAGGCGCTCGAGGTCGGCTACCGGCACATCGACACCGCCGAGATGTACCGCAACGAGGCCGGCGTCGGCGAGGGGATCCGCGCCTCAGGAATTCCCCGCGAGCAGATCTGGATCACCAGCAAGCTCAACAACGGCTTTCACAAGCCCGATGACGCCCGCCGGGCCTTTGACGGCACGCTGCAGGCGCTCGGCTTCGATCACGTCGACCTGTTCCTGATCCACTGGCCGTTGCCGAGCCTCTACGACGGGGACTTCGTCTCGACCTGGAAGGTGCTCGAGGAGTTCAGGGCCGACGGACGGGCCAGGTCGATCGGCGTCTCGAACTTCCAGGTCGCGCACCTGGAGAAGCTCGCTGCGGAGACCGGCACCGTCCCGGCGGTCAACCAGATCGAGCTGCACCCCTACTTCACCAACCCCGAGGTGGCCGGCTACTGCGCCGATCACGGCATCGGAGTCGAGGCGTGGTCCCCGATCGCCCAGGGCGGCGTGCTGCACGACGCCACGATCACCGAAATCGCCCAGCGGGTCGATCGCAGCCCGGCGCAGGTGACGCTGCGCTGGCACATCCAACACGGCTACATCGTGTTCCCCAAGTCGACCACCCCGTCGCGGATCAAGGAGAACTTCGCGCTGTTCGACTTCGAGCTGACCGGTCAGGACATGACCGCGCTGGACGGGCTGAACCAGGGTGAGGATGGCCGCACCGGCCCCAACCCCGACCAGTTCGCCTACATCCCGGACTGACGTTCGTTCGCGCCCGGGTGCTCGCCAGGTGGCGGGCGCCCGGGAGGCTCGGGGTTACGGCGTGAAGACGATCTTGCCCATCACGTCGCCGTCAAGCATGGCCTGAAACCCGTCCCGGGCGTCGGCGAGCGCGAAGCGGGCCGAGATCGTGGGACGGATCTCGCGCTCTGAGCAGAAGGCGATCAGCCGCTGCAGCTCATCGCGGGTGCCCATCGTCGAGCCGACCACCGACAGCTGCAGGAAGAACACACGCGTCAGCTCGGCCGGCGGCGCCTCACCGGAGGTGGCCCCGGAGACCACGAGCGTGCCCCCCGGCTTCAGCGAGCGGATCGAGTGCGACCACGTCGCCTGGCCGACCGTCTCCATCACCGCGTCGACGCGCTCGGGCAGGCGGGCGCCGGACTCGAACGCCTGCTCGGCGCCGAGCTTGACGGCGGCGTCGCGCTTGTCCTGCGAGCGGCTGGTCACCCAGATTCGCACCCCGGCCGCGCTGCCGAGCACGAGCAGCGCGGTGGCCACCCCGCCCGCGGCGCCCTGGACCAGCACGGTCTGGCCGGGAACGACCCGGCCCCGCGTGAAGAGCATCCGGTAGGCGGTCAGCCAGGCCGTCGGCAGGCAGGTGGCGTGCTCGAAGGAGAGCTCTTCAGGCTTGGGAATGAGGTTGCGTCGCGGTACCGCCACCCGCTCGGCCAGCGTCCCCGGGTGGCGCTCTGAGAGCAGCGAGCGGCGGGGGTCCAGCGTCTCGTCATCGCGCCAGTCATCGCTGGTGATCACCGAGTGCACGACGACCTCGTTGCCATCCTCGTCGACGCCCGCGGCATCGCAGCCGAGGATCATTGGCAGCCGTTCCTCGGGCAGGCCGACGCCGCGCAGCGACCAGAGATCGTGGTGGTTGAGCGCGGCCGCCCGGACCGCCACCGTAGTCCAGCCGTCACCGGGCTCGGGCTCGGGTCGTTCTCCGATCTGCAGGCCGGCGAGCGGGTCGTCGGGGTTGATGGCGGTGGCGTAGGCGGCGAGCATGGCGCGGCACGCTACCGGTTGGTGCGGGCGGACGCCGGCGTGGCCCCGTCCCGGGGCTGGTTTCGCGCCGCGCTCTAGTCCCAACCGAGCGTCGGGGAGGCGATCTCGGCCTGGGCGGCGGCGATCCGGGCGATCGGGACGCGGAACGGCGAGCAGGACACGTAATCCAGGCCGGCGTTGTGAAAGAAGGCGATCGACTCGGGGTCGCCACCGTGCTCGCCGCAGATGCCGAGCTTGAGCCCGGGGTGGGCCTCGCGGCCGACCCAGGCGGCGAGGCGGACGAGCCAGCCGACCCCGGGAGCATCGATCGTCTCAAACGGCGAGCGGTCGATGATCCGGCGCTCCAGGTAGGTGGGGACGAACTTGGACTCGACGTCGTCGCGGGAGAAGCCCAGGGCGGTCTGGGTCAGGTCATTGGTGCCGAAGGAGAAGAAGTCGGCAAACTGCGAGATCCGGTCGGCTACGAAGCACGCGCGCGGGAGCTCGATCATCGTCCCCACGGTGTAGTCGGTGCCGATCTCGAGACCCTCTTCGTCGCCGATCCGCTGCACGAGCTCGCGCATCAGCTCGAGCTCGTGCTCGTAGTCGACGAGCGGGATCATGATCTCCGGGTGGGGCGGCTTCGTCGCGGCCTTGGCGGCGCGCAGGATGGCGTGGACCTGCATCTCGTAGATCTCGGGGTAGAGGATCCCGAGACGGCAGCCCCGGGTGCCGAGCATCGGGTTCTCCTCCGAGATGTCCTGCACCCGCGCCAGCAGGCGCTCGAGCTCGTCTAGGTCATCGCTGACCTCGATCCGGGCACGCTCCACCTGCGCGGACAGGTCGGCCAGGTTGGGCAGGAACTCGTGCAGTGGCGGGTCGAGCAGGCGGATCGTCACCGGCAGGCCGGCCATCACCTCGAACAGGCCCTCGAAGTCCTCCTGCTGCAGGGGCTCAAGCTCGGCCAGCGCAGCTCGGCGCGACTCGCGCTCTCCGGCCATGATCATCGCGCGCATCTTGGGCTGGCGCTCCTCGGCCACGAACATGTGCTCGGTCCGGCACAGGCCGATCCCCTCGGCCCCCAGCTCGCGCGCCCGGGTTGCATCCTCGGGGGTGTCGGCGTTGGCGCGCACGCCAAGCCGGCGGATGTCATCAGCCCAGGCGAGCACCCGCTGGAAGTTGTCGTCCACCCGCGCCTCCACCAGCGGCACATCGTCGACGGTGACCCGCCCCAGTGAGCCGTCGATCGCGATCATGTCCCCGGGATGCAGCTCGGTCCCGTTGGCGTGGATCGTCTCGGCCTGAAGGTCAATCACGATCTGGTCAGCGCCGACGACCGCCGGCCGGCCCATCCCGCGGGCGACCAGCGCGGCGTGTGAGGCCTTGCCGCCCTCGCTGGTGAGGATGCCCTTGGCGGCGTGAAAGCCCGCCACGTCCTCGGCGTCGGTGAACGGCCTCACGAGGATCACGTCGCGCCCCTGCTTGGCGGCGGTGACCGCGTCCGCGGCGGTCAGCACGATCGCCCCCTTGGCCGCACCCGGCGAGGCGGCGACGCCGGTGGCGAGCACCGTGAAGTCGGCGTCGGGGTCAAAGGTGGGGTGCAGCAACGCGTCCAGGCTGCCCGGGTCGATCGTGGCGAGGGCACGCTCGCGGGAGAGCAGACCCTCGGAGACCGCGTCCACGGCAAAGCGCACGGCGGCCTGTGCGGGGCGCTTGGCGTTACGGGTCTGGAGCATGTAAAGCCGCCCCTCCTCGACCGTGAACTCCGTGTCCTGCATGTCCTCGTAGTGGCGCTCGAGCGTGGCGAGGATCTCCAGCAGGTCGGCGTGGACCTCGGGCAGCCAATCCTTGATCTCCGAGATGTCACGCGGCGTGCGCACCCCCGAGACGACGTCCTCGCCCTGCGCGTTGGGCAGGAAGTCGCCGCTGGGCTCCGGCGCCCCGGTGACCTCGTCGCGCGAGAAGGCCACGCCGGAGCCCGAGCTGTCGCCCTTGTTGCCGAACACCATCTGCTGGATGTTGACCGCGGTCCCCCACTCGTCCGGGATCCGGTTCATGCGCCGGTAGGAGACCGCCCGCTCGCCAGTCCAGGAGTCAAACACCGCCCGGATCGCCAACCGCAGCTGGTCCGCCGGAGCTTGGGGGAAGTCCTCGCTGGTCTCCTCGCGGTAGATCTGCCTGAAGGCGCCGGTCAGCTCGCGCAGCGCGTCGACGTCCAGCTCGGTGTCGTCGCTGACGCCCCGCTGCGACTTGGCCTGCCTGATGGCAGCTTCGAAGCGCTCGCCCGGGATTGCGCATGAGACGTTGCCGAACATCTGGATGAAGCGCCGGTAGGAGTCCCACGCAAAGCGCTCGTTCTCGGTGACGCGGGCCAGGCCAAGCACCGACTCGTCGTTGAGGCCGAGGTTGAGCACCGTGTCGAGCATCCCCGGCATCGACTCGCGCGCGCCAGAGCGCACCGACACCAGCAGCGGGTCCTGCGAATCCCCGAGCCTGCGCCCGGCGGCCGCCTCCAGCCGCTCCAGGGCGGCGGCGACCTCGTCATCCATGCCCTCCGGGGCCTGGCGCTCGGCGCGCATGTAGGCCACGCAGGCTCCGGTGGTGATCGTGAAGCCGGCGGGCACCCGCTCGGCCCCCAGCACCCGCGTCATCTCCGCGACGTTGGCTCCCTTGCCGCCCAGCAGATCCCGCATCTCCCGCGAGCCATCGGCAAAGTCATAGACCCACTGCGTCACCGGCCGATCCTAGCCGGGATGGCGGTGGCCGGGGATCCGCTTGCCAGCCCGAGCCGAGGGTGGGATGCTGTGACCCTGTTCGATCGATTTACAGAGCGAGCGCGCATGGTGGTCGTCCTGGCCCAGGAAGAGGCGCGGACCCTCAAGCACAACTACATCGGCACGGAGCACATCCTGCTCGGGCTGCTGCGTGAGCAGGAGGGCCTGGCGGCCCGGGTGCTTGAGTCTCTTGACATCACCGTCGAGCGTGTGCGCGCTCAGGTTGTGCGGATCGTCGGGTCCGGCGAGGAGGTCACCTCGGGTCAGATCCCGTTCACGCCGCGGGCCAAGAAGGTGCTCGAGCTCGCGCTACGCGAGGCATTGAGCCTGGGCCATAACTACATCGGGACCGAGCACATCCTGCTCGGTCTGGTGCGCGAGAACGAGGGCGTCGCCGCCCGCATCCTGCTCGACTTCGACGCCGATTCGGAGAAGATCCGCAACGAGGTGATCCGGATGCTCTCCGATCCGGCCCTGGACTGGCGCGCGCACGCCGGCGACCACGGTCCGGGCTCCCGCTCGACGCTCGCCCCCTCGTGGCTCGGCGGCCTGGCGGCGACGCTCGATCAGCTCGATCCCGCGATCCGCGATCAGCTGGACCGCTCGCCGGACAGCGGTGATCTGTTGCTCGTGCTCGCTAGTGCCCCGGCGACCCGGGCCGCGGAGGCACTGCGCACGCTCGGCATCCATCCCGACGCGCTGGTCGCCGCGGTCCAGCGCGCACGGGCCGACATTCCGATCTCGCAGGACGGCCTGATCGCGCAGCTGGAGCTCGTGCGTCGCAGTAAGCGCGACGCCGCTGAAACCGAGGCGTACGAGCGGGCCGCTGAGTTGCGCGAGGAGGAGCGCGAGCTGTCAGCGGCGCTCGAGGGCCACGCGGTGAGCCCTCAGGTGCTCGCCGAGGCGATGCAACGGCTGGGTCTCGCCGCCCCCTGAGACCGGTCGGGGCGCCAGGCTCATCGCCTCGGCGAGCAGCTCGTAGGAGCGCTTGCGGGCGCCGTGGTCGTGGGTGATGGTGACCACGATCACCTCGTCGGCGCCGTACTCCGAGGCGAGCGTCTCGAGCTGGTCGCGGACCTTCTCCGGGGTGCCGACGATCCCGCGGCGGCCGGACGCGTCCCCGGAGGCACCCCGGCCCTCGCGGGCCAGGAACGCCATCGCCGTCTCCGGCGGCGGGACCGCGATCAGCTGGCCGCGGCGCAGCAGCGTGAAGGTCATGCGGCTCGAGGAGGCCAGCTCCTGAGCCTCCTCGTCGGTGTCGGCGCAGAGCACCCAGGCGGCGACCGCCACCCTGGGCGTGAACAGGTCGCGCACCGGGGTGAAGTGGGAGGCGTACTGCTTGGCGATCTCGCTGCCGCCTGGGTTGATGAAGTCCGCGAAGGCGTAGCGCAGCCCGAGCTCCGCGGCCCAGATCGCGCTCTGCGGCGAGGAGCCCAGCAGCCGCAGGCCTGGCGAGGCGCTAACCTGCAGTCTGGTCGTGACCACCGTCCACTCGCGTCGCCTCAACCGCCTCCTCGCCGTCGCCCTTGTGGTCGGCGCCCTGGCCGCTCTTGCCGCCCACGCGGCGGCCGGTGGCCTGCCGACGCTCCTCACCGGCTGGTACGCGAAGTACAGCGTGCGCCCCAGCACGATCTACTACACCGGCGATGGCAGCGGCACGGTCGGCGTGCTGCGACCAAGCGGCAGCCTGCGTGGGCCGGGACGCGGCTATCTGCGTTGGCGCTCCTGGGCGCCGCGCCGCGCCGTCGGCGTGGGCACGCTGTGGCTGAAGCTCGGCTCGCCGATCGCGACGAGCCCGTACACCCGCGTGATCACCTCCGTGACCGCTTCGCGCCCGCGCTTCGGGCGCTTCACCCGGATGACCCTGCGCTACCGCGTGCAGGGCGGGGCCGTCCTCGACTTGCGCTGCGTGCCCGACCGCCAGCGCGTGTACGAGTGGCGGACCCTGTCGCGCGGCGTTTGCAGCTGATCGCGAGCGTGGCGACCAGATTTACACGGGAGCCACACGAGCGGTCCGGTCCGCACGTATAACCGGTCACGCTCGCCAGACGCCTCCCTCCTCGGGCGTGCTGGCGGGCCTCCGCTTCAGCGACCAACCGGGAGTCAGAACCGCCTTGCACCTGCCCGCGCGCATTCCCGCGCTCACCTACGCCGCCGCGATCACTGTCGCTGCTGGCCTGCCCGCCGCCAGTGGCGCTCATCCAGATCGCAATCCTGGCGCCCGCCACGAGCACGGCGGCGGCCAAGGACACGGGCACGGGGAGGGGCGGCAGAAGCTCAGGCACGTCCTGCTGCTCTCCGTGGACGGCATGCATCAGTCCGATCTGCGCTGGTACGTGCGCAACCACCCGGGCTCGGCGCTCGCCCGGCTCGCCGCCGGCGGCACCACCTACGCAAACGCGGCGACCCCGATCCCCTCGGACTCGTTTCCGGGCATGGTTGGCCAGGTCACGGGCGGCGATCCCGGTGTGACCGGCGTCTACTACGACGCCGAGTACAACCACAACCTGCTGCCTGCCGGCACCACGTCCTGCACCGGGCAGAAGACCGGCGCCGAGGTCAACTACTTCGAGGTCATCGCCTCCAACCCGCTGGCGCTTGACTCCGGCCAGGGGCTCCCCGGGCTGCCGGACAGCATCGGGCAGCTGAGCGGCACGCCGCAGACTCTGATCGACCCGACCAAGCTCCCGGTCGATCCGAGCACCTGCAAGGCGGTCTATCCGCCCTCCTACCTGAAGGTCAACACGGTCTTCAACGTGCTGCACAACGCCGGCCTGCACACCGCATGGTCAGACAAGCACGTCGCCTACGAGATCCTCAACGGGCCGTCGGGCAATGGCATCGACGATCTGTTCGCCCCTGAGATCAACAGCGACGCGCAGAACCCCGACGGGACTCCCGCCGTCGGCGCAGGCGACTACACGGTCGACAACCAGCGGACCATGCAGTACGACTCCTACAAGGTCCGGGCGGTCCTCAACGAGATCGACGGCTATGACCACAGCCGGACCACCCGGCCGGGAACCCCGGCGGTCTTCGGGATGAACTTCCAGACCGTGTCGACGGCCCAGAAGCTGCCGGTCTCCGATGGCCTCAACGGCGGCTACCTGCCGGGCACCCACACCCCGGGTCCGCTGCTGCGCCGGGCGCTGGACTACATCGACGCGAAGGTCGGTGCGATGGTCACCGAGCTGGGCCACAAGAAGCTGCTGGACAGCACCGCGATCATCATCTCGGCCAAGCACGGCCAGTCGCCGGTCGACCCCAGCACGCTGAGGCGGACCGACGACGGCGCGATCATCGACGCCATCAACGCCGCCTGGGCGCAGACGCACCCCGGGGCCACGCTGATCGCCGCGGACCCGGGCGACAACGCCGGCGGCAGCCGCGACGATGCCTTCCCGCTGTGGCTGACCGACCGCTCGCAGGCCGCGGCGGACTTCGTCAAGCAGTACCTGTGGAACCACACCGCGACCGCTAACACCTACAACCCGCAGAACCCGGCCGTCGCCGGCCCGACGGTCACGCTCCAGCATTCCGGCCTGCAGGCGATCTACGCGGGGGAAGGCGCGGCACGCTACTTCGGCGCGGCGATCAGCGATCCGCGCCACCCCGACATCTGGGGCATCGTGCAACACGGCGTCGTCTACACCGGCAAGACCAAGAAGATCGCCGAGCACGGTGGCGCCGATCCGCAGGACCGGCACGTGCCGCTGCTGGTGTTCGCGCCGTCGGCCACCCATCACGGCGGGCGGATCGAGACCGCTCCCGTGCAGACGATCCAGATCGCTGCGACGATCCTGCGTCTGCTCGGCTTGAACCCCGGCGCACTGCAGGCCGTCCAGATCGAGCACACCCGGATGCTCCCCGGACTCCGTTAGGGCGCGCCGGACCGGGGGGCGGGCGCAGCGCTCAGACCCCCCGGTTGTCGGGTTCTGACTCCTCCGGCATGGCCAAGCGCCGGCCGAGCGCCCAGGGTGGGGGCTGTGAGCTCTCTTCTCGTCCCCGACCCGGCGCCGGCAGCGGCGTCCGAAACGGCCGCCGTCGCGCCGGCCCGACCCGGCGCGGTGGCCGCCGCCGTGGGCACCAGCGTGCCCGAGCGCGTGGTCGGCAACGATGAGATCGCCGCCCGGCTCGGCGTGGAGGACAACTGGATCGTCCGCCGCACCGGAATCCTTCGCCGCCGCATCGCCGCGCCCGGCGAGCGGCTGGACGCGCACGCCGCCCGCGCCGCCCTGCGGGCAATGGATCGCGCCGGCGTGGATCCGCTCGAGGTCGACCTCGTGCTGGTCGCCACCGCCACCTCGGACGAGCTGATGCCCGGCGCGGCCCCGCTGGTGGCGGCGGCGATCGGGGCCACCCGGGCCGGCGCCTTTGACATCGGCTCGGCCTGCACGGGCTTTCTCTCGGCGCTCGCCGTCGGGGCGGCGCAGATCGAGGCGGGCCGAGCACGGACGGTGCTGGTGATCGGCGCCGACCTGATGTCACGGATCACCGATCCCGACGATCGCGCCACCGCGGCAGTGTTCGCGGACGGCGCCGGGGCAGTCGTGCTGGAGTCCTGCGGCACCGGGCGGATCGGGCCGATCATCCTCGGGGCCGACGGGGCCGGTGCCGAGCACATCCGCGTCAAGCGCTCCACGGGGGTCATCGAGATGCGCGGTCACGAGACCTTCCGTGAAGCCGTCGCGCACCTCACGCTGGCGACCGTCCAAGCCGCCCGGGCGGCCCGCGTCAGGCTCGAGGAGATCGACCTGTTCGTCTACCACCAGGCCAACGGGCGGATCCTCAGCGCGGTCGGCGAACGGCTCGGGCTGCCCGCCGACCGCGTGGTCGACTGCATCGCCGAATACGGCAACACCTCGGCGGCCACGCTGCCGCTCGCGCTCGCGTTCAGCGAGACCGAGGGCCTGCTGACCCCCGGCCGGCGCGTGCTGCTCGGCGCGTTCGGCGCGGGCTTTACGTGGGGAGCGACCGTCATCACCTGGGGACGGCCATGAGTCGCATCGCCATGGTCAGGGGACGATCGTGAGCCTCGCGCTCGCCCCGCGCCGTGACGAGCGGGTCACCCCGCTGGATCGCCTGGAGTTCCTTTGTGATCCGGGAAGCCTGCAGCTGATCCGCTCGGACGTCCGCTCGCCCGCGATGGGGGCTCGGGCGCGCGCCGGTGACGGCGTCCTCGGCGGCTCGGGCCTGATCGAGGGACGCCCGGTGTTCTGCTACGCCCAGGACGCGTCGTTCGTGGGAGGCTCGCTGGGCGCGGCCCACGCCGAGACGATCGTCCGCGTGCTCGAGCTCGCCGACCGCGCCCGCGCGCCCGTGGTCGGCTTCGTCTCCTCGGGCGGAGCCCGGATGCAGGAGGGGACCGCTGCCCTGGGCGGGTACGGGAAGATCTTTCGCCGCACGGTCGCCCTCTCCGGGCGCGTCCCGCAGATCTCAATCGTCAGCGGCCTGTCGGCCGGAGGCGGCGCCTACTCGCCCGCGCTGACCGATTGGGTGGTGATGACCGAGGACTCGAGCATGTTCCTGACCGGTCCCGGGGTCGTGCGCGAGGCACTGGGCGAGGAGGTCGACGCCGAGCAGCTCGGCGGCACACGCGTGCACTCGCGCAACGGGGTCTGTCAGCTGATCGCCCGTGATGATCTGGACTCCGCCCGCCTGGCCCGCGAGCTGCTCGGCTACCTGCCCAGCCACCGTGATGCCCCGCTGCCGATCGCCGCTCCGCGGCCCGCGGGCGGCCGTGATCCCGCCGTGTCGGTCCCGCGTGAGCCGCGCCGGGTCTACGACGTGCGGTCGGTCATCTCCGCGCTGGCCGACGGCGGCGAGCTGCTCGAGCTGGCCGCAGGCTGGGCGCGCAACCTCGTTACGGCGCTGATCCGGATCGACGGGCGGCCGGTCGGCGTGGTCGCCAACCAGCCCCGCTACCTGGGCGGCGTGCTCGACGCGGCCAGCTCGGAGAAGGGCGCTCGGTTCGTCGGGCGTTGCGATGCCTTCGGTGTGCCGCTGCTGGCGCTCGTGGACACGCCCGGCTTCATGCCCGGGACCCGTCAGGAGTCCGCCGGGGTGATCCGGCACGGCGCCGGTCTGGTCCATGCCTTCGCCGCGGCGACGGTTCCCCGGCTCACCGTGATCCTGCGCAAGGCGTTCGGCGGCGCCTTCATCACGATGAACTCCAAGGACCTCGGCGCCGACTACGTGTTCGCGTGGCCCGACGCCGAGATCGGGGTGATGGGAGCGATCCCGGCGGTCGGGGTGATGCACCGCCGCGCGCTGGCTGCGGCCGAGGATCCCGAGGCTGAGCGGGCGCGCCTGGCGCGCCACTATGCCGAGGAGCAGCTGCGGCCGGAGGTCGCCGCCGCGGGCGGTCACGTCGACGAGCTCGTCACCCCGGCGCAGACGCGCTCGCGCCTGGCCTGGGCGCTGCGCTCACTGGCGGGTGGAGCATGAGCGATGTGCTCCTCACCGGCGTGACCGGCTTCGTCGGCATGGAGCTGCTCGATCGCTACCTGCAGCGTTCCGAGCGCGGGATCGTCGCGCTGGTGCGTGCCGGTGACGATGCCCTGGCCGGGGCCCGGGTCGATGACGTGCTCGAGAACCTCTACGGCCCGCGGGTGGCCAGGAGCCACCGGGCGCGGATCGAGGTGCGGGCGGCGGACCTGACCGCGCCCGGCCTGGGGCTGGCCGCGCCGGTCCGCGAGCGTCTCGCGGACCGGGTCTCGACGATCGTGCACGGTGCGGCGTCGGTGTCGTTCACGCTGCCCCTCGATCAGGCGCGCGCGATCAACGTCGCCGGCACGCGGCGAATGCTCGAGTTCGCCGAGCTCGCCCATGCGCGGGGTGGTCTTGACCGCTACGCGCACGTGTCGACCGCCTACGTGGCCGGGACCCACCCCGGCCGCTTCGCCGAGTGCGACCTCGATCTCGGGCAGTCGTTTCACAACTCCTACGAGCACTCCAAGTTCGAGGCCGAGCGGCTCGTCGCCGAGCACCCCGGACTGCCGGCCACGGTCCTGCGCCCGAGCATCATCGTCGGCGATCGGCGCAGCGGCTGGACGTCGGCCTTCAACGTCCTCTACTGGCCGTTGCGCGCCTTTGCCCGCGGCCTGTTCACGGCCGTTCCGGCGGTGCCATCGGCGCCCGTCGACGTCGTCTCGGTCGACTACGTGGCCGATGCCATCCACGCCCTGTGCGAGGCCGAGGGCGGGATCGGGGCGACCTATCACCTCACCGCCGGGCTGAACGCGAGCACGATGGGGGAGATCGCCGCGCTGGCCAGCCGCTACTTCCGGCGTCCGCTGCCCCAGGTCCTGCCGCCGGCCGAGTTCGCCGCGCTGGCGCAGGGCGGGATCGAGCGTACCGCCCTGGACGCCGGGCGCGTGTACTTCCCCTACTTCTCCAACGCCACCGTGTTCGAGCAGGCGATGACCCGGGCGCGCCTCGAGCCCCAGGGAATCCGCGTGTCGCCGCTCAGCGAGTACCTGGAGCGCCTGCTGGACTTCGCCACCCGCAGCCGGTGGGGCAAGCGGCCGATCGCGCGGGTCGACGCCGCGCTGGCCTGAGCGTCCTTCGCCCGATCGCGCGGGTGGACGCGCTGGCCTGAGCGTCATTCGCCCCCCCACCCGGGGGGTACCGCCTTGTCAACGGTTGCTCCGTGGGCCGCCCGGGGTCCATGCTCGGCGCATGACCGCTCTCGTCGACGTTGCGCGCTTTCGTCCCGAGGATCCGGATCCGCTCGTCGAGGCCTCGCTGGCCTGTCCGGTCTGCCTGCGCAGCGAGGACATCGAGTGGTCGGCCGCGCTGCAGGGCTACGATCCCTCGGTGCAATGCCGGTGTCCGAGCTGCCAGGAGCGATGGTTGGTCTACCTGGCGCCCGAGCAGACGCTCCGGCTCGGGCTGATGGCCGGCGCCCACGCGGGCTGACCCGCTCGCGCCGGTGAGCATCGGGCCCCCCGCCGCGGGGCGCGCCGAGCTGGGGATCGAGGCGCTCGAGCTGTTCGTCGCCGTGCTGTCGCAGGCCGAGCCTGACGAGGCCGGATCGGACTCGTTCTATGACCGGCTCAGCGAGGCGGTGTGCCGGCTGGCGGGGATGCGCCGGGCGGTGATCTTCCGCTATGACGCGACCATGCTGCGGGTGCGGGCGGTCGGCGCGTACGGGATGGACGCGGCGTCGTTCGCGGGTGCGCACGTGACGGTTGAGTCGGCGCCGATCGCCGCGCGGGCACTGGCCGAGGACCGGGTGATCGAGGTCGACGGGGACGTCAGGGGCCAGGTCCCGGACGAGTTCGCCACGCTGGTGGCCGAACCGGCACGGCTGGTGTGCGCGCCGATGGCCGCCGCCGGACGGGCGATCGGGGTCATCCTCACCGATCGCACGATGGACGCCCCGCCCCTGCAGGACGCCGATCGCTACCTGCTGTGGACGCTGGGCAAGGCAGCGGCGCTCGCGGCCGTGGTCCGCATCTTCTCGACCCAGAACGAGAACGCCCGACAGCTCGAGCAGCGCATCGACCTCGCCCGTGAGATTCACGAGGGCGTCATCCAACGGCTGTTCGGGGTCTCGATGGCGCTCGACGGCGACGGTGAGCTGCCCGCCGCGGCGCGCGTCCGCTGCGCGGTCGAGACCCAGGCCGCGCTCAGCGAGCTGCGCGCGGCGCTTCAGCGACCGCTCGGGCGCGCCCCCCGCGCCACCGGGACCACGCTGATCGCCGAGGTGCAGCGCCTCGCCCACGTCCATCCCGATCTCGGGCTCGCGCTCGAGGCCGACGGAGGGGTGCCCGCCGGCCTGGAGCCGCTGGCGCAGTCGGTTCTGCGCGAGGCGGTGCGCAACGCCCACAAGCACGCTGACCCTACGCGCGTCGCCGTGCGTGTGCGTGACCTCGACGAGGCGTTCATGCTCGAGGTGGTCAACGACGGCGTCGGGCCGGGCCGGCGCGCCGCGGGCATGGGGCTGCGGCTGGCCGCGCTGGAGGCCCTGCAGAGCGGAGGGGTGATCGAGTTCGGCGAGCGCGAACCCGGGCTCTGGCAGGTCCGGCTCGTCGTGCCCCACGACGAGGACGCGGAGTCCACCGGTGAGTGAGGGCGAGCGCAGCCCCGAGCGGATCGCGGTCCTGGTCGTCGACGACCACGACGTCGTGCACTGGGGGTTTCGTCTGATGCTCACCCAGCAGCCGTGGGTCGAGCGCTGTGTCAGCGCCCACACCGGCGCCGAGGCGCTCGCGCACGCCGTGCGCTACCGCCCCCATGTCGCGCTCGTGGACCTGTTCATCGGCGAGGAGTCCGGCGCCGAGGTGTGCGAGCGCATCCGCGCCGCGCAGCCCGGCACGCGGGTGCTGCTGTTCTCCGGCGCGGGCGAGATCTCACCGAGCGCAGCGCGGGCCGCGGGCGCCTCGGGCTTTGCCTACAAGGACTGGCCGGCCCGGCGGATCGCGAGCGCGGTTCGCCATGTCGGTCTTGGCGGAACCGTGTTCGAGCGCCACGCGCCGCTGGGCGCGCTCGGGCTCTCCGAGCGGGAGCGGGCGGTGCTCGAGCAGATGGCCTCCGGCCTCACCAACCCGGAGATCGGGGCCGCGCTTCACCTCAGCCGGCACACCGTCAAGGAACACTCGAGCGCCGTATATCGCAAGCTCGGAGTGCGCAACCGGACCGAGGCCGTCCAGCGCGCCCAGCGCCTGGGGCTGCTCGGCTAGGACTTCGCCTCGCTGCCGTCCCCGCTCCACAGGGTGTGGAAGCTGCCCTCACCGTCGATGCGCCGGTAGCTGTGGGCGCCGAACAGGTCGCGCAGCCCCTGGATCAGGCTGGCCGGCCCACGCTCGCGGCGGTAGCCGTCGTAGTAGGCCAGAGACGAGGAGAAGGCCGGGGTGGGGATGCCGAGCTCCGCGGCCCGGACCACGACACGTCGCCAAGGATCCTGAGCCTCGGCCAGGGCAGATCGGAAGAAGTCGGCCATCATCAAGTTGTCCAGTCCGGGCTCGTCGTCATAGGCCTCGCGGATGCGATCCAGGAAGCGGGCGCGGATGATGCAGCCGCCACGCCAGATCGTGGCCATCGAGCCGAGGTCGATCTTCCAGCCCTCGCTGTCGGCGGCCGCCGCCATCTGCGCAAAGCCCTGCGCGTAGGAGATGATCTTGGAGGCGTACAGCGCGTGCTGGAGGTCATCCACGAGCGAGCCGTCGGTCGCCGCGCCGCCGGCCTTGGGGCCCGCGAGCCGCCCCGCGGCGGCGACGCGCTCGTCCTTGAGGGCGCTGACCGCGCGGGCGAACACCGCCTCGGTGATCCCGGTCAGCGGCACGCCGAGCTCGAGCGCGTTCTGCGCCGTCCAGCGGCCGGTCCCCTTCTGCTCGGCGGCATCGAGGATCACGTCGACCAGTGGCTGGCCGGTGCGTTCGTCGGTCTTGGCGAGCACGCGCGCGGAGATCTCGATCAGGAAGGACTCGAGCTCTGACTCGTTCCAGCTGCGGAACCGCTCCGCGATCTCCGGGACCTCCAGACCGGCGCCGTGGCGCAGCAGGTCATAGCTCTCGGCGATCAGCTGCATGTCGGCGTACTCGATCCCGTTGTGGACCATCTTCACGTAGTGACCGGCGCCGTCGGGGCCGACGTAGGTGCAGCAGGGGGTGCCGTCCACGTCGGCGGCGATCGCCTCGAGGATCGGCTTGACCGACTCGTCGTAGGGCTCGCGGTCGCCGCCGGGCATGATGCTCGGGCCGTTGAGCGCACCCTCCTCGCCGCCGGACACGCCGACACCGAGGAAGTGGATACCTCGCTGCGCCATCGCGGCGTGGCGGCGCTGGGTGTCACGGAAGTTGGCGTTGCCGCCATCGATCAGGACGTCGCCGCGGTCCAGCCGGGGGGCGATGTCGTCGATCACCGCGTCGGTGGCGTCACCCGCCTGAACCATGCTCATGATCACGCGCGGTGTGGCCAGCGCGTCGATCCACTCCTGAGTTGACGCGTAGCCGCTGATCGGCCCCTCGTCGCCGTGCTGTTCGACGAAGGTCTGCATGCGGCTGGTGGTGCGGTTGTGGACCGCGACCGGGATCTCGTGGTGGGCGACGTTGCGGGCCAGGTTGGCGCCCATCGTGGCCAGGCCGGTGAGGCCGAAGTGGCGGTCTGCAGAGGTCATGACCTCACCCTACCCCGCCCGGGAGCGCGCTCGGCGAGCGCGTGGGGATTAGCGTGTGGGGATGTCCGAGACCACTCCCACCGGCAACGAAGCCGGCCTGAGCGAGATCGTTCGCTTCCTCGCGCAGCGCCCGCCGTTCGACGCGCTCGCCCCGACCGAGCTGTCCGAGGTCGCCGCGCACGCGACGATCGAATTCCATCCCCGCGGCGCGACGATCGTGTCGCAGGGAGGCGGACCGGTCACGTTCCTGCGCGTGATTCACTCCGGCGCCGTCGACATCGTCCATGAGCGCCGGCTGCTCGACCTGCTCTCGGCCGGTGACACGTTCGGGCACGCCGCGATGCTCTCGGGCCTGCCGCCGGGGTTCGCTGCCCGCGCTGCCGAGGACACGCTCTGCTACCGGATCCCCGACACCGTCGCCCGGCCCCTGCTGGACCGCGCGCGGCGGCGCGAGCTCGCGGTCGGGGTCAGTGACGGCGCCACCCCAGTCGGCCGGCTGATCCGGGCCGCGACGGTCACCTGCCGGCCATCGGAGAGCATCGGCACGGTGGCCGAACGGATGACCGTCGCCGGGGCCACGGCGGTGATCGTCGAGCTCGCGCCGGGCGAGATCGGGATCGTCACCGACCGTGACCTGCGCGGACGAGTGCTGGCCCGCGGCCGCCCGAGTGGCGCCAGGATCGAGGAGGCGATGACCACGCCCGTGTTCACGGTCACCCCGGACCGGATCGCCGGCGAGGTGCTCTACGACATGCTCGAGCGCGGCATCCACCACGTGCCCGTCGTGACTGCCGGCGGCCGCCTGATCGGTGTGCTCGAAGATGCCGACCTGTTCGCCGCCCGGCCCCGGTCCTGGTTCGCCGCCCGCCGCCAGATCGCCCGCGCGAGCACCCTGCCGGCGCTGCGCGCGATCACCGACCGGCTGCCGGGCCTGATGCTCGAGCTCCACCGCTCCGGCGTTCCCGCGCTCGAGCTCACCCGTGTGCTGTCGGCACTCGTCGACGCGCTCACCAGCCGAGCGCTCGAGCTGGGGCGCCCCGACGCCGGTCTGCCCCCCGACGGGCTCGTGTGGGTCACGGTCGGCAGCCAGGCCCGCCGGGAGCTCACCTTCACCTCAACGCGTCGCGGGGCGTTGATCGCCGAGGGGCCGATGGCGCCGGAATGGGCGCGGGCGATTGCCGCTTCGCTGCCCGCCGCGGGGATGACCGGACCCCCGGTTCTCCACCCCGGGGCGGACTGGCGGACCGCTGCGCTGCACGGCGATGCGCTCGCGCTCGCCGTGCTGGCCGATCGGCGCGTGCTGTGGGGCACGCCCACCCGGACGTTGCCGGTCGCGGGTGGGCCCGACCGCGATCGGCTGCTCGCGCTGCTGCGTGCGCCCGCGGCCGTGTCCAGCCCGGTGACCGGGTTCGAGGCCGGCTCGGTCCTGCGTGCCGACGGGCGCCGCATCGACCGGCTCGACGTCCGCGCGGCCGCGATCGCGCCGATCTCTGCGCTTGGGCGCTGGGCGGCGGCGAGCGCGGGCAGCGACGAGCTGGCCACGCCCGACCGCCTGCGCAGCGCGGCCGACGCCGGGGCGCTGGACGAGGAGACCGCGGCCACGCTCGCCGACGCCTTCGAGGTCGTGCTCGAGCTGCAGATCCTCCATCACCTGCACCAGCTCGCCGCCGGCGCGCCGCCCGATGATCTGCTCGATCCCTCGGAGCTGAGTCGCTGACCCGCGACCATCTGCGGGCGGTGTTCCGGGCCGTGAGTACCGCGAGCCGGGAGCTCGGTCCGTGAGGGCGCCGTGGCGGCGGCCTGACGCCGGCGCTCCGGGTGGCGAGCCGGCACGCGCGTCCACCGCGGACACGGGATGGCGCGATGCGCGGTGGTGCGCCGTTGACCTAGAGCTTACCGGCCTGGACCCTCGTCGCGATGAGATCATCGCGATCGGCGCGGTCCCGATCGACGACGGGCGGGTGATCCTCGGCGGGGCCTACTACTCGCTGGCGCGCCCCCGCCGCGCGCCCGGGCGCGGCTCGGTGCTGATCCACAAGCTGCGTGAGGTCGACCTCGTCGGCGCTCCGGCGCTGGATCGGGCGCTGGATGGACTGCTCGCCGCGCTGGCCGGCCGCGTGCCGGTCTTTCACACCGCCTGGGTCGAGGAGGCGTTTCTCGGCCGAGCGCTACGCCGCCGCGGAGTTGGCCTGCCGGCCGCGGCCGACACCGAAGCCCTCGGCCGGCGCTGGCTGGGCGGCCGCGGCGAGGAGGTTCCCGACCACATCGCACTCGGCGATCTCGCCGCCGCGCTGCGCGTCGTCGCCGAGACCCCCCACCACGCGCTCGGCGACGCGCTCACCACCGCCCAGGCGTTCATCGCGCTGGCCGGTCTCCTTGATGGCGGCGAGCCCCAGACGGCTGGGTCCCTGGTCGCGGCAACCGTCGCCGAGGCTCCCCCCGGCGCCCGCCGCTACTAGACTGAAGTTTTCGCTGTATGGGCATTGATTTGCCCGGAATGGCGGGGATTTGGTCCTTCTGGGCGGGGATGTTTCTGTCTACTTGCCGAGGTTGACGCCGGTCAGCTCGAGTGCGTTGGCTTG
>JAABUZ0100002178.1_pt1 | contig 33472 bp, 36 predicted proteins | sample 5562091 | NCBI WGS metagenome assembly JAABUZ01 (sample SAMN12813069, study PRJNA571459) | rock metagenome | isolation source: Antarctica rocks | place: Antarctica: Victoria Land, Linnaeus Terrace sud | collected 2015-12-21
TTCTAATAACAATAATAACAATTATTTAAGTTATAATACTACAAAAATTTAATATTAATTTAATTATATAATGTTTAAAGAAATAATATATAAGTAAAATATTAAATAAGATTTATATAATTTTTTTTCAAATTATTTATTTAATTATATATTATATTATTGATATTTTAGAAATATATATATATAAAAAACTTTATATATAAAATTGCTTATATATATAGTAAAACTATTAATATAACTATTAATATAATTAGATATTGTAGTTTCTCTATTATAATAATAATAATAGTATTTTAAAAAAGAAGATTTATTAGAATATTATTAATATCTACTTGATTATTAGTATATATTATTATATTATTACTTAAATTCAAACTTTAAAGTATATTAGAAATTGTCTTTATTTGTGTTAGACTAACAAGATAAACAAGTCTTATTGCTTTAGTTTTATTCTAATATATAAGTTTGTATAAAAACTTTGTATAAACTAGTACAAATCTATATAAACTTGTTAGCTTTATAAATAATAAATTTATTCAAACGTTATAACATTAATAATCTTGAAATTTTTAAATTTAAGCTTATAAGTTTAATTTGTTGTTAAAGACTCTTTTTATTAATTATCTACGCTAAGTAAGTTGTTCTATTTTATACAAAGATTTTGTACAAACATTATTTACACTTTGTACAAATTGTTTGTTCAATTGTGTGCAAATCTTGTTGTAATATTCTTATATTTGTATTTATTTGTATTAATAATTATGTTGTTTTATGCTCTTTATAATAAATAATCTTTGTAACTTGTTATTTAGTAGTCTTAAGTACTCTTATGTAATTATTGATGTAAACTTGTACAATTAATGTATATCTATTAGTGTCTAGTAATACGATGTATTTACGAAAGATGTTTTGAGCTTATTGTATTATTTAAATATTTTCGTGCTCTTCTTTACAAATTTATAAACATATATTATTTAAAGCAAGTCTTTGTGCATTTGTTAACAATTTCTATTAATTAATTTATGTGTTAATTATTTGCGATCAAATATATTATGTACAACAACATAGAGCTTTTTACAAATCTTTTACAACTCTTTATCGCACATCAAAAATATCAATTTATAATTTTATAAACTTCGTAGAGTTTAGTATTAAATAATAATAAAAATCTAAAATCAAATTGCGAGATAATTACTTAAGTGACTTGATTAATTTCGATATAGAATTTAAACAAACTTGTAAAAGATTAATTAAAAATAGTACGATCTTGATCGAATCTAAATTTAACAACATTTGCTTAAAATTTCTAGTAAAACTCAAATCTATAATTAGAAGAATTTTATAATATGTTATTATCACATTAAGTTTAATTAATTTGTACAAAATTATAATCGTAAAGTTATAAACAAGTTTGTTGTTTTACAAACTCGACTTAACGTTATTTATTTAAATAAAAACTATAAGAATTATAAGAATGAAGTTTTCGAATACAAGTTTGTTTCAAGTAAGCATTGTTTCACGTATTATAATAATAATTAATATTAATTTTGTGCAAAATATAACAAGCATCAAGCTAAGCGTTTAACAAGAAAGTTTATAAAAAATAAAAATAACAAAGATTCGACTACATTTAATGATATGTATTGTCGCTTCTTTATTGTACTTTTATACTAATATTATACAACAATATTTAAAAAAATAAATATCGTTTGTAGAAACAAAAGAAGCGATTCGAAACTAATAAGTATAAACGAGATAAAAAAAAAAGTAACATTAATTTGTATAAGAAGATCTACAAAATGCACAAGTTTATGACGAAATATTACAAAGAGTTCGTTAAAGATGCTTTGACAAATAATAAGTAATTCAATGCGAACGACATGAATTGATGCAATAGCGAACAATAACATGAAGAGTGTTGAAGTAATTAAATAACTTGACAATATTTAATAATATGCGCGAAATTAATGTTGTTTTACAATTTCTTAAGTGTTTGTAATGCGATCATGTTAATCGTCGCAATATTTAATGTGGATTTTCAAATTTTAATGTTCGATTTTTGGTTTTCGGTTTTTCGAAAATTTTCTATTTTGACCTTAAGCAGGGTATCGGCCATCGTACACTGTTTCTCCGCTGACGCCAAGCCTGATCTAATTTTCACCAGATAGGTATGAACATTTCATTCTTTACTTTGGAGGTATATATTTACAATCTTTTAATGATACCTTACGCACTTTGCACTGCATCCCACCGCATGTACATTGGCTCATCCTATGCTAATTGATCCACCAAATGTCATAATCCCTTTATATCTGGAAACGAAACTCAAATAGATCCCTGACCACACAGTTCCTCGAAAGCCCATGATAAGATTCATGTGAACCGCGAAGAGACTATGCAGAGAGCAGTTAATTCCACAGATTACGCGCGGCGAAGGTAGCGAAGCGCTACGCTACCTGTCTGCTACTTTTGGTCCGATGAAGGCAAACTGCTGTTGGGGATGTTCGCTTCGTGCTGTAAAACCAGTCGTTGGTCGGCGTAGTAGCCTGCCATATTGTATCCAGGTGGTGGCACACTCTGCCCAAGGATGTCTGCAGCGATCTTCTCGGCCAGAGCGTACACGGTCGACTGTGGGTGGCCTGGGGGAAGGAATGGAAATGAGCTAGCACCAACCACGCGCAGATTCTGTACTCCAAGGACCCGCGCTTGGCGGTCTAGCACAGCCATCGAATCATTAGAGGTACCCATCTTACATGTCCCTGCCGCGTGGTAGATGGTCATCAAGCTCTTTTGGATGTAGGTGAGAATGTCCTTGTTAGAGGTCACGTTGAGGCCCGGAAGATACTCAGCATCCCCGTTGGTAATGCCATTCTGGGCAAGGACACCCCAGATTTCGCGTGACCGTTTGAAGCTTTGGATTGCCATGTCCTGGTCCGTCGGATCAGATAGCCAAGCGGGATCGAGCACTGGCGGATCGGCCATATTGGCACTGGAAATGGTTACGTTCCCGCGAGACAAAGGCGCAATAATACCAGGATTGATAGTGGCATAATTGAATCCATCTCGAGGATCCTCTTTTTGGCGATTAGTTTGATAGCCAAGATATGCACTGATAGGTAGCCACTCCAATTCGGGCCAGTCGGATGGGAAAGTAGCCAGAGCTGAGAGAGAGGCATCGGATAAATTTCGACGGTATGGACTGGGAAGTTTCTCCCATCCATAATAGCCAGCGCCAAACGCAGATAGCGGCCCTGATCCGTTGGTACGGAATAGTTGGGCGCCCTTGGCCGCCACGACTGCGCTGTTCAAGGACGCCGAAGCAGTCAGAACGTTGACGCGGCGATTAGCGCCGAAAAGAACGTGATCCCACATGTTCTGGCCTACGCCAGCAAGGTCTTTTATTACTCGAATGCCATGTTGCTGAAGTGTCGCTTTGGGACCAATCAGAGACCATCAATAATTGGGGTGACTGGAAAGCACCGGCGGATACAATGACTTCTTTCCTGGCTGTCAACGTGAAATTTACTGGTTTGGTACCATATGAGCCCGCTGTTGATACTAAGACACCAGTTGCCGTAGTACCATTGAGTAATATTCTCTCGGCCAGGCTGTTCTTATATATGATAGGCGCTGTCCCATTCTGCAATGCAGCGTGCAGAAAACTCGATTCAGAGGACGAGCGGTAGCCATTCCTGGGATCGATGGTTAAGGTTGAAAAGGCAGAACCGTTGAGTACACCAGCATTCAAACCGAGGCTTTGAAGAGCCATACCAACCCCAATGAATGCTTTTTGAGCCCACGAGCCAAATGCATCAGCGTAATTGCTGAAGGAGACATGCAAAGGGCCACCAGCGGGATCAAAAACACCAGGTGGTTGAGCAAGAATCGTTGCATTGTATAGACCTGGGTCGAATAATGTAAATTTGCAAGATTTCTCATAGAACGGCAGGAACTGGTCCCAAGTGTAGCTTTGATCGCCAACCTCGTCTGCCCTTTTTGCAAAGATCCTTTCGTCGGTCTAGACATTGACAATCAGATATGCTTCCCATCGACAAGCTGTCGATGGAGGGGTGCAATGACCGACCGGTGATATATCATGTAGTTCCGAGCAGAAGAACCACCCAGAGTCTTGCCCCTTGCGTAGTGCACAGTACGATTTCCTGCAGCCTACGCGAGAAAACGCAATCAGCTCACGAGCAATCCAAGAGTGAAACGTTCAAGCGCATACTGGCTGTGGGACTGTCGAAAACCCCCAATCTATCAATGGCTGATAGTTGTTGGGGTCTGATCCAGTGTAGTAGTTCGCGTATCCGGGCACTACGCTCCGGTTACCATTGTCGAGTTCGTAAAAGCCTCCAGCTTTAATGACAGCAACACTGATGTTGGGATCTTCAGCGAGTCTGGTGGCTAACGTCAAACCGGCAGTGCCCCCGCCAACGACGACATAGTCATAACTCGCATTTGTGCCGGGAGCACCAAAGAAAGATCCCAGTATGTCGCGAATGCCACCATTAACGTAGGTCAGTAGGCTGACTTGTCCAGCTACTGATGCTATGCACGAACAAAGAGAGAGAAATCGCAGTACAAAAAGAGACATGGTCGCGCTTATTGTGCGCACAACCTAAGAACAAGTGTAGCGAATAGCAGCAATGTGAATGGGATATTGGAATTGACAAGCCAACGTCAACAGTCGACATGGATATATGAGAAGAAGCTAAAGCCCGGCTGGCGCGGACTGGACCTTCAAAGAGATTGCTCACAGCTAGTCAATCGGTGATCCCAGCCGACATGAGAATACCGAGGAGAAGGATCGGCAGCTCGAATTCTGCGGGTCTGCACTTGCACTCTGGTCCTCAGGTCTGGCTTCGATAGGCATCGCGGGGTTCACAAGACAGTCAGATTCCATACCTTACTGATCCTTTATATTGAGATCAAAGCGGATTGGCCGAACCAGGCCTAACAGACTGTCTCCATACGCTGGCAGGGTGCTAATTGCAGGAGCTGGGCTAAAAAAGCAACGATTCAATTTGCCTCAGTATTCAGACTAGGAGTGCGACGCTTGATGCGACGATTGATTTTATTGTAGGAGTGCGACACTTAATGCGACACTTGATACGGCGACGTACTAAACACTAGCGCACTTCTACAAAAATTATTTCATAGAGTTTGAAGACGAAATTCGAAAAATCTATCAAAACAATATTATAAAGCGAGACTTTTTTTCTTTGATATTAGCACACATATACAATATACTATTAGTATATAGTTTGATTACAATTTAATAAAGTATATCAAAATCTAGCAACAAACGTAGTCTAATTAATATAAAATATAATAGTTAAAATTCTATTGCATAATAAATATAACGTTGAAAACACATTAATTGTTTAGATAGATTCTTGAAATTTTGCTCTCAAATCTTATGCGAAAGAAAAAAATTCGACTAAAACTACTATCTTACTAGATTTAGTACTAGTAAGTAATATAATGTTAATGCAAAATTAGATTGATCGTCGAATCGAGTTTTGGTTTCAACTTTAGAAATTAATCTAACTTGTCGATTTTAATATTAGAAATCGACTCGAAATTCGATTTAATATCTATTATTTTGAAATCAATTCAATTCGATTTAACTCGATTTTCGATTTTAATATTAGAAATCGAATCGAATCGTCAAGAATGTTAAGAATACTAAAAATAGTATAAATTTAGTTTAAATTTATTCGCATTTAATAAATCTTAACTTTAGTTCTAGATGTATCTAGATCTATTATAACAAAAGTCGCAATTTTGTGTTACTTATATCTAAGCTTCTCGCGAGATCAAGATTAGATCTAATAAATCTTGCATTACTTACGAAAATCTAGAAGTTCAAGTCAAGCTTTGCAAAAGATGATCTTGATATTCCTCAATATTGCGTTTGTAGATGCGTTCGTTCTATATAGCAATTATAATTTGCTTGCGTAAAATGCGCACACGTTCTCTTAATCTATTAGATTTGTCTCAAAAGTAAAGTTTGTTCGAATCGACAAAATTTGACGTTTAAATCGAAAAACATAGTAATTTGACACAATTGTGCAACTAGTGAGCAACTGCAAACGTCTATGCGCATTACGAATATTAAAACTTAACGCGTTAAAACATAGTTTAACTTGATAGAGATTTCGCAACTTTGTCGAATATAAGGAAAACAAAACGAGCTCTTCGAGCAGATTCTGCCTCGACAGTACTAATTTGTAGACTAATCGCGAAAACCCGAATTTATCACGTGACTCGATTTCATGACGTTAGATTTGAGTTCTTGACAATTAAGCGAAAGAATTTGTTCTAAGCAAGTTAATCAAGTAGCTTGATTTATCAATCTTGGCAATTTGGTTTCACGCTAAAAATTCGAGTCGAGTTTTGATTTCAACTTTTGGAATCGAAACATAACCCAACGATTAGTCTACTAATTTAAGTACGTAGGGTAGATAGATCTGTGAGATCTGCAGAATCTTGTAAATATCTTGATTTCTATTAGCTCGATCTATCTTCCAAAACGCGAATATTTAGATTTTCTTAATTATTTTCTAGATAATGCACATTAGTAATGTATAATATAAAAACAATCTAATATACTTATTAATTAATTTAAATAGATTAACTATTTCTATTAAATTATCAATTAATTGTTACTAAAAATAATAAAATTTACTAAAAATAGTAGTCTTGACAATTCAAATCGATTTTTCGGATCGAATTTCGATTTCAAGTATAGAAATCGATTCGAATTGTTGATTTCAACTTTAGGAATCGAATTGCCAAGACTTTCGAGTCGGGTTGGTACGAATTGCCAAAATTCGAATCGGGTATTCGATCCGAACTCGATAACCCGACCCGACGCGGTCAGTCTATGCGGAATAAGCATAAGGTCTGAGGTCTGAGGCAGCGATTCAATCATGATTCATGGCACATCGCCAAAGCGCAAAAACGTTCAACAACATCGTTCATCGAGTGGAAGATCCTCGGGAGCCGGGAGAGGTTTCTTTAAGATACCTTAAGAAGCAGGACCTATTGGCGCCAGCGCATGAGATCACAAGAGAACTAAAATTTTGAAAGGATGTGGACTGCCCCACGAGGTGCGAGCGAAATTCGTGACCCCTTCCTGTTCGCTTGACTGGGTGACTAAGCGAGCAATAAGGGGTCACCATTTTCGCTCCCACCTGGTGGCCCTGAGGTGTTGTACCCTTGCCAAGCCCCAGTCCAGCCCTATGACAACCCTTACCCACAATTCATCTCATCTTGGCAAGAGGTACTAAGGTAGGTAGCTCGATTTGGGCCAATCCCAGCACCGATACATAATTGTTCATATTCAGATTCTCGCTGTACATACTTACACATACATCTCTTCAGTCACAGACTAGACACCAACAAAACCTCCCTTTCAGCCTCTACCCGTAAGAAAAGCAAACAAAAGTAACCCCCCCACCATCATAAGGTACATCGAGCCCCTCAACTAAACTCCCCAGCTCGCCTCAGCTAAAATCCCACACGCAGCAATCTCACCGCCCTCCTCACCTGCCTCCCCCCGCCCTCCCCCCACCTCCATCACCATGTCAACCCACCCCCTCCTCCCCACCCCCCCCAAACGGATCGCCCTCCCCATCCGCGTCGAGCCCAAAGTCTTCTTCGCCAACGAGCGCACCTTCCTCTCCTGGCTCAACTTCACCGTCATCCTTGGCGGTCTCTCCATCGGCCTCTTAAACTTCGGCGACAGCGTGGGCCGCACCGCCGCCGTGATATTCACGGGCGTGGCGATGGCGACGATGGTGTATGCGCTGGTGACGTACCATTGGCGGGCGCGGAGCATACGGATGAGGGGGCAGGGCGGCTTCGATGATCGCTGGGGGCCGACGTTCTTGGCGGGGGCGCTGCTGGCGGCGGTAGTGGTGAATTTGGTGTTGAGGTTTAGGGGCGGGGGGAGGGAGGTGAGGGGTTAGGGAAGGGGAGGAGAGGGGAGTATGGATGAGGTTGGAGATGGTAGATAGAGGCGAGGAGTGGAATTGGGAGGGGGACTGTTGATATCAGGCGTTATGGAGAATAAGGATGGGGATTTGGGGGATCTTGGGTGGTTACGGGACCTACGAAGAGTAGGTACAGACTCTGATGGATGGTTGTAGAAAACAATTGTTTGCCGCATTGCTATATGGGGTATCAATCAAAGCTGACGGCAAGCCCTCCCAAAACAACTCTCGAGCGTTTCCGATGTTGAAACCGCTGAATGTGCTCCTCAATTCCTAGGATGTAGCATATAGCTGGTGGTATGGAGACGGGTATGGAGGCAGCTGAGCGACTTGCTACGAATTAGTCTGCTCGCTGTTCACCTGTCAGTCAATGAACAGATAGGGGGGTCAGAACGTGGCGCTGGCTACCTGCAAGTACTACGCAACACCGGTACAGGTACTTGCGCCAGATAGATGGTCATGATCGGGATTGCTCGCATCTTATTCCTGTTTTCATCGTATGCCATGACCTGATGTCGGCCCATGGTCTGAAATGCTCCCTCGTCTTCGTCTTCTTCTTTCTCTAAATCATCCAATCTAGCTTCCTGGTCGTTAGGCATGTCATGATCGCCATTGTGATTCTCCTTCATTCCTTCTGAGACACATTCACCCTTCTCTTCTTGTTCATGGGCCCATTCTCGCAGGGTCTTCCCACCTTCTGCCCGTTTCGGCCTCGGTTTCTTCTTCTTCAATTCGATCACCTGTGAATGGAGCTTTGAGTACTGCCACCACTTGCCGCCTTCTTGCCGGATGGTTCGCTTGGCAATTTCGACGATGCCCACCATCTTCGACGCCACATCCGCTTTGGCAGTGAGGATCACAACGCCGGGCTTTGTTCCCTCTGATAGCCGCTTCGTGCGCAACAGAAGGTTCCGAACTTTTTGTTCCATCTTTGAGGAGGATACGATTGACATCGTGGTGAATTCGAATATGTCCTGGAGATGACGGAGCTCGGAGTGAAGCTGGTCGGTGGAGAGGTTGGCGGCCGCAACTCCGCTGTTGGCTACATCAGGAATATCCTCCTGTGGGCCAAATTTGAGGATCCTAGAAGTCTGATGATGAGCATCTCCTGTATTCGTCGTCTTCTGACGCTTAGCTGGACGTGGATCCTCTTCCCAAGTGTATACGGGCTCCATGGTGGTGGGCAGTGATGATCTCTCTGGAGTGCCTTCTGATGGCTTCGAAGTTGATGAGACTGGGAATGCTTTGTCTAAAACTGTGTCTCTTGGACCTGAACCTGGCTTTTGGTCTTTCCGGCGCGTCATCTGGAAGAGCGTGAATGTTGTGAAGTCAGAACGATATTGTTGACACTATGGATGAGAGAGTGCGCTTCATCTTTCTCGGCCAGTACTGCACGCTTAAGGACCCTCTAGCTACACGATGCGGAGGTAGTGAAAGAATGATAGTTACTCGAAAGTGCTCATATCCCCCCTGGCCTATGAGCGCCCAAAGGTTTCATGGAATCGTCTGAACCTGAAGTGGTGTAACTTCGGGGCGTTAAGCGTGATAAGATAGGGGACGGGCGCCCAAATAAGCGCAAGCGAGGCGCCCAGAGGCCCCCATAAAGGTTGTTGCTTGTCCGCGTTTACTCTACCATATCCTATGAAGTATGACCTAGTCTAGGTAAGATACCCGCCCAAAATGAACGGTAAAGCCAGTGATTAGCGTCTCAAAACTACTTGATCTCGACTGCGAGCTGCATTTGGAATGTACCATCCTTACATCCTACACTTTACTCCAAAAGTTCCAAAGCTGAAGACTCGGTGCATCTAAAGCAAACCACCTGATTCCTGTCATCCCAAAGTCATGAAATCATTCTGTCCCATATCACCACCAGTCATAAAGCCTGCCGCGGACATCTGCGCATCCTCCGTTGCCTGCTCCAATACGTCATCAATATCAACGGTTGGCAGGCCGTCTGCGTTCTTCACCGTTTCATTCCCCATGATTCCCTCGGTCTCTAGCTCTACTGCGGTGCCCAACCCACTCATCCCCACCCCTGCTACCAGCCCACCCTCCACTCCCTCGCCCGCATCGTGACCTCTTCCGATTAAAGCATCGACCCTTCGCTGCAGCCTCACGATCACACTCGCGCGATTGACATCTTTCTTACTAATCTCATCCGCCTCGTCAAACAGCATCTTCAGCGCATCCCGAAGACTGATCTGGCGCCGTAGCGGAAGAGCGCTGTTCAGGTCCGTTGTGGCTATGGCATCTGGGAAGCGTGCTTGCGGGGCGGAAATCATAGTAACGATAACGTCGAGGGCTGCGTCGAGACTGTTAGGAGAGGTGACGTGCAGCATGAGTTCGTCGATGAGGTTGCTGAGCACGGTTTTGGCGCCGAGGACCTGGACACTCAGGATGAGTTGGCGATGGGTATAATGCGGCGGGCAGAGTTCTGTGCTGGAGGGACTGGCCCAGAGAATTAGGCTCTGGAAGGTGTGCCGTAGAGACGCTGGGAGGCTTCCGCCGGGGGTGGCGGACCAGGTTTCAAGTTCTGCAAAGGCGGTAGTATCGCCGCGCATTTTGTGCGCGTGAAGTTTAAGAGCTTCGAGCAAGGGAAGTATGTCTGCGCGACGCGGGTGCCGGCGTTGGGCGTGCTGTAGAGCGTGCTCAAGGGGTTTGGCGACGATAGACAGGACGGCGGAGTGCATGGCTGCCGAATCAGAGGAAATGGAACGGGGCTTGACAAGTGTGGTGAGTGCTGGGAGAAAAATGTCAAGATTCGTGGATTGTTCGGTGGTTTCCCAGATCTTGTGGGCGAAGTAGGTCAGACCGGCGATGAGGGAAGGAAGAAAGGGTTCGAGGAGATCTAAGTGTGAGTCAGCCATTGTAAGGACTTTTATATGCTGGACTAAAGCTGAGCCATAAGAGAAGAGCCTTCGGGGCAGGTATTGTCAGAAATTAAAACATAGAAAATAAACTTTCATTTAGCATCAGGATGTTGGTCCATCCGCGACTCAAGTATTAGACTTGATTTCATCATATTAGGTAATACCGGAATTGACAGGGCTAACAAAAAGGAAGCGCAGTAAGGCGTTGAAGACATTCCGGCTTACATTCTAACCCGTCTTTGAGCGTCGACATCGGCAAGAAGCCCGCCTGGCAAGCTTTCAGGCTCTGATCAAGAAGCGTAGCGACCACCAGATGAAATTCTATGGGGCTCGACGCTGCCATAAGTTCATCATTGATGCCTTCATTCTCTTCAAATAGACCACGCACCCAGGCGCCTAGGAGCTTGCTCTCCTTTTCTGTTAGCTCATCAAAATTCTTCGCGGCACTCGCCACTCGAACATAGTGCAGTATGAATGAGCTTGAATCGCTGACTCCAAGGTCATGTCGTTGGAGATCAAATCGGTAGTTCACCAACATAACAAATAACAGGATGCTACCAAATTCGTCATATACGGGCTGGTTCTCGCCTTTGCTCTTGTCAGCTGTAAAAACCGACAGGTTGAGCAGAATCGGCAAACCTTGATCTTCGTGAATCTGCCAGTTGTCTAATGTGTTGCATAGCGGCCTTAGTAGATACTCCGGTGTACTGAAGAGCATGATCACATCTAAAGCCCCCAGGCGCCGTGACAGCGCATTACACAATCCTTTCAGTGTCATGGTATCGTTATTTGTACAAAGAGTCTGCATTATCTGATTGAAACCCAGAGTCAGCATGCTCGATTCTTCATTGCAATGGTGACTCCGATTTAAACCTTCGAATGTGACTGTCCGATAACAGCGTTTTTGAATTACACGTCTTTGGTAACGTACCTCTAGTAGAGCGCTAGCAATTTCGCCAGCATTACCTTCCATGTTCTCAAGCTCCACAACAAGCTCTTCGATTCTGCTCGGGTTTGCCGTGCACTGTGCTACTAAGTCATGCTTTGTACATCTACCACCAGCAGGTAGGCTCTGCATAGGAACATCCCCCAGAAGGCCCTCGATATTCTGCTCAGGGATGAGTTGATGCAAAGCACAAGCAAATAGGAACTCTTGTCGCGCTTCTGACACACTGTTACGGCCAAGTATATCGAACATTTGCGAGAATGAAGGAAATGCCGTTGGGTCAACGTGGGTAAGAGCTTGACTAATGCAATACTCAACTGTCATGGGTTCGAACATCATGCTAGCATAGTTTAAAAGGAAAACGGGCAGTTTATTTACGAGATAGGACCTGAGCAAAGTTAGTGACTCCGTTGGTTCCGAACGATACATGGCGTTAGCGAGGACATCGAATGATGCTAGGATGAGGTCGATGATGAGGGTAGTATAATCGCCCTACAAGCCATTAACCAAAGTAAGGCCAGGAGACATTAGTATGGAATACCTTGTATCTTGAATTGAGATAGTTCATCACCGTTGAGTCATCGAACAAGGGACGAGCGTGCAGCTGTTGCTGTTAACAATGCGCAAAAGAGCTCAGATGTACCCAGTACCTACCAAAGCATTGAGATAAACGTAAGTACCTGCTCTTGTCGTTACTGATGGCGTATCCAGAAAGTTCTCTTGGAAAGAGAAAGACCCCATGTTGACAGCCCCGAAGGCCTGATCAGTAGGTCGAGCAACGGCCACGTCGGTTAGGCTGCATTGTTTTTGCCAGAAGTCGAAGGCGGTGGCAATCTGCATGTTCGTCTGCAGAAGTTGAGGGACTAGTGGGGACAGGGCACGTCCAAATGACTTCTTCAAGCCTAAGCTGAGAATGTTAGCGCTCGCTTGAATATTGTTAATCAGAGATTGCTTTTCAGATTACCTTTCGTTGACGCCTCACTAAGTGTCTCTTGAGTGATTGACATACCAAGAACCGCGTATACCAGATAGCCCAAGGAGGTTGACCCAGGAAACAATGACATCCAAGCTATCAGTGCCTTCAATGTGGCTCTGACATCTTGTTTTGTTTTTAACAAACCCTCTGCTACTTCAAGAATCAACATCTGGACAACCAGACCCTGCAATGTCGGCTTCTGCGCGCTACCAACTTCCAGCATTGTCTGATCACGGTACGTATTGTGTCCTTTTGAAGATGGCTCTGATGGAGAAGGCAGTAAGCTTGACAGAACCTCTGCCAGACTGGCTATCTTCAGGCGCAGCATTTCCCGCACATACAATGGTACTCTGGGGTCATCTACACCATCGACCAGTGTTCGCTTGAAAAGGACAATAAGCAGGGTTCGGCAGCGTAGCGTTGGGTATTTATCCTGGAACGTGGTGACGAGTACTCCATACATTTCTGGGGAGACACGCTTTCGTAGGCATGCGTTGACGAAATCCTGGCATTGCTTTTCTTGGGATGCCATCATTGACACACGTGTATTTGAGCGCTTCGACTTTAGGATGTCAATTCTGAGCCAAGAACGGCACGAGGTACCAGTATATACTTTGATGAAGGGAAGTGAAGACAAAGTCACGAAGATGTCGAGACTTCGCCTGGCGGATCCTCACTTACGCTCCTGCTTCAGCCGCCCGAGTTCTAGGCAATGTGGAGTTCGACTGTCTCGATCGCATAGTGTAGAGAAATAAGGACGTAGTCGGTCACACGAAAGTGTCCCGTAACGTTGCCCAGAATTAGAAAGCACTCGGCCAGCTGTCTCACTGAAGGCTCTTGGCGGCCCTTTTAGGCGGCTAAACCCCGCCTCAGCTAGCCGCGGTGCCCCTAATTTACCTGGAGTACGAGCACACCTCAAGACACGTTCATCCACCCTAGCCCTCCACAATGGCCTTCTTCACTCTCCAACAGTCAACAGTAATCCAACGGGAGCTGGCATGTTCCTCTCTATCCGCCTCATCCATATCGACCAAACGAACCTCCTTCACCCACATACTTAACCTCTCGACCCACGACGCCAGCTACCCATCCCGCCAATCCTGCTTCTCCCCTACCCTCTCTCGCATCTGTTCCTTTTAATTTCAGAACCTTAGGCTCGGCCATTTAATATGTTGTCGCCCGCCCGCACGTCCCCACTTGAGGAGCCCCGGATAAGTGGCACGCGATCGCGGACGGAGCCATCAAAGAGCTGAGGAAGTGCGGGCTACCCTACATGGTGCAGGTCCTTGCAATGTAGGTCGAGGACCGAGATGTGAATCTCGTGTAAGCCGAATAGCAGGGTGTGGAAAATACTGCTGTGAGCCGCTGGCTTTCAGCTAAGCGAAACAAGCGCCAGACGACTCAACGACCTCAAGGCTGTAGATTATTCTTGACCTTACCGGGTGGCGGGCGTAGTGCGGAAAGCCTGTTGTGGTGGCTAACAGGAGGGACTGGTGTGCTACGGAGAGGAAATATCAACGAAGATCTTCGTCGGCGGATCATGAGAGAGCGTAAGACTATGTCGAAACTGTGAAGACTCTGGCGAAGCGGAGCTGGTGCAATGGGTGACACTGGTGTGACCTGACGAAGAGCAGGGAAGGAAGAGGATGGAACATACGAGGCATTAAAAAGATGACAGACGCCATTTCAGCAGTCAACGAGAAGACTTCAGCGTTTCAACCTAAGTCACTGTGATTGTATGCGTCTCCGCAGACTCTGTGCTCCGGGATGAAATTCTCTAAGTACATGTTTGTGGCATACAAGCAAGACCGTCCGAAGGTCCTCCAACACGCCCATCTAGTTGAAATCGACCATCACATCGCTCCTGACGTCTACGCCCTCTCTGGGTATCTTCGGCAAGATGTACTCCTTGCTGCCATCTTCTCGTGCCGACTCCTCAGCTTCGTGGTCGGCAGCGAACGGACCAACGCGCTCAGCGCCAGCATAGTGCTTCGTTGGTAAAGAATCGCCACCACCGTGACCGCCACTTCCGAATGATGTTGCTCCGTGCTTGATGGGCTTTAGACGCCAAGCACGCTTCGATGAACAGTGTGACCGGGAGCGACTGGTGGAAACATTTCGTCGGTTATAGGCAGAGGCTGATCGACTCGCGCGGGTCCAGACCCGGAAAGAGGGAAGGCAGGACACGACCACAGCTGTTTCAAGATCTGTTAGTGGAAGGTTTGTTCCATGGCAGCTGCAGTCTTTTCTTACCCACGCTTGCTTCAATCATCGACCATAGAGCAAGCCAGATAGGATCAACATGGTGTATCGAAGCACTCGTCTCGATCACCCGTACGATAGCAAAGACAATTACGACGAACCCGAGTGAGAAAATTGCCGCAAGTACCGACTTCTGCTGCCGATTAATCTGAAGATCCCAAAGGAGGCGGAGTGGTAGAGCCATGATGAGGAGGTCGCATAGGATGTCCACCGCTGTTGCGTAGTAAAGACTGAAATTGGACACCCAGATATCTCGCTTTGTTTCACAGGCACCTTGAGCGGTCAGTGTTTAATTCAACCACTATCGATGATAACAGTCGTACCTAGGTGGAAATAGTTGGATATCGGAGCGCAGGAGGCCAGTTGCGTAGCCCAACATCCAAGATAGGCCATTCCAGCGAACACAGAGACCAACCACCACCAGAACAACTGGTTGGGTAGCCCGGCGAACAGGGTTCTACAGTACAGCAGAAAGGAGAGCTTGACAGCCCAGAGAGTCGTCCAGAACAAGATAATAATGGCGAATTGCAATTTGAGAAATAATGCTGCCTCCTGCACGAAGTTCGCTGATGGCACTGCTCCTGGTGTCAATAGCCGTTCAAGTTCGAACATCGTTGGCGTAATGATCTGGTACATGACCCCCATGCTAACAAGGATTGTAAGTGCAAGATACACAGCGCCATCGTCGGCGAAGAGATGTCGGTAAACACGGATACGGATTGCTGTTCTAATGATGGTGAAAAGAATGGCAATAGCGACGGATAGCCAGATCAAGCCCTAGGCTGGGTTGAGTTTCTATTCATTTGAATATTCTCAAGGATTACTTACCAACAAGAGCGAAGGCGTGAGGCTACCAATGTTCGTCATCGGTGCTATGATTGCAAAGAAAAACGAAGGAATAGCATGTTCATATGGGAGAGGGTAAGTATTAATGAGGTACAACACGTGCGCGTAACGGAAGAAAAACCAGGCCCCTTGCATTACGACGAAAATTGTCCCTTGCCTTCATACAATGGTTCCGGTGCATCTTGCACAACACTTAAGCAAGGATTGGAGAGCAAGCACATTCAGTGAGGGACAAATACGAAGTACATTGTCAATCCTCTACCTTGCGTTGGTCAAGCATCGAGCACAGCATGATCATGATGGACTGGAATACTCGATTGTCGCTGCTACTTTTACGAGCAGCAGCCTAGGCGAGATCTTACCGTGCAAACATATGCGAAAGATTGCGAAGTTGCTCGGACACTGAGAGAAGATATGGGGGCAAACCTGGCCGTCTCACCTTCTAGCATCGCACGTGACACGAAGGTTAATCTAATCGCGCCAGGCATGACCAAGTACATATCAAAGTCTTCAACGCTCCTTCCTCTGTTATCGCTAGACCTCTCTCAAGATCAAATTTCTACAGAAACTAGTTGAGTTTTCTCGGGTCAAAAGTGGCAACCTAGGCAATGTTGATTGGAGATCGTGACGCTCGACTAATTCTCCTATCCTACCTTTCAAAGACTTTCGCTTGCGGCTACATAACGATAGAAGGCCTGCTTGATACTTCGGCTCGAACAGTATCGGACGTACAACTCGGCTTGTGTCAAACACGCAAAGGCTTCTGCAGGTGGCGGAGTTGTTCGCCATGGATGCATGCATTCAGCGCATCTGTACCATTTGCAAATCAGATCTTCTGGTGAGCAGCCATGCGACAGATCGTCGTCTGTGAGATATCTCTCGCGTGGCTTTGTAAGGCTGTTGGAGATCATTGAATCCCTGGCATTTACGGGCTATCGTTTTGCGCCCATTGTGCTCCCTGCGCCTGCCTGACTGCATGCAGATACCGATGTCGCGTTTTTAAGAGTGCGCTACATCAGACTGTTATTTCTTTCCTTCGTTCGAGAGACTATGCCTTGGAGCTTCCTATTTAGAGTCATTACTGTGTTACTTACCTAATTCCCACGTGTTCTCGGAATGTGGAGATATCTCAGATCTCATCACTTCCTCCTTCCAATCTAAATAACATCAGAAATGGACCTTGATTCCCTTCTTCTATCGACTTGAACCTTTGCCCTCTTCATAGACAGCGGAGAGGCATTCTTGGTCGTCTCTAAGCTTGATTGTGCCCGTATCAAATATGATGAAGATTGGTCTCGCGTTATGCTTCTCTGTTGTGGTCTATGGCTTTCATGGTAATAGCCACAGACGTCGAGATGGACTCACGACTGCATCGAGCGAAACAGGCAGAAGATGTGTAAGTGAAGCCTGCCTTCATCTTAAGGCTTGAAGCGTTGTTCATGTATGACTCGGTAGTGCCAAAGACTGCAAGCTACTTGCGGACCGAGCTGGTTCTTTCCTAATGACAAGGTTTCCTTCGCCGATTCAGCATCTTTCCAAAACCAGCAGAACGGGAGTCAAGGATATGTGAGCAACATCCTCAGGCTATCTATGTCCTGTGCGGACAGTTCGCTAATATATGCTATAGTGGACGCAACAAGAGTCTTCGGTCAGACCCTACTGCAGATATACGCCAAACAACGCTGAGGAGATTTCTTGTGCCGTGGCTCTCTTAGCCCACTTGCATTGCCAGTTCGCTGTCCGAGGTGGTGGTCATATGTCCTGGGCTGGAGCTGCTAACATCCAGAACGGTGTCACCATTGATCTCAACGCCATGAACACTGTCAGTGTGTCGGAGGACAGATCTACGACGTTCGTTGGCGGTGGTGCACGATGGCAGGATGTTTACCTCAAACTCGACGCGATGAATCTTGCGGTATCTGGTGGACGCGTGAATGATGTTGGGGTTGGAGGCCTCACTCTCGGAGGTACGTTCTGGGAATGGGAATAGGAATAGTAGATGGTGCTGACTACGACCAGGTGGGAACTCTTACTTTGCATCTCGATATGGCTTTGTCTGCGACAATGTAGACAACTACGAGGTAATGCATGTTTTACATCTATTCATAAAAGGCTTGCTGATAAGATGCCAGATTGTCCTTGCTTCTGGCGAAATCGTCAATGCCAACGCTTACGACCACTCGAACCTCTTCAAAGCGTTGAAAGGCGGGACCAACAATTTTGGCGTTGTGACGCGCTTCGACCTCAAGACATTCGAGCAAGGCAAGCTATGGGGCGGCTTCATCATCTACCCATGGACAAGCGTACCTACCCAACTCCAGGCACTTGAAGATTTCACCAGCGCCTCGGGTGCAGGGGTAGATGACTATGCATCAGTCATCAATGCCTACATCATTGGCCCCAAAGGACCTGAATTCGTAGCGAACCAATATACCTACACCAAAGCACAGGAATATCCCCCTGCATTGCAGAACTTCACCAGCCAACAGCCTCAGTACTCGAACACCATGCGCATCACCAACCTTACAGATATCACGATCGAAACCGGCGCCGGCACCCCAAATGGCTACCGGTATGCACATCTCCAAGCTTTCAATCACAAAATTGACTAACCTTCGTGAAAAGGCAACTCTTCGGCACCGCAACCTTCGCTAACAACGCAACCCTCTTCGCCCAGATCCTCTCCCTCGCCGAAGCAGCTTACCAGCCCGTACAATCCGTCGCAGCCTTCCAAGCCAGCATCGTCCTCCAACCCATGCCCTGCTCCATCACCAGCCGCGGCGCCGCCAACGGCGGAAACGTGCTCGGCCTCGACGGAAGCCAAGACCTAGTCTGTACGTCTCCTCCTACATCCCTTTCCTTCCCCACGCCCCTTCCCCCCCCCCCCCCAACCTTTTCCAAACATAACACCAGCTAATACCCACACCCCCTCCCCCAGGGCTGGATCTCACGATCCAATGGCGCTCCGCAACCGACGACCCCGCCATCACGACCGCCACTGAATCCCTCCTCCGCCAAGCCATCGCCTACGCCCGCTCCCAGGATCTGTACAACGAGTATCTGTACCTGAACTACGCGCTGCAGTCGCAAGACCCGGTCGCGAGCTATGGTGAGGAGAATGTGGAGTTTTTGAAGGGGGTGAGTAGGCGGTATGATCGGAGGGGGGTGTTTCAGAGATTGGTGCCGGGGGGGTTCAAGCTTTGGAGGGAGGAGGGGGAGCGGGAGGGGTGTTGCTAGGTGGGCTTAAATAATCAGGACGTGAAGAGAGTATGTTACGAGTGGGTGGATGAGTTGCTACTTCCTGGGTGGGGGAAAGAGCATTTTATGTCGAGTAGTTCATGGGTCTTTAATTCTAGGTAGATGTTATCTTGAGCAGCTTGATCTCGCAGCACATGCTTCTCTCTACAACTGAGTGACCGAGAAAACCCTCCACGAAAGCCTTTCCTCAGGACAATCACCATTTTCCCCGTGGCTCGCACACCCTATACCCATGTCTAGCACGACCTTTCTATCGCAGTATCTACCCTCTGAAGCTATGCAAATCTAAGGCTAAGGGAAGGAGAATAAAGAGAGAGAAAAGAGAGGAATACGACAGAGACAACAAACGAGAAAGAGAAGCGTAAGAGACAAGAGTCAAGAAGAGAATATGGATGACTAGATGACTACCAATCGTTTATGGGTAAGGGAAATGATAACATTTAAAAATTACAAGGTTGAAACGTAACCAAACCTCTTCCGATCAAGAGATATCCAGCGAAAGACCCTAACAACTTTCACAGACTCGCTTGCGTCAGGTCAATAACCCACGCTGGGAGGATATACGCATTTTAGGAACATCACAACCATTTATACTACGCGACAATTTCCGCCGAAAAATACTCACCAGTATACTCGACGACTCCTCTCAACTCCTCTCAGCAACAGCGGAGTCAGACCAGCCAGCAGTCAAACACCTATGACCAGCAACACAAAGACAACATTACCCCAACAAGCCAAACACACAATATATCAATCATCATCACGCACCACATACCACCGTCTATTCTTCCCCAATATAGAACCAGCATGACTCTTGTATTTGCGGGTATGAGAGGATAGAAACCTATTTTGAGAGATTGAGACAATCAGGAAAATATGGTGAATGGAGGTGGTGTGGTTTGGGAGCCAGCGCGGAGACGTAAGAGGGGCGGGGTTGGGGGGAAGGATGGGTGAAATGGGAGATGGGACGTGCGTCGAGCGGGTTGGGATGGAGGGAGGGTGGTTGGGTTGTTGGGACAGGGGTAGAGAGGGGTTTTTGCTGGGGAGATGCGTTAGTGCATTGAGGACGGGGCAATCAGAAACAATGAAAAAAAGAAAGAAAAGAAAATTCTTTTGCCGGAGTATGGATGGAACAACTTGGCTCGATTCTGCGCGATTAGCTAGTAGATCCCAGAAAGTGATCGTGCAGTCCAGACACTGGGAAGCGGAGAGTATAATATGGCTTTCGTCGGCCGGCTTGAAATGTTATCGCTTCATCGAATGATAGACGATATCGAAGTCGCGTTGTAGACATTTTGACTCACGCACCTTCAATCTCACCCCGGACAGCCTGCCGGACTCAGCCCCTCCCTTTCTCTAAACCCCCGTTCAGCCCCTCCACCGCCTCGTCAAAAGCTTGTTCGTCGCCCCCTCTGCGCTCAATATCCACCGTCGTCCCCTTCGGCAGACTCGCCAAGGTTTTATCATCCAAATGGATCCAATCCCCTCCCCGCTTGTTGCTCTTGCTTAGCCCCCGTCGTGCGGCATGGGAGACGGAAGCTTTGGTTTCTGGATCTTGGAGCGCTTGGGCGGAAGAGCCGTGGTGAGCGGTGTAGGGCGCTATGGCGGAGACGTGTTGGTAGAGACGGGGCAAGAAGGGGAGGCAGGAGCAGAGGAGGCCGCACGCTAGTTCGGCCATGCTGTGTATGGGACTTGGTGGCGGGTGACAAGGTGTGAAAGAGAGGGAGGACGAACGTCCTTGCGGTAGGTGTAGTCGTCGGTGCGGGTGAGGACGACGCATTCGTCGAGGCGGATCATGCTGGAGATGCAAGCTCTGATGTGGGTTCATTGGTCAGACCGGATGCTGGATTGAATGGGGCGGGAAGGGTGAGGAGTGGGGACTGACAACCCTCCAGTGCCGAAGATGAGGAAGACACCGATCTTACGGCGGACGAACATCTGCAGGTTCCGAATTAGGTAAATTGGCACACGCAGCATCGAAATGTCGGAGACCCTGATGAAGGCGGCGGAGGCGATGTAGAGATCGTCGATGTTGAGACGGCGTCCAGGATCTGTGGGGTTCCAGATCTTGCTTCGTGGTGAGCAGAGGAAGATTGGGATAGGGAAGAAGATGATGTAGAAGACGGTGTTGGAGACGATGAGGGATTGGGTGAGCTACCACCAGAAATTTCGCTGAACCGACAGGAAGATTCGAAGCATCAGCAACAGGATGGATATTTCATTCGTGCAGAGGGAGATGCTGTAGACCATGTCGATGTATTTTGTGAACTGTGGATGGGTTAGAATTTACCAGAATGACTGCATGTACTTTCGAGAGCTCGCATCTTATACCTGCCAGCCGTACTAGACGTCTGCGTACGTGATATTCCATTAATGCCTGTATCACTGTGTTAGGTGTCATCGTCCACAGGCGAGAATAAAAAGCACTGATGTACCACCTCCATGGTCACCAATAGCTAGATGCAACCAAGATTCGCAACCGTACGCAAACCGTATAGGAATCTCATGTCAGGTTGTTCGACAATCGATTCTTATCCCCTTAGCTGGTGATGTAGCCGCCAGGGGGTGCGGGAACTAATCCGCTTATTGTATCTTACGCTTACCTTATTAAATAACATTCAACCCCGTGAATAGGAAGTAACTTAAACTAGTCAGAGCAATCTAGACCGTCCTATCCCAAATCCCCTTATCGCGCATCAATCTAGTATAGTCTATTAAGAGACACAAATACAAACAGCGCGAGGATAAAGCACTCAAGATACTCCAAAATATCGAGCGCAAGGCTATCCAAATAATCGCTAATTGTAAGATTATATACAAATATGTAACAAGACGTCGCTATAATAACGTATACAAGATGGAACTACCTAGCATATAAAACTATGATTCAAAGAAACCTTAATTTATAAAAATTTCAAAACAAAATTCTTAGAAAAAAGACTCTGCAAAACGTTAAGTTGCTACTACAAGAACTTAACGCTAATGTATTTAATTAATTATTAAAAACTAGCATTACAATTGTCTCTCTCTTTTGTATTTTAGTTAAAAAATAAAATAGTATATACTATTAGAACAACGCGTTATTGTTGTCGTTGTATTATTGAATTAATATATATTGCGCTTTATGAGTCGGATACGCAGATTTGGTAGTTTTGATGTTTTGGACGCTTAGGGGTTTGCAAGATAGAATTCGATAAGCGTCTCGAGTTGATAGAGATGTCTTTCCTATTATTACGAGACTTTGAACAAATATAGGCAACTTGTACGGGGCGGAGATGCAGTAAAGGCCGCGTGTTATATATCTGGATGAGGTCACCATCTCGAATTAGGCTTAGCATCGCGACGCATCTGGCCTTGTAACGCAAGACCTTGCTGGCGAGGTCCTTCTTGATCTTGTATACCATGCAAGTGCTGAGAATTTTTACCCCCTTTGGTATTGATGACCGCTTTACGCGTATGTAAGTTCCCATTGATTGAAGGTCCTGAATCTCTTTGTCGCCTGCTCCTTTCCACTAGGTTGCGAAAGGACCTGCCATGGTTTCCTTATAGGTGAGCGGCTCTTTTATGGCGATTGTTTTTGTGCACTGCTCGCGACCCTCGGGTTAAGACTTTCCAGTAGCGGGGGTAAGCGTCCGACAGAGGAACATTAAGATTTTCGAGCGGACGTCCTTGCCTCCCATGGCGACGAAGCCGTGATAATTCTGGCGACTGAAGGACCCCATTTGGTGTCTTGAATAATGAGAAAGACTGTCATCGTTGGCATACGGCTGCTCGTTGGAAGAGGATTTTACTGTACCGAATCTGAAAAAGAGCTTGTAGTAGCGGAGGTAGGGATCATGGCAGCCCCACTTGAATGAGAGCAGAATGTGAAGGAAAGGTAGCAGTCCTCCAGAACCGTGCGAGTGATGTGAATTGCCCTGGGTAATAATCTTAGCAAATGCTCTCGAGCTGGCTCGTCTGATAGAATGAGCTGTATATGCTGCGTGGAAGGAGACACTAAGTCAATGGTGCGAATATGAGACCGAACGTATTTTGTCAGAAGTGATGATCTTGATGGTTTTTCTCGATCAAGGTGAGGGAGTGGAGTAGAGTTTAGCGTGCTAAAAATCTGATGAAAGCTAAAAGGCCATGATTGTAGTTCTTTGAAATAGTGTAATAGATCGTGGATGTCACCTGAAATGGGATAGTGATCTGAGCAGATACTCTTGATCTAGTGCGCTTGGACATGTCGAGCAAGAGGGAGATTTCACGACGAAGGTGGAAGCGATCGGTTGAAAGCTGGCGCAAGGGCGCGTTGCTTAGCAAGATCAAGAGACTCTGATGTCTTGCTATCTGCCTGCTGGCACTGCTCTAGACAGCGTTACCAGAGTTATCGCTGTATGCGGATTCTTTTACGGTGCACGGCCGCTATTGGTCGTAACCCCTCTAGCCCTTCTCCATCGGAATCTCGAAAACTTTCCTTCATCAAGGGTATGTATTGTTGCTCCGACGACGTTGTTCGCGGCACTCATGTTCCATTACTCAAGACCACTGCGTCGCGTCTGCAGCTACTGGCGCAACCTGGTGGGCTCCGTTGCTCGAGCAAGGGCACCATGGCCGGGAGAGGAGAGCAATTGCCGTGGAGGGCGACTTGGGGTGCAGGGCTCGTGGGGTTCAGGTAGAGTCGTGGGCCGAGCGCTGTCGAGGACGGAGCATGTTGCATGGCCGGTGCCTACCCCGAGTTTCTGAATCTGGAGGGGCGATTCGCTGGGGCGATTCGCTTTGGCGAACACTGTGGTTTTGGGGAAAGCCGACCTGCTGCATTGAAACCTCCAATGTTGCAGCCGTAAGCACGATCTGATTCCGTCAGTACAGGGCCAGCGATAGTCAGCATCGCACCCTCTGATGCGGTAGAGAGGCCTTTTCTCATCAATGGACGTGTAGGTTTGCTCCTTTTTCTTAGACCTCAGATCTCGAGAAAATCCGATGAGGTGCCCTGCAGTGGTGCAGCTTTGCCTCAAAAGGGCTAGTGGCATGGGTTCAATTTTTGGCGGGATCGAAACATCGTTCACCTGTGTTTTCCACCCAGTCATGCTCTGTTCATGCGGTGCGCCGAGTGAGTTCACTGAAGGGCATGAGCTATCTCGAAGGGAAAGATGTGCCATATCACCTATGTTGACGGACTTCCAACATGGATAGGCTGACCTTGGAAGCAAGGTGCTTACACAGCCTTCGGTCGCAAACAGGGGGGAAGCCTCCTTGCCAGGTTATGTGGCTGCTCTTTGCCATAGACTCTTTGAGCACTCTGGGCAGCCTACAATCTTTCGTGGAGTAATGGACGATCGTTGAGCAGCACAGGTCCGTTGTGTTCATGTTCTCACATGGTATGCAGGGTTCTGTCCATTAGCCGTCCGTCTGTAACATATATTTGAGCCTCTGGTTATAAACGAGACAGGATTACTTAAACCTGAACTCATTCATCACTAAATTCATTCAACGCAAGATCCTCGACCAATATTGCCAACCCCTATGCTCTCGTCCTCCGTACATCAATTCGTGCCACCGTATCATCTATCAAACACTGGGTGTGTCCTGATTGTCCGTCACGGTCTGCCGTTTGGTTCTCATCTTCTTGGCGGCACTGGGCTGGCTTGAGTGATCGAGTTCGACGACTTCAAAGGTCCCATCGCGGTTGGGAATGACTCTCGTAATGCTGTCTTTGATCAGTCTGGTGGTTTGCTGTGCAGTAACGATCTTCTGCTCTTCCACCAGTGACGGGCAATCGAAGCGTATGAAAGTGACTTCGTCAATTTCCCCGAATCGATGCTCGTGCTTGGCCGCTTGGAGTTCCATGCCAGGGTCGAGGTTCGGCTCCATCAGGTACGCGACATTCCCTTTGGTCAAGGTCCATAGAGTGCCCATGGTTTGGAGAGACCCAACCAGCGCACGAGGACGAGGTTCCGGTATCACACACACAGGGCTAGATGGATCGCGGGTTTTGCCTACGTATATCGATTACGTTTTAGAACTCCGGTTCCAGATCCCAGCGCTTCGAAACCGGTACCCTCCCGTCCATTCTGCCGGATGTCATCCCCTTGCGGTGAGATACTGTGTCCCTGTTAGCGGCTCCACGACCATGACGGCTTTCATCGTGTTCTCTAGCCGAAAGGGATGCGCAAGAGCTCGCCTTAGGAGCGATATACAATACAACCGGGTAGGCGCTGAACACCGGGAACTCGAAATTCTTCGGTCTGCCTGTAAGATCTTCCATCATTCTTGTCCCTTTTCGGCTGGAGCTGACGATATCGGCGAGATGCAAGAGGTAAAATTGCGCTTCCACTTCGCGTCCAGGTACCAACCCTTTCTTCGGACATTTGGAGGCGGTCAAGCTGAGTCCTCGCTCCATCGCGATCTTGGCCAGTGCTGGGAAGGACGAACACACTCATTATCACATCAAATTTTGGTTCCACATCCTGAGCGTTATCTTATTGTTCCCTTGCTCGTCAATCATGGTCCCGTACTCTTTCTTACGCAGGCTTTCCATGTGCTTGAGATAGCGGTCACCAATATGTGTGGTGTATATGAACGTTGCGAGTCTAGTAGTGTCTTCGCCGGTCTGCCAAACCAAAGAGAGCTTTCATCGCGAGAGATGACAAGTGCTCCCAAGGCAGCGGCTGTGTCGGTGGTTATCTGGTTCACGTCCTCCTTTCGAATCTCTTCGTTCTTGGTGCCCGCAGCGATGAGCTTCCTGGTGCAGGTCGATAGTTCCACAATGCTCTCCACCGTGGCTCTCGAGCATGGCTGAATCCTCCCATCATCGCTAGATTCGGTCCACGACTTCTTATGCAGGACCCGAAAGTAGATCCGGATATCATCAGGTGCCTGCTTGTATGGCGCACCGGAGAGCAACAGGTATGTAGGACGCTGGCTCTCGCCGGTGGCCAGAATGCGCTTCCCTTCCTTTCTGTACGTTTGCGTCGAATGGACTGCCGAACGAAGCGAGATCCGCAAGTACCAGCGCCGCTGTCGACGAGCCTCTCTTGAAAATTTGATGTTGGTCTGTGTCTATGTGACCCTATGCGATACCGCGGTGGCTGATCTTCTTCTATCTTACAATTTCATCGCTATCGTGACAGGTCACGGTCTCGGTGACTCCGGTAGGCTCGGATACGTGCGGTTTGTAGCTCCACTTCATGGTTGCTATAATGATGTGGTTCAGCTGGCGATCCTTGCCCCATTTGACACGCGCAAATTTTCTCTTCAAAGCCGTCGTACCTAGTGTACGCTCTGCCTGACTCGACTTTTGTTGTCCATGTGCAATCCAGAACTCGAACTTCATCGGCAAATCAGCACCGATAAATGCGCCGAACATCTGAGCCCATGGATCGAGCCCATTCACTGGCAGGAGGAGCAGTATTGGCCCGATGTTCTCGACTAGTCGGCGGGTGACTGATGTTTCGATGCATAGACACTGGACTCCGAGCTTCTCCTGATCGTGACACCTCGCAAGGGGGGCTGGATGGAACTATTGTCATTTTGTGCGCAGTGATTGAGGTGTCCTTCCGGATCCGCACGATCGGTTCTCCAGCGTCAAAGTGCATCGTTGCCCAAGAAGCTACCACGAGTGCACCATAGGCCGGGCCCGGATTGTCCTATGGAAGAAACTGCCAAACCCTGCCAACCTTCGAGTTCTTGCATGATGCCGTGGATATTCACCATCTGCACAACTTCGGATATGGTCCCAGGTGTCTCCAGTAGATTGGACCAGTCAAAGAATGTACAAGCCTATGCCCATATTGCCCTTGTAAACTGTGCATACAATTTGTTCCTCACAAGCAGCGCCAGTCTGTCCGTCTGATCCAAGACGTCGTCCGGATTGATCACATGCGTTCGATCTCGTATCTCTGTGATCGTCTCCAGATCCTCCGCTCTGGTCTCTCTAACGACTTCCCAATCTGTGTCGCTGTCACAGGTCGGTTTCGGGTCCACTGCATCGTTCTCCGTCCCGGCGCCCAGGATGGGTGCGGTGGCCTCTCGCGGTGTCCACGAGGTGCTTTCCTGAGAGGACCGGGCACGCGTCTTGTTTGGACGCCTTGGTGAGCCGGGATTTCGATCCGCATCATCGAGTGGCCTGGCGGAAGGAAAGATGTATTCCTTGCTATCATCATCGCTCACGTCATATAGTGGATCGAAGTTGTTGTCTGCTTTCGATGAGAAGTCGTTCGAGTTGCCACGCTTGCGCTTCGAACTTGGATTCGATAGTGGCGTGTCCGGTACTATGCAAGGTCAGTACGCGTGTTCGAAACCGCATCGAGATGTATCACCGACCTATATTGTCGATGCTATGGTTATTCCCTGGCACCAAAGGTCCACCACTCTGGCCCTTCATGACGAGTCAGAGGATAATTGGTTCCTACCCTGCCATAGAGATTCATGTAAAGGCTCGCGTTGCAGTTCTCGGCCGACCACAGCCTTGAATTCCGTAAATTATACGTGTCTCTGGTTCATCTTCGCCAGAGCTATGTCGAGTTTACCGTCGTTGAGACGGTCGATAGCCCAATATTCTACCGTTCGAGGTGGCAGTCCCGAAACAACCAAACCTATCGCAAACAGCACGTTCCCAAATTGGGGCTTCTGCATGGTAGTGGGCATGTCCCAGTGAGTGACGGAACTGGTTGGGGTCATAGGGAACACGCTGTAAGCGTCCTCGACGTCTGATGACATGGGGGCTCGGCATCTTTGAGTCTTCGATTACTTCAAGCCTGTATGTCCTTGTCTACTCCTTTGCGTACTGCTAGCCGAAGTGTGGTACATGGGGTTGCTCTTGCTGATAGAACGCAGAGAGTTACTCACCACTTATGTCTGATAACTGTAGCTCCGCTTGCGGTTCGCTCGCGTATGGGGTCGAAATCTGCAGATCACATTGATAGTGATGGTGATAAATAGCCTGGCGCGGTGGCCATCGACCGTTACACGGCTGTCGTTGGCTTCATGATTTACAAATACTGGTAGATTTTTGGTGAAGGTTGAACTTCAGAGTGTAGAGGTGAAGATCTAATGTAGTAAGGGTTAGCCAGTGGCACGACTGGCACGGACGCGCTGCCACCTGATGATTCTGAGCAGTGGAAGGAAGTGGTGCTTCCGCCTCCTTGTAAAGGAATAAATGTTAATCTAAATTGCTCTCGATGTGTGAGCGCGTCCAGTATGTGGACGATCGCCTATGCTGTGTATTTGGGTGCGAGCAGACTCGTGCTAAGCTCGGTGCACGCACTACTCCCTGCTTCGACGATTGCTCGAAAAAACTTGGCGCTCTGGACCTAATGAACGAATGCTATCTAGACAGAGCTGCCGGCGCCTGTGTTTGGTTGTCCGCTATTGGTCCAGCTATGGAGTGACGGCATACTGCGAGCCTTGCTGGTTTGCCCAGTGGCCATGATTTCAGGCTGGGTTCTGCTCCTATGTTGTGTTTTGAGTGCTGAGGCAACAGGCGTCTGTAGCAATTGTACACTGACAGTGCAGCCACGGCTCTAGGGCCCACCGAAGCGAAGACGACGTACAGCAGCCACCGGGCGAGATTCAAGGCCTAGAGGATGTTCTTGTCGTCGAGTTCTCCAACCCGTCGCACACCGCACTGCTCAACACGGCCTATGCCGTACTTTGTAAACCATGAAGCCGGGCACCTGCCCAGGCCAGAGAGTTGTCCAGCATGCCTTTCAGTTCCGGATGACTTCGAATGAGCTTCAGGGTGGTTTCCACCTCGGCACATGTATCCACCGGCCAGTCCATGGCATTACCTTCATGAAAGCTGTATTCCTCATCATTGCGCAACAAGTACTCAAACTGGAGCGTAGCCTTGTCCAGATGACAAGGATCTCGCCTTTTCATGTAGAATGTATCCAAAGCGGCCCCAACAATGCCTTCGAAGTAGAGTCCACCAAAGTGTGTACCATCTTCTTTCTGGCCACTCTTCCATCTGATATGATGACTCTTCAAGATCAATTCTGAAGTACTACCGAACTCCAGCCCACGATGAATTTCGAGTTCTTCTGTGTACGTCTCTCGAAGCGTAATAAGCGATGATATATTCGGGTCTTGAATTCTTGAACTTCGAGTTTGTTTCTCTAGTTAATGAGGAAAAATGTAATTCCATTTGACTGCCGTAGACGACAGATAAATGACTCCCTTATCTTTATCCCATGCCAAATGTGTAGTTGCGGGGAGAACTATGAATTGTCTTTTCATGTTCGAGGTAACGTTTTTGAAGATCTCCTGTAGATAGGATATCATAGCGGACGGCTTGGTATTGGTGTCAAATTGTCTCAAGAGCAGAAAGCATCTCCAAACAAGCTCGGTCGAAGTATTGGCACACAGGTCTGAGACGTTTGGAATTCTATTTAATGGAGGTCGAGACATTAAATCTTCGAACGCGTTTAGAGCTTCATCGAACTCTGCGATATCTGCTTTGAACTTTGGGAATCTTTTGTGTTCTTGGTCCTGTTCGATAAGAGCACGAAGCGGTCTAAAATAAACTCGCATCTCGAGTTCCAGATCGACGACCAAAGAGTTCAACATCTTCTCCTGTGGTACGTTTGATAGTTGTTGGTTTTGATCGGTGAGGATTGGTTCCAATTTCTTCAGTAGTGGCTCGACATGTTTATATAGTATGATAAGTCGAGAGCTGTAGACCTTCAAATACCGATGGATTTTCCTGGGGGCTTTTTCTTTTCTGAGCTTGTTGATTGCGTCCGACTTAGAGGTTTTATACAAGGGTTGTTGCTCAGGAGTAGACTTCGAACATTCATCGGGCTGGAAGACACCCATTTCGACGGCTCACGATATTGTTGCACTGAGGAAGCACAGCGTCAAGCTAGATATGACGTACAGTTCAGAAATCTTGATGGACCAATGAGTGAGTCGAGTGAAACTTTAACACTTTGGGATTGTTGTCATCCAATCATAGATGAGCCTCGAATGCGCTTGAACTTGACCGAAAATCACCCATAACTAATAAGACTATCTGGTTTCAACACCGAGATCTCAAGAGAAAAACGGCTAGAGCGATTCATAGAGTCGAGGTTGACAGCTGTAGGGGAAAAGGTCGTGCTGGGTCAGAAAGAACGAGAATGCGCGGTCCACCGTATTCTACAGCTGCTGGTGTATCACTGCAAGCCCCTGCCCTGCTGATAAGACCATGCATGACAAAGCGAGAACCTGTCCTGGAAGACAGCAACGAAGAGACTGAGGAACGCTGTGTCGAGAGAGCGGATGTTGCAATGAAGGTCGAAGCTACACATCGCGAAGTTCCCAAACGGTAAACGCAGCAACGAAAGCTAGTTCAGAGGGCCACGGCAGCGATCTGCGAGACCATGGTGTAGCGAAGAGTTAGATGGTGTAAGATGACTAGAATCAGCTTGGAGTTGCCGAAGCTGATATACCGTTGTCCAATTGGCTTGGGGTTTGACCACATCGGGCTGGACCACGCTCGACGCATTGGCTTCGAGTGGATCTGTGGGGCCCTACCGTCGTTGTCTTTGACGTCAAATCTACGACGACGCCTGCAACTACGATGAAGATATCATCTCGGTCGTGAGGATCCGCCAAGATCGTCGTGTCTCACGGTTTGCAAGGGATGTCGATGTTCCAGTCCCTCTCCCCAACAGTTACCGAGGACAGTACTACACCCACAAGAAAGTGGCATACCAACAGTCACTGCCTATAAAGAGGCCGGTCCTTGTCACCAGCGTCCTCAAGTCGAAAAACAGCCCGCCCCCTATGTGAGGACATCTTCTCCCTGAAAGACACTGCAGCGCTTCAGGCCTTCTGTGCCGATTTGTGATTTGAGAAAGAAAGGGAAGACACCAAAGAAGAAACCAGGGCAAGAGATGGAAGCTAGAAAGACCCACGGTGGCCAATTATCCCCTGCTATAAGTGCGAACTTACGCAAAAACTTGAAAAGCTCAACCGGTGTCTCCGAGCTTGATCGAACGATCGGAGAGCCAGGCAGGCTCCGAGGTAGCACAAAATCGTCAAGCAATTGGCGCTTAACAGTCGATATCATAAGCGGCACTGGACTGGGTAAAAGATGACTGCAGGCTTGCCGCAAGGTCATTGTGGGCCACGCCGAGTGTACCATCTGGTGTAAGCGCCAGGCGCGCTGAGTTCAGCATAGCGGGAGAAGTGCAATTGCACCGAGCACTACTACCACCGCCTCAATCGTCGCAGCTGATGCTGGTAACCCCATTGTTGACTACTTCGATGCCGACGGAGATAGAAGTCTCAATGATGGCTCTGCTCGATTCCTTAGTCGGGACGGCGGTGTCACTGCTGTCTTCTTCAAGCTTTTGTGGGTGAGATGATTATCAGGCGGAAACCTCGTGCTTAGATAACTGTTTTGTGAAGCCTTGTGAGCTTACTATACTGGTATTAGCCATGCGAATTCAAGAGTGAGGCAGGCTGCCCTGTTGCTTCAATGCCGCTGAAGATGGTAGTGACGTTGTACTCTGCGTCTTTTTGGGTGGTATCTATCTCATTGGCAGCAGGTCCGGTGACTTCGATGTTATGTAGGACTGGCTTGTTGCCCGCATGACTGTCATTATTGCGGGTCATCGCTTGCCAGTTCCCTGATTCAGCGTCTCCATAGAGCCCGACATGGCATCGTTGTGCTCCTGTCGTTTCCATTCCAAATTCGTTGTTCTTTTGGGCGGTCATGTTACCGCACCGCCTACGCAGAGATTGATGTACCTCGACTCCCCTTCCCATCACCGATCCACCACTGGAGTTATTCTCGTTCTTTCAAGTTCATGGGATATCCTAATCCATCGCGTCGAGCGTTACAGGTTCCATAGATCGAACAATACGTCCCTCAACCGCCGAGCTGGTAATTTCTAATCAACCACGAAGGCAACCATTGTTCTCTCTATTTATCGATTCTGCTAGGATTTGCTGAGGTCGCCCTATCTTGCGAAATTGGCCGGCCGCCTGAGCGAATTCAGTAACTTTGCTTTGGGTGATGATCAAAGCGTATCAATTGCTTTGGGATATTTGCATCAACTAGTTCAGTTGATATCCTCGTATGCGGCTATCAGCTGAGATCAACCGAGATCAGCTTGGGAAGTGAGAGAGGAATAATGGGTATAGGGACTGAGACTCATTTTGTTAGTCGTTCATTGATCACAAGATCTGACGTCAGACTGCCAAGGCGCCACCCAAGAAAGGAACACCTTTGTCGTTTCGTGTCGGAAAACATGATTGATTGAGCTTGCTTCTACTCAAGCACCGCTACCTACTTCTATCCAAGCAAGCAGACAAGGAAAAGCCAATGTAGCTCAAAGACAACTCCAAGCCAATTTGGAATCTCATTACATCCCGTTAGTACGTATAGATCATCTCTATATTCTTCGAGTGTCTTGAAATTAATTTCAAAAAGCTGGATAGGACCAATTTGTCGACCTATACTTTGACTGAGTTTGCGCGATTGCCTGAGAATGGATCCTGTGGATTTGGATGTCTCGAAGCCATGTCATGCTCGGACATTTCTTGATCGATTACACATAGCTAATTATGGCTCTCGTGGGGAGGACGAGAATCTGCAAGCTATGTTCAGGAACCACCACGACTCCCAACCAGATATTCCGATGCTCAAAACCGTGGATCGTAGTTACTCTCTTCGCATCGAGATGGGCACCATGTACCAGGACCTAGAGCCAGAGGAGGATGAAGAATGGTCCGACTTATACAGCATCCTTTGCCCGAATAGCTCGTCGTTTCAGCCGTACCTAGACGGCGATGAACATTTGAATTTTCTTGATTGTGTGGATCCGAACGTCAACCTTTCAAAGGGAGACCGAATATCTTCAGGTTCACTTCCATCGATCTTCCTGCCTTTGGGACCGATAATCGAGGAGGCTCGAAGCTTGAACAACAGATTCGAGTACCGCTATATCACAAACTTCAAGTTGTTGTGGAATCTGTCTACACGACCGACCAGTCTGTGGATTATGTATGACTACTACAACCCAAGCAACTATGATATGTGGGAGTGGAACAAATTGAACAAGACAGAATATGATCAGATTACCTTGCAGGAGAAAAGGGATGTATTTCACCCCGACAGTATGCGGCAGAGAAAGTTTCGAGCTCTCGATGACGAAAGCCGATCCAACGAGAACCTAAGCTGGTTTAAAGCAAGAGATGCATGGGATTCTCATGCCGAAGAGGTTCGCGAGGCCGCAGCCAAGGAGAAGACGATCAAGATTGACGACTACAATCAAGTCAATATCGTCAAACCTTCTCAGATCTTCAACCATAAATCGAGCTCGGCGGGTGAACC
>JAABUZ0100002179.1_pt1 | contig 33465 bp, 29 predicted proteins | sample 5562091 | NCBI WGS metagenome assembly JAABUZ01 (sample SAMN12813069, study PRJNA571459) | rock metagenome | isolation source: Antarctica rocks | place: Antarctica: Victoria Land, Linnaeus Terrace sud | collected 2015-12-21
GTCCTCACCGGCGCACAGGATCCCGAGCGTCTCCCCTCCCAGCTCGTCCGACCCTCCAACGGCAAGCTCCGCTTCCTCCTCGATGAGGCCGCGGCCGACAACCTACCCGACCCTTCCAACACCTTGACGGCCACCGGTGGCTCGCATAGGGTGGGCACTCTGGAGCTCTAACCCCAAATGATCCTTGCAGGTGACGTCGGCGGCACAAAGGTCCATCTCGCCCTTTACAGCTTCGAGGGCGGCAGACTCAAACCCGTTCGCGACCAGAAGTATCCCGCAGCCGAGCACGCCACCCTCGATGAGGTCGTCCTCAAGTTCCTCGCCGAAGACCCCGCTTCGGAAGGTGGCGATCCCGACAAGCCCATCCGGAATCACGGCATCGTCGCCGCCTGCTTCGGCTGCCCCGGCCCCGTCCGTGACGGCCGCATCAAGCTCACCAATCTCCCTTGGGCCCTGGATGTCCGCGAACTCGCAAACTCCCTCGATATCGAGCACATCTTCCTCATCAACGACCTCGAGGCCAACGCCTACGGCATCCCCGAGCTCGCCAGTAACTGCATCTTCACCCTCCATAAGGCAGACGCCACCGCCGTCGGTCATCGCGGACTGATCTCCGCCGGCACCGGCCTCGGTGAGGCCCTCCTCATCTGGGACGCTCACCTTCGCCGCCACATCCCCATCGCCTCCGAGGGCGGCCACTGCGACTTCTCGCCCCGCACCGACCGCGAGATTGCCCTCCTCCAGTTCCTCCGGCGAACCCTCGATGGCCGCGTCAGCTTCGAGCGTGTCGTCTCTGGCATTGGCATCAAGAACGTCTACGCCTTCCTCAAAGAGGATCAAAAAATGGAAGAGCCAGCCTGGCTCCGCGATCGTCTCGCCGCCGAAGATCCCAACGCGGTCATCGGCTCCTGCGCAGAAGACGGCTCCAGCCCCATCTGCTACGAAACCATGCAGATCTTCTCCGCGGCCTTCGGTGCCGAGGCCGGCAACATCGCCCTTAAAGTCCTCTCCGCCGGCGGCATCTACCTCGGCGGAGGCATCGCCCCCAAGGTCCTCAAAACTCTCCAGTCCGGAGCCTTTACGGAGGCCTTCCTTGACAAAGGCCGCATGCGCCCTCTCCTTGAAGCAATGCCCGTCCGCGTCATCCTCGACGACACCTGCGCCCTCCTCGGAGCCGCCGCCTTCGCCGAAGCCCGAGCGTCTGAGGTCTCCGGCCACTCCGAACGAGCCGCCTCCATCCAGGGCTGAACGACCTCGCCCGTGATCGAGAAAGATGAGGAGCATCTTCGGGCTGCTGTCCCGAGCGTAGACAGCAATGCGAGGGCCCCTAACGTATGACTGCGACCATGCCCACCGCGACGGCGCTCTCAATTGCCGAGTACCTCCAGACAAACTACCGTCCAGATCGCGAGTACGTCGACGGAGAACTCCGGGAGCGAAATGTGGGAAAGTGGGAGCACGCAAGAGTCCAGTGGTTGCTGGCGAACTGGTTTGGAATCGCGAAGCGCAGTGGAACGTAACCGGAAGTACGGAACAGCGCGTTCAAGTTCGAAATCCCGCGTGCGAATACCCGATCTTGTCGTGCTTCGTCCGGGCCCTCAGCCCAACATCCTGGTCGACCCGCCTCTCCTCGTGATCGAGATCCTATCGCCCGACGATACCTACTCGGATACGCAGGAGCGGGCACAGGACTACCTGAACATGGGCGTCCCCGCACTCTGGATCATCGATCCCACGATCCGCACCGGCCGGATGTGTTCTGGGGCCGACTGGATCGCGGCCGAGCGCCTCGAGGTCGCGGGAACCGATCTCTACGTCGACCTCCCCGCAATCTTCAATGGCATCGGCGACCGGACCTGATTCCGCGCATGTGACACCATGGCTGAAGATCGTCCCGAGAAGATTGCGGGTTGCGTATCCTCTTAGGATGGTCCGTACCGCGCTCCGCCACCGCCTCCTCGTTCTAGCCGCCTCTTGCTTCGCACCCCTCGCCGCAAACGCCCAGCGCATCCCCACGGACGCGCACCCCGAGCACTACACCCTCCACCTCACCCCCGACCTCAAAGCCGCCACCTTCAGCGGCGACGAGACCATCGACCTCACCCTCGACCACCCCAGCACCACCATCACACTCAACGCCGCCGAGATCAAGTTCCTCTCCGTCAAGGCAGTCACTGGCGGCGCCAGCCCTGTCGCGACGGTCTCACTGGACGAGAAGAAGGAGCAGGCCACCCTCACCTTCCCCCAGTCCCTCTCCGGCCATGTCACCCTCCACATCCAGTACACCGGCCTCCTTAACGACGAACTTCGCGGCTTTTATCTTTCCCGCACCAAAGCCCGCAACTATGCTGTCACCCAGTTCGAGCCCACCGACGCCCGCCGGGCCTTCCCCTCCTTCGACGAGCCCGAGGACAAGGCCACCTTTGACATCTCCCTTACCGTAGATAAACCCGACACCGTCATCTCCAACACCAACCAGATCTCCGACACGCCAGCCGGCCCTGCAAAGCACACCCTCACCTTCGCTCGCACCCCGAAGATGTCCACGTATCTCGTGGCCTTCCTCGTCGGCGACTTCCAATGCACCAAAGGCTCCGCCGACGGCGTCCCCATCCGCGCCTGCGCCACCCCCGACAAGGTCGGCCTTACCCGCTCAGCCCTCGAAGCCGCCGAGTATATCCTTCCCTTCTACGACCGCTACTTTGGCATCAAGTACCCGATGCCAAAGCTCGACATGATCGCCCTCCCCGACTTTGAGGCCGGCGCCATGGAAAACTTCGGCTGCATCACCTACCGCGAGACCGACCTCCTCCTCGATCCCAGGAACGCCGCCATCTCCGACAGCAAACGCGTCGCCTCCGTCGTCGCTCATGAGATGGCCCACCAGTGGTTCGGCGATATGGTCACCATGCAGTGGTGGGATAACCTCTGGCTCAACGAGGGCTTCGCCACCTGGATGTCCAGCAAACCCCTCGCAAAATGGCACCCCGAGTGGAACATCGTGGAGGACGTTGCCCAGGATCTCGACCGCACCCTCGACCTCGACGCCGGCCCCACCACCCGCACCATCCGCGCCCACGCCGAGACCCCCTCGCAGATCAACGAGCTCTTCGACGGCATCGCCTACGGTAAGGCCGGAGCCGTCCTTGGCATGGTCGAGCAGTTCCTCGGCGAGGAGACCTTCCGCGGAGGCGTCCACAATTATCTCCAGGCCCACCTCTACGCGAACGCCACCGCCGAAGACTTCTGGAACGCCCAAACCTCCACCTCTCACCAGCCCATCGACAAGATCATGAGCAGCTTTGTCGACCAGCCCGGCGTTCCCCTCCTCACCCTCTCCCCCAGGCAACCGTCCGGCGTCCCCGTCGCGCAGAGCCGCTTCTTCCTCTCCGACCCAATTGAGAACCAGACTACCGCAGGTGCGGGACTCCGCTGGACTCTGCCGGTCTGCCTCAAATCCTCCGCCAAACCCATCTGCCGCATCCTTACGCCCGGTGAGGCGAGCCTTCCCCTTCCCGCCGACGCACCCACCTCCCTCCTCTTCGCCAACGCCGGCAACAAGGGCTATTACCGCACCCAATACACCCCCACCCAACTAGCCTCCATTTCGAGCAAAGCCGAAGCCGCCCTCACCCCACCCGAGCGCATCGGCCTCCTCGGCGACCAATGGGCCCTCACCCGCGCCGGCCAAACCTCCGTCGCCGAATTCCTCGCGCTCGTCCTCGCCCTCAGATCCGACCCCAACGGTGCCGTCCTCGATACCTCGCTCGACGATGTCAGGCAGATCGATGCCACCATCGCCTCCGACTCCGACCGCCCTCGTCTCGCCGCCGCCCTCCGCGCCCAGTTCGCGCCCGTTTACGCCGCCCTCGGCCCACCAAGAAAATCCGATTCCCTCGATACCCAGCAGCGCCGCGCAAGAATCTTCGAACTTCTCGGCAGCGCCAGGGACCCAGCCATTCTCGCTGACGCAGACCGTCTCGCCAACCGCGTCTACCCCGCCTCCGGCACACCAGATAAGGCCCTCGACCCGGCTCTCGCCCAGGCCGCCGTCAACGTCGCCGCAGCATCCGCTACGGACGCAACTCTATACGACCGCGTCCTTGCCGCCAGTCGCGACGGCTCCGACCCCAACCAGCAATCCGAGGCCCTTCGCCTCCTCCCCCGCTTCACCTCTCCCGCCCTCGTCACCCGTACCCTGGAACTCGCCTCCTCCGGCCAGGTCCGCAAGCAGGACACCTGGCGACTCTACGTCGGCCTTCTCGATCAACGCGACACCCAGAACCAGGCCTGGACCTGGATCCAAGGTAACTGGGAGGAGGTTCACGCTCAGCTCACACCCTTTGTTGGCGCCCGCGTCGTCGCCGCCACCGGCCATCTCTGCACCTCCGAGCAGCAAAAAGAGGTCTCCACCTTCTTCTCAACGCACCCCGTCAACGCCGCCGAACGAGCCCTCCCCAAGGCTGAAAGCAGGATCGGCAGCTGCGTCCGCCTCCGCTCCGCGCAGAACGGAAGTCTCCTCCAATGGCTCGCGCAGCACCCCGGCTGACCCGCCTCTCCTCGCTATAAAATTGCAAATCGGCAATCTGCTGTACGCTATACCTCGAACTGCGCCATCCCCCTATCACCCGAGAGAGCCACGCGAAACCGAGCTCTGTCGTCGACTTTTCATTGACACCAATCCGGGCACCCCGTACCTTCCAACGTGAGGACATCATGAAGAAAACTCCCCTTTTGCTCGTCGGTACAGCCTTCCTCTTTCTCGTCTCAGCGCCCCTTCTCCATGCCCAGACCATCGGTGGCTGCGTCAACTCTCCTGAGAATCCGACCGCCGTTCTCGCCGTCGTCGGCTCCGCTGGCGCCTTTTTCTTCTCCCGCGGCAAACTTCGCCTGAAGTAAGGCCTGACGTACACTCCGGCATCTCCGTACTTCATAAAGAGATCACTAGGGCGTATCGACTGTCGATCGTTCATCGTCGTCTGATTCTTGGCAAACGTGTCATCCTGAGCGAAGTCTTCCCGCAGTTCGTATGTGAGAGGCGTAGTCGAAGGATCTCCATTCTGCTTTGAAACTGCGTAGCCGGTATCCCCTAGCACGGGCGGGAATGGAGGTCAGATGTCCACTCTTGCATCGCTCCGCCCACGCCCTCCTCTGTCTCTGTCCATTGGCGGGCTGTCCCCCGGTTACGCCGCTGGGGTCGCCGCTTTCCTCACCGGCCTCGGCGTCATCACTATCTGGCCCACAGCTCTCACCCTCTGGGGGCTGTGGGTCAATGATCCTCTGAAGTCGATCGGGATGCTCGTCCCCTTAGCCTCGCTCGTGCTCATCCTCCGCGCCTGGCGCAAGCTTCATTGGGAGACCGACGGCACCTGGTGGGGTCTCGTCCTCCTCGTAGCCACTGCCGTCGCCGTCTACGTCCGCGAGCACGCCGTCCTCGTCCTCGTCGTCGCCCCGCAGTGGAACGTCTACTTCCCGCCCAACTCCCTCGTTGCCTTCAGCTACGTCTCCGGCGCCGTCCTCCTCTTCGGCGGTCCGCGCCTCTTCCGCGCCGCGCTCTTTCCAATCTGCCTCATCCTCCTCGTCAACCCCGTCCCCCACATCTTCAATGTCTTCGTCGATCTCCCGCTCCAGCGCACCTCCGCCCACGTCGCGCGCGCCTTTGCCCACGCTCTCGGCCAACCCCTCACCCCGGATCAGATGCGCCTCATGTTCACGCCCAGCTTCGGCATGTTCATCGCCCCAGGCTGCAACGGCATCCGCGGAGCCGTGACCATGGGCATGATCGCCCTCATTGTCGGCTATCTCTACCGTTTCCGCTCCTACGCCCACGCCGCCTTCGTCGTCGCCGCCATCCTCCTCGGTTATCTCTTCAACTTCGTCCGCCTCTGCACCCTTGTCCTCTACTACATCCTCGCCCTTCATATCACGCGGCTCCAGCCGCACGGTGAGATGGCCGATTACATCATTGGAGCCACCCTTTTCCTCTTCGCCACTTGGCTCCTGACCTTTATCGTCCGCCACGCCGGAAACTTTACCCGCCCACTCCGTGACAGCGCTCATCAACCCGAACCGTTATCATCGCAGTCACAGCCGAGTGCTCCGGGTACGCGAACGTCTGATCGTCGCCTAACCGGGTTTGCCGCCGAAAAGTTATCAGGCCCGGCAACTCCGATCGTCCTCCTCCGCTTCGCCGCCATGTCGATCCTCATCCTCACGGGCACCATCTCGGTCGCACGCGCCTACACCAACGCCGCCAAGGTCACCCCGCAGGGTACGGCCGTCCTCGGAACCTTTCCCGCCCGCGTCGGCCAATACACCCTCGCCCGCTCCTGGAACGAGTACGCAACCGGCGGCCCCGTCATCTTCCAGTGGGCCGACTACGCCCCCGCCGACGTGTCCTTCCCCCACATCGCCGTCGGCATCTCCCCCGTCCTCGGCTCGCACGACACCCTCATCTGCCATTCCGCCCGCGGCGAAGACCCCATCTGGCACGCCGAACTTCCCGTTCCCACCGCCGGCGGACCCACCAGCTTCAGCGCCTCTTTCTTCGCCGATGGCGCCACCCAGTACCTCGAGGCCACGACCCTCTGCCAGGGCAGCTCCTGTGGCGAGTACTCCGGCAACCGCAGCAACCTCACCTTCGTCTACAGCCGCCCATCCGCCTCCGCCCTCTTCACCCGCGACCCCCAGCGCCCCATTCCCGTCATGCTCCGGGCCGAGACCACCGACACCGCCCTCCCCGCCGACCTCGCCCGCGAGCAGCTCACCGCCGCCACCCGCTCCTTCCTGGCCGCCCTCAACCTCGACGACCTCACCCGTCCCTACCGCCACTAGAAAAGCTCTGATCAAGTCTCTGCTTGAAGGGTGGAACTCAATCCCGCGGTAAGGCCACGAATCAAGGCGGCTTTAGCCACGGAGGGCAGTGCTTAGGGTGATGCTCATTCGTGATCAGAGCTAAACCGGTCGCCCCCCAATCGCCGGTCCCGCATCCACCTCTCTTGGCGAAAACGACATCGCCAACGGAAGAGCGAAATTTGCCTCGAGGTAGGCCAAGGCTTTAGCCTTGGCACCTCGGAGCCACGACGAAGCGGCTTCAGCCCTCGGTATGCCTCCATTCCATGCCGCCGCCTTTTCGAGCGAGGAAACCGACCCAATCGAGTGACATGCCTTGCCCGAGCTCCTGATTTCAACCTCTGATCGAAAGCCACGCCGCTACCTCGCGGCCATCCTCACCCTGCTCATTACCGGCTGCGGTGGCACAAACGCCCACACCGTCAACATTGCCGCGCCTCCCCCCACCGGCACCGGCGTCGCCATCTACGGCCAGGCCCTCGCCGGCACCAAACCCCTCGCCGGAGCCACTGTCCAGCTCTTCGCCGCGGGCGTCACCGGCAACGGCTCCGCCCCAACCTCTCTCTCTTCCTCCGCCACGACTGATCTCACCGGCGCCTTCACCATCCCCGCCGGATACACCTGCCCCGCCGCATCCTCGCAACTCTATCTACTCGCCCGCAACGGAGCCGTCGCCCCCGCCTCCGGCAACGCCGCCGCCGCCCTCATCGTCACCCTCGGCCGCTGCGGCGCGCTCACCGCCTCCACAAAATTCACCCTCAACGAGGTCACCACTGCCGCTACCGCCTGGGCGCTGGCGCAGTTCCTCTCACCCGCCGGAAACATCGGCGCATCCGCCACCAACACCTCCGGCCTCGCCAACGCCGTAGCCACCGCACTCTCGCTCGCCGGAAACACCACCGGCGCCTCCCCCGGTCCCACCTTCCCCGCCACTGGCATCTCCCCCGCTCCCCGCATCAACGCCGTCGGTAACCTCCTCAACACCTGCACCGCCTCCGCAGCCTCCTGCGCCCAGCTCTTCTCCCTCACCATCCCCTCCGGCAGACCCGCACCCACGGACACCCTTGCCGCTGCCCTCAACCTCGTCCGCAACCCCGGCGCAAACGTCCCCGCTCTTTTCACCCTCGCCCAAACCTCCACCGCCTTCTCGCCCACCCTCTCCGCCCCACCCGCCGACTGGACCCTCCCCCTCACCTTCACCGGCGGTGGCCTCAAGGAGCCCGGTCCTCTCGCCCTCGACAGCCACGGAAACGTCTGGGTCGCCGGCTACCCCGGAGTCGCGTCCCAGTTCTCCCCCATCGGTGCCCCCACCTTCGCCTCCGGCATCACCGGCCTCGGCCTCTCCGAGAACTACGGACTCGCCATCGACCCCTCCGACAACGTCTGGATCACCGACGAGGCGAGCCCCGGTGCCATCAACGGCGGCTTCGGTGCCGTCACCAAGCTCAGCGCCTCCGGCCAGCCGCTCTCAAACCAGACCGGCTTCTCCACTGGCGGCCTCAACTTCCCCATCGCCGTCGCCATTGATCCCAACGGCACCGCCTGGGTCGTCGACTACGGCAACTCGCACCTCACCCTGTTCGATCCCTCCGGCCCGCCCCTCTCCGGTCCCTCCGGCTTCTTTTCGAACCTCTTCGCCTTCCCCGTCGCCATCGCCCTCGACGCCTCACACAACGCCTGGATCGCCAACATGGGCGGGGACAGCATCACCCGCGTCTCCCCCAACGGCCAGCAGTTTTCCGACATCCCTTGCTGCAACACCCCCTCCGGCCTCGCCCTCGACGCCGCCGGCAACATCTGGGTCGCCAACTACCTCGGGGACAGCATCAGCCAGGTCTCCCCTACCGGCGCCGTCCTCTCCACCGGATACACCGGCGGCGGCCTCCTCCACCCGCAAGGCATCGCCATCGACGGCGCGGGCACCGTCTGGGTCGCCAACTTCCGCGGCAACTCCATCTCCGAGTTCGCCGGCGCAGCCTCCGCCCACCCCGGCCAACCCCTCTCTCCCCCCATCGGCTGGGCTCCCACCCCCACCTCGCTCCAGTCCTTCGCCATCGCCGTCGACGGCAGCGGCAACCTTTGGGTCTCCAACTTCGCCGCAAATAGCATCACGCAGATCGTCGGCCTCGCCGCCCCTGTCAAGACACCCCTTTCCGCCCTCCCACAGGCACCCTGACCAATCCACGCCTCGGTTCAAACTTGGCAGGCAGACTCGCCCGAGGTAGAACCACCACCGAAGCCTTGCCTGTCGCTCTCCCAAGCAGACCATCAAATCCCTTCCTCACCTCTGCCTCCCAGCAGAACGGTCCGCTCCCGCTGCCCAACCGAACTCCCCTCCCAGCACCCGTAAAACGATTCCTTGACAACTCTCCCGACGAGAGCCGAACCTTGCAGACGCGTGGAGTGGTCCGACCTCAAGCAGACCTCCCCCAGGCACACTCAATCGAAGAGCGCCGTCGCGCCGCGCCGTAGATTCTCGCTTCGCCCCTTAACGAGGTACCGATGACCCTGCAGACTCCCCTCCACCGCCCGAGCGGACTCCACAACTCCCCCACCTCCCTCACCGCCGCTCGCTCGCTCACCCTCCTGCTCGCCGTGGTGGCGTTCCTCTTCGCGTCTCCCCTGCACGCACAGCTCGCAGGCAAAGGCTCCATCCGCGGCACGGTAGCCGACTCCACCGGAGCCGCCATCCCCGGCGCAGCCATCGTCATCACCAACGTCAGCACCGCGGCCAGGCAGCAGACCCTCTCAACCGGTGCCGGCAACTACCAGTTCTCGCTCGACCCCGGCAAGTACACCAGCGCCGTCACCCGCGCCGGCTTCAAGACCTTCACCCAGGAGAACGTCGTCGTCGACGCCCTCCAGACCTTCAGCGTCAACCCCGTCCTCGAGACCGGCTCCGTCAGTGAGTCCGTAACCGTTACCGACACGCCGCCCGCTCTCGAAACCTCGAACGCGACCCTCGGCGTCACCATGGAGCAGGAGATGTACGCCTCGCTTCCCATCATTCAGGATGGCGGCGGCCAGCGTCGCGCCACTGACTTCGCCTCTCTTCTTCCCGGGGTCTCTGCCAACGTCTCCAACGGAAACCTCACCACTAACTCCGGCATCGTCAACGGTGGCGGCAGCCGCGGTGCCTCCTCCGCCATCTACATCAACGGCGTCCCCATCACCTCTGTCGCCGGGGAAGGCGACCCGCGCTTCGTCTGGACCTCTATGGCCGTCGACGCTATCAATCAATTTCAGGTGCAGACGGTCGGCTACTCCGCTATCTATGAGGGCCAGGGCGTCCAGAACTACATCGTCAAGAACGGCACCAATCAGATTCACGGCGTCGTCTACGACTACTTCCGCAACACCGCCCTCGACACCTGGGGCTTCACCAAGGTGAATAATCCACTCACCGGTCTCCCCGCTAAGCCCGTCGAACGGCAGAACGAGTACGGTCTCTTCGCCGGCTTCCCCATCATCAAGGACAAGCTCTTCGTCTTCGGCGGATACGAGGGCTATCGTTTCAGTCGACAGGTCCCCAACCAGCAGGAGACCATCCCGACTGAGGCCATGCGCGCGGGCAACTTCACCGGGCAGTTCGGCACCGCTACCGCCGCCCTCTTCGATCCCAACTCCACCGTCTGCGGCAACACCGCCTGTACCTCCTACGTCCGCACACCCTTCCGCGGCCTCCTCAACGGTGTTCCAACCCTCAACGTCATCCCGAGCTCACGACTCTCGCCCGTCGCCCTCAAGATGCAGAGCTTTCTCCCCGCCTCCACCGGCGACCTCGCCAATAACTACGTCACTAACTACAGTACCGGCCTCAACAACTGGACCACCACCAACCGCATCGACTACACCCTCAACGCCAAGCAGAGCGTCTCCCTCGTCATTGCCTTTGGCCGCCAGTCCACCACCGGTCCCGCCGCAGTAGTCGTCAGCTCCGGGACCAACACCAACGGCCTCCCCCCGCCCTACATCTCCACCCAGCAGTTCGCTCCCAAGACCAAGGTCTTCCTGTTTGAGCACACCTACGCCATCAGCCCCCACGTCACCAACCAGTTCAAGTATGGCTACGGCCGCTACGACGGTCCCGCTTCAACCAGGATCAGGGCGGAGCCTTCGCCGCCACAGCCCTCGGCTTCAAGGGACTTCCTGCCGGCCAGGCATCCGACTCCTTCCCCACTGCCTCCTTCAGCGGCAATACCAATATCAATCGCTGGGCCGGATACTCCTCCAACCGCCCCGTCGCCTCCGGCTACGTCGCCATCGACAACGTCCAGTGGAACCTCGGCAAGCACTCCCTCACTATCGGCGGTGAGATCGCCTGGCTCCAGTACAACTACCTCGTCAACAACACCGGCGTGAACCCGCTGCAGCTCTCCTTCTCCAACAGCCTCACCGGCGGCTACAACGCCGGCACCACGACGTTGAATAACTCCACCGGCCAGGGTTACGCCAGCTTCCTAATCGGCGCCGCCAACGGAGCCAGCTTCACCCAGTCCGCTGTCCCCGAGACCGGCGGCCGCTTCCGTCCCATCTCCCCCTACGTCCAGGACAACTGGAAAGTCACCTCCAGGCTCACCCTCGATCTCGGCCTGCGCTGGGACTACTACCCCTCCTATCGCGAGGTCAAGGACCGCTTCTCCTACTTCGACCCTAACAAGCCGAACACCCTCGTCGGCATCAACGGCGCCCTCGCCTTTGGTGGCAGCGGTGCCAACTCCTGCAACTGCCGCACCCCCACAAACGACTTCCTCAAGAACTTCGGTCCGCGTCTCGGCTTCGCCTTCCAGGCTGATCCCAAGACCGTCTTCCGCGGCAGCTACGGCATCATCTACACCCACGGCAACAACAACGGCGGCAGCGCACAATCCCGCCAGGGCTCCGGCCTCCAGGGCTTCAGCACCTCGCCCAACACCACCACCACCAATCCCATCGCCGGCCAGACCGGAACCGGCTTCTACTCCATCGACACGCCCTACCCCACATACCAGCAGCCGCCCGTCCTCGATCCCAATCTCGGCACCTACTACACCACCGCCAGCTCCGCGGCTAACCAGACCGTTACCTATGCCGACCCCTTCTACGGTGGTCGTGCTCCCCAGTTCATCAACTGGAGCTTCGGTCTCCAGCGTGAGATCAACAACAGCACCGTCCTGACCATGAGCTACGTCGGCTCGCAAGGCCACTTCCTCGCGCCAGACAGTCTCACCGCTCGCGGGGTCGCCAGCAACCAGCTCGATCCCAAATACCTCCCGCTTGGCACCACCCTCGGCAACCCCGCCACCGCGGCCAGCTTGGCCGCCATCGGCTCCTCGCTCCCATACCCCACCTTCGGCGGGGTCGGCAAACCCACCATCTCCCAGGCCCTCAGACCCTTCCCCCAATACTCCGGTGTTAGCGACGCCTTCGGCTTTGTCGGCAACACCCGTTATCACGCTTTGCAGCTCTACCTTAACCAGCGCGTCTCCCACGGCCTCACCTACATGGTCAACTACACCTGGGCGCGAGCCATCGACAACAACGGCACCTTCCGCTCCGGCTATGACATCCCCGCCTTCGCCGCCAGCGACGGCCAGTTCCACAAGGCCCGGTCGCTCGACCGGAGCCTCTCGCTCGGCGATCAGCGTCACAAGTTCGTCATCACCGGCGCCTATGATCTTCCTTTCGGCCAGGGTGCCCTCGGCGGCAACCACTTCGTCACCCGCGCTCTCCTCGGCGGCTTCAAACTCTCCACCATCTTTCAGGCCTACTCCGGAGCCCCGCTCTCCATCATCATGAACTCGTGCAACACCAACCCGTCGCTCGCCAACACCAACGCCTGCGAGCCCCTGCTCAACCCCGGCTACGTCGGCAACGGCAAAAAGGCCGGCCTGCTTCCGTTCACCGCTGCCAACCTCAGCAAAAATCAGTACCTCGACCCCAACGCCTTCATCACCACGCCCAACTACCTCTTCAGCACCACCGCCCGCACCGCCCCGCTCCCGGGTCTCTTCCAGCCGCCCAACTACAAGCTGGATCTCAGCCTGCGCCGCAGCTTCCCCATCCCCACTGGCGGCCTCCATGAGGGCACGCGCCTCAGCATCCAGGCAGATATGTTCAACGTCACCAACCACACTCACTTCGTCTACAGCGCCCTCAACGCTCCCATCAACAGCTGGTCGCCAACATCCACCAGCTACGGCCTCCTCTCCGTCGACTCCAACGCTGCCACCAACCGCGCCATCCAACTCGCCGCCCGCATCGAGTTCTAAACCAAGGCACTCCAGAAAGAAGCTGGCCGCCTCTATCCGAGGCGGCCAGCTTCTTTGCCGCGGTCTCGCATCCACCGCCGCTATACTTCCGCTAACCCCGGAGTCGACCGCGTATGCTCCCAAAGTCCTTCACCCTGCTCCTCCTTGCCGTCACCTGCCCCGCCCAGCAGCCCTCTCCCTCCGGGACCGTCACCGGCCGCGTCCTCTGCGCCGACACTCACCTCCCCGCCCGCATGGCCTCCGTCGTACTCCAACCCATGGTGGACCTCAACTCCCCCGACCTCAAGCCCGACGCCCACGACGACAAATCCCAAAACATCTCCACCGTCACCCAAACCCTCCTCGACGGCTCCTTCACCATCCCCGGCGTCCACCCCGGCAACTACTACGTCATCGCCGAAAAAATCGGCTACCTTTCCCCCCTCGCCCAGCTCTCCCGCGACGACCTCAACCATCCCACGGAGGCCACTGCCAAACTCATGGCTACCCTCCTCACCCCCGTCTCCGTCACCCCCAACCGCACCTCCACCGCCGAGGTCCGCCTCCTCAAAGGCGCCACGGTCAGCGGCACCATCCGCTTCGACGACGGCACCCCCGACAGCAACACCGGCGTCTCCCTCCTACGCAAAGAAAAATCCGGCAAATGGACCCGCTTCAGCGCCAAACTCCTCTCCACCTCCTCAAGCTCCACAAACACCAACGACCAGGGCAGCTTCCGCATCACCGGCCTCCCCGCCGGCGAGTACCTCCTCAAGACCTCACTCGAAATCTCCGATCTGATGCTGAACCACATCTTCGGCGACAGCCGCTCCTCCTATGGCTCCACCCGCTACTCCCTCGACATCTTCTTCGGCAACGCCATGCGTCAGCGCGACGCCAAAATGATCAAGCTCGCCGAAGGCGAAGACTCAGCCGGCAACGACATCGAAGTTCCCCTCACCACCCTCCACGCCATCTCCGGAACCGTCCTCGAAGGGGCCACTGGCCACACCGTCAACGCCGCCCACGTCTCCATCCACTACACCGACGACCACACCCAACTCGTCTCCACCACCGTCAGGGAGGACGACAACGCCTTCCACTTCCTCTACGTCCCCGAAGGCGAATACACCCTGGAGGTCACCGACGCCCACGACGTCACCCGCACCGAAGTCCCCACCTGCCCTCAGTGCCTCCCACCCAGCCACACTGAAGAAAAGACCGTCCGCACCTTCGGCGCCGCCGAACAGCCCCTCATCCTCCACTCCGACATCTCCAACCTCACCGTTGCCGTCCCACCCAAACCCGCAGGCCCAGCCACCCCAGCCACCCCACCCGCCCAATAGACCCGGCGAGACCGGCTAGACCCGCCCCTCATTTGTCTCGCATGGGAGGGAGCAGGGGCCTTTAACCCCCCGACACGCCCTTTAGCGATGGAGGGCTTTAGCCCCGGTCCCCAGCCTACATAATCCGGAACCGCTCCCGCATCAACCGCTGAAACCGCGGCCGCCAGATCAGGTCGTACGCCAGTTCCTTACCCGGAAACATCGCCAGCGCGGCCTTCCGGCTATCCGCAATCATCTGTGCCGCCTCATCCACAGACAGCGTTCCGTCCTGCACAATCACCTGCATCACCATGTTCATCATCATCTGCAGCCGGCGGATCAGCTTACCTTCCTCTGCTTGCTCCTCCGCAGTCATCCCTCGTCCATCGTTCGCCTCTGGAGTCTCCCGCCCGACCTCGTCCTTCATGCTCTCCTCCGCTTGCCGGCCACCCTCTGATCAGACGCCTCTGTCACGTCAACGGGCTCGCCGTCGCGAAACTCTCTTTGCACCCATCCGGATACCCTCACCCGCAGCCATCGCAGCCCACAAAAAAAGAAAACCAGGCCCCCAACGGGGGTCTGGTCTTCAACTCCGGCGCAGTCGTCATCGGCCCGCCGTCGTCTGCTCGTTACGCTGCCATGCGTCGACGCAGTGCGCCGGCTACCCCAACAGCCCCCGTCGCCAGCAGCAGCAGGCTGCTCGGCTCCGGCACCGCAGAAGCCGCAATCTGTCCGCGAATCTCCCCAGCAGGGAAGTTGACGTTGTGAATATTTGCATACGTCATCCCGCTGTTCAACCCGGCAATCAGCGCCGACTCCGAACCGCCACCGCTAAAGGCAAACGTGCTCAGGTCAAAGGTGTTTGAGTAACTCCCTGACGTCGTGCTCGGAAAGCCGGCAAACGGCAGGACCACCGGCTCACTCGCACCCACGGGCCCGCAACAATGGATGTGCGCGGCCGATGCCGGCGCGGAAAGATCGCTAAACGTCATATTGACGGTCAGCAGGTCGCCCGTAAGCGTAAAGGTCGCGAAACCCAATCCGCCCGATTTATTCGGCGAGGACTCAGAAGCGCCATTCAGCGTTGCCGTGTAGGTCAGGGTACTCGCAAAACTCGGAGCTGCCAGGCCAAACACCAGCAGCGCAAACGTCGTCATCACATGCTTTTTCGTCATAAACTCTTCTCCCTTGGGGATGCCTCAACAGTATGCGCGCGCGACGCATCGTTTGTGTGAAATCCTAATCGCCCCACTCCCATCCGGGTCTCCCAATTCCAGTCCACTCAAAATGGACGCCAGGCGACCGCTACGGCGGACCCTCCGTTCCCACCACCTCCGACACGCTCCCATTCCTCCCGATCAGAAACGTCGTCAGCCCAAACTCATCCGTCCGATAGAGCCGCGTCTTCGCCTCCGCCACCCTCCCGATCACCTCGCCGCGCGGGTGACCAAACGTATTTCCCTTGCCCACCGAAACCACCGCATCCACCGGCGCAAGGGCCGCAAAGAAGTCGGGCGTAGTCGAGCTTCGGCTCCCATGGTGCCCGACCTTCAGCAGCGTCACCGGCCGCACCCGCCCGCTCGCCACCATCGCCCGCTCGCTCGGCCCCTCCGCATCTCCCTCCAGCAGCACACTTCCTCGCCCATACTCCACCCGCAGCACGAGCGAGTCGTCGTTCTTCGGATCTCCCGCGTTAGCATACCCCGCCGACGGAGCCAGCACCTCCACCCTCTCTGCCCCCCACGCAAACGCATCTCCAGCATGGAAGTGCCGCACCGTAACTCCCAGCCCCTGCGCCTCCTCCAGCAGCGCCCAGTAAGCCGCAGAGTGTGGATCGATCCCCACCCACAGCTCCCTCGGCCTGAAGTTCCGCAGCACCGCCGGCATCCCTCCCATGTGGTCGCTGTGCGCATGGCTCAACGCCACCACGTCCAGTCGTCGAAAGGTAGTTCGACACCACCTCCTCCCCCACATCGAAGCTCGCCGTCGCCGCCGCGGCCTCCGTCACCCCGCCCACCGGCCCTCCTGCATCCACCAGCATCGTCCGGCCATCCGCCCCCATCACCAGCAGCGAATCCCCCTGCCCCACGTCAATCGCCGTCACCTCAAGGACGCCCGCCGGGACGTTCATAGCGCCCGGCGTCCTCACCGCCCGCTCCGGCCGCAGCACCATCCCCGCTACCAGCGGCAGTGCCACCGCCGCTCCCACAGCCCACCTTCCGCTCCGCCGAACCGCCCAGCAGCAGACCCCCCACGCGCACAGAGCCAGGAGGGCCACCCACCACACCGGCCCCGGCACCCGCACATCTGCCGCCGCCACATGGCTCAACCTCCCAATCACCGCCGTCACCCCATGCAGCAGGGTAGCCGTCACGGCACCCGGCACCATGGCGATCCACGGATTCACCAGCATCGCCGCAAATGTCGCCACCGCCACCGGCACCAGAATCCCCACCACGGGAACGCTCAGCATGTTCGCCGGCAGCGCAAACACCGTCGCGCGATGGAAGTACTCGGCCATTGGCAGCACCATCACCATCTCCGCCACCGTCCCGATCAGGGCAAGCTCCACCGCCCACATCGCCGCCCGAACCGCCGCCGCCGGCAACCGGTAAGCCCATCCTCCTAGAAGCCCGGCGAAGCTTTCGCCCCAGACCCGCAGCATCACCCGAAACTGCGCGAGTGGCGGCTCCATCCCGGCATCTCTCCACTCCTGCCCGATCCCCCGCGCCGCCCGCGCATACCGCAGAAGGCTCCACTCCCCCAGCGGGATCGCGATTCCTGCAATCGAGACGATCGCCAGAAACGTCATCTGGAAGCTCGCGGTAAACAGTGCCGCCGGATCAACCACCAGCACCCCCAACGCGGCCGCCCCCAGCGCATTCAGCACACTCCGCTCCCGCGAGAGCAGTCTGGCAAGCAGAAAGACCGTCGTCATTCCCAGCGCTCGCTGCACCGGCGCTCCAAACCCTGTCAGCACGGCATACCCCGCCGTCAACCCAATCGTAACGACCGTCGCTACAACATCGCCCATCCGCGATCGCCGCGCAAACCAGAAGATCCCCCCCGCCACCAGGGCCAGGTGCATCCCCGAGACCACAAACAGATGAAACGACCCCGTCCGCTCGAACCCCAGCCGCAGCCGGTGATTCAGCCCCGCTCGATCGCCGAAGAGCATCGCGTTCAACATCCCCGCATCCTCTGCCGTCAGTCGCATCGCGGGCGGCAACATTCGGTTCGGCCGCGACTGTACATATCCCAGCACCCGCCCCGCCGCCCATCCCTGCGCTGCCTGCACCCGGCATGCCCAGGTTCCCGCATCGTGCCCGGTCACCCGCAGCTTCGCCGCACGGACACTCGCATGCACCGCCATCCCTTGGCTCAGCAGGTAGTCCGCATACTGCCACGCTCCCGGGTCGCGATACCGCTCCGGCTCCCGCATCCGCATCGGCGCCTCCACCACGTCGCCGCACCGGAGCTCCGGCAGCGCGCCATCGTCCCCGGTCAGCTGATCCCCGATCAGCGTCGCCCGCACCCCTCCCTCGACCGGAACCATCTTGGACACATCCGGCGTCAAGTACTCGACCGCATCCACTTGCACATCCACCTGCAACGCCCCGACCGCCGCGGCCTGCTCGTCCTGGTCCCCGCGCCACCCCTCGGAATCCGCCTCACCCGCATCCACTCGCGGCGGCAGCGCCCGCGCCCGCACCACATGCCCCCGCACCTCGCGGCTCAGGTTATCGGCATACCCCAACAGCGCCGTCTGCGGCAAAGGTGCCGGCCGCAGGATCGCGCACCACATCCCCACGGCCATCCACAGCCCCGCCACCGGGACCAGCACCACCCTCATCGCCCCCCGGTTCGCTCCAAGCAGCGCCCAAACCGTAAGCCCTATCATCAGCAGAGCAGCGATCAGCAGCACCACGCCCGGCCGCCACGCACTCCGCGCCATCACCTCGCCCAGCGCAAACCAGATCGTCGCCGCCAGCAGCGGAGCCTGCCGAAACCGCAACCGCTCCACCCGCCCCCGCTTCGGCCAAAGCCTCGCATCCGGAGCCGCCCTCGAACTCGCCGCACCCGACCCGCGCAACCAACCAGCAGATGACCGCAAACCTATCGTCCATTCACCACAAACTCACCACGTCGAGCGCCGCAAAACAGCCACCGTCTCCAGGTGAAACGTCTGTGGGAACAGGTCAACCAGATGCAGCTCGGCGAGGTCGTAGCCGGAGTCTACCATCACCCGCAAATCCCTCGCGAGCGTCGTCGGATCGCACGAAACATAAACAATCTCCGGCACTTGCATCCGAACCAGCAAACCGCACACCTCCGTCCCCACTCCCGCCCGCGGAGGATCCATCACCACCAGATCGGGCCGCTCCCGCTCAACACCCGCCTTCCGCAGGAAATCCACCACAGAAACCAGTAAACCCCGAAGATTTGGGACCTTCGCCGTCCCTAAGTCCTTGACGGCTGTTGCATTTGCCTCCACCGCCGTCACCCGCTCAAACCCCTCCGCCAGCACCCGCGAAAACAGCCCCACCCCAGCAAACAAGTCCCATGCAATCAGTCCGTTACGCCCCGCCGTCACCACCTGTACCAGTTCTCCCACCAGGAAGCGGTTTACCTGAAAAAACCCTCCCCGCGACACCCAATACCCTTTCCCTTCAACTACATACCGCAAACCACTCCGGCCCCAACCAACCCCCGCCCCCATCCGCACCCGCTTCGCCCCTACCTCCAGCCCAATCCCGCAAACCTCTGAAATAGAATCACTTACGGTCTCGCAAAACTCCTCAAACCCCGCCGACCTCTCCTCCCGCAAGAAAAGTGTCACCTGCAAAGCCGCCTCATCCCCCGTAGCAAACAACTCAATCTCCGCCGCACCCCGCAACCACCCCGCAACAGCCGGCTTGCTTCCACTTAACCTGATCAGCGCTGAAGCCGCCCTCCACAGCACTGGCGCAGCTATCGGACACTCCTCGATCGGCAGAAACTCCCTCGTATCCCGCAGGTTGTAACCAAATCGGATCGCTCCTTCGAACACCTCAACGCGCAATCGGATCCGGTTGCGATATCCCCATGGTTCGCCCGCATGCGTCGTGATTCGCGGCCGGTTCCGCAGCCCCGCACGCTCCAGCGTCTCACTCAAAATGTCTGCTTTCATCGCAAGCTGAAGTTCATATGACGCATGCTGATATTGGCATCCACCGCACTTCCCAAAGTGCCTGCACGTAGGCTCCGTTCTCTGTGCGGACGGTTCATCCAATCGCGTGACCCGTACCCTCTGGATACCGTCATGTGACTCTGCAGGCGCAATCTCCACCAACTCACCCGGCAGCACATATGGCACAAACACCGCACGTCCGTCCGCGTCGCGACCCAGCCCATTGCCCCCGTATATCGCCTTCTCGATCCTGACGGTCATCCGTGGCTCATATAGAAAAGACTCAGCCGTGGCAGCCCCCGCGCCTCCATGAGGCGCTTTTGCAAGATCTGCTGCTGCACCTGTTTGATCTGCACAGCCTGCATCTTTCCGCGATAAGGTGCCAGCTCGCGAGCCGCTTGCTCACTCAGCCCAACCAACTCCTCCTCTGGCATGGCCGTCATCAAAGCCGCGAACAATCGCTCTTCAAGCACAGTCAGGTTTCTGTCCAGATCCTCGAGCGTTCCCTCCCGCCCGGTGCGGCTCTCCTGGGCCAGTGCACGCAAACGTCTCACCACCTCTGCGCCCAACGCCGCCGCCGGTGCCGGCAGCGTAACCGCCTCTATGCGCGACGCATTCTCCTCCAGGTACCGGGTTACACGTTCCGCCTCGAAGCCGCTTTCGGCGGACGCGGCCCCTCCGGATCCCGTCGTGCTCGGCGCAGCCGAAGCCTCCCGCATCCCTTCCACTGCCTCCATCACGCTCTGCGCGCACCAGGCCAGGCCATTCACCTTACGCACCCGCGTCTTTGCTCGCATTGCCTTCGCATCGTACTTGTCAAAGGCATTATCGATGCCGCGGAGTACTCCCTCGATAGGCACGCCCGCCTCGCGCCACGTCTCGATTAGCGCCCAATCCAGCGTTGACAACATCAGCAGCGACCCACGCCTCTGCTGAAACCGTTCCTCTATCTCGGTGAAGTAGTTGAAATAGTTCTTCATCGGTTACAAATTCAGCGCCTGCACCGCATTAGCGTCTTGACGCGCGATCAAGCCGTCACTCCTCGCCTCTTGTGCCGGTCAACATTCCGTTCATAGATGATCCGCAGGCCCGTTAACGTCAGCATCTCGTCCACCGCGTCGATATACTTCGATCCACTCGCAATCAGCGGTGCCAACCCGCCCGTCGCAATGGTCTTTGTCTCGGGTCCCATCTCCGCCAGCATTCGTTCCAAAATACCGTCCACCAGGCCGATGTACCCGTAGTACAACCCAATCTGCATATTGTCGACGGTACCTGTCCCAATCACCTTGAGCGGCTTCTTCACATCCACCCGCGGAAGCTTGGCCGCTCGCGAGAACAGTGCCTCCGCTGAGATACCCAGACCCGGCGCAATCGCTCCACCCAGAAACTCCCCATGTTTCGAGACCACATCAAACTTCGTCGCCGTACCCATATCCACGATGATCACCGGCCCCCGAAACCGCTCATAGCCAGCCACACAGTTCACGATGCGATCCGCTCCCACCTCCGACGGATTATCCGTCAGCACCGGCACCCCTGTCTTCACGCCTGGCTCAACAAACAGCGGCTTCACTCGGAAATACACGTCGCACATCTGCCGCAACGCCGAATCCAGCGGCGGCACCACCGACGCGATCGCGATTCCATCCACAGCGCCCATCTCGAGCCCGCGCAGGGCGAACAGACTCTTCAGTAAAAGACCGAACTCGTCTGCCGTGTGCGAGCTCGGCGTGGTCACACGCCAGTTCGCCACCATCTCGGGATCGCCACCGTCCATCCCCAGCCTGTACAGCCCTAGCACGATATTTGTGTTCCCGACATCGAGTGCCAGTAGCATCTTCGCTCTTCCGCCTCGCTTCTGTAACTACTTCAGTTCGCGGACTCCGCCCGAGTGCACGGTGCGCTGCGTCCCGTCATCTGCGTCCACGCGAAGAAAGCCATCCGTACCCAGCCCCGCCGTGAAGCCAGTATAGCCGTCACCTTCACCCACCCTCACCCGCTTGCCTTGCACCCAACTGGAGGCCTTGGTAAACCGCTCCAGCAGTCCACCGCGTCCAGGCTCTCCCCTCTCCTCGGCGTCCAAGCTCTCCAGCTCTTCGTCCAAGCCGCGCAGCAGCCCTGCCAGCAGCCTCTCCCGCACGATCTTCCGCCCAGCCTCCATCCGCAGCGACGTCGCAACCTCCCGCAGTTCCTCTGGAAAGCTCTCATGATTCACGTTGATCCCAACGCCGATTACCGCATACCGCATTGGATCAGCCGTATCCATCTTGGCCCCCGCAATCGCGCTCTCCACCAGAATCCCGCCACACTTGCGACCTCCCACCAGCAGATCGTTAGGCCAGCGGATGTCGGCAACGAGCCCACTCGCCTCTGCAATCGCGATCCGCGCTGCCAACCCTGTCGCTAGCGAAATCCAGAGAGCTCGCACCGCCGAAACTCGAGGCACCACAAGCACACTCATGTACAAGCCATCGCCAGCAGCCGAATGCCATCCATGTCCACCCCGCCCGCGTCCCGCCGTCTGTTCGTCCGCCACCCACACACCCTGTCGCACGCCTGCCTGCGCCGCCTGCATTGCCAAAGAGTTCGTCGATCCGACAGAAGGAAAGTACTGCACATGTCCTTGGAACTGTGTACCCGCGATCCCTGCATCCACCTCGGCCAGCTCGAATCCGCTCACGCCCGATCCTCCAACTTCGCACGGAGCCTCAGGAAACATCCGGCGTGATCCGCATACTCAAATCAGCCGCCGACACGGAATGCGTCAACGCACCTACGGTGACGTAATCGACGCCCGCATCTCCATAGGCCCTCACCGTCTCGAGCGTAACTCCGCCCGAAGCCTCGATCGGCACACCGGGCAGCGCCTCGTGAATTCGTTTCACCGCCCGCTTCACCGCTGCGGGCGTCATATTGTCCAGCAGGATCGATTCTGCTCCCGCAGCCATCGCCTGATCGAGTTCCTCCTGAGACCGAACCTCCACCTGCACCACCTGGCCTTGCTTCCTGCCTTTTAGCGCCCGCTCCAGCGCCACCCTTACCCCACCCCCGAGCGCAATATGGCTCCCTTTAATCAGAATCCCGTCCTGCAGATCTTGCCGGTGGTTCAGCCCACCCCCGCAGCAAACCGCGTACCGATCGAGCGCCCGCAGACCCGGAATCGTCTTCCTCGTGTCCAGTACCTTGGTCTTTGTCCCGGTTAGGGCCTTCACATACTCGTTCGTGATCGTTGCGATCCCGCTCATCCGCTGCATCAGGTTCAGTATCGCTCGCTCGCACGACAGGATCGCCGCCGCATTATGCCGGATCACCGCCAGCGTCTGCCCCTTCTTCACACGAACGCCGTCAAAGATCTCCGGATGGCTCACTACCTCGAAGCGCTCTCCCGTAGTTCCGTTCATCTCCGCGAAAATCTCCAGAAACACCGGGATGGAACCCAGTCCTGACACCACGCACGGCTGCTTCACCATGACCGTCCCCGTAGCCCGCACGCCCGGTCCCACGGTCAGCGCCGTTGTCACGTCATTCGCCGCTTTGTCCTCGGCCAGCGCCGTCTCCAGCACCCTCCTGATTCGCTTACTCTTCCAGTCCATCCGTCAGCCCTCCGGCCGCCATCTGCATCTTACTGCCAGCACTTCAACGCCAGATGATGACGCTCTCCCAACAATTCGCCTACCTTGTGCTGCTCGCTCTTCCCGTGGCCTGTGCCTCCTGGACCGTCACCCACGAAGAGGTCTTTCGCGAGCCGCGCGAGTTCTGCAAGGACAAGAGCCAGAACTGCCAGCCAGTTCTTGTGCGCAAGTTCTTTTACCTGTTCACCTGCGAATATTGCTTCAGTCACTACGTGGCTGCTTTCTTCCTCATCCTCACCGGATTCCAAATGCTCTACGACAACTGGCGCGGGTACCTCATCTCCTGGTTCGCTCTCGTCTGGGTGGCAAACATCTATATGAGCCTCTTCAACCGCCTTCGCCTCGACATCAAGCACGAAAACGTCACCATCGCAGTCGATCAGACCAAGGTCGAGAAGCCCGTCTGAGGTCAAGCTACCCAGTCGCGACCGCCCTCATCTCACTGAGTGAGGTGAGAACTCATGGCGGACGAAAAGCAGCTACCACCCATCGGCTCCGAACCACGCGGCTTTGGAGAGCACTCCCGAGGCTTGGCCGGAGAGTACGCCCACGAGCAGGGATGGGGCCTCAACGAGGAAGAACGGCGCATGCAACCCGAAGGAGCACAGCCCACCGACGGGGGCACAGACTACGACTACGGTGCCCGTGACTTCGGCGACGAGCCCGTCGATACTAGCGCCGCAAAACCTACCGAGAAGGACGTCCAGACAATTCTGAAAGACTAAGCCAACCGGAATCTCTCCGGCGCCGGACCCATCCCCGCATTGAAAGGAAAATTGCATCATGTCTAAGGAACACGAGTCAATGGAACACGAGCAACACAAGCCAAGCCAGGACAGCCAGCAGGCCATGCACGAAGCGGACGCGCACACCCGCAAAACCAACTCACATGACGCCGTGCCGGGTGATGACACCGCTCATGCCCACTCACCGGCCGCACACCTTCACGAGAAATCTGATCTCCACGAGCCTCCCCAGGGCAACGCTCCCCAAGGACCAATACCAGGCCGGGAGCGCCAGACGCCCACCGGGGTAACACGCACAGACCGTTCCAGCCGCGAATAATCCCGTAAACAGCAAAGGTCCGAGCCATCTCCGGCTCGGACCTTTTTGCGTTTACCGCACTGCTCGCATACCCGAAATCTCGACCGTATCTACCGACTCGGCCTTGCCCTTCGGCAGATTGCCACCCTCCTTTACCGCGTCCCGTACTGGCGTCCCCGTCCGCTCTTGCGAGCCCTGATGTGCGCTCGCGTCCTCCCGTTCTTTCATCACCTTTACTTGTCCCGCGTGCTCCGCTTTCTGAGAGTGATTCGTCACCCCCTGCGTCTCCGCATCGGGGACCTGCGCCGACGTCGCCCCGGTCTCTGCCGAAGCTCCCGGCTCCACGTTGTGCTTCGGCCCGCTTCCATCCGTGACACGCTCCGCGCGGTTCATGCCCGTCTGAGCACCATCCATGTGCGCGTAAAGCCCCGCATCCCCCTCGCGCTCGATCCTCTCCGCGATCTGGTTCGGACTCATCTCCGTCTGCGACTCACTCTTGTTCTGCTGCGACTCCGTATGTGGTGTGCTTTGGATAGCCATAAGATTCCTCTGCTCCATCAGACGCCGTCGCCCTTGGCAATCGTTGTCAGGCCTCAGCAAGTGCAGCTAGCGCAACCGTGACCTTGTCGTGTAGATTCCGAGTCTCCGCCGCCTGCCTCTTCAATCCCTCCACAATATGCGCCGGTGCCTTCGCCACAAAACCGTCGTTGCCCAACTGCCGCTCCGCCGCCTGCAAGCCTTTCTCCAGCCTGGCCAGCTCCTTTGTCAACCGCTCCCGCTCCGCCGCCGCATCGATCTGCCGCTCGTAGATCACCGCCACATCGAACTCCGCCGTCGACCGCGCATCGCCGCCCGTCAGCGCCTCGCTCGCAAACTCGACCGACGCTACGCGAGCCATCCGCGCCAGCATGTCCGTATTCGCATCCGCGAGCGCCAGCACGCGGTTGTCCGCAAACAGCCGGATCGGCGCAGCCTCCTTCTCCGGCACCCCCAGCTCCTTCCGTAGCCCACGCACCGTCACGATCATCTCCTGCATTGTCGTCATGGCGCGAACCGAGGTCTCGTCAGCAGGGAAGTCCCTCGCCTGCGGATACCGCGTCAGCGCAATCGACTTCGCCGGCGCCGCCTCGCCGTAGAGCACGTGCCAGATCTCCTCAGTCAGAAACGGCATAAACGGGCTCAGTAAACGCAGCGCACCTTCAAACACACCCACCAGCGAAGCCAGTGTCACGGCCGTCACCGCGTTCTTCTGCGTCCCCTCGCCGAACTCCAGCCGCAGCTTCACCAGCTCCAGGTACCAATCACAAAACTCGCCCCAGAAGAACTGGTAGATAGCGTTCGCCGCCTCGTCAAAGCGATACTCTCCCAGCGCCCGCTCCACCTCGGCGCACACCGCACTCATGCGTGCAAAGATCCACCGTGTCTCGAGCGGCGTCCCCTCGGGCAGCTCCGTCACCGGTGCGCCCACCTCGCGCATCGACAATTTGTAACCAGCCTCGGTCGCCCGATCCACCTGCATAAACAGGAACCGCGCCGCGTTCCAAATCTTGTTTGCAAACGCGCGATATCCCTCGGTCCGCGCCTCGCTGAACGCAATATCCGTCCCCGGCGAGGCCATGCTCGCCAGCGTAAACCGCACCGCATCCGTCCCAAACCGCCCGATGATGTCGATCGGATCGATCACATTGCCCTTCGTCTTCGACATCTTCTGCCGGTCCGCATCCCGCACCAGCGCGTGGATGTACACCTCACGAAACGGCACCGCATCCGCCAATGTCCGCTCCCGGAACCCTCCAGCCCCGTCCGCCACCGGCACGTCCAGCATGAAGTGCGTTCCCAGCATGATCATTCGCGCGACCCAAAAGAAAAGGATGTCGAAGCCCGTCACCAGCAGCTGCGTCGGATAAAACTCCCGCAGGTCCGCAGTCAATGCACCCGCCTCCGCCCCTTCTACTCCCTGTGCTTTACTCCCTGCTCCCTGCTCTCCCGGCCATCCAAACGCCGTGAACGGCAGCAGTCCGGAGCTGAACCACGTATCCAGCACATCCGTTTCCTGCGTCAGTGACTCGCTCGTAGCTCCGCAAAACTCACACGCATCAGGCGCAACCCGAGCCACTGTCGTCCTCCCACAAGCCGCGCAGTGCCACGCCGGAATCCGGTGCCCCCACCAAAGCTGCCGCGATAGGCACCAGTCATGGATGTTCCCCATCCACTCGAAGTACGTCTTCGCATACATCTCCGGCGTAAACCGGATGTGCCCGTCCTTCACCGCCGCAATTGCCTTGTCCGCTAGCGGCTGGATCTTCAGAAACCATTGCATCGAAAGCCGCGGCTCGATCACTACACCACTCCGCTGGCTCGTCGCCACCGCGTGCACGTGCTCCTGCACCTCGACCAGCAACTCCATCTCGCGCAGGTGCTCAACAATTTTCTCCCGCGCCACATACCGGTCCATGCCGTCGTAGGCCGAGCCGGCCACGGACACATGCGCCCGCTCATCCAGCACCGTCAGCTGCGGCAGCCCATGCCTCTGCCCGATCGCAAAGTCATTCGGATCATGCGCCGGCGTCACCTTCACCGCGCCCGTTCCAAACTCCGGATTAGCCCATTCATCCGCGACCACCGGGATCTCTCGCTCCGGCCCGGCATCCACACCGCTCAAAGGCAATCGCAGCATCTTCCCAACCAACGCCGCATACCGCTCGTCCGCCGGATTCACCGCAACCGCCACGTCGCCCAGCATCGTCTCTGGCCGCGTCGTCGCAATCACAATCGATCCAACGCCGTCCACAGCCCCAGCCGCTAGCGGATAGCGCACGTGGTAGATCCGCCCCACCCGCTCTTCATGCACCACCTCCAAATCGGACACTGCCGTGCCGATCGCCGGATCCCAGTTCACGATGTACGCCCCGCGATAGATCAGCCCCTGCTCATGCAGCCGAACAAACGCCTCCGTTACCGCGCGGCTCAGCCGCTCGTCCATCGTGAAGTACTCGCGGCTCCAGTCCACGCTCGCGCCCAGCCGCTTCATCTGGTCTAGAATCGCCCCACCGTAAACGCCCTTCCACTGCCAGACGCGTTCTGCGAACGCCGCTCGCCCCAGCTCCTGCCGCGTCTTGCCCTTACCCGCCAGCTCCCGCTCCACCATCATTTGCGTCGCGATACCTGCGTGATCCGTGCCCGGAACCCACATCGCCACATCCCCGCGCATCCGGTGCCACCGCGTCAGGATGTCCATCTCCGTCTGGTTCAGCATGTGCCCCATATGTAACCGACCGGTCACATTCGGCGGTGGCAGCAGCATCGTGAACTTATTTCTCTCAGCAGTCGTACCCTCCGGCATCTCGGGTACGTCAAACAACCGTTCCCGTACCCAGTACTCGGCCCAGCGTTCTTCAATCTCGTTCGGTTCGTATGCCTTCGGCAGCTCTCGATTCATAGGGCTTAAGCCTAGCATTCACCGCTGCCCGCCCGGTTCAACGGCACCGAGGAATGACATCGGTCACTACCCTTGTGCTTCAGCCCGGCCTAAACTTCTTCCACGAGGTCAGCCGTTTGTCAAAACTCCTTCTTGCCGTCCTTCTAGCGTTCGCCCTTCTCCGCAACGGACATCATGGCTCCGGGGATGACCGGGTGGCCCTCTTCTCCAAGATCGAGATCGGCGCAGGACAGACCGCCGGTGACATCGCCTGCGCCTTCTGCACAGTCAACATCAAGGGCGATGTCTACGGCGATGTTGCCGTCCTGTTTGGAACCGTCGCCGCCGATCCTGATCGCACCATCTCCGGCGACGTAGCCATCCTCTTCAGCACCCTCCGTTTAGGCGAAAACGATCGCATCAACGGCGATCTTGCCGCAGCCCTCAGCACCACCAGCATTCCCGAAACTTCAGTGATCCGCGGCGACCGCGCCGTTCTCTCAAGCGGCCTCGGCCTTGCCGTGCTCGCCGGTCCCATCCTCATCCTCGCGGGCATCATCGGTTGCATCATCTTCTTCGTGCGCCGCAACCGCTATCCCTACCCTGTCTAGGAAAGCGTGAACTTCCAGGAAGGCGTGAACTTCCAGTAAATTCTCTCCTTTGTGGAACCATCGGATCTCCGTCTGCGTAGCTCACTGGGGCGCGCCACTCAATCGCGCCTAACGGAGCAAGCCTCTGCCCGCCCACGCCCTCAAACACGCGCCAACCCTCCTTCTCTTTACGAGCTTTCTCTACGCGCAGCCCCCCGGGAGCCAGGCCGGCGCCGATCGCGCTCCGCGTCACCAAAACGCAAATCGCATCTACTTCGGCCAGGACATCTTCGTCGCGGGAGGTCAGCAGGTACATGACGCAACCTGCGTCTTCTGCTCCGTGCAGGTGGATGGCGACGTTTCGGGTAACGTCTTGGTCCTCTTCGGCAACCTGACCGTCACCGGTCGCGTCGACGGCAACTCTGCTGTGTTAGCTGGCAACACCGTGGTCGATTCGCAGGCTCGCATCGCCGGCCGCACCACCGTCATCGACGGCAACGCCGTCTATGAGACCGATGACTTCCTTTCGGGCAACGCCTACGTCTTCGGGGGACACATCGCCAGCTTCGCCGGTCGCGCCAGCCCTCACCGCCGCCTCTCAGTCAGCCCCGTCTTCTCCGCAGCCATCGCCATCGTCGCCCTTCTTCTCTTGGGAGGGCTCCTCTTTCCACGACCGCGACGGTATTAGCCTTATGGTCGTCGCACTCCAACAAAGAGATAAGGACGCAGCCGAAGCTTACGTCCTCTCTCCCCCAGTCACGAGAAGGCCTTAGAGCGGATTCAGCTTACCCAGACCCTTCTTCTTCTTGTGCTTGCTTGAGGATTCATCGCCCTTATCGAAGCGAGGCTTCGCCTTCTTGCCATTAGCCGGTGCGGCCTGCGTCGGCGCCTGCTTCGTTCCCGGGGTGATGTCGTTCACTTGATCCGGAGCCGGCCCAGCCCTTTCGATCGGTGGCAGCGCCGTCGTTGTCTCCGATCCGACTGCCTTCAAGCCGCCGTTCGGTTCGGCCGCTCCCGTCCGGACGCCAGGCGTCAAAATCTCCGCCCCCACCGCTGCGCCACCCGTTCCGGTCGGAGAGCTTGTCGCCGGCACCGCCGTGTTCACACTGTTATCACCGCTGGTAGCTGCATCGCCCGCCGCCGGTACATCCTGCAAAGCCAGCGGTGCTGCAGGTGTGGCTGCCGTAACCGGCGCTGCGCCCCCGGCCGGGCTCGTGGCTGCCGCCGCAGAGCTGCCACCGGTCCTTGGAGCCCCCGGATTCAGTGCCTCGTTGAACTCCGCAACAATCTGCTTGGTCACCGCCGGCGCAATCGTCGGCTTCGGATCGGCCAGTGTGGGATCCCCAACGCGCGCCGCCTGCACCACATCCGGCGCATGGAAGATCAGCAGCTTCGCCTTGCTCTGCAGGTTGTACTGCTGCCGGCTGTTCTCAAGCGCTTCACTTGCCTGTGCCTGGTCCACCGTAGGCGTAGGGATCGGCAGGTTCATCGCTGCCAGCCTGTCCTTCGCATCCTCCACATGCGGTGCGGCGGAGTGCTCCAGCACTACCTTCCGGTACGCATCAGCGGCCTCATCATCGTAGATCTTCTCCAACCGCGCCTTCGCCGCCTCCGGCATCTCACGCTGCTGCCGCACCATCCGCGCCTCGGAGGCATACGAGTCGCCCAGGCCGATCAGCACATCGTCCATGTGGCTGTACTGCGGATACGTCTCCGCCACTGTTTGGTAGCGCGCAATCGTCGCCGGCCAGTTCAGCCGCGTCGCATAGTAGCCCGCAATCGAGCTCTCCCGCGTCGCCAGCACCTCCTGCACGTCGCGTAGCCGCTGCTTCGCCTGCGACACCAGCGTCGAGTCCGGATAGTCCGTCAACATCCTCCGGTACTCCTCCTCGGCATGCGTCGCCTTGGTGTAATCCCGATCCGGCTTGTCCATCTGCCGGAAGTAGATATCCCCAATCCGCATCTGCGCCTCAGCCGCCTCCGGCGCATTCGGGAAGAACACCCGGAAATCCGAGTACTCGCTCTCTGCCTGCGTCAGTGCCGCCGTCCCGCCCTCCTTGTACCAGCTGTCCGCAATCGCCAGCTTCGCGCGCATCTGGTACTGCGAGTCGGGATACGTATTCAGCAGCGTCTGCAGATCCAGCCTCGAAACGTCGAAGTGACCTTTCTTCGTCTGCTCCAGAGCCTTGTCGTAGAGCTGCTTGTCGGGCAGGCCCACATCCTTGCCCACTAGCGGGTCGATCTTCTTTTCCTTCTTCGCCGCCTTTTTCGTGTCCTTGGACTGGACGACCTTGTCTTCCTTCTGCTTCTTGGTCTTGTTCAGCGGCGTGCTCAGCGTCACGCTTTCATGTCCCTGCCCCTGGGCATCGGTCGTCGTCTGCGAGGCGCCCGTCACCTGCGCCCGGGCTCCGGTCCCGCTCATCAGGAGACCCGCAACCGCAACCCCGGCCAGCAGACCGGAACTCTTCGTCGGGAAAAAAGATCTGGGAAAGGTAAGTCTTCGAACCATACGCGTCAGAACTCCATCGTGGCCTCGCGCGTGCTCGCGCTCAGGCTGCCAATATTCTAGTCTTCCGGCTGCCTTCGTGCCGTTCCAGCCGATCCGTCGCCAGCCTCGTCCTGGCCCTCTGCAGCGGCCCCGGCCTGCCTTGCCAGCCGCAGCAGCTCCCGTGCATTCCCCTCCGTCTTGCCCGGAGAAAACACTGCGGATCCGGCGACCAGCATATCCGCTCCTGCTTCGACGACCCGCCCTACCGTATCGTGAGCCACGCCGCCGTCTACCTCAATCCGGTAGTTCAAACCCATCTCCGTCCGCAGCTCCGCCAGGTGCTCGATCTTGTCGAGCGCCAACGGCAGAAACCGCTGCCCCCCAAACCCCGGATTCACGCTCATCACCAGAACATGGTGAACCATCGGCAGCACCTCGATCAGCATCTCCACCGGTGTCGCCGGATTGATCACCACCGCCGGCCGCATCCCGTGCTGCTCAATCAGCTGCAGCGTCCGATGGAGATGCCGGCAGGCCTCCTGATGCACACTGACAAAATCAGCCCCCGCCTCCGCAAACTCAGGGATGAACTGGTCGGGATTTTCGATCATCAGATGGCAGTCGAGCGCCAGCTTCGTCACCGGCCGCAGCGCCTTCACCATCGCCGGCCCAAACGTGATGTTGGGCACAAAATGCCCGTCCATCACATCCACATGCACAATCGTTCCCCCGCCCCGCTCCGCCGCGGCAACCTCGTCCGCCAGATGCGCAAAGTCCGAAGCCAATATCGAAAACGCCAGCTCAATCAACCCGTAGTCACCCCTCAAAAGTCTACCAGCGCAGCGCATGGTCCCTTGTTCTCGCCATGGCTGTTCCGTGGGACGCCGTTGCCGTCCCTCGTTCTCCGCCGTCATCCTGACCCTGAGCGTAGGCCGAAGGGGAAGGACCCCTGGTGTTTGCTTTTCTGCTCGCTGACTAGGCGAACGGGAACGGACCCGTTTATCTACTCACCGGCCTACCCGGCCAACCGCGCATCCCACCCCTGAGCCAGCGAAGGACGCTGCCTCAAGCAACATCCCCCGGCACAACTGCCCTCCTCCTCCGGCTTCGAAACGTCTCCGCCTTTTCCAGCACCGGCACCACCCGCTCCACATCCGGCCTTCCCTCGTGCAGCACCTTCGTCCGGATCGCCTTTGCCGCATCCCGGTCCGTCTCCTGCATCGTCTTCGGCTCCCCGATCACCATCCGCGCCGCACCCCGCAGAATCCTCCGCACCGGCCAGCTCCCATCTGCATTCGGTAGAAACACCTCGCCCGCTCGCTGCTTCTCCGGCCGGTAGTACCACCGGCGCAGCAGCGCCAAATGGTCGCTCAGCATCGCAATCTCCAGCTCACCCTCGGCCCTCCCCTCCAGCTCTCGGAGCACTCTCCGCACTCGCTCCTCCGGAGCCTCCACCGTACCCGCGCCACTCTCTTCAAGGGCGGCGACCCCACCCGCCTCCGGCCCCAGCGGAACCGCCTGCAGCATCAACGGCTGCGCAAACAGACTCGACCCCACACTGGTCTGCTCCCGTACGGCCCGCACGCCAAGCGTGCTCATCCGCTCCGGCCCTGTTAGGCACCCGCGCTCAAGCAGAAATACCGCCGCCTCCTCCGCATGCCTGTCTTCGCGCCCCAGGTCCCGTCCCGCCGCCTGCACGATCACCGCCCGCAGCTCCGGTACCGCCCGCACCAACTCATCCGCCAGGCCAGCCGCGGCCTTCACCTTCTCGTACCTTTGGTGCAGATCTGCCGCCCGTTCAAAATCCATCTCCTCCGAAGCACGCTCGCGCTCCAGCCCGACTCCGGCCAGCAGACTCTCCCCACGCGTCTCGAAGAACGCCTTCACCCCCCGAGCCTCCGCCAGGTACTCCTCGCCCGTACACGCCACCTTGCACGGCGCCAAGCACTTCTTCATCTCCCCATATGCGCACCCCGGGTGATCCGGGCTCACCTGCAAATCCTCCCAGCACCGCCGCAGCTTGAACAGATCCAGCACCGCATCGCAGTACCGCTCCGCCGCCATCCGCGAAGGAAACGGCCCATACATCTCCCCCAATGCCCTCTTCGATAACCGGTTCGTCGAGTAAACCCGCGGATGCGCATGTTCCGTCGTCAGCCGCAGGAAGTGCGGCGTCCGCAGCTTCAACCGCCGCCGCGCCTCCGCAAATCCAAAGATCCCCGCCATCGCCCGGTACAGCACCAGCAGCGACTCAAACTCCGACCCCGTCACGCACCACGCAATCCGCGCGACCCGCTCCCGCAGATTCAACCGCTTCGAAGGCACGGGCAGTCCATCCGCCCCCAACACCTCTGGGGGATCCACCAGACGCGCCACCCGCCTCCGCAGATTCGCCGTCCGCGTCACATAAGGCTGATCCCCATCCGAACGCCCATACAGCGCAAACACCCCAGGCCCCTCCGGCACCTCACGCAGAATCTCCCGCGCCCGCGCCGGCTCAAACCCAACCCCCTGCTCGAACTGGAACCCCTCAGCCACACCCAAAATTGTAGTCCGCGCCATCGCTCCCCGGTCTTCCCGTAGGGAGCTTATCGGCGGCACTGTTGCATTAACGAGCGGAAGCGCAGATCACCCTCTCGGCCGAGTGATCAAGCGGCAATCTGGAACAGGCGGTTCACAAAGTTGATCTCATTGCGGACGCCTGGCTTGCACG
>JAABUZ0100002180.1_pt1 | contig 33429 bp, 29 predicted proteins | sample 5562091 | NCBI WGS metagenome assembly JAABUZ01 (sample SAMN12813069, study PRJNA571459) | rock metagenome | isolation source: Antarctica rocks | place: Antarctica: Victoria Land, Linnaeus Terrace sud | collected 2015-12-21
GGGAAAGCCCTCTTGGAAAAAAGCTGTTTCGGGTCATCGCCTTCGCGGCGGGCGATGATGTGGAGGCGACGAATCAGGAGATTCAGAATGATTTAGAGGGCATCCTGCGTCAATGCTTTGCTAGCCCGCTTAGCGCCGAGGGATACTCTCTTCCGCGTGATCTGCACAAAACAGCTCTTGGTTGTATTCTCTATGATGCCCGCGCCCGGCTAATTTCATTCGAACGTCTGCTGAGGCCCGCCGATGTAGCGAGACTTCTGGGTGTGAGGCGGCAGATGCTCTTCGAGTGGATAGAAGATCGGACGCTCACGCCAGAATATCTACATGGAGAACTGCGCTTCGATCGGATTCAAGTTGAGAACGTTCGCAAACAACAGGAAATGCGAAGCAAACCAAAACGTGTATCGTCTCAATCTATCGTTGCCTGACATAAATATTTGAAGATAGAGCAGGTGAAGAAGATAGAGCATTATCTTAATCGTTTGATCATAGTCAATGATGTATCCTCTGGCTCTGATACTCGTGCATCTTGAAAGCCAAGCTGTTCATAGAGATATAATGCAGGATTGTTGCGATCTACAGAGAGGCTGAGCGCAGCATATCCTTCTTGCTCAGCAAGTTCAAGGAGTGCGCGAAGCAACGCGCTTCCAATTCCCTGACCGCGAGTGTCAGCGCATACGCCGATAGTTAGCTCTGGAATTGTTGGTGAGATAAATCCGTAGCCAGGATCTGAGGTTGGATGAAGGCGATACCAGGCCGCGCCCAAAGGTTGTTGAACTTCGTCGAGAGCAAGAACACCAGCGTCACCGGGTCGCCCCCAGCCCTCAACGTATTTTCGATTCACTGACAGCGAAAGAGCTTTCTCCTTGCCCAATGCACGCATGCTCTCAGAAACTGCGGCCGCTTCATACATCATGTCCCAGAGGAAAGAAATGTCCTCACTTCGAACAGGTCGTAATATCAATTGAATTTTCCTATAGCCGTGTATTTGCTCACGATTCAACTAGTCTTACTCACTACGACAATCCCTCGTTGTTGTCGTAGTGAGCTTGTGTTTGCGCCGAAGAAGGCTACCTGCAACAAACACGAGGGATTGTCGCCACGTGTTTCTATGAAAATGAAATGTGTGCTATGCATTCTCTTGAGGCTTGAAATCGCCCGTAACTGTTTGATGCCCGCCGTTTTCTTTATACTCTTCTTCGCGATACTTGTTCATCGCTATCAGCAGAGGAGTGTCGCGCAACGAGAAGAGGAGTGCACGCTGATCGGGCGAGGCGTTGTGATGCTCGTGCCAGGCCCAGCCGGGAACGACAAACATATCTCCCTGCTCCCAGGCGAAGCGCATGCCGTTGATGATCGTCTCCCCGCGTCCCTCGAAGGCGTGGTAGACGACGCTACCAACGTGGCGATGAGCCTGTGTCTGTATGCCCGGTCGTAGCATCTGAATCCAGGCCGAAAAGGCGGGCATGACCGAGCCGCCTGTATGAGGATTGATATATTCAAGCGCCACATCGTCGAAGGGGCTGGCATCGACCTGTGCTAGATTGTTGAGCGCCTGCTCTGTCGCCGCCCATTTATAGGTATGCATAGCTGGATAGATTCGTGAGCGCTGCTCCCAGGCTGGCTGTAGTTGTCCAACACCATACTTCAAGACAGTGTTATTGACCACTTTGGTGACTTCCTGTGCCTCATGTGGATAGGGTTCAAAGAAGCTGGCATCCAGGTAGTTATTCAGGGGAATATCCAGGCCGTCCATCCAGACCGCTGCTTCGTCTGCCTTGCTGCCGTGGTCGTGCCAGAGCCAGGGAGGTGTTAAGACGAAGTCGCCACGCTCTAAGAAGACGCGATCGCCCTCGACGGTGCTCCAGGAACCATTGCCCTCGATAATAAAGCGAACGGCCTGCGAGGTATGGCGATGGGCAGGCGCAACCTCGTGTCCATTGAGCCACTGGATCGCGGCCCACAGGGTTGGCGTGGCGAATGGCTTGCCCGACAGACCAGGATTGCTGAGCGCGATTGCACGGCGGTCACCACCGCGCTCCACAGGGACTAGCCGTCCAGCGCGCTTCGCAATATCGTAGAGGTCGCCCCATTTCCATAGCCAGGCGAGCGTGGCTGGCCTGGGTTGAGGGGGCATCGTTGCCTCTTCGATACTCCAGAGAGGGATGAGTGAATGCGCCTTCATATCGGCGTATAACTGATTTGTCTCCTGTTCAGTAGCCGTTACATCATTCTCGATCATTGCGTTTGTCTCTTTCTTTGAGCATACTTCTGGAAGTACTTGAGAATATTTAGAGTGTGTCCGAGGCTCATCGCATCGACATTCTTAGTAGACGAGATAGTGCAGCTCCGCTGCTTGAAGAGATTGTCGTGTATAATTTTACTTTTTCTCCATTTTTAAGCGAAGCTTAAAAATGGAGAAAAAGTAAAATTATACACCAATGCAACGAGCGCCGAAGGCGCGAGAATGCGGCGGTGATGGGCTTCGGACACACTCTTAAGGAACAGAATACAAGTTCTTGCTACAGACGACTCCGACAACCGCAAGGGATTGTCGCTACGCGGGTGGGTGAAGAGCAGTAGCAATGTAGGCATCGTAGCTCGCCATGAAATGCGGCGCTTTCTGACGCATGACTTGTGCGTCCAGGCGACCACTGCGTGTCATATAGTCATAGGCCAGTGGGAGGGCGTCGAGATCCACTCTTTCGTGGAATGACTCGTACCAGGTATAGCTCTGATGCGCGATGTCGAGCAATTTCTCCATATTGGGCCGGCGTATCTCCTCGAAGATACGCAAGGCGGTCGGCACGTTCTCAGTGTTTGTGAAGGCTTTGTAGAGCGTGATGGCATCTTCCAGAGCCATGCGGGTGCCGGAGCCAATCGAGAAATGCACCGAGCGTAGCGCGTCCCCTAGTAGGATGACGTTGCGATAGCTCCAGTGCTGGTTGGTGACGACTTTAAACTGCAGCCAGACTGGCTTGTTTGGGAGCAGGGGATGGCCGCTGAGATCTTCCGCAAAAATATGCTCACAGTAGTCGATGCTCTCCTGCTCTGACATTTCAGCGAAGCCTGTCCTCTCCCACGTCTGCGCATCACATTCGACGATAAACGTGCTGGTGTCTTTACTGTAGGGGTAACAGTGAGCCACGAACGCTCCACCCCGGTAGTGCCGGAAGATTAACGAGAGAGTGTCGAAAAGCTGATGAGTACCATACCAGATATACCTGTTGGAGAGCAGGCCGATCGAGGGCTGGAACTGCTCAGAGTACTGTTGGCGCACCACGCTATTGACACCATCGGCTCCGACGATCAGGTCGCAGTCGGCGAAGGTTGAGGCGTCGGGCAAGTGGGTGGTAAAGCGCATCTCCACACCATGTTGACGACAGTGCTCTTGCAAGATCTGGAGCAGCTTTAGCCGCGCGATCCCAGCATAGCTACTGCCGTCGATCTTGACGGCCTCTCCCTTTTGAATCATGGTCAGGTCATCCCAGGTTTTGAGTTGCGCGGCGATATCGACATAGGACTCAGGCTCGCTCTCTTTTAGAAAAGAGAGTGCGCGGCCGGAGAAGACGACACCCCAGCCATAGGTTGCCCCCAGCGGATTTTGCTCAACAATCGTAATCTGATGAGCCGGATCACGCTTTTTCATAAGAAGCGCAAAGTACAGGCCAGCGGGACCGCCACCGACGATACCAATCTTCATCAGGGTGCTCCTTCCTCCTGATCGAGGGAAAACAACTCTAAACCGCTTGATTGCGGTTGATGTGCGAAGGATTGTGCTACGTGGTGACTGGATTTTCCAGCGTACCCAGGCCAGAGATCTCTATTTGCACTCGGTCGCCAGCCTTTAGAAAAACTGGAGGCTTGCGTGCAGAACCAACACCGCTGGGTGTGCCAGTTGCGATAATATCCCCTGGTTCTAACGTCATGATCTGCGAGATATAGGCCAGAATGGTGGGGATGTTGAAGATAAAATCGTTTGTGTTGGCCTGCTGCATCACCTCATCGTTCAGCCGCAGCATCACATCAAATGCATTGGGATCGGCGATTTCGTCGCTGGTCACGATAGCAGGACCGATCGGGCCGCTGCCATCAAAAGTTTTTCCCTGCAGCCACTGCACCGTCCGTCTTTGATAGTCGCGCACAGACACATCATTGAAGATCGTATAGCCGGCGAGATAAGTGAAAGCCTCCTGCGTCAGCGGAATATCTTTTCCACGCCGCCCAACCACCAGTGCCAGTTCGGCCTCGTAATCCACCATCTGTGAAACCTTTGGCAATACGATCGGCTGGCGGTGACCTATCAATGTATTGGAGAACTTGGCGAAGAGGACGGGATATTCTGGTATCGTGCTCCCCATCTCGGCGATGTGGCGGCGATAATTATGCCCTAAACAAACAATTTTGCCGGGGCGAGGAATGGGTGGAAGAAAGCTTACATCATTAGCGGTATAAACCAGGCCCGCATGGGTAAACTGTGCCAGATGCTCCTGATCTGCTGCAAAGGCAAGAACGGCAGCCACGCTGGCCTTCGCCTCTTCGCCTGCTTGCAGAAGGGCGAGTACGCTATCGGGAAAGGCAGCGCTGGCAGGGGTATTTGAGGTCTGAGTTATTTGTTGCCAGGCTGAGTAAGCGCCAGGGAGATCAAGAACCTGCTCTCCGATGAGCGTGCCCAGATGAACACTATTGTTTGCGGAAAAAGTGACGAGCCGCATAGACAAACCTCCTACAATAGAATCAAATATGTCTATCAGTCATGTCTACACGACATATATTACCCTGACATGTAGTAAAAGTCAAGCCCTTGCATCCTTTGCCCGTTCTATTTAATAGTTTTTGCAGGAGGGACGTAACAAGAAATTGTGGTGTACGTCGCATTTTTGGATGAAGATCTGAGCAGAAGAGATAGGTTTACATCTTAGATTTGATTTTCTGGTGTGAACAACGTTTAACAACGTAGATACTCGTTCATAGCGTACACAAGAAAGCGAAAAAGGTTGCGTGGTTTTGTACCAGGAAGGGAGTGGAGCGTTCACAACATTTTATTAAAGGAGAGAGAAGTTGAAAGGTGATTCGTAAGATTTCGGCGGGAGGGTACGACCTTGTCTATAGCTCAAATAAGCACAGCATTATTTGCATTAGCGCTACTTCCATTTTGTACAACCACCGGCACGACCAGAGATAGCAGCAGGCAGGCGCATCCAGAGACGATACCGGCCCTGAGAGAATGGATAGGCAGAGAGAATCAAGCGGAGGAAGAGAAGAATACCTATACTTTCAGCTCCACCTCGCGCATCCTTCTCGATGCATCTTCCACCGAGCAATTAATGCCAGTTGGGGCTGTCTTCGCAGCCGACCTGAGCATGCTTACCGGGTTAAAGGTACCAGTGGTAAAGAATGAGAGCTTGTCCACCACTCAGGAGGGTGATACCCTTCTGACCCTGGATGCCAGCGACACGGAACTTGGAACAGAAGGCTATCGGATGGACATCACGGATCGCGTCGTCATTAGCGCGCCAGATGAGCACGGAGTATTTAATGGGACGCGTACTCTGTTACAACTGCTCAAGCAAGACCGAACGTTGCGCTCTGGCTCAGCGCGTGATTGGCCCAGCCACCCAGAGCGAGGTCTGATGATAGATGTGGGAAGGAAATACTTCTCCTTGCCCTGGCTGGAGAGCTATGTGCGCGAACTGGCCTACCTCAAATATAACTATTTTCATATCCATCTCTCTGATGCCTATGGTTTCCGTCTGCAGAGCGAGCGGCATCCAGAGATCGTCGCGCCACGGCACTATAGCAAAGAGGAGATACGCGAACTGATCGAGCTGGCACAGATGTATTCGATCACCATTGTGCCAGAAATCGATATGCCCAGCCATATGCACGCCATTCTCGAGCCACATCCAGAATTACAATTGACAAGCTCTAAGGGTGTCGTCAAAGTAGGCGACATCGATCTTTCAAAAGATGCATCCTATCGGTTGATGCAGGATCTTCTAGAAGAGTTTCTTCCGCTCTTTCCAAGTCCATATTGGCATATTGGAGCGAACGAATATATCAGGCAGGAAGATTACGCGGATTTCCCATCCCTGCTGGCCTATGCACAGCAGCACTATGGACCTGATGCGAACGCACGTGACACCTATCTAGGTTTTGTAAATTGGGCTAATGATATTGTCAAGTCGCATGGCAAGATGACACGGGCATGGAGCGACGGGCTGTATGGGGGTAAAGCGGTGCAAGTAGCGACTGATATTATCTATGAGCACTGGCTAAAGAGCAGTGCGACGCCGCAAGAGATTCTCGCTCGCGGGCTGATACTTACCAGCGAGAATGCTGAGTATCTCTATTATGTGCCGGGGCTGGACTGGCAAGTTCCGGCGGACATTATCTACGAAGTTTTCGACCCCCGCGTCTTTCGCGAGCAAACTAGCAGTGTACCACTTCGCCAGAGGAACCTGGGCGCGAGGTTGCGCCTTTGGAGCGATTATCCAGAGCGAGTGAGCGAGAATCAGATAGCAGAGGGCATCATGCCTTCATTGCGTGCTCTGGCACAAAAGAACTGGGGTTCAGCTCGACTGGTCGCCGACTACAACAGATTTCTTCCAATGATCATACGTATTGGTCACGCTCCGGGCTACGCTGTACCACTGCCTCCGGATTATCTAACCCCAGGCCAAAATCTGAACGTCTCAATTACAGAGCTGGAAAACCTGGCTCTTAATGAGGAAGAGGATAACAAGCCTTTCTAATAAGGCAGAGAAAGAATCTTCTTGATTCTTTCGATATCAGACACGAGGGTATAGACGAAGAGTTTCATCTCTTGATGTCCACCAACCTGAAACATAGTTGGTTCGAGGAGAAATGGTTCCTGATCTGGAAGTGTAAAGAGGAGACAGGTCTCTGGTTGTCCCTGCACCTCATGATGTGACCACCATTGGCGAAATTCCACGCTCTGCTCGCTGAGTTCGGTAATCAATCTCGTAAGCCAGGGATCACCAATAGAACGCCCACACGTCGCGCGAAAAAGCGCAAGTGTTCCCTGGGCAAAGGCATCCCAATTCCGTAGCCTTTGACGCAGAACTTGATTGGTAAAAGTATAGCGCACAATATTACGCTCTCGGTGTGGCATCAGGCTAAAATCCCCGAAAGTAGCTACCGCTGCTTGATTCCAAGCCAGGAGATCACAGTGAAAACCTGTGAGATACGCTGGAGATGGTTCTAGGAGCAAGAGAATTTGCTGATATTTTGGGAGCACCTCTTCTTGCTCATCATGCCAGGATACGCGCAATGTATGTCCTGAGAGCTGAAACAAATGCTCTTTTTCGTCGGGGTTGAGGTGAAACACGCGAGCAAGACTTTCAAGCACCTGTACCGAAACCTGAATTGCACGAGCTTGTTCAAGCCAGGTGTACCAGGTGCTACTGATCCCGACCAACTCTGCAACTTCTTCTCTGCGTAATCCTGGCGTGCGACGCCGACCTTCTGGAAACCCTTGTTGAGTGGGTGACAGACGGGCACGACGTGTCTGGAGAAAGTTAGCTAATGCCTTACGCCTCTCTTTCTCATCCATGTTCTTCATTCTTCCACCTGTTTCCTCAAGAGAACTCTTTTCTTTCTTAGAAAAAGAGGTAGTTTTTATACCAGTATATGTGCTTACTGGTACGTATAGCAATACTATGAGACAATGGGGCTGAGCGAGAGACGAAAGAGAGTTACAAAGAGAAAGAATGAACAGGAGAGAAGATTATGTACTTTCACATCGACATCTACTCTGACGTGATTTGCCCCTGGTGCTTCATCGGAAAGCGCCGATTGGAGCAGTCAATGCAGGTGATGGAACGTCAGCATACGTTCACCACGACGTGGAGACCATTTCAATTGAATCCCGATATACCTGAAGAGGGCATGGACCGTCAGGTCTATCGAACCGCAAAATTTGGAAGCTGGGACTATTCCCAAACACTTGATGCCCAGGTTACCGCTGCCGGAGTACGGGAAGGCATCCCCTTTGCGTTCGAACAGATAACGCGTACGCCCAATACGTTTGATGCACACCGACTGATCTGGTTGGCACATCATTCCGGCGTGCAGGACCTGGTCGTCGAAGGGATCTTCCGTGCATACTTTCTTGAGGGCAAGGATGTGGGCAACCGAGAGGTTCTGGAAACCGTTGCACGTAGAGCAGGCAGAGGTGGTGAGCAGATGGCACGTCTCTTTAAGGGTGATGCAGGAACGAGCGAGGTCCAGCTTGAGGAGGCCCAGGCTGGACAGCTTGGAATTAGTGGTGTTCCTTACTTCGTCATCAACGGAGCCTATGCCCTGAGTGGAGCGCAGGACGTGAGCACACTTGTGAATGCCTTCACGCTTATTGACCAACGTACTCAACAACAACTCGCCAAATTTTCTGATGGGTATGTGTGTGGTGAAGACGCGTGCGTTCTTCCGGCACACGGAGAACTAGAGCACTCTATGAAGGAAGGTATTGCCTAATGAAGGAGGAAACAAAAAATCAGAGCATTCGGACACTCCCGCATGCGGGACGTGTTGTGATTGTTGGGGGATCGCTCGCAGGATTGTGTACCGGTCTCGTGCTATTATGTGAAGGCTATGATGTGCAAATCTTTGAGAAGTCCTCCAGCGTGCTTCAAGACCGTGGTGCGGGGTTGGTTGTGCAGCCAGAGGTAGAGCAGATTCTAGAGCAGTATGGTGCAACTCGGATCGCCACTCTGAGTACCCACATTTCCTGGCGGCGGTATCTGACGCGGAACGGAGGGATACTCCGCGAGGATCGTGCATTTCAGAGGTTTGTCTCCTGGAACAGTGTCTATCGTCAGCTTAGACACGCCTTTCCTGATGAGCGCTATCATATAGGTCAGACGCTGACAAATTTTACTCAGACGGAGAGCGAAGTCGTCGTTCGCTTTCTTAATGGCCAGGAGGTTGCGAGTGACCTCCTGGTCTTTGCTGATGGCACGAACTCAACGGGACGGCACCTCTTGTTCCCCCAGGTCACTGCACACTATGCGGGCTACGTCGCCTGGCGGGGGGTAGTCCCAGAACACTGCTTATCACCTGAGAGTACGCGTGTATTTGCCGACACATTTGCCTTCTATCAGATGCCATCCAGTCATATTCTCGGCTACTTGATTCCGGGGCAGAATGGGGAGTTGACTCCTGGCACACGACGACTCAATTGGGTCTGGTACGTGAATATTCCTTCTGATGCACTGGAAGAGGTCATGACGGATCGCGACGGAATCACACGCACGTTTTCTGTGCCGCCCGGAGCCGTCAGAGAGGCGCAACTGCGCATTATGTGCGAGCAAGCACGGCAGCTCTTGCCGCGTGCATTTGCCGATCTGATCACTGCGACCACTGAACCGTTTATTCAGCCGATCTATGATATTGCAGCGCCGCGTATGGTTGTAGGAAAGGCACTTTTGCTTGGCGACGCCGCCTCTGTCCCTCGACCTCACACAGCGGCAAGTACAGCGAAAGCTGCGGCAGATGCTATTGCCCTTGGCAAGTGGCTTCGTTCTCGTCCAGATGACATTCCCCTGGCCCTGGCCCAATGGGAACAGCATCAGAGAGCAAGTGGAGAGTATCTTCAGCAGTTGGGACAAGCACTTGGGAATCGCTCACAGTTTAGTGAATGATATACTGTCAATCAAGCGTCGTGTTGAATATATACAGTGACAATGGAGGTCATCTATGTCGTCTCTCCCACCACCAACGACACGTTCTCAAGTTCGGACTGTTCGCCTTTATGGGCAGCCTCACTCACCTGAGTCCTATGCCATTCGTGATTTTCTGAGAAGGAGCGTCGTCGAGTTCGAGTGGATAGAACTTCCTGACAATGCAGAGAGTGCTCTCAAGCTAGGGATGCCGCCTCACACTCAGGAGCAATGGCCTGTCGTAGATTTACCCGATGGAACACGCCTATTCGCTCCCACCATTCGTGAGATCGCAGATCGTCTTGGTTGGGTGACGCAACCACGCTATACAGAATATGATCTGTCGATCTACGGAGCTGGTCCTGCTGGGCTGAGTGCTGCTGTGTACGCCGCCTCTGAAGGGTTACGGACAGTCCTCATTGAACGGCACGCAGTTGGTGGTCAAGCAGGAACCAGTTCGTTGATTGAAAATTATATGGGCTTTCCCGAAGGTATTGGTGGTGCTGATCTCGCAGAACGGGCACGGCAGCAAGCCGTTAAGTTCGGGGTAGAAGTCTTACTCATGCGCGAAGGCATTAAAGCAGAATTTAAGAATAACCGCATCTACGTCAATCTTGCAGATGGAAACAGTATGGTCGCACGAGCCAACATTTGCGCAACGGGAGTCGAGTATCATACGCTCAACCTCCCTCATGAGGAACGCTTTCTTAACGCCGGTCTCTTCTATGGCGCAGGAGCCAGTGAAGCTCCCTTATGTATAAATGAAGAGGTTTTTGTGGTAGGAGGAGGTAATTCTGCTGGTCAAGCCGCGATGTACTTCTCGCGCTACGCAAAAAACGTCACGCTGCTCGTTCGCAGTGACACATTGGCGGTATCGTTGTCTCAGTATCTTCTCGCACGTATTCTGCAGACGAGCAATATTGCAGTACTGTTTCAATCCAAAGTGACTGGGCTTGATGGTGATGGCGTTCTTCGCCAAATTGAGGTCACCAATCTTGTGACTGGCTCCATTCAGTGGTTAAAGACACAACGGCTCTTTGTCTGCATTGGCGGTGCTCCGAATACGGAGTGGGCCAGGGAAACAGCAATTCGTCGCGATGCTAAAGGGTATCTGCTCACAGGGACAGATGCGCTCAAAGACGATCAACAGGGAACTAGATGGCAACTTGATCGCCCTCCCTATCTCCTTGAAACGAGTATTCCTGGTTCGTTTGCAGCAGGTGACGTGCGCCACGGCTCAGTCAAACGTGTTGCCGCGGCTGTCGGAGAGGGAGCAATGGCAGTAACACTGGTGCATCACTATCTGGAAGAAACTGCTTAAGAAAGAGCGTAAAGAGTGGTACGTGTGTCGAAGAGGAGTGGAGCGAGAAGAGTGATGCAAGAATCTCTATGTTCAGACGAAGTAACATAACACTCTTATAGGATGCGAGGAAAAGTAGGAATTTTTGTGCTTTGTGTATCCTTGTCTGTACTTCTTGAGTTTAAACAACTATAATCATATCAAAATTTGTTCTATTGCAGATTGGAGACGAGCTTTGAGTCGTCAGAGGCAAATAATAATTCTTGCTCTACTACTTCTTATATTAATTATTGTAGGGGTGGGAGGCTACTACTTAGTCATGCAAGCTTCTAATAATGGGAATGGAGTTGCAGTCTCGCAGCCGCAGACATCATCGCCGGGGCATCCTAAGCTGGAGCGACTCGAACAGGTGACCGACCAGGCATTTGGGCAGGAGGACAACTATGTGCCCAATAGCTGGGGTGTGCACAAGAACCGGATTGTGCGCACCTCGTCGGGCGACATCTTTACCGTCTATACATCTGAGGGTGATGGCAAGGGCAAGCGGCAGTGGCATCTGATGCACAGATCGCCCACTAGCAGCAACTGGGAGGAGATAAAATCTGGCAACGCGGGGTCGGAGCCGATCAATATTCTACGTGGTGCTCACGACGAGATTCATGTCTTTGCCTGGCCGAACGATAACGGAGTCCTCGATCACTTTGTATCGACTGACCAGGGAAAATCATTTAAAGAAGATAATATTCCTGGTAAATGGATAAGCCAGGACCAGGGCTACGCTGGAAGCGGCACCAATGCAAAGGGCGACATAGTCATCTTCCAGACTGGCAATGACAAACCCGGCGTCTTCGTGTGGAGCTATTATAATCCCGACACTCAAAAGTGGCAATTTCATACCAGCACCATCGACTATCGTTATACCTATGCGTTCTTCCTGCCCGGCGACAATAACGATCTGACAATCACAGCCATGCGCGACGTTCATCGCAGAGAGCTCAACTATCCAAGCGCACCTGATGGACAACTTGACTACGTCTTTAACGCAATCAAATACTTTTATATGAAAGACGTAACGCGGCAAGATCCCCAACTTGTACAAAAGGCGATCACCGAAGTTCAACCTAAAAACGATACAGATCATGATATTACCTATATAGTCGATACCTATATCGACACCTTTGGCCGCGTACACGTCCTCTACGATAATCAGTACGACGGAGCTCATCACGCTCTCCTTGCCAATGGACAAGTGATCAAGGATGAGCGACAGGATATCGACTACGCAGTCAAGATGCGCATCACGCAGGACAGCAAAGGCCACTTTTATATCATCAGCACTAGCCAGGACGGCAAAACGCTCAACGTCTATCCAGGCACAGCCGACGACACCGATGGAACGCAGCTAGAGTCGCCGACCAAACTGGACATCTCGCAATTTCCCGGTTGTGAGGACTACGATTTCTGCCACCTCCCAACATTCACCGTCCCACGCAACGGACATCCACTCTCGGACACGATAGATGGCACCTACGGCAATCACGGCAACGAAATCTACTTCCGCATTAACCTACGCGGAAATGGCACGGCAGATGTAGACTCCAAGTCTCAAGATGCCCTGGTGAATCCTGAGCAAACACCGCTTCCAGTTGCCTTGAGAGATGAAGAGACTCGTGATGCATAACGTCGATGGGTAAAGGAAACAGGGGGAAAGTAAGACGCTCAGTCAGCTTTTTTGTCTCGTCTATTACATAAGCCTTTTGCAAAAAGTGAACAAGCAGGATATTTGCATCTGTAACAAGCAAATATCCTGCCACTTAGTAGTCATCACGTTGCATACGAGTATACCAGAGTATAGCTCTATGGTAGATGAGCTTTAGGTAGCATCAGCCAGTCTCTCTTCCTCTGTTGGAGCCTCTTCATCGTGATCCAGGCGGCTGTGGTGGCGACTGTACAGGAAGTAGACGGCCAGGCCAATGAGCAACCAGATAACGAAACGTGCGAGAGTGATCAATGGCAAACTCACGATCAACACCAACGAGGCAAGTACAGAGAGAATTGGGAGGACCGGCACAAACGGCACACGATAGCCACGGCGTAGATCCGGCTGAGTACGACGTAAGATCAGCACCGCCGCCGAAACCAGCGCGAACGCAGTCAGCGTCCCAATATTCGTCAACTCTGCCACTACATCGATGGGTGTAAATCCTGCTATGAGGGCAACAAAGACACCGATGAGCAGGCTCGACGCATAGGGAGTGTGGAAGCGTGGGTGAATGCGAGAGAAGAGCGCTGGCATCAGACCGTCGCGGGCCATTGAGAAGAAGACGCGGCTCTGCCCATAAAGTAGAACAAGCAGTACTGTAGTCAGGCCGCAGACGGCACCAAATGAGATAATTGATCCGGCTGTATTGAGTCCAACCAGAATTAGAGCATGCGACACAGGAGAGGCCACATCGAGCTGTTTGTAGGAGACCATACCAGTCAGCACTGCTGTCACCGCAATGTACAAGACCGTGCAGACAAGCAAGCTTAAAAAGATACCGAGTGGCATATCTCTGGTAGGATTTTTTGCCTCCTCAGCCGAAGTCGAGATCTGGTCAAAGCCGATATAGGCAAAGAAGATAATACTCGCGCCACGGAAGATGCCGCCGGGTCCATAGGGCAGGAATGGATTCCAGTTGGCAGGATTGACATGACCGAAGCCGATAATCAGGAAGAAAACAATAACCGCCAGCTTCACAATCACGATAACGTTATTAATGCGCGTGCTTTCAGACGTACCCAGGATCAGCAAAGCTGTGAGCAGTAGGATGATCAGGAATGCTGGCAGGTTGATGATACCGCCTGAGAAGGGTGACGTTGCAAACGCTTTAGGAATAACAATGCCTAATGAACTTTTGAGGAGATCAACGATATAGCCGGACCAGCCGATACTCACCGCCGCCGCACCCACAGCATATTCCAGAATCAAGTCCCAGCCAATGATCCAGGCAACCAGCTCACCAAGTGTTGCATACGAGTACGTATAGGCGCTACCAGCAATAGGAACCGTGCTCGCGAACTCAGCATAGCAGATGGCGGCCAGACCACTTGCTATGCCCGCCACGATAAAAGAGAGAATCAGGCCAGGGCCAGCATACTTTGCCGCCGCGACCCCCGTCAACACAAAAATACCGGTGCCTACGATAGCGCCAATGCCAAGAAGCGTGATACTAAACGCCGTGAGTGTCCGTTTAAGCCCCTGTTCTTTGTTCCCACTTTGTTTCATGATGCGATCAATTGGTTTGACGCGCCACAGATTGTTCGCGGGTCTCGTTGCCATAGACAGCAATCTCCTTTTTTCATGCCGGGACGTGTAGAACTAAAAAAAAGACGTAGCCACCCGTTTTTATCGTGGTAGGGTATGAAAAAAACAGATGATATTGAGGATACGTCCGGACAGGGCAGAACGGTTACAGATAAAGGCTTTGATCTGAACAATTGATGAAAACAAATGGATCTTTTATATGCAGAAAGAGAAGCAAAAATAGTATCTGCCGAAAAATCTCTTGCTATCTCTCTTCTCTCCCTTCCAACTGTTCCTCCTCTAGATCAAGTTCGCGCTCAATGCGCCTGAGCACTTCGTCGTTTTAAAACGGTGACGATACGATGTGGAATGTGGAGACGCTGCATGATAGATGTAGCCGCAACTGCATCAGTTGGCGAGACGATGGCACCCAGAACGAAGGCAACGGCCCAGGGAAGTCCGGGTACAATCGCACGCGCTATTATCGCAACAAAGAGAGTGGTAAAGAATACAAGGCCGATTGCAAGAAGTGAGATAGGACGGAGATTCCTCTTAAAATCGCGCCACGAGGTAGACCACGCCGATGCGTAGATCAATGGCGGAAGAAACAAGAGAAAGATGAGATCCGGGTCGAGGTTGAAGCGCGGCAGACCGGGCACAAATCCCAGCAGCAGCCCACCTAGAACAAGCAGAATAGGATAGGGAAGTTTCAGACGAGGAGCAGCCAGGGCAAGGGCAAGTCCAGCGATGAGAAGAATTAAAATAAGGATAACTGTGCTATGCACGCTTGGTTTCTCAGCGTTTGCAGCACTGATTGTCGCCAGTTGTAGAAAAGTAGCCATGTGTCTTCCTTGCAAAATATGTCACAGTTTGATGATGTTTAACGGATGCGTCGGACCACTTCATGCATAAGCAGTGGTCCGACGCATCCGTTAAACATTATTGTAGAGACCCTCAATGGGTATATAATCCTATTACGTTTTTGCTGAGGATAATGGTTGCTCTCGTTCAAAGGAAATGTTGAACAAGAAGAGGTCAGAGATTCTGGCTCATCCAGGAGGCGAACATTGGCACTCCTATATGATAGAGATCCTGATCCAGAAGCACGATGTCACGTATGAGAAGTTTTTTGAGAGCAGTGAGGACGGACTGCGGAGGCTGTGCGGTGTATTGGATAATCTGAGCAAGATCGGCTTGAGTAAGTGCAAGAAGAGCGCGTAAGCAAGCAGCTTGATATTCATCGCTGTTATCCCAGAGATCCCAGAAGTAGGCAGGCCAATTCTCGAAAACCTCGTGCTGTACCTCTAGCACATCTCGGAGCGTTGCTTGCTCACGAGATACGTGGTTGAGCAGCTCGATCACCTGCTTGCAGACGGCCTGAATGAGAAAGGGATGGCAGGAGGTCACACGCATAATCTCGTTCGCCACTTCCTCTGAGAAGATATGTGGCACTGGTCGCACAATCAGATCGTATGCATCCTGCTTGTACAGGAAGCTAACCTTGATGCGTTCCACATTCACAAAATAGCCAGCCCAACTGCGCCCCATATCGCCAATCATCTTCGCCCCACTAAACAGAAGCGCCAGTCGTGAGCGGTTTTGGATAACGCTGCGGAACCAATTGAAGAGAAGCTTGAGATTGAGATTGCCGGTACTCTCAACGTCCGAGAGCTGCTCAAACTCATCAAAGGCGAGAATAAGGATGCGGTTCTCCCGTTCCAGTAGCTCTTCCACAAGACCCAGCCAACGATCAAAATGGTCATAGACTGGTAACTCGCCCTGAGCTTGTTGAATAGAATCAAGCCAGACGCGATCGAGCGCTGGAACGAGCATTCCACGATCTCTCATCTGGCGCTCAATACCCCCCGCTACCTTTCCAAAGAAGGCGGCTGCACTCGCCAGCAGGCCTGGTTGTTGTAGATCGTAAAAAACAGGAACGTAGCCGGGTCCAAGCAAGACAGGGAGTTGCTTAATGATACTACTCTTGCCCATGCGTCGCTCGCCGAAGAGCAAGAACGTGGGGCGCTGAGGGTTATGAAATGCCTTGCTGAGTCTCTGCACAACATCGTTACGGCCCACAAAGAGCGGGCTGTGCAAGTCTAAAGCGCGCCCTGGAACGTATGGATTCTCAATAAAGAGCGCGCCCGAAGTGCTTCCCAGCGTATCTTTGCCCTGTTCTGCCAGCATTATCCAGCTACTCACCACAACCTCTAGCATCTGGTTCAGGTTTATATATTTAAAAGATTGACCAGGATGCAACGTCCGCAAGTAGTCAATCATCTGGCCGAGAGCATTCTGACGATCCTGTTTGTTCGTCTGCGTCTGATAGCTTGCGGCAGCGCGACTGGCATCGTCGAGGACGCGAAAAACCTTGCTGGCCGTCGGACTCAGTTCGCGCACAACGGAAGGGACGAGAAGGTCGAGATTCTGATGAGCCTGGCTAATATCGCGCAGCTTCATACGCTGCCCTAGATCACGTAGGCCCAGTTCATAGGCCGTAACCTTGGCTGCCCAGCGCTGCGGTAGGCGTTGTGTAAGAATAAAGTTGATCTCGTCGAGCGTCTCGCTCAAGCTTTGTTCAGCCGCGAGCAGCAAAAGCTCTTTTAGATAGGGAAGAGGCAAGAACGTACACTCGTCCCAATGCAGGGCCGAGTGACGCAGGCTATAGAGCGCGGGCTGGCGCTTTCTCTGGCTCAGCACATACGCGCTTATCGTAGAGTAGGCGCTAAAAGGATAGAGGGGGAGGCGATAGTAGCTGAGCTGAAAAAAGAGAAGAAAGGCGACTGCCACTATTCCTTCCTGCTCCACGCCATAAGTGATGCCGTATACAAATGTATTATGATGAAAACCAAGATCACCTGCGGGGATGCCAAGTGCTAAACTAAAGGCAAAAGAGAGAGCGAGTGTAATACGCATACCAAGAGCAAGAACGGCCTCTCTCTTCTTTACGATTCCGGTAACAAGAGCACCCAGAAGGGCGGCAGAGGAGCAGCCGGTGAGACCGCCAACGATAAGGCCGACGACACTTCCCGCAATGTTCTCCTGATCTGGCGCGATGGGATAGAGGATACCAAACAGGTAGCCTGCCCAATATCCAACAACAGTGCCCGCAAGAAATCCAATCAGCAGACCAAGAAGCATTGCAATCCAGGTCGCAATTGTCGCCTGCTTCAGTCCTCCCTGCTTGACAGCATGAGCGCTATTAAAGCTAATACCAAGCAGGACGCCAAAGGCTATGCCAAAAACAATGTCAACCAGCGTGTCACTGGTGGTGTGGATGACAACTCCATTGGCAAAGCTGAGAGCCAGAGCTGAAGCGATACCAAGGTTAACGCTAAAGAAACTGCCGACGAGTGCTGTAACAACACAGCTCAGTAGAGAAGCCCAGAGGGCATCGAATAAAAACCAGAGCAGAGTAGGTGCAAAGGGTGTAAAGCTCTGGAGCGTGTAGTGAGGAAAGAGGTCTGGCAGAAGGAGAAAAATAGTCACACGAAGTATAATGGTAGGAGGAAACGCGCAAAGAAAGAGAACAGGAATAAGTGTTAAAACGATAGAGAAACGCTGAAAAAGTTCTGGTGATCCAAGACTCTCATTAAAGCGAACAGGTTGAAAGAAGCAACGTTGCAGTTGTAGGTAGGGGACCAGGAAAAACTTCTGTCCAACAGCTTGCACAAACCCCATCACATTATTCTCCAAATTCTTCTTTCATAAGTTCCTCAAAGATATGTCTATAGTCAGAATTGAGGCGCGCCTGATGAAGATCGCCCAGGAGGGTCAGACCGGCATATTGTAGACGTTGCGGAATCCAGACTTCCTCACGTTCATCTGAGCGTCCGTAGCGCCAGAGATATTGCTCTTGTTCCTGTAAGGTAAAGCCAGCAACCTGTCCTTTTGTCTCGATGAACTGTTCTGTTTCAGCGTGCGTGAATTTTTTGAGGCGAATTTCCTCAAAGATATTGATGAAACCGCTCCCACGCGAATTCCGGCCAACCACTGTTCGTAGCGTCTCGCGACTGATCACAATAAGAGTTAAGTCCTGTGTCTGTGTCATGGCGCGCAAGCCACTAAAGAAGAGAGGCGTGAACTCCTGATGGTCACCAAAGGACTCGAACTCATCGATGCAAAGAATGGGCGTAATGTTCTGCTCTTGTAGCATTTGCAGACCGTCAACAAGCGTGCTGAGATCAGGCTGAGTAGAAGGTATTGGAAGACCTAAGACGCGAAGTGCCTCGGCTGTGAAGCCCGAAACGGTCCAGCATTTGGGAGACATCGCATCCAGATAGCCAAAGCGAAAAGAGATGTCAGATGTAGTAAGCACGATGAAGCGCATATAGGATGCAAGCCACGTCTTCCCTATGCGCCGGGGACCAGTGATAGAGGTTGATCCCTTTTGAAGCGTGCGGGTTACTAAGCGCTGTCTTTCACGGATGCGTCCGTAGAACTCTCCTGGATTTGGAAGGGGCACTCTATAGAAAAAGAGTGGCTTTGGAATAAAGAGGTCTGGCTGAGACGTATCCTCGCCAGACTCCTCCTGCAGAAGAAAGCCTAATTCTTGCGGCGTCTTCTGAAAGATCGTGCACAACCTGCCTCGATAGTATGAACCAGGAACAACGCTGCCGCTCTCCCAACGACTGATAGCAACGCTACTGGGACACTCGATGCGCTCTGCCAATTGCGCCTGTGTCCAGCCATAAGCTTCGCGTGCTTGCTTGAGTAATGCATTCGCTTTATGCAATACAGTCTACCGTTTCTATTGTACGAGGCTTGCCGATAAAAAATAGATTAGCCCGAGCACAGAGACGAGAAAAAATTGCCTCCAGCTCTTACACAAGCTGATAAAAGGATGATAACAGGTGATATTGTAACATTCACCTCTTCCATATACAATATTTCCAGGCAAAAAGACTATGTATTGTGTAACACATGCCTCTGAGGTGTGAATGAAGAGTCAGGAAAGGGATAGAGTAGCAAAATGGTACAAACACGGAAAGAGCTCTAGCTCGACTCCCGTCCCTGTGTCATTGGTCTGGGCTGGCTGCTATATATCTTGCGCGATTTTCACGGTGTTGGGGTTTCTATTGGGAGGAACTGTGGGAGTACTTATCTTATTATCACTTCATCTCTTGTTCTGGCTGCTTTTTGCCTTTCTAAATTTCATACGCTTTATCCGTACACCTTAAAGATTTTTTAGACGAAAAAATACAGATACTATAGAACTCTTGCATAAAGAAATACAGATGGTGTCTCTACTTTCATTATGTATAAATGAGGAAGAGGGCAATATGTTAGATAAACAAGACTATAACGCGAAGCAAGAAAATCCCTCGTTAGAGACGGGTAGCTGGTTCGAAGCTGCACTTGCGCAAAACTTTGCGTTCATGATAGAAAAGGTGGGCTGTAAGAAGAATGGCAGGAAGCAGGTGAGGAGAAATGTGGTTGAAGATGAGGGAAAATATTTTATGCAAATGATAGAGGTATTTGCGAAGAGGCTAGAGCGAGCTCGGCGGGAAAAATTCACCTTTCTACTCGTCGGGCGTGCTGGTGCGAACAGGGCGAAACCTATCAATGTATTAATCAGAGAAGAGGTGATGCCGGAAGACGAACAACTTCACGGTACATTCCAGGTCACTGCCTACGAACATAATGAAGGAGAGAGTAAGTTCTCCATCATTGATACACCTGGTTTGTGTAACATATCAACCGAGCGCGGGAAAGACTATACCTATCAGACGCGCCTTGAGGATGGAGCACCACGATTTGATGGTCTATTGTTTGTGTCGCCACTGCTGGAAACGGGTATAACCGATGGCGAGAGACGTGCTATTGAACTGATTACGCAAGCTTATGGAAGTGATGCATGGCGCTACTCATTGGTCATCCTAACGTATGATGAAGTGGTAGAGCAAGGGAATATCTATCAGAAGCTATGTCAGGAAAAGATGGGGTGTATACGTCAGGAGATTGCAAGGCTGGTGGATGAAGAGGTGGCGGCGGCGATACCTGCTGTGCCCGTTGCTTGTGCTGCAAAGACAACGCCCGATGGCAAAGAATGGTTAAGCGAGCTTTATGTCGCTATCTCTACGCGTATATCGGATCAAGGCTATCTATCATTCTTATTAACAACTGCAAAGAGATTAAAATTCTCGGTGCCGAAGAGCCATAAAAAAGCTGTACAGAGTATCAGAATAAGTGCACATTCTTCCCAGAAGTCGTCTCCCTCAATAAAGGATCGGGAGAACTCTATTTGTATAGACGAAGAAAAAAGTCGAGTGATAAGGCGGAGGATGCGCAACTATTTAGCGACTATAGCCAAAAGAAATAGAATATCGTGTAGTTGATGCGGATAGCGTTGCCTTTCTAACCTTTTTCGTTCTATCATTGATAGTAAAGGATCGTGAACAGTCAACTGGAAAGAGAACGCGAACATGGCAACAACCACTCAAGATATGCAAACGACGAAAACAGTATTTCCACCGGGCCCTAGAAAGCTTCCGTATATTGGCAACCTTCTTTCACTGAGGCGCGATCCACTTGGATATATTCAGCAGCTACAGCGAACATATGGGAACATGGCGACCATCCATCTTGGCAAGAATCCGCTTGTGCTGCTGTTCAAGCCCGAGTATGTGCGCTCCGTTCTCGTAGAAAATCCACGGAACTTTTCGAATGCGGGCGTTGCTCAAGAAGATGAGAGCGTTGCCAACGAAGGTTTACTCACGATCGATGGCGAGAAGCATCGTCTGCAGCGCCGTGCTGTGCAGCCTGCCTTTCACAAGAAATACGTCGAGGGCTATGCAACCGTTATCGACCAGTATACACAAGAGGTCCTGCAATCGTGGCATGTTGGCGATACGGTTGATATGTCGAGCGAAATGCAGAAATTGACGTTGCGCATTATCAGTAAATGTCTTTTCAATATAGACCTGTCCAACCAGCTTGACGCATTGGGCGGAGCCTTTAACGACATGATAGGCACGGCGACCAGCGTGGCCGAAGACGTCCTGAGAATACGTATTGACAATCCAATTACGGGCTACGGCAAGCGTATGGCTGCTGCGCGCAAGCTAGATACACTCATCTATACGCTCATTGCACAACGGCGTGGCGACGAACGTGAGCAGAGCGATGTGCTTTCTATGCTGCTGGCCTCGCCGAGTGGCAGCGAGACCCAGGAACACCTAAGCGACAAGCAGATCCATGACCATATCCTGACCTTTCTCGCGGCTGGACATGAAACCACGGCCAACGCCCTGGTCTGGACCTTCTACTTGCTCTCCGAGCATCCGGAAATTCGCGTAAAGCTTCTGGATGAGATTCGTACTGTTTTAGAGGGTCGCACTCCGACAATAGAGGACCTGGGCAAGCTCACCTACACTGACTGGGTTCTAAACGAATCTATGCGCCTTTACCCTCCCGCCTGGATGCAGGCCCGCTTCGTGACTAAAGAGTTCGAACTGGACGGCGTCGCTTTGCAGCCAGGTACACTGGTGATGATGAGCCAGTGGGTCCTGCATCGCCTGCCAGAGATCTGGGGCGATCCCGAAGCATTCCGTCCCGAACGCTGGGACCCCGTCGATGGACAGCGAGTTCCCTCTGGGGCCTACTTTCCATTTGGCATGGGGCCGCGCATGTGTATCGGGATGCCCTTAGCACAGATGGAAGCTAAGATGATTCTGACGACTATTCTGCAGAACTATATGCCGCAGCCATTCCCAGGTTATGAGCCAGGGCTCAATCCTACTATTACGCTGCGTCCAAAGCAGAACTTGCGTGTGCAGTTGATACCGGCCACATCTGGGAGTGAAGATGCATCCGTGTGGAGACAGATCGTTCGTGTCCCTGATGTGTCTCTTGAAGAGCGGAAGGGCTGCCGACCAGCTTTTCTAGGTTTGTTTGATAAATAGCCAGACGAAAAGAATAGGAAAAGAGAGTGTCGCACTTATAATGCAACGCTCTCTTTTTGCTTAGACTATCCTGCTTCCAGATAAGCAAGAATATTACATCGTCTCGTTTTGGCGTGCGGTCGTCTGACCCTTTGAAGCCGCGCTATCGGCATGGAAGATGTAGTTAGACGAATTGGGGTCTAGAGCACCGGCAGGGGCCTGCTCCACGAGATTGGCGAAGTGTGTAAGATCATGCTCTAAGGCAGTCTGGAAACGGGCACCAACGCCTGCTTTTTCGCCCAGATCGCCCAGGACACCGGCAGGAGGATCGTAGCTGAGAGAGACATTTACCTGAGTCTGATTGTTGCCGGTTGGCGCGAAGGTTACCTTACCAAAATTCTCTAAGCCTTTGGTAGAACGCCAACCGATCTGGCGATCCTCAATCCAGCCTTCGTTCACTGCATCCCATTCGTGGCGACCAACAATTTCGGCCACCCAGTGGCTGCTCTGATCATTATGATAGGTTACTTCCTTCACAAAGCTCATAAACTTTGGAAAGTCATTGAAGTGTGTAAACATCGCATACACCTGATGAACAGGAGCAGCAACGACAACGGATGCCTCATGTGTAGAATATTTATCGGCCATAGTAGTTTCCTTTCTTCCTCGAACGGCCATTTCCTCTAGAGATATGTAACAGATAGAGTATTGACTGTTCATCTGCTATTACATCATTCGGATCAAGAAAGGTATTTCAGAATCCTTCATCGTCCAAATGACTTTTACACAAGTTTATCTGTAGCTAACACGAACCACCCGCCACTTAGGTGTCAATATGTAACATTTTTAGAGAAAACGCATTTTTCATCAGATTCCGCCTTGACAAACACAAGTGTTTCTGTTTAAAATAAGAATATGAATTCAAGTTCAAACTAAAAGTGCCAGGAAAAGGAGATACTCATGACAACCTTACTTTCGTCTGCTGGATATAAAGAGGTGGAATTGTCCCAGGGAACTGTACGCTACTACGAGCAGGGGAGTGGACCGACACTCGTCTTTATCCACGGCGTCTTTGTGAACAGCTTATTGTGGCGCAACGTCATTCCTCGCCTCGCACAGAGATTTCGCTGCATGGTGCCTGACCTACCGTTGGGAGCACACTCTTTGCCTATGCGCGCGGATGCGAATCTGAGTCCGGGTGGATTGGCACAATTGGTGGCAGACTTTCTGGCCGCCCTTGACCTACAAGACGTAACATTGGTTGGGAATGATACGGGAGGAGCTATCTGTCAGTTGACAATCGCGGCGCATCCTGAGCGGATCACGCGCCTGGTGCTCACAAATTGTGATGCATTTGAAAACTTCTTTCCGCCACTCTTTAGTTTTCTCCACTATGGACCACGTTTTTTCGGAGAGAACTTCACGAGATTTTTAGCAGGAGTGCTGCGTTCACGAATAGCACAGCAAGCACTTGTCGCGACCGTCGCATATCGTCAGATGGAAGAGGATGTGCTGGATGCCTATTTTGGACCATTTTTGAATGACGCAGGTGTACAGCATGATACGACAAAGGTATTGCAAGGTGTTTCGAATCGTTATACACTAGAAGCCTCGCGGGCCTTCGCGAGCTTTCGGCATCCAGTCTTGATAGTGTGGGGGAAGAACGATCCTTTCTTCTCCGCACGCTTTGCCAAGCGTTTGCAACAAGCCTTTCCTGACGCCAGACTGGAAGCTGTCTCGCACTCACGAGCATTTGTGCCGGAAGATCAGCCCGAACTACTTGCACAACGTATTATGGAGTTTGTTCATGAGCCAGTCCACTCCTGAATCGGGAGATGGGATAGTAGGAAGTGCTCGCCCCGATCTCTTAGCCGGGCAGCATTTCCCGCCTCCGCCGCAGCAAGAGCGCAGCCGCCGCAAACGCGACGCGCTGTTGGAGGCGGCGCTTGCCCTCTTCGCCGAGCGAGGCTACGAGGCGACCTCGATTGAAGAGATTGCTCACCACGCGGGCGTCGCGGTCGGCGGCTTCTACCAGCACTTCGCCTCCAAACGCCAGCTCCTCCTCGTCCTCATGAACCGGCTTTTGGACGAAGCCGCATCGCTACCAACTCAAATCTCGCCAGATCAATTACAATACCCACGCGCTATCATCGAGCAAGTTGTGCGGCAGGGTCTGCTGACGGATTGGGCCTACGTCGGCGCATATCGTGCTTGGCGCGAAGCCGTCGTCCAGGACCGGGAATTACAGGAATTGCATGTGCGTATTGAGGAATGGACGGCGCGGCAGATAGAAATGATGTTTCGTGTTTTGCAGCAGGGTCCGGGGGCGCGAAGCGATGTCGATCTAGTTACGATGGCATCCATAACCAGCCTCCTCTTCTGGCGGCTCGCCGAAGTGCCCCTCGACGAACCCGACGCGGTGATTGGCAGTATCACACACCTCATCTATCACTCTCTCTTTACTTAAATCATCTCTTTGTGCTAATCTGATTTCCCTACTGCTCTTTAATTTTCCTTGTTGAGCGAGTACAGCTACGAGAAATATGTAGAGACAGGACGAATACTCCAAGCGGATATCTTTCTCTGCACATTTTGTGCAGATTTACGAGGAAGCAAAATATGACTATAGATGTACAATATCATGAACAATGGCAAGCAATGCATGACCGTTTTTCGCGTGAAACCGATAAGCTTGGTTGCGGTATTGATGCAGGTATTCTGGACACTGTAATTGTGTTGAACTTGCTTAAAATTCCTACCGTGATGTCCTGTGAGGGACATCTGAGCAGTGCAAGTGGTGCGCCGTGGGTTGATATAGAAGACCCGGAGGCAAAGCAGCAAACCGACCACATTGGTCTGCTCTTCAAAGAGGCGCAAACTGCCTACGTGCAAGGGCAACCTTCTCAAGAGTTGTTTCATCGTGCACATGAGGCACGCATTGAGGCATTAGCGAAACACCTTGCTCTTCGGGAAAGGCTGCTCACCTATCTGACAACATTTTATGAGCAAAGGCAGGTTCCCTACGACGTTAGATTGGTATTACAAGCCAGGAGTGCGGGTCGTACTCGCCTGGAAAGTCAAGGGGCAACACTACAAGAAGTTGCTTCGTCTGAACATCGACAAGCAAAGTTGCATGAATATCAAGCAGAAATGCATGAGTTTACAGCATTTCTTAAGCAGGTGTATTTGCAAGAAGGTGTATGTGAAACTGGACGAAATGGACATTGAAAGAAAGCAGCCCTACGATTTTGAGACCCGACAGGCTGCTTCATACTTGAAAGAAAGTCAAGCTATGATCTGAATATATCATAATGAAGGCTAATATACAAGTTCTTGCATTTGCCGATCGCTAGATCATTCTCAAACACACTCCTATTCGAGACAAAACCGTTTGTCTCATGTTTGCCGCCAACCGCTTAACCTTTTGAGATCCTGATTATAAGATGAGTTTTGAGATTCGTCTAGGGTGGCCTACATACAAAGGGTAGCCAATTAGAAAAACCGAAAAATACTTCTCATTAAACGACAGATTTTGAGACTACGAGGATTTTCTGCTAAAAACATTACGAGATTGGTGCTTGCCATACCTGAACAGTGGTGTCAGTCCCGCCTGATGCAATATGTTTGCCATCTGGTGACCATTCAACAGTAAACACAGAGGTAGAGCCGTGACCGCGATAGACGTAGGTATTTCCTCTACCTGTTATACTCCATATCTGGACGGTACCATCACTACTTCCTGATGCAATATGTTCTCCGTCTGGAGACCATGCTACTGTATGTACTGCTTTTGTATGTCCACGATAAGTATAGACATGACTTCCATCAAGAGCGTTCCATACTTGCGCTGTTTTGTCGAAGCTCCCAGAAACAATGTACTTCCCATCCGGTGACAATGCTACTCCTGTTGTGTCTTTCGTGTGTCCACGGTAAATATAGATATCCCCTCCATCAAGGGCGTTCCAAACCTGGACAGTAGTATCGCCACTACTAGAAATAATACGCTCCCCATTTAATGACCACCTTACTTTCGCCAGGTAGCCAGAGTGTCCGTGGTAGATATGAGCATTGGTTCCATTGGTAGCATGATCTGGTGACATAGCAGACATGTTCAACTCCTGTGCTTGCAAGTAGAAGTCTCATCCTAAGTTCAATATTTTTATGATTGCTATAGTCCTGTTATAGGCAAAATGGTAACAAATCGAAAGCCATATCTATTTCAAAAAACGAACAATTTTGAGACACCTCTATACGTCTTCTTACGCTTGCTTGTGAACAGACTTTTCCATATTGTTTTTCCATGACACCTTTGATTACTGCATAGTCCTATGGCTTCTACCAAAGCATCGATACCTTTTTATAAGATGACTTTTTAAAAAAAACGTGAGTAGGGTAGATAGTTCTATGGTGCTATGCTGTCTTTCGCACCAAAGGAACTAATAGTATAACCCTTCTCTTAATATACTTAATCGTTCGGAAAGTTGTCAACTTCTATTTAGTTTGAGCTAGAGGGGCATCTATAAGAAATAAGTATATAAATATACTGTTATAAAATATAGATGATTTTATTTTGACAAAAAGCATTTAGAAATTTATTATGAAAGTAGTTTGAGAATTGTATTATGAATAGAAAAAATTATGTATGTATTTCAATTTCATATCATCGAGGTAAATATGTATGTTTAAGCCATTGCGATTTAATGAACTGTTAAAGGCGGTGCCGGGTCTGGCTCATTTACAACTTACGCCGCAAGCGGCTCATCATGCGAAGTCTCAAACGTATGTGCGGGTGCGGGAGCAGATTGAGGTGGATAGCAAGCGGGGTTCGGATCATGGGGGCAAGGAGGGGCATGTTCATGAAAGAATCAAAGAAGATATTACTATTGAGCGCAAGAAGGGAAAGAAAGTAACCCAGGTTCAGGGGCAAATCACCAAAGATATCGACATCACAAGAAAAGGCGGCATTGATGAGGTGACGGAGACGACGACGCTCCAGCATGTGCATGCGACGGTGTTCGGGATTGCGGAGGTGGAGATGACGCCGCCGCATCCGCCGCGCGAAGATACTCCTCTTTATATGCGCACACATCACCGGCTCGTCGTCACGCTGGATACGCCATGTGCTATCTGCGGCGTGCGTCATTCGACCCTATCCAATCCGAAAGAGAATCCTTTTCATGCACAAGCCGTTGAGACGCATCATTATCCTGTTGAGCGCAGCTTGCTTAATGCGTGCGATCCGCGAAAACTAAGAGTTATTTTTCCACAGGTCAAGGATCGTGAAAGCATGGAAGCTTTTATTGATTCGGAAGAGAATCTGATGGTGCTTTGCGATATACACCATCGTCATCCTCACTACGGCATTCATCATATCCTCGCGCAAGACTTCTTTGTGCAGCCTTTTCTCTTCAGTGGCTATCAGGTTGTGGCGGAGCTAGAGGATGCAAAGAAGGTAATGATAGCCAACGAAAAAGTTATTCGAAGTCATCAAGCCAAAAAGTAAAAAGATCAATTTTTCATAGAAAAAGGATGTGGTAGGGATGGAACAACCACTGATATCATGTATCATGCCCACAAAGAATCGGCGGGAATTTGTGGCGCGGGCACTCTACTATTTTGAGAAGCAGGACTATCCAAACAAGGAGCTGATTGTGGTCGATGATGGCGATGATCTGGTTGTGGATCTCGTCTCGTCGCATCCACAGGTGCGCTATCTTGCGCCGCAGTATGCTCACACGGTAGGCGTCAAGCGCAATATTGCTTGCGAGGCGGCGTATGGTGAGATTATTTGTCATTGGGACGACGATGATTGGTATGCTCCCACGCGCCTCTCCTATCAGGTTGCGCCGCTGCTGGCGGGAGAGGCGGATGTTACGGGTCTGCATCTACAATTTGTGCTCGACATACGCCATATGCGAGGCTGGCACTGTGCGGATATACCTACAACTTTTGCGGGTGTCGAGGGGATGCACTATGGAACGGCCATGTACCGCAAGCATCTGTGGGCCACACGGTCGCGTTTTCGGGATAGCGTGGAGGGTGATGATGGATCGGGCTTTGTGCGCCGTTTGATCAACTCCGGTGCTATTGTTCAGACGATGCCATGTAGAACACAACATATATATGTCAGGCATGGAAGGAACATCTGGAAGTATCGGCCGGGTACCAGTATTGGCTCAGAAATATGGACGCAGTCCAGCCCTGAACGATTTCTACCAGAAGAGGATCTGTATTTTTATAAAGAGAAGAGTGTACAGATGAGGCAAAAGACCTCTACTGCTCCAACTATTCCTGTGCTTAAAAAGCGTGTACGCGGACTTTTGACGAAGAAAGTCTTCCCTTTCGTTCTCTCGTTTAAGCGGTGAAACGCGTTCCCCACGTAGCGACGATGAAGTTGAGAAATTTTCTGTTAGGTAAAGAGCCAGAGCCTGCTTCGACAGGCTCTGGGAGCACCTTTTCTGTTAGGGGAAGAGGGTCGTCTTCTACCGATGGAGCGATATCGTGATGATGGCCCAGACAGTTGTTAGTGCACGAATGCTACAGCCTCCTCCTCTTCTTCCACCTGCTCCTTTGGCGCTGTCTCACTTTGGACCCGTTTAGGAGCGGGAACGCTTGCCTTTTTCGCTTGTCGGCGCGGCGTCTGGATCACAAAGAGGAAGAGAAGAACGGTAAGAATGACTGTGAGTACAGTGAACAGGAAGGCATCGTTGATAGCCAGTTGAAATGCCTGCTTCTGTATTTGCTGACTCATGATCTGGAGCGCAGCCAGATGTGCCTGTGCTTGCTGGAGTCCACGGCTCATAAGTGCGCCGGTTAACCGCTGTAGGTAGGCCGCACCAGGGCTATTCGGAGTGACCTGCTCGGCCAGACGTGTATAGTGGAATTCACGCCGCGTGGACACCAGAGTGGTCATGGTTGCCACACCTAGAGCAGAAGAGCACGAGCGGATCACCGAGTTCAGAGAGGATCCTTGCGACAACTGCTTTCCCTTCAAAGTGCTCAAAGCAACTCTACTCGCCGTCTGAGCACAGAGCCCCAGACCGAAGCCGCGTAAGATAAGCAGCCCTTGTATGTTCGGTAACGGTGTGCTGGTTGTGAGCGACGACAGACGCCAGAGCGCGAAGCCCAGGATGAGCAGCCCCGGAATGGTCACGAGCTTGACCCCCAGTTTGTCAGATAGAAACCCTCCCAGCGTCACAGCCACCATCGAAGCCAGTGCCTGGGGCAATAGTTCGAGGCCCGATTCATACGCAGTCAAGCCGCGTAAGCTCTGGAGATAGATAGGCACTAGATAGAGACCACCAAAGAGGGCAATCGTCGTCATGACAGTGGCTATGTTGCCTCCGGTGAAGTTTCTGTCCTTAAAGAGACGCAGGTCAAGCAAAGGCTCCTTCCCCATACTAGCCATCAATAGTTCCACGATCACAAAGATCGTCAAGGCCATTATTGCGATGATCAGGAAGCTCTGGACCTTCGTCGAGCTCCATCCATCTGTGCCGGCATCATCGAGAGCGTAGAGCAGCGTACCCAGACCGACAGCAACAAGGATAAAGCCGAGGAAATCAAAGGGAGCGCCCCGCTGAGGTTTGGCATCGCGCAGATAGATAAAAGCCATGAAGAAGCCTACGATACCGATCGGCAGATTGATGTAGAATACCGACTGCCAGCTCCAGTAAGTCACAAGGTAGCCACCCAGTGTTGGGCCAAGAGCCGGAGCAATCAAAATAGGGATACCAAGGGCACCCATCGCCGTGCCACGCTCTTCGGGAGGAAACTCACTATAGAGCAAGGTAATGGACATTGGCATGATGGACGCACCTGCAAGCCCCTGAATGATGCGGAAAACGATCAGCGCACCCAAACTCCAGGATATACCACAAAGGGCAGAACTGATGGTGAAGAGGGCTAGCAGTATCATATAAAAGCGCTTAATGCCCAGGCGCGAGGAAAAGAATGGAGCTAATGTGGCTCCAATCCCTTCTGTCAATGTATAGCCCGTTGAAACCCAGGCCACATCAGCCAGACTTGCGCCAAAAGCGCTTTGTAGGCGCGAGATAGCATTATTGACGATGGTGGTATCCAGAATAACCATGAAGAGTCCAAAGATCACGACCATAGCCACAATCCACTTATAAGGAAGTCCACCCGCCTGCTGTTTCGTCTGTATGGAAGCTTGCATACACAATCTCCTTGCTTTTTCGCTTGTTTTTACATCTCAAAAGCCCTTATTCTTATTCCTGCTCATGAGTTCTGTAGTCATTCCACTTCTCATACCAAAGAATTGCCTCGTCGCATTGGTGGAGGAGATTGTGACTTAAGCTCAAATGACTGACACGTCACATCAAGAATCAGTCGTCTAACCAGCTTGTATGTTGAGAGTATAACTGTTCTTCTCGCCCGTCGTCAAGCCTGTACGCCAATAAGTTCATAGAAATTTTCAAGCTGCTTGCCTTGCGCTACTTTTGCATGCTATACTAATAACCACTTTGGTGGTTATTAGGAGGAGCGTAAGAATGACAACTCCCATTGATCAGTTGCAGCAGCTTGGTCTCAATAAGTACGAGGCTGAAGCGTATTATACTCTTTTAATGTATGGTTCGTTAACGGGCTATGAAGTGGGGAAGCATTCAAAAGTGCCGCTCTCACGTAGCTATGACGTTCTTGAGCGCCTGGTAGAGAAAGGACTGGCATTCGCGCAACCCGGCGAGCCTGCACGCTATCGTGCACAAGATCCGCAGCACTTTCTTGGGCAGGTGCGCTCCTCAATGGAAGAGACCCTGAAAGGATTAACTGCGGCCCTGACCTTGCTTCCGTCCAAAGATGAAGCGAACGAGTTCTGGATAGTACGAGGGCAAAAGAACATCCTTGAGTGCAGCCGGGAGCTCATTGTGGCCGCTTCTGACCATCTTGAGTTGAGTATGCCAGCAAGCTGTACTGTAGCTTTAGCGGACGAAATCAGGCAGGCCCGTGAGCGCGGAGTACATATCTTGCAACCAATCAATCAATCAGTGAGCTCTGCTAAGAGTATACTCATGCTGCGTGATGGCCGCGAAGCATTGCTTGGAACAGTATCGTCTGAAGAAACATGCCAGGCTGTCGTCAGTTCAAACAACGCACTTATTATAGCTTTGAACGGCTATTTTGAGAATGTGCACGACATGCAATTTATCTCGATGTCTGCAACTACAGCACCTATTCAACAAGATACCGAGTGGATGGACTGGGAAACGCGCAAACATGCACGGCTACGAACTTTGAGCGAACGCCATCGAGTTGCTTGACTACTCGTCTTTGAGATAGGCGGATAATCTGATATGTGCGATGTCGTGCCTCACTAGCATGAAAGGATGGTATAGCTATGCGCATCCTGATTACGGGCAGTTCCGGATACTTGGGATCTGCCATTGCTCAGCTACTTGCTATCAATCACGAGCCTGTGGGAATCGACATTGTGCCTGGACCCTGGACTCAGCGTCTAGTGGACATTACAGATCGAAGTCTGGTGGGCAAGCTTGTGAGAGGGATGGATGCTGTCATCCACACCGCCTCACTGCATCAGCCGCATATAGCAACTCACTCTTCACGACAGTTTTTAGCCGTCAACGTAACTGGAGCGCTTAATCTGTTAGAGGCGGCTGCGCAGAATGGTGTGCAACGTTTTGTCTACACAAGCACTACCTCTCTTTATGGTTGTGCCCTGGTTTCACAGCATAAAGCCGCCTGGGTCACGGAAGATCTGCCTCCGCGTCCGTGCGATATCTACGATCACACAAAAGTGACTGCCGAAAGGCTCTGTCGCCACTTTGCCTTGCATAAGGGCCTCCCCGCCATCTGTCTCCGTGTTGCGCGCTTTTTCCCTGAGCCGCCAGAGATACAACTGTTGCATCGGCTCTCTTGCAGCGTAGATGTCCGTGATGCTGCCATCGCCCACTTGCTAGCAGTCATCAATCGGGATATTCTCTTCGATATAATGAACATCGCAGCCTCCTCGCCTTTTTTGGAGGGCGACTATACAAATTGCCGGCCTTACGTGCTACGGCAAAACCAGCGTGAAGAAGGTAGGCAACTGGAGCGCCAACGATAAACCCTCGTGCTTCTAAGCCAAGTACTTTCTCGATGTTCGCATCCCGAAACGGTTCTGCCAGGTTTTCAATAATCGTCTGGAACAACGCTGCATCCGCCCAGGGAGCGTAAAATGAAGCAGTATATCTTCGTTCAAGAATGGTTTGTGTCTCTTCTTTTGTTAGCATATATTTATTCTATCCTTCCGTTATTTTTTGCACATTATACATTTTTGCAAATTTTTGTGCTCAGCACAAAAATTTGCAAAAATGTATAATGTGCAAAAAATAAGCATTGCGATATCAAGAGTTCGGTTTTGGGAAGAGGTGTGGGGTGTACACGACACTGACCACCGCTATCCAAAGCGCCGCCATAGTTGCGAACGGACGGCCGAGCAAGAGTACGCCGAGCCAGCCGCCGCCGAAGGCCACGAGCGCACCCAGGACAGCCATACGCATCCAGCCAAACGTTTGCCATAATGCTGGTCGCAGGTTAGCCGCATTTGCGATAAGTCCGACGATAGCGCCGATGCCGAGCCAGAGAAGAGCAAGGAAAACGATCATGGATAGACCTCCGTCATGCTAAGAGTTGAAGGACAATGTGGTGGTGAGTAGATCGAAAAGGTTCAAACCGTCGCCGAGCAACTGGGCGCTGCTGAGATCTGAGCGCACGCGAACGTGATCGAAGATGTGGAGTTCTACATATTTATAGGGATGATGAAGACGAGCAAGTTTGGCCGCAAACGTCCGTGTTTCGGTGACGGGAAGAGAAGGATCATCTCGATCATGCATCAGGAAGAGAGGAGCCTGCACCTGTCCTAGAACGCTGCTGGGAGAGAGCTTGTCGAACTGCGCTTGCATGGCTGCGGGAAGTCTGGCTATGTTGGCATCGACATCATTGGGCTCTGTGCCAGCGAGAAGTCGATAGAGAGCTTGAGCGCCGGGCGAGAGATGACCGATCTCATCTGCCATAAGGGGTTGTGCGCCATCGGCGAAGGCATTCACCAGCGTCGAGCGTTCGTCAGGAGCAAGATACTGTCCGGTTGTATTCGCTAAAACCTGAACGGGAATATCAATAGGTTGGAAATGAACGGACTTCCCATCGATATTCTGTGCACGCCGTCCAAAGGCTCGCAGCAAGCTCTTCACGTTGAAGTAGCCTCCAAATGCTACGACATACGAGACGGCGGCGCGAATACGAGGATCAGCGGCCGCTAGA
>JAABUZ0100002181.1_pt1 | contig 33419 bp, 29 predicted proteins | sample 5562091 | NCBI WGS metagenome assembly JAABUZ01 (sample SAMN12813069, study PRJNA571459) | rock metagenome | isolation source: Antarctica rocks | place: Antarctica: Victoria Land, Linnaeus Terrace sud | collected 2015-12-21
ACCTGCCGCCTACAACACCGCAGGCTGCATACCTACCTCGCTGAGGCGATCACCGCCCATCAACACGGGCTACCGATCCCCGCGCCGCTCAAGACCTGATCCAAGATCAGACCCCGTGAACGGTTACCGAGCTTCACCCCGGCCGAGGCCGGCAGGCCGAGCGTGGAGCGCAAAAGGAAGGAGTCGCCGCCGGGCAGCAGCTCGATCACCGCGGCGATCTCGAGCTCGAGCAGATCCGCGGCGGCACGCACCGCCTCGGTCATCAGACTCGAGGTGCTGGCACCCTCCAGCGCATGTTCGCCCAGACGGGCGACGGCGGCCTGCTGGGCGGCTCGGCGTTCGAGCTCGGCCTCGGCCCGCTTCTGCTCGGTGATGTCGGACATGACCCCGTGCCAGCGCGTCTCGCCGTCCTCATCCTCGATCAGCAGAGCGTCGTCACGCACCCACACGAGCCTGCCGTCGCGATGGCGAAGCCGGTACTCGTGGACCCCGGTGAACGCAGCGCCCTGCAGGACCCGGCTTTCGTCGGCGATCACCCGCGCCCGGTCGTCGGGGTGCAGGCGGTCGGCCCACAGATGTGGGTCGGCGCACCACTCCTCGGGGCTGAAGCCGAGGATCCACTCGATCTGGGGGCTGATGTAGTGCCAGGCGCCGGCCTCGCCCGGGTCCGCGGTGTAAATGATCACCGGGACCCGCCCGAGCAGGACGGATTGCTCGGAGCCCGGCGACGCGGGCACGGCCCGTGGCGTGGGCACGGCCCGTGGCGTGGGCACGGCCCGTGGCGCGGGCACGGCCCGTGGCGCGGGCACGGCCCGTGGCGCGGGCACGGCCCGTGGCGCGAGCACGGCCGGGGGACGCGCCGGGGCGCGTTGCGAGCGGGGGCGGGACATGGTCCACGTACAACATCGGCTCAGCCGCCCCTAAAGCGAATCCGTGTAAACTACCTAACCAGCGCCGGATGGCCCGAGGACAGTGGACGTCTGACTCGGCCAGAAGCGGCTGACCCCGCTGTCCACGATCTCCACGGCGCGCCCTTGAGCGACCAGCAGGTCCATGTGCCCGAGCACCTCGGAGAGAGTCAGGTAGGCCTGGGTGACGGCGATGTTGCCCCACATGCGCTGGGCGAGCTCGAAGGCGGTCAGCGGCTCCGGCGCGAGCATGCCCAGCAACTTGTCCGCGCGGCGCTCGTGCATCTGCAGCCGTGCGTCGATCACCCGCGCGTGGTCGCGGAAGGGATCGCCGTGGCCGGGCAGCACGACGGTGACGGGCAGCTCACGGGTCAGGCGCATCGACGCGATATAGCCGATCAGCGCCCGCGGGCGCTCGCCGCCGCCGGAGCCGTCCAGGGCGCGGCTGACCAGGGGGTTTGACGAGATGTGCGGCAGCAGATGGTCTCCGCCGAGCAGGATCCCGCGATTGGCGTCCCAGAACAGGGTGTCCGACGGGCTGTGACCGGGCCGGTGCATCACCTGCAGGCGCCGAGCGCCGAGCGCCAGCTCGTCCCCGTCAGCGAGCGGCCGCGTCACCCGCGCGCTGGAGCCGAAGGCGCGAAATGCCGCGCCGACGGTGGCCAGCGCGATGGCGAGGTCGTCCGGGACGCCGTGGCGGCGCATGATCTCCATCGAGAAGGCGTCATCGGCCTTGACCCCGGCACTGAAGTGTTCCAGGTAGCCGGCGAGCAGATCCAGGGCGGCGACCTCGGCTCCGGACCGGCGCACGAGCACCTCGGTGAGGCCGAGGTGGTCCATGTGCTGGTGGGTGATGACGATCAGCTCGAGATCCTCCGTCGCGTGGCCGAGGCCGGCGAGCGCCACGTCGAGCGCGTCCAGGCTCTTACCCGAGTTCGGGCCGGTGTCGACCAGCGTCAGCGGCTGGTCCTCGATCAGATAGCAGTTGACCCGGCCGACGGCGAACGGCGTGGGGAGAGCGATCCGATGGATCCCGGCCTCGGCGCTGAAGCGCAGCAGCTCCGGGCCCTCGGCCGTCTCCCCGGCCGCCGTCACGACCGGATCACGCTCAGCACCTCGTCACGCTTGGCCTGCATGTCCTCGCGCGAGCGCAGGGACTCCAGGCAGAGTCGCAGCAACGGCTCGGTGTTGGAGGAGCGAACGTTGAAGTGCCAGTCCTCGTAGTCGATCGAGACGCCGTCCAGGCGGCTTTGCTCCGCATCGCGGTAGCGCTCGGCCAGCTCCTCGAGCTTGGCCTGCGGATCGGAGACCTCGGTGTTGATCTCGCCGGAGATGAAGTACTTGGTCCGGTAGCGATCGACGAGCGAGGACAGCGGGGCGTCCTTGAGGGAGATGAGCTCGAGCAGCAGCAGCGCGGGCAGCGTGCCCGAGTCCGCGCAGTAGAAGTCCCGGAAGTAGTAGTGGCCGGAGACCTCACCGCCGAAGATGGCGCCCTCGCTGCGCATCCGCGCCTTGAAGAAGGCATGGCCGACGCGGTTGATCAGGGCCGTGCCGCCGGCGGCGGCGACCGTTTCGGGCACGGCACGGCTGGCGCGCACGTCATAGAGGATCGTCTGGGCTGGTTGGAGGGGATACTTGCCCAGGATCGCCTCGGCGAGCAGCGCGGTGAGGAAGTCACCATCCAGGAAGGCGCCGGTGTCGTCGATGAAGAAGCAGCGGTCGGCGTCGCCGTCCCAGGCGATCCCCAGATCGGCCCCCTGGGCCACCACCTCGCGCATGATGAACGCGCGGTTCTCGGGCAGCAGCGGGTTGGGCTCATGATCGGGGAAGTTGCCGTCCGGGGTCCAGTAGGCGGTGGCGAGATTGAGCCCGAGGTCCTCGAGGATCGGGCCGATCATCGGCCCGGCCATGCCGTTGCCCCCGTCCACGACGATCTTCAGGGGCTTGATCTGGGCCGGATCGATGAACCGCAGCGCGGCGGCGCGGAACTCGGCCCCGATCTCGACCTCGCTCGCCGATCCCCCGCCCGGCGCCTCACCGAGCCCGTCGGCGATCGTGTCGCGCACGTCTGCGATGCCCGTGTCGCCTGACAGCGCCAGGGCCCCGCGACCGACGAGCTTGGCCCCGGTGTAGGCCTTTGGATTGTGCGACGCGGTGCACATCAGGCCGCCGTCGAGGTGCTCGGAACCGACCAGGAAGTACAGCATCTCGGTCCCGACCTGCCCGGCGTCGAGCACGGTCGCTCCCTCGGCGACCATGCCGTCCCGGTAGGCGCCGGCCATCTCCGGCGCCGATAGCCGCATGTCCCGGCCCAGGCCCAACGACAGCTCCCTGGGCGGCTTGCCGGCCAGGCCGGAGATCACCCGGGCAAAGGCGCGGCCGATCGCATGGGCGCCGGCGGCGTTGAGTTGCTCGCCGTAGAGGCCGCGGATGTCATACGCCTTGAAGATCGCCGGATCGAGAGGTTCGGTCATCGCGCTTCGATCATGCCTGATAATCCGGCGCCGTGAGACCACGCGTGGTCATACTCTGCGGCGGCCGGGGCACCCGGCTGCAGGAGCGCACCGGCTCGATCCCCAAGCCGATGGTGGAGATCGGGGGGCGCCCGATCCTGTGGCACGTGATCCAGATCTATCTCGCCCAGGGCTTTGACCGCTTCCTGCTGCTGACCGGGTATCGGGGCGAGCAGATCGAGCAGTTCGTGACCGCCGCGCGATGGCCCGAGCGGGTCCAGATCAGCTGCCGGGACACCGGGGTCGAGACCCCCACCGGGGGTCGGGTGCATCATGCCCGGACCGCGCTGGGCGGCGAGGACTTCTGCCTGACCTATGCCGACGGGGTCGCTGACGTCGATCTCGCGGCGCTGCTGGCCGATCACGCCGCCAATCGCGCAACCGCGACGATGACCGTCGTGCGGCCCGAGCTGCCGTTCGGCGTCGCGCAACTCGGCGAGGACGGCCGGGTGCGCGGATTCACCGAGAAGCCCCGCAGCGAGCACTGGATCAACGGCGGCTTCTTCTGCTGCACGGCGAAGATCTTCGATCTGCTCGACACCGACTCGGTGCTCGAGCGCGAGCCGCTGGAGCGCCTGGCCGCGGGCGGGGCCCTGCGGGCCTACCGGCACGAGGGCTACTGGGAGTGCATGGACACCTACAAGGACGCCGTCGTACTCAATGATCTGTGGGCAACCGGAGGCGCGCCGTGGAAGCTGTGGCCCTGAGGGGCCGTACCGCGCTGGTCACCGGCGCCTACGGACTGCTCGGCGCCTGGCTGACCAGGGCGCTGCTGGCGGCCGGGGTTCGGGTGGTGACGATCTGCCGCGACGACGCGGCGCAATCGGCGCTGGCCCTACTCGGCCTGGCCGGCGAGGTCGACACCGTGCACGGGGACATCGTCGCCGACGGCCTGGTCGAGCGGGCGATCGGCGAGTACGACGTCGACAGCGTCTTTCACCTCGCCGCCCAGACCCAGGTCGGCACCGCTCACCGTTCGCCGCTGTCCACCTTCGAGACCAATATCCGGGGGACCTGGTTGCTGCTGGAGGCCTGCCGCCGTCACGCCTGCGCCAGCGTGATCGTCGCCTCCTCGGACAAGGCCTACGGGCGCCAGCCCCAGCTTCCCTACACCGAGAGCCAGGCGCTCACGCCGACCTTTCCCTATGACGTCTCCAAGGCGGCGGCCGACCTGCTGACCCGTTCCTACTTTCACACCTACGGCCTGCCGGCTGCGGTGACGCGCTTTGCCAACCTCTACGGTGGCGGTGACACCAACCGCCGGCGGCTGATCCCCGAGACGATCGGGGCCGCGCTGGCCGGGCGCTCGCCGGTGATCCGCTCCGACGGCTCCCCCGAGCGTGACTTTCTCTACGTCGAGGATGCCGCCGAGGCCTACCTGGCGATCTGGCGCCGCCTGCTGGGCGGCGCGGGCGGGGGAGAGGCCTACAACGCCGGAGGGGGCTCGCCGCACCGGGTGGGTGACGTCGTTGCCCTGATCTGCCGTCTGGTCGGGACCGAGGTGCGGCCCGACATCCGCGGTCAGGGCGTGCCGGCGGGTGAGATCGACCGCCAATGGGTCGATGCCTCCAAGCTGCGCGAGCAGACCGGCTGGGAGCCCCAGATCGGGCTCGAGCAGGGCCTGGGTCGGGCGATCGCCTGGTACCGCGATCACCCCAGGGCCCTCGGCCCGGCCCTATAGTCCAGGCCATGTCAGGTCATTCCAAATGGGCCTCGATCAAGCACAAGAAGGCGATCGTCGACCAGCGGCGCGGCCAGCATTTCACCAAGCTGGCTCGAGCCGTGACGGTCGCCGCGCGTGAGGGCGGCGGGGATCCGGTCGGCAACCCGGCGCTGGCGCTGGCCATCCAGAAGGCCCGCGACGCCTCGATGCCCAAGGACAACATCGAGCGCGCGATCGCCAAGGGCACCGGCGAGGGCGTCGACGCCGATGCGCTGGAGAACGTGCTCTATGAGGGTTACGGGCCGGGCGGGGTCGCGCTGCTGATCGAGGCGGTCACCGAGAACCGCAACCGCACCGGCGCCGACGTGCGCCACGCCCTCTCCAAGCACGGCGGCAACCTCGGCGAGCCCGGCTCGGTCTCCTATCTGTTCGACAAGCGTGGCGTGATCGTCGTCGACGCCTCGCGCTATCACGAGGACGATCTGATCGCCGCGATCGACGCCGGCGCGCAGGACATCGCGCCCGACGAGGACGTCTACGAGATCATCACCGAGCCGTCGGACCTCGTCGCGGTGCGCGACGCCCTGCAGGCGGCCGGCGTGGAGATCGAATCGGCCGACGTCACCCAGCGTCCGACGGTCCGGGTGCCGGTGGACGAGGGGAACGCGACACGGCTGATGAAGCTGATCGACACGCTCGAGGAGTACGACGACGTCGGCGCGGTGCACGCCAACTTCGACGTCGACGCTGACGTGCTCGAGCGGATCGCCGGCTGAGCCGGCTCGCTACCCTCGGCACCTGCATGCCTAAATCACTCACACTCACCGGCGCGCTTGTCGCCGTGGCGGTGGCGGTATCGGCCTGCGGCTCCAGCGGCTCCAGCGGGTCGGCCGCCGCCGGCGTGCAGCTGGCGCCCTCACAGGGCCAGACCCAGGCCGCCGTCACCTCCGTCACCGCGAGCGCCACCACGCCCACCACGAGCTCGACGAGCACGAGCACTACGCCGCTGCCCGCGGCACTGAAGACCAAGCCCAAGGTCGTCCCGCCGTCGGGCCCGGCGCCGAGCAAGCTCGTCGTCAAGGACCTGATCAAGGGCACCGGACCGGCCGCCGCCGCGACCTCGACGGTGACCGTCAACTACGTCGGCGTCCTCTACAAGGGTGGCAAGGAGTTCGACTCCTCCTGGAAGCGGGGCACCACCGCCCAATTCCCGCTCAGCGGCGTCATCCAAGGGTGGCAGCAGGGCATCCCGGGGATGAAGGTCGGAGGACGGCGCGAGCTGATCGTGCCCGCCGCTCTGGCCTACCAGAGCCACCCTCAGCCGGGGATCCCGGCTAACTCGGCTCTCGTTTTTGTGATCGACCTGCACGGCGTTTCCTAGTCCCGTCGCGCGGCGGCTCGTTCGCGGACGAGTCGCCGCTGGCTTGCGGGGCCGCCCCCGGCGCCTCAGCCGGCAGGAGTGGGTGCGCGCGGTGCAGGCTGACCGCGCCCGACACCCCCTTGACGCGATGGCGCCCCGCCGCCGACCACCGGAACGCGTCGGCGGCCCTGTCGCGCACCTCCTGGGTGCAGAGCACGCTGCCGGGGCGGGCCACCCCGGTCACGCGGCTGGCCAGGTTGACCGAGTTGCCGAAGTAGTCCCCGGCCCGGACGACGGCCGGCCCGAGGGCGATTCCGGCGCGCAGGCTCGGCAGCCCGGCCTCCTGGACGGCGTCCACGAAGGCCAAAGCCACCGCGATCAGAGGCTCCGGCTCGGGCGAGACGAACATCGCCGCGTCGCCGATCGTCTTGATCAGCCGCACCGGAGGTGAGACCACCGATGCGGCCAGCTCGGCCAGGCGTCCGGCCACGCTGCCCAGCTCGCGCAGCTCGACCTGGCCGGCCAGCCGGGTGAAGCCGACCAGATCGGCAAATGCGACCGCGACCTCCTGCGCGCCGGTCGCGTCGCCGGCCTCGAGCTCGGCCAGGCCGAGCATGCCGCGTCCGACGTTCTCGCGCAGCTGGGCGGTGAAGGCCGCCACCAGCACCGGCGTGAACGCCGGAGTGAGCTCCTGGGCCATCGCCTCAAAGCGGGCGGCCACCGCCTCCTCGTTGTCCCCGGGCTTAAGAAAGGTCTCGGCGAACGCGGCGACGATCGTCGCGGCCAGCCGGCCCATCCCCTCCCCGAGCACGCGCGTGATCTCGGCGATCGACTCCTGGCTGAAGCCCGCGTCGAGGAACCGCTGGGCGGACTGCGCGGCGGCGACGTCCTCCTTAGAGAAGACGCGGTCCTCGGGCCGGGGCGCGGGCAGCCCGAGCAGGCGCCGGACGAGCAGCATCGTCTCGGCGGGTAGGCCGCTGCGCTCGTGCACCTCCTCGGCCGTGTAGCAGCCGCCGAGCACGCGGTCGACCGGGAGCAGCGCGAGGCGATCTTCGAGCACCGCGCGGCGGATCAGCTCGAGGCTGAAGCCGTCGGCGAGCAGGCGATCGAGCAATTGCTCGCGCCCGGCGCGGGCCGCCCCCTGCAGGCCGTCGAGCAGCCCCTCCGCCGCGTAGTCCACGCGGGCATGATGTCCGATCGCCGGTCGGCACGCTAGGATCGGGCCTCCTCGCGAGCGCCGCACTACCGTCACTGCGCTCGCCAACGTCTTCGCCTTCAACGAGTCTGCCCATGCTTTCGATACTCATGCCCGTCTACAACGAGCGCGAGCGCGTCGAGCGCGCGATCGCCGAAGTGCTGGCCACCGAGCTGCCGAGTGAGTTCGAGCTGGTCATCGTCGATGATGGTTCGACCGACGGAACGCGCGAGATCCTGCGCTCCACCGAGTGGGACGACCGCGTTCGCCGCTTCGAGCACGACCACAATCAGGGCAAGGGGGCGGCGATCCAGACCGCGCTGGCCCAGGCCCGGGGCGAGTTCGCGTGCATCTTCGACGCCGACCTCGAGTATGACCCCGCGGACCTCGGGCTGCTCATGCCGCCGTTGCTGGATGGGCGCACCAACGCCTCGTTCGGCGTGCGAGCGTTCGACGGCTACACGAGCCACTCGTTCCTGTTCGTGATGGGCAACAAGGGCGTCACCCTGGCCTGCAACGTGCTCTACAACGTGTATCTGCACGACATCATGACCTGCCACAAGATGATCCGGACCGATCTGTTCCGGCGCCTGTCGCTGCGTTCGGCCGGTTTCGCGATCGAGTCGGAGATCACCGCTCGGCTGGTCCAGCACCGTGAGCGGATCTTCGAGGTCCCCGTCCATTACCGGGCGCGCTCCAACGAGGAGGGCAAGAAGCTGACCGCCGTCGACGGCCTGCGGGTGATCGCGACGCTACTTCGCTGCCGCTTCAGCCGCGCGTAGCGCTCCGGCGCCCCCACCGCTGAGCCGGCGGCCCCGCAGTTGGAGCATGCGGCGAGCCAGCGGACTCCCGCGCCGTCGCGCGGCGACGCCCGCCGGCACCGGACCGAGCTGGGGCGTGGCCCCGTAGATGCCCTGCAGCACGCTGAACAGCGGCGTCGGGTGGCCGAACTGGTCCAGCGCCCCCTTCTCGACGAAGGGCGGGTTGCCGAGCGGATCGCCGCCGGTCCAGCCGGGATGGGCGGCGAAGGTCTGCATCGCGAACCACATCGCGGCCGACAGGTAGGGCTTGGAGTCAAACACCCCAAGGTGGTAGCGGGCCGCATCGGCCTGGAAGGCGTAGGTGCCTCGCTCATCGACGGGCCCGTTGCGGTTGCCCTCGAACCCGAACTCGGTGATCATCAGCCCCTTGTTGGGGAAGCACGCGTGCAGGCTGTCCAGAAACGGCCCGAGCGCCTCACGGTCGTCGGTGGTGCCGCCCCCGGCGTCAAACCAGCCGAAGTAGTCGTTGTAGCCGATCACGTCCAGCGGGGCATAGGCGCTCGGGCAGGTCACACCCGGCCAGTCGGCGATCGCCATCCCGACCGGGCGGGTGGGATCGAGCTGGTGCGCGAGCGCGGCGGCGCCGGCGATGTAGTTGGCCTCGGAGTCCGTCGGCGGGGTGCCGAGCTCATTGCCGATGCTCCACAGCAGCACCGACGGATGATTCTGGTTGACGAGGATGTTCTCGCGCAGGATCGCGTGGGCTTGCGCCAGCCAGGGGCGCTGGCTGAGATACGTGCTGTTGACCTGGTAGACCGGGACCTCGGACCACAGCAGGATGCCGTCCTGATCGGCGAGCTGCTGGATCTGGGGGTTGAGCGGATAGTGCGCGCGCAGCATCGTCGCCCCGATCTGATGAGCCCAGCCGACGAGCTGGGCGAGCTCACCGTTGTTCAGCGCCGAGCCCGTGTCGAGCGCCTGCTCGTGGATGCTGAACCCGCGGGCGTTGAGTACGCGGCCGTTGAGCAGCACCTGCCCGGTCGGGCTGACGGCGACCGAGCGCACGCCGCTGTCGGTGTAGTAACCCTGCAGATGGCGGCCGTAGGCATCGGTCAGGTTCAGCGTCGCGGGGTAGAGGTACGGGTCCCCGGGCGCCCACAGGTGCGGGGTCGAGAGCGTCGTCTGCGCGGTCGCCACCCAGCTGCCGTGGGCGGGGATCGTGTGGGCGCCGAAGTTGAGGTGGCGGGTGCCGTAGGCGCCGGTCAGGGCGACGGTCTGCGGCGCGGCGGTCGGGTTGAGGACCGTCGCCTGCTCCTTGATCGTGGCCGCGCACGTTGGGCAGGGGAGGATCGGTCGGACCTGGACCAGTGAGAGGTCCGCGCGCTGGACCGAGCGCAGGTAGACCTCGCGCTGGATGCCGCCGAAGTTCCACCACCCGCCCGAGGGTCCAGGCGGTAGTGACGCCCCGTCCCGGCGGTCATCGACGCGCACGACGAGGCGGTTGACGCCGGCCCGGGCGCCCACGAGCGCGAGCTCGAACGGAAGGTAGGCCACGTCGTGATGGCCGATGCGCCGTCCGTTGAGCCACACGGTCGCGTCGTAGTTGACCGATTCAAAGCGCACGATCCAGCTGCGGAACCGGGCGGGCACCGAGCCCGCGAATGCGCCCGCCGGCAGCGTGAAGTCGCGCCGGTACCAGCCGACCGAGCCGGTCATGCTCGCCGCCGACAGATCACCGGCGTTGTAGGAGTTGGGCACGGTCACGCCGTTCCAGCCGGCCGTGCTCGCGCGATCACGCCACCAGCCCTGGCTGACGCCGACGTTGCCCGGATCGGACTGAAACAGCCACTGGCCGGAGAGCAGGTAGCGATTGTCCTGGCCATCGTGGTAAAGCGCACCCTTGCTCGGCGCCGTGGGGAGGTAGGGACCGCTCAGGGCGGCCTGCGCCGGAGCCCCCGCCAGGAGCGCGAGCAGCGCGGCCAGACCAGCGACGCGGGTGAGTTGGCGCCAGGTTACGACGCGCCGGGCGCGGGGTTGCCCCGTGGCGCCGCCGCTAATATCGCGCGCCGATGCCAGTGGTCGATCCGCCGCAGTCGCGGCCGCCAACGGCCGGCCCCGGCGGTCGGGAGCCTCGCTCCGGCGCCTCATCGTCCCGTCCCCTGCTGCGTGCCGTGCGCGCGCCGCTCGGACTCGCGGCCGGCGCCTGCATCGTGCTCGCGGTCCTGTCGGCGGCCGTGCTGCCGACCGTGCCCAGCTACGACCCGTTCTCGTGGGTCGTGTGGGGGCGTGAGCTGACCGATCCGCACCTCAGCTTCCTGATCAGCGGTGGCCCGTCCTGGAAGCCCCTCCCGTTCCTGTTTACGAGCGTTTGGGGACTGTTCGGCAGCGCCGCGCCGACCCTGTGGGTGATCACCGCGCGGGTCGGTGGCCTGCTGGGCCTGTACTTCGCGTGGCGGCTGGCCCACCGGCTGGCCGGCGGGGGGCCGCTCGGGACGCTCGCCGGAGCCCTGGCGGTCATCGGCGTCGTGTTCACGCAGGATTGGCCGTACTACTGGCTGCGCGGCACCTCGGAGGTTGTGCTGATCGGCGTGACGCTCGGCGCTGTCGAGCGCCTGCTCGGCGGTCACCGCGCGCAGGCCTACGTGCTGGCCGTCGCGGCCGGCCTGATCCGCCCGGAATGGTGGCCGTTCATCGGTCTGTTCGCCCTCTGGCTGTGGTTTCGCGAACCGGGCTGGAAGACCTGGCCCGCGCGCAGCTTCGTGCTCACGGGCCTGCTGGTGCTGCCGTTTCTGTGGTTCGTGCCGCCGTGGGTCAGCACCGGCCAGCCGTTCCTGGCCGCCAGCCATGCCGCCGCCTACAACGGGCATCTCGGCTCCAGCCGTCTGCACACCGTGCTCGCGCGTGGCATCGATGAGCAGGTGCTGCCGGCCCTGATCGCCGCGGTCGTGGCGATCGCGCTTGGCTGGTGGCGCCGGCGCGACCGCGTCGTGCTCGCGATCGGGGCGGCGATCGTGGCGTGGTGGGTGGTCGTCGTCGGCATGACGCTGGACGGCTACCCCGGCCTGGAGCGCTTCTTCCTGCCCGCGGCCGCCCTGACCTGCGTGCTCGGCGGGGTGGGGATCGCGCGGCTGGTGGAGTTGGCATCCCAGGCGCTGAGCGTCGGGCGCGGGCCGATCGCCGGCGCGGTGGCGCTCGTGCTGATCGCGCTCAGCGCCCCGTTCACCACTGTCCGCTGGGCGGAGACCCGGGATGCGATTCCGGCCGCCAACGCCGCCGTGGCGACGCTGGACAGCCTCGACCGGGCGGTCGCCGCCGCCGGTGGGCACGATCGGGTCTTTCCCTGCCCGTCCAGCGTCGCGGCGGTCAACCACGGCGTGCAGACGGCGCTGGCCTGGAAGCTGCAGGTGACCCTGGAGCGGGTTGGAACCAAGCTGCGGGCGCCCGGAGTGGACTTCATCGGTCCCCACAACCGGACCGACGGCGCCGCCGCCCCGGTCGATCCTCGGCTCACGCGCCATCAGCGGGTGGCCGAGGTGGCCGGCTGGCGGGTGGTGCGGCTGACCGACCCCAACCTGCATCACAGCACCACCTGCGTCGGGCGCTGAGCGCGGCTGAGCCGCGCCGGGCCGGGTGGGCACGCGGGGGCAGATGGTCGCAGGGGTCATCGGTGTCCCGGGGTGGTGATGGTCAGAGCGTGATGGTGGTGGCGGCCGCCCGTCTTGCGCTTGGGCTTGACCGTCACCGTGCGGATCACGGCGGTCCGGTTGCCGGCTCGGTCAACCGCGGTGATCGTCACGTGGTAGCGCCCCGTGCGGCGGTAGACGTGCAGCACCCGCCGCATGCGCGCGAGGCTGACGGGCCGGGTGCGGTCCCCCCAGCTCAGGGTCAGGGTGCTGACGCCCGAGCCGTCGGCGGCGGGAAGCAGAGGCGGTCGATCGGAGGCGGTCACCGTCGCGGTCAGCGTCGCGCCGAGGGAGGAAGAGCCGGTGATCCGGGCGCTGATTCGGGGCGCGATCGAGTCAACGAACACCGTCGCGGGTCGGGCGAACACGGTCAGTCCGGCCAGGTTGGTGGCCGAGGCCTGCCAGCTGTGGCGCCCCTGGACGAGCGGGGCCGTAGGCGCCAGCGAGGTCGCCTGGGTGCTGCCGACCGGCGTGCCGTCGACTTTGACGGTGTAGTTGAGCGGTCCCCATTGCTCGCCGGCCGCTGACCAGCTGAACTGCGGCAGGGCGGTCGTGGCGTAGGCGGACGCGACGGCGGGGGCGAAGCCGCGCGGGGCCTGGAAGAGCTGCGCGGTGACGATCCGGGTGTCGGCGCCGCTGCCCTGCACCCAGGCGATCGCGGCATCACCGGATATGTCACCGCCGGCGGCCAGTCCCTGGTCCGCGGCGGTCGGACCGAGCCCGGGCGAGGACACCACCTGCTCGGGATCGAGATTCACACCGTCGGGGGCGTAGCGGATCCGGATCTCGGCTGGGGCGCCGCCACCGCTGTCCTGCTGCCACGCGATCAGGGTCGAGACCGTGCCCGCCGTCGCGGGGAGAGGGTCAGGAGCGCTGACTTGGCCCAACGAGTTGACCTGGCTGGATCCGGCCGGCTGATCGTTGCCGCCCAGCGCGGTGGCGAACACGTTGTGCGAGGTGTCCCCGACGGCGGTGATCAGCCCGAAGCCGTACTCGCTCACCGCCACGGCCGGGCTGCTCGCGCCCTCGGCGCCGGGCGTGGTGAGCCCGTCGGCGCCGCTGACCCCGTCAAAGCGCGAGGCGTGCAGGCGGTTTACCAGGACCCGGGACTGGCGCGAGGCGCCGTTGGCGAGGATCTCATGAAAGGCGATGGTCGCATACGACGAGTCGCCGCCCGCGCCGACCACGGGCAGGTCGGCCGACACCTCGGGGGCGCCGGCGAAGCTCGACGGATCGGCCTGCAGGACGGTGGGGCTCGGAGTGGTCCCCAGGACCCGCCGGGTGAAGATGTGGCCGTTCTCGCCCCAGGTGGCGATTCCGGTGCCGTCCCCGGCGCAGACGACCCGCGGGCGCGCGCTCCCGGCGCCGGCATCGGCGGCCGGGTTCTGATTCAAGGGGGAGCCCGACAGCACCCATTGGCCGGAGATCAGCGCGGCGTAGCGGACATCGTGGCCCGCGAGGTGGGCGGGGTTGGTGGCCGTGAAGGCCAGGTAGCCCTTGCCGTAGGTGCTCAGTGACAGAGACGGATTGCTCGCGCCGCCGGCGATCGCCGCGGGGGCGGTGAACGGCGACAGCACGTTGGCCGTACCCACCGTGTACAGCGTGCCGGCGTTGACGAAGGCGATCTGGGTCAGCCCGTTGTTGGTCACCGCGATGACCGGCTGGCTGGAGGCGGCGACCAGCCCGGCGTCGACCTGAATCGGAGGCTGGAAGACGCCGTTGCGCAGCAGCGAGACGAACACGTGAGCCACCCCGGTGTCGCTGCGCAGGTACACGAGCGCACCGGTGCCGTCGCGGGCGACGGCCATTGCGGTCAGGCCGACGATCGACGCGCTCGGGCCGTCGACCACGGTGTTGGTCGGGGCGAGCGCCGGGGAACGGCGGATCGCCGCCCCCGCGGGCGTTGCGGCGGCGAGCGCCGCCAGGAGTCCGCAGACCAGAATGCCCAGCGACCAGCGCCGGCTGCCCCAGGTCCCGAACCCCCGAGATGATGTAGCGGTCGGTCTGACAGGAGCTAGAACAGCAGAAGCGGCCAGAGGTTGCGCTGCTGGCGCCGGCGCGCAAGAGATCACCCAGCGCCGGACGGCGGTCAGCCGCCCTGAGGACGGGGTCGGCCGGGCCTCGGGCAGGCGTCCGGGCGGACGCGGAGAATGATCACCGCATGCTTGTGCTCGGCATCGACCCGGGAACGGCGAGCACCGGCTACGGCCTCGTCCGCAGCTTGGGCTCGCGCCTTCATGCCCTCGAGCAGGGCGTCATCGTCACACGCCCCGGCGTCGCGATCGAGCGCCGGCTGGCCGAGATCCACTCCCGGATCGGAGACCTGCTCGATGCCCACCACCCCGCCGCGCTGGCCATCGAGGAGCTCTACTTCGGGGTCAACGTGCGCTCCGCGTTCGCGGTCGGTCAGGCCCGCGGGGTGATCCTGCTCGCCGCCGGTCAGCGCGGGATCCCCTCCCGCGGCTACACCCCGCAGCAGGTCAAGGCGGCCGTCTGTGGCCACGGCCGCGCTGACAAGGAGCAGGTGGCGCAGATGGCCTCGCGCCTGCTCGGCCTCGCGGCCTCGCCCGCGACCGATCACGCTGCCGACGCGCTGGCGGTGGCGATCTGCGACCTCAACCGCGCGCCGCTGGCCGAGGCGCTGGCCGCGGCGTCTGGGACCGGTCTGTCGATGGCCGCGACTCCCGGAGGGCGGCGATGATCTCGCTCGTGTCCGGGACCGTCGCGGTGCGGCGCGCCGATCACGTCGTGATCGACTGCGGCGGCGTCGGCTACCGCCTGTCGGTCTCGCTGCAGACCCTCCACGCGGTCCCGGCACTCGGCCGGCCGGTCGTGCTCCACAGTCATCTCGTCGTCCGCGATGACGCCCTGGCGCTGTATGGCTTTGCCACCGAGGAGGAGCGCGATCTGTTCCTGATGCTGCTCGCGGTGCAGTCGGTCGGGCCCAAGGTCGCTCTGGCGATCCTCTCCGGCGCGCCGCCGCGGACCCTGCTGGCGGCCGTCGCCGCCGGCGACGTAGGGACGCTGCAGGCCGCCCCCGGCGTCGGCAAGCGGACCGCCGAACGGATCGTGGTCGAGCTGCGCGAGAAGGTCGGCACCGTGATCGAGGCCGGCTCGATCGTTGTGCGCCGCGGCGATGATCCGGAGAGTCTCGCCCGCGAGGCGCTGCTCGGCCTCGGGTACACGACCGCCGAGATCGACTCGCTGCTCGCCGGGGCCGACGGCGAGAGCGCCGAGGAGCTCATCCAGCACGCGCTGCGGAGCGCGCGCCGGTGATGAGTATCCGTGTGCAGGACCCCGACGAGATCCCCGAAGACGACGTCGAGCTCGACCGCTCGCTGCGCCCGCGGCGCCTGGTGGAGTTCGTCGGCCAGCCGGCGCTCAAGGACCAGCTGGCGGTCTCGATCGCCGCTGCCGCGAGCCGTGGCGAGGCGCTGGACCACGTGCTGCTCGCCGGGCCCCCCGGGCTGGGCAAGACCTCGCTGGCGCAGATCGTCGCCTCCGAGCTCGGCGTCAGGTTCGTGCAGACGGCCGGGCCGGCGCTGGAGCGCAAGGGCGACGTGGCCTCGTTCTTGACCGCGCTGGAGCCGCGGTCGGTCTTCTTCGTGGACGAGATCCATCGGCTGCCGCGCGCGCTGGAGGAGACCTTCTACCCGGCAATGGAGGACGGGCAGCTCCCGATCACCGTCGGCCAGGGGGCGGGGGCCCGCGTGGTCACCCTGCCGCTTCCGCCCTTCACGCTGATCGGCGCCACCACCCGGACCGGCCTGCTGACCACGCCGCTGCGTGATCGCTTCGGGATCCAGCATCGTCTCGAGCACTACGGCGCGGCCGATCTGGCGCTGATCGTGCTGCGCTCCGCCCGTCTGCTGGAGGTCGAGATCGAGCCCGACGGGGCGCAGGCGATCGCCGCCCGCAGCCGGGGTACGCCCCGGGTCGCCAACCGGCTGCTCAAGCGGGTGCGCGACTTCGCCGAGGTACGGCACAGCGGGGTGATCAGCGCCCCCATCGCCGCCGAGGCCCTGGACATGCTCGAGGTCGACCACGAGGGCCTGGACCGCCTGGACCGCGAGATCCTGCGTGCCATCTGCGATCGCTTCGGCGGCGGTCCCGTCGGCCTGTCGACGCTGGCCGTCGCGGTCAGCGAGGAATCAGACACGATCGAGGATGTCTATGAGCCCTACCTGCTGCAGCGGGGGCTGATCGAGCGCACGCCGCGGGGTCGCGCCGCCACCCGCCGCGCCTGGCTGCATCTCGGTCTCGAACCACCCGGCCAGGGCGCGCTGCTGTAGGCAGGGTGCCGAGGCTCGGGTAGGCAGGTGCTGAGGCTCGGGCGCGCAGACGGCGCTCTATCCTGGCCTTCGATGAGCCGCGAGTACTACTTCATCTGTCCCCACTGCGGGCAGCGCACGATGGGCACCGACCGCACCGCCGGCTTTCGCCGTGATGCCCGCGGATGTGAGAAGTGCGGCTTCGCCTACCTGTTCGAGCTGCTCGACGACTACTACCCGGCGCCCAACGCCGCGTTCTTCGCCTGTGACGCCGGCGGGCGGATCGTCGACTGCGGCCGTGGCTCCTTCGAGCTGACCGGGCTGCGCACCGAACAGGCGATCGGACGTCCCGTGCGCGACGTGCTCGGCCTGCGCTTCGAGGACGGCACCGACCACGTCGGCACCGCCCTGGAGTGGGAGGTCCGCGTGCAGGGCAAGCCGGTCCAGGTCAATGCCGAGCACGATTTGCCCGCTCGCGCGGTGGCCGATCTGTTCCCGGCCTACGACGACGAGGAGGGCGGCCTGCTGCTCGTCCTGACTCCCGCCAACCACCGCTGACGCGTCGCCCCGCGGCGCCCCGATTCTCCTCTAGCATCGTTGGCTGCTGATGTCTGACCGCCAGCGCCACGGCTTCGTGCTGCTCATCGTCGCGGGTCTGATCGCCGCTTCCACCTTCGTCCTGTTCACGCAGCCGACGCGACTTGGACTGGACCTCAAGGGCGGCGTCCAGCTCGTCTATCAGGGCGAGCCGACCGCCCAGACCCCGCACGTCACCCAGGAGGCGCTGGCCCGCGCGGTTGACATCATGCGCTCGCGGGTGGATTCGCTCGGGGTCACCGATCCGGTCATCCAGACCTCGGGCGGCAACCAGATCTCGGCCGGGCTGCCGGCGGTCACGGACATCAAGCGCGCCGAGCAGGAGGTGGGGAGCACCGCTCGCCTGTATTTCTATGACTGGGAGGCCAACGTCCTGACCCCCCCGTCGGGCAAGCCGGCCGCCAGCCTGCTGCCGTCCCAGGACCCGACCGCGACGACGCTCAGTCAGGGCCTGGGGTCCGCCGCGCAGCCGGGCCAGACCGGCGCCGGCGGCCTGCCGCTCTACCAGGCGGTCAAGCTCGCCGCCGCGCAGCCCTACAGCGCCTCGAAGACCAACTCCCGCTTCGGTTCTGAGTACTTCGTGTTCGGCGCCCCCGGCAGCGCCGCGTGCGCGACGGCGGCCCGGGATCGTCACAGCGCCGTCGCCGCCGGCGTGCACTGCCTGCTCTCCCAGCCGCCGGTGTCCGAGATCCCGGGCACCCCGGCGGCTCAGGTCCAGCAGGACCTGAGCTCGAGCCTGCCGCCCGGGGTCAGGCTGTCCGACGGCCAGACGCTCGAGGTCAAGCGGGGCACGGTCCTGCTGCAGGCCGCCGACGCGAGCTTCAACCCGTCCCCGAGCTTCGGCAACCCGGCCAAGGAGTTCTACGTCCTGCACGACAACGTCGCGCTGCAGGGCACCGACATCACCAATCCGGCGCAGGGCACCGATCAGGCCGGTCAGCCCGACGTGCAGTTCTCCTTCGCCGGCAACGGGCAGAACGCGTTTCAGAACGTGACCGCGGCGATCGCTCACCGCGGGGCGCTGGACAGCCCGTTTCACCAGACGCTCAACCAGCACTTCGCGGTCGCGCTGGACGCCAAGCTGATCACCGTCCCACAGATCGAGTTCCGCACCTTTCCGGACGGGATCACCGGCGGCGGCGGGGCCGACATCACCGGCGGCTTCACGATCCAGTCCGCTCAGGATCTCGCCACCCAGCTGCGGCTCGGGGCGCTGCCGATCCGGCTGGTGCGCATCTCGGAGTCCCAGGTGTCGGCCACGCTGGGCAAGCAGTCGCTGCATCAGGGTCTGATCGCCGGCGCGGTGGGCCTGCTGGTGGTGGCGATCTTCCTGATCGCCTACTACCGGGTGCTGGGGTTGATCGCGGTCGCGGCGCTGATCACCTACTCGCTGTATTTCTACGCGCTGATCAAGCTGATCCCGATCACGCTGACTCTGCCGGGCATCGCCGGCCTGATCCTGACCATCGGCGTGGCCGCGGACGCGAACATCGTGATCTTCGAGCGCGTCAAGGAGGAGATCCGGGCCGGGCGTTCGATCCGCTCGGGGATCGCCACCGGCTACAAGAAGGGCCTGACGGCGATCATCGACGCCAACGTGGTCACGATCATGACCGCGTTCATCCTGTTCGTGCTCGCCACCGCCGAGGTCCAGGGCTTTGCCTTCGTGCTCGGGATCGGCACGATCGTCTCGCTGTTCACGGCGGTGCTGGCCACGCAGGCGATCCTGATGTCGATGGGCGACTCGCGCACGATCGGCCGGCGCTCGGCGCTGGGCGTGGGGGACACGCCACGGGTCTGGCGTTTTGACTTCATGGGCGCCTCGCGGTACTTCTTCTCGATGTCAGGGGTGATCCTGCTGATCGGCGCGCTGGCGATCGGCGGTCGGGGGCTGAACCTCGGGATCGACTTCACCTCCGGCACCCGGATCACCGCCAACCTGGTCAAGCCGGCCAGCCAGAGCCAGGTCAGCGCCGTGCTGAGCTCGGCCGGCGCCGCCAATGCCCAGGTCCAGCAGGTCGCCAACCCGGCCTTGGGGGCCCACGTGTTTCAGATCTCGGCCAAGAAGCTGAGCTCGGTCAGCGGCATCCAGTCTGCGCTGCAGACGCACTTCGGCCTCAAGACGCCGATCGATTCCAACACGATCGGCCCGAGCTTCGGGCGCACGATCGCCAACAGCGCGGTGATCGCGATCATCGCCTCGCTGCTGGTGATCTCGGCGTACGTGGCGCTGCGTTTTCAGTGGAAGTTCGCGGTGCCGGTGCTGATCGCGCTGATGCACGATCTGTTGATCACCGCCGGCGTGTATTCGCTGACCGGCCGGGAGGTGACGACATCGACGGTGGCGGCGCTGCTGACGATCCTGGGCTACTCGCTGTACGACACGATCATCGTGTTCGACCGGGTGCGCGAGAACATCCCGCGGATGCCACGGGCCGCGTTCTCGCAGATCGTCAACCGGTCGATGAGCGAGGTGTTGACCCGGTCGATCGCGACCACGGCCTGCACGCTGATGCCGATCGTCGCGCTGCTGCTGTTCGGCGGCGCGACGCTGCAGGACTTCGCGTTCGCGCTGATGATCGGTGTCGCCTCGGGCGCGTACTCGTCGATCTTCATCGCCTCCCCGGTGCTCACGCACTGGAAGGAGCGCGAGCCGGTGTATCGCCATCGCCACGACCGGATCCTGGCTGAGCACGGCAGCGTCCCGGCCTACGCCTCGGTTGGCTCGGATGTCGATCCCGCCGGGGACCGGACCCGCCGGCGCCCCGGCGCTCGGCTCACCACCCCGGCGTCTGAGAACGTGTCGGCGGCCGAGTTTGAGCAGATGAAGCGCGATCTGGCGCTGGAGGAGGACCGTGCGAGTCGTGCCACCTCGACGCTGACGCGCCGTCCGCCGCCAGCGCCGCGCGGGCCGGCCAAGCCCGCGCCGCCGGCCACGCCGTCAGGCGGACCGTTCCCCGAGGCCAGCGAGGCCCCCGGGGCCAAGCGCCGAGGCGGCAACGGCGCTCAGCGTGCGCCGGACGAGGCCGAGAACGAAGGCATCGCGCCGCAGGCGCCCAAGCCCAGCCGGCCGGCCAGGAAGAGCCGTAACAAGCGTCACGGGAGGCCTCGCTGATGGGGATGCTCGCGTGGGTGATGATGGGTCTGGCGCTGTGGCATTTCACGATCTGGCTGCCGGACCGCTCCTGGGGCGGGATCGTTGGCGCGGTCATCGGTGCGCTGATCGGCGCGGCCGCGTTTGGCTTCATCGTCAACGGCTTGGTGATCCCCGGGCGCCACAACACTCACGTGAGCACGGCGCTTGAGGCGATCCCCGGCGCTCTGATCGGGATGGCTCTGGTCTATGCCGAGGGCATCCGCCGCGAGCGCGCTGCCGGAGTGCGCCGCGGGCCCGCGCACCGGTAGGATCGGCGGCCGCATGTCCCGCCGCTTGATGATCATCGCGCTCGTCGCGCTAGCTGCGCTCGTCGCTGCCGGCAGCGCGCTCGCCGCGGCGCTGCACACGCAGACGGCGAGCGCGGGTGACGTCAGCGCCAGCTTCAGCTACCGCGGCGACTTGCCCGCGGTCACCGTCCCCCATCTGAGCATCGTCAAGAGCGGGCGGACCGCCTACGACGCGCCGGTCACCGCCCGGCTGTGCGGCCAGGGGTGCGCGCCGGCCCGGTTCGGCGCCGGCTCGTCCTCGGTCGGGATCGTGCCGCTGCTGCCCGGCTCCCCCGAGGTCTTGCTCGAGCTCTACAGCGGCGGGGCCAACTGCTGCTTCATCGACCAGGTGTTCAGTTATGACCCGGGCACGATGACCTACGTCAAGACCGAGCACGCCTTCCCCTATTCGGGCGCGACGGTGAAGCGGCTGAACGGCCGCTGGCGCTTCGTGTCGGCCGACGACGGCTTCAGGTACAGGTTCACCGACGGCGCGGACTCCGGCGCGCCGGTTCAGATCTGGCGCTTCACCGTGCGCCGCTTCATCGATGTCACGCGCAGCTATCCGGGCCTGATCCGCGCCGATGCGGCCCGCTGGTTTGCGCTGTTCGGTCACCACGTCGGCAACGGCGTCGGGCTGATCGCCGCCTGGGCCGGGGACGAGGAGCTGCTCGGGCATGATGCGCTCGTACAGTCGACGCTGAAGAGCGAGCTGGCCCGCGGGCGGCTGCGCGCGGGCGCCGGGAACTTCTTCGCCGGGGGCGCTAAGTTCATCCGCGAGCTCGATCGCGTGCTGCGCCAGCTCGGTTACAAACGCTGATCGACCCGATCCGTCTGCCCTTGAGCCTACGGTGCTGGGATGGCTCAGACTCTGCTGCCGGCCCCCGCACCGGCGGATCCGAACGTCGAGCCCGCGCGTGAGCCGCTGGCCCCGGCGACCGTGGCCGTGCCCCGGCTCGCGCTGCCGGGGTACGGACTGGACGCCGCGCTGGGGCTCGAGCGCGAGCTGGGCATCGGCCATGTGCTCGCGCAGATCCTCGTCCGTCGCGGGCTGAGCGCGCCCGAGCAGGCCCGCCGCTTCCTCGCCGCCGGAGTCGTCCACGCCCCGCACGCGTTCTCCGGCCTTGACGCGGCGCTTGACCTGATCGCGGGGCAGATCGCCGCGTCAGGGCGGATCGTCGTCCACGGTGACTACGACGTGGACGGGGTGTGCGCCACCGCGATCCTCGTGCGGGGCCTGCGCAGCCTCGGCGCCGATGTGGGCTGGTTTATCCCCGGCCGTCTGGAGGACGGCTACGGGCTGTCGCTCGCCACGGTGCAACGCCTGGCCGAACTGGGAACCGACCTGATCATCACCGTTGACTGCGCCGTCACCGCGATTGAGGCCGTCCAGGCCGCACACGTCGCCGGGATCGAGGTCGTGGTCACCGATCACCACGCGCCCCGCGGTGACGGAAGGCTCCCGGACTGCCCGATCGTGCACCCGGGGTTGTGTGACTATCCGTTCGCCGGCCTGTGCGGCGCCGGGGTCGCCCACAAGCTCGTCGAGGCGCTCGGGGCCGGGACCGTCCCCGAGGATCTCGATCTGGTCGCACTGGCCACCGTGGCCGACCTCGTCCCGCTGGTCGACGAGAACCGGCGTCTGGTCCGCGCTGGTCTCGCCGCGCTGGCCAACACCGCCAAGCCCGGCCTGCGCGCCCTGATCGCGATCAGCCGCGCGGACCCTAGCGCGCTGGACACCGGAACGCTCGGCTTCCGGCTGGCGCCGCGGATCAACGCCGCCGGGCGGATGCGCCGCGCCGACGTGGCGCTCGAGCTGCTGCTGACCGAGGATCCCGAGCGGGCCCGGGCGATCGCCGCCGAGCTCGATGCGCTCAACGCCGAGCGCCGCGCGGTCGAGCAGCGCATCCTGTGGGAGGCCGAGCGACAGGTCGCCGCGCTCGGGGCGCGGCCGGCCTACGTGCTCGCCGCGGAGGAATGGCACCCCGGGGTGGTTGGGATCGTGGCCTCCCGGATCGTGGAGCGCTATCACCGCCCGGCGGTCCTGGTCGCGCTGGACGGCGACGCGGGAACCGGCTCGGGACGGAGCATCCCCGGCTTTGACCTGCTCGCGGGGCTGACCGCGGCCGGCGAGCACCTGGATCGCTTCGGCGGTCACCGGGCTGCCGCCGGGCTGAGCATCAGGCGCGAGCACGTCAGCGCCTTCCGGGAGGCGTTCGAGGCGCACGCCACGGCCGTGCTCACCCCGGAGCTGCTGGTGCCCGCCGAGCGGATCGACGCGATCGCCTCCGGCGCGGACCTCGGCCTCGCACTCGCCGAGGAGTTGGCCCAGCTCGAGCCGTGCGGCATCGGCAACCCGGCTCCGCGGCTGCTGGTTCCCGGAGCCCGGTTCACCGACGTCCGGCCGATGGGGGAGGGCCGCCACGCCCGGTTCTCGGTCTGCTCGGGCGGGGCACGGGCCCACGCGGTCGCCTTCGGTTGCGACGGCCGGCTCGGGGTCGACCCGGACCGGCCCCGCGACGCCACCTTCCGCCTGGAGCGCAACGCCTGGAACGGCGCGGTCGAGCCGCGGCTGGTGCTCGGCCACGAGCGACCGTGCGCGCCGGAGCCGATCACCGTGCTCGGCGAGACCGACGACTACCTGGCTGCCGTGCTCGGCGAGCTCGCGCGGGAGCTCGAGGCCGCCGACGGCCGCCCCGCGGATCCGCGCACGCACCGCCGGCAGCCGCAGGATGCCGCGCCGCCGGGGGCTCGCCGCACGGTGCTCGACCGTCGCCGGCTCAGCCCGCTGGCCGTTCTCGGCGATGCGGTCGCCAGCGGCGGTCCGGTGCTCGCGGTCACCGCGAACGTTGCCCGTCGCCTGTCGGGACTGCGCGATCGCGCCGGCGGGTTCTCCCTGGTCGGCTACGACGCGCTGGAAGCAGCTCCCGAGCTGGCCGCGGGAATCGGGCATCTCGTCGCCCTCGATCCTCCCTCCAGCCGGCGTCGCGCTGAGCTGCTGAGGGCGGGCGCGGGCTACACGGCACTGGCCTGGGGTGAGGCTGAGCTACGCTTTGCCATGCAGATGCATGAGCTTGAGTACCACCTGCGCACGTCGCTCGTCGCTCTCTACCGCGCCCTTCGGGCCCGGGGGCGGGCGACCGGCGAGGAGCTCGAGCGCCTGCTCCGCGGCGATGGGCCGCACGATCTCCCGGCCCGCGTGGCCGGTCGGCTCGTGAGGGTGCTCTCGGAGCTCGAGCTCGTCAGCCTCGACCGGACTCTGCCGGCCCTCGCGATCGCGGGCGCTGCGCCGACCAGGCTCGAGCGCTCGCCGTCGTACCGGGCCTACGCCACACGATTCCAGGACGGCCAGCAATATCTGAGCAGCGCAACACTTCCGCCCCGCGCCTGAGCCGGGATCAGCCGGCTGCCGCTGGGCCTGCCTTTGACGCCAGGGCGGCGGCAGCGCGGACGCCCGGCGCGACGACGCTGATCGCAGCGGATGACACGCCCGTCGACAGCGTCACCCGGGCCAGCGTGCGGACCCTGATTGAGCGCACCGAGCTGACCGCCGATCAGCGCGAGATGCTCGGCGACCTGTTCGCGATCGTCGAGGAGCACGCCGAACAGACCGCGGTGCCGATCGACCGCCGCCGTGTCGAGGAGGCGTTCGTCTACGCGTGCGTGCACCACGCCGACCAGCGGCGCAAGTCCGGCGAGGAGTTCATCACCCACCCCGTCGGCGTGGCCAAGGTCTGCGCGGGGCTGCGGCTGGATACCGAGACCCTGTGCGCCGCGCTGCTGCACGACACCGTCGAGGACACCAGCGCCTCGCTGCAGGAGGTCTCGGCGGTGTTCGGCGAGGAGGTGGCGGGCTTGGTCGACGGGGTGACCAAGCTGACCGGGCTGACCTTCCAGTCGCGTGACGAGGCCCAGGCCGAGAACTACCGCAAGATGGTCGTGGCGATGTCCAGTGACATCCGCGTGATCCTGATCAAGCTCGCCGACCGGCTGCACAACATGCGCACGATCGACGCGATGCCCAAGCAGAAGCAGCTCGACAAGTCCCGCGAGACGCTGGACATCTACGCGCCGATCGCGCACCGGCTCGGCATCCACGCGCTCAAGTGGGAGCTGGAGGATCTCGCCTTCCAGACGCTTCACCCCCGCAAGTACAACGAGATCAAGGCGCTGGTCGCCCAACAGCGCGAGGAGCGTGAGCGCTACGTCGGTCAGGCCGGTGAGTACGTGGCTCGTGAGCTGGAGGCGATCGGCATCCACGCTGAGATCTTCGGCCGCGCCAAGCACTTCTACTCGATCTACGCCAAGATGACCAAGAAGGGGCGCGAGTTCAACGAGATCTATGACCTGACCGCGATGCGGGTCATCGTGGACTCGATCAAGGACTGCTACGGCGCCGTCGGCGTGATCCACTCGCTGTGGAAGCCGCTGCCGGGGCGTTTCAAGGACTTCATCGCGATGCCGAAGTTCAACATGTATTCCTCGCTGCACACGACGGTGATCGGACCCGAGGGCCGCCCGCTCGAGATCCAGATCCGCACGCGCGAGATGCATGATCTCTCCGAGTACGGGATCGCCGCCCACTGGATGTACAAGGAGGGCGCCGGCACCGCGGAGGACCGCGGGCGCCGCCTGCGCGACTCCGACGGCAAGCTGAAGTGGCTGCGCTCGTTGATGGACTGGCAGCAGGAGATGAGCGACCCCAAGGAGTTCATGGAGACCCTCAAGGTGGATCTGTTCGAGGACGAGGTCTTCGTGTTCACGCCCAAGGGCGAGGTCAAGTCGCTGGCCGCGGGCGCCACCCCGCTGGACTTCGCCTACGAGATCCACACCGATGTCGGGCATCGCTGCGTCGGAGCGAAGGTCAACACCAAGATCGTGCCGCTCTCCTACCAGCTGCGCTCCGGCGACATCGTCGAGGTGCTGACCTCCAAGCGCGAGCGGGGACCTTCGCGCGACTGGCTGGCGCTCGTCAAGACGACGCGCGCGCGCAACAAGATCAAGGCCTGGTTCAAGGCCGAGTCCCGGCGCGATACCGAGCACACCGGCCGCGAGCTGCTCCAGGAGCACCTCAAGCGCGCCGGGCTGCCCGCCCAGAAGCTGGTCGGCTCACCACTGCTGGCCGACGTCATCCGCGAGATGGGGTTCCGCAAGGGCGATGACTTCTACGTCGCGCTCGGCGCGGCCAAGATCTCGGCCAAGGTCGTCGTCAACAAGGTCATGGAGCGCCTCAAGCAGGGCGAGACCGCGGAGACCGAGCAGACCGCTGCCAACGACCTGCTGCAGACCAACCGGCGCCGGACCCGGCCGACCACCTCCTCCTCGCGCTACGGCATCTCGGTCGATGGGGTCGATGAGGTGATGCTGCGCCTGGCCAAGTGCTGCCGGCCGGTGCCCGGGGACCCGATCGTCGGCTACATCTCGCTCGGCCGCGGGATCACCATCCACCGCGACGACTGCCCCAACGTCGCCGTGCTGCGCAAGGACCCGGACCGCTTCACTCCGGTCAGCTGGGACGGGGATGCCGACACGAGCTTCCGGGTGGAGATCGCCGTCGACGGCTGGGACCGCCATCGCCTGCTCGAGGACATGTCCCGGACCTTCGCCGAGGCGGGAATCAACATCCTGGACATCCACGGCACGGTTGACCACCCGATGGTCAAGAATCGCTTCCTGGTCGAGGTCGGCGATACCCGCGCCCTGGATCAGGCGATCAACCGGCTGCGCAGCATCGACGCCGTGTTCGACGCCTACCGCGTCACGCCCGGATCCTGATCGCGCGGCGGGGGCGCCGGGCGCCGCGGTGCGGCCCGTGTGGGTGCGGCCGGCTGCGGTGCGGCCCGCGTGGGTGCGGCCGGCTGCGGTGCGGCCCGCGTGGGTGGGGCCGGCTGCGGTGCGGGGTTCACGCGCACCCGGGTCACGCTGGACACCGGCGTCTTTGACAGCATCACCGCCTCGCCGGTGGGCAGGCGCGCGATCTCGTCAGGGTGCACGACCAGGCGCGACACGGCGCGGCGGGTGCCGCGGCTGCGCTGACCGGCGCCGAGCCACGACCCGATCGTGTGCGTCTCCTCCCACACCTGCTCTGAGCCGGCCATCTCGGCGAACGTCCGGGCCGAGGCGGGCACGTCCTGACGATGGGCGATCTTCAGCGAGGTCAGGCCGAGCACCTGATCGCGAAAGCCGCGGCCGGCGCGCTCGAGGTCTGAGAGCTCCTGGGTGGCCAGCAGCACGCTGACGCCGGCCTCGCGGCCGCGCGCGAGCAGCGCCAGGACCTGGTCTGAGCCCACCGCGGAGAACTCGTCCACGGCGATCGTCGCCAGCGGCGGCGCGTGGCCGCCGGCCATGCTCTGCAGGCGGTGTCCGGTGGCGCTGACGAGGTCCTGGATGGCCAGCGTGCCGAGCTGCGCGGCCAGCTGGCCATAGCGCCCGGAGTTGAGGCTGAAGACGACGATCTCCTCACCGGCCAGGGCTCGGCGCAGGTCGATGGGAGCCGCGAGGACCGGGCCGGGCCGGGCGCCGTGTGTGAGCGGCTCGAGGACGCCGGCGGAGCGGTGACCTGGCATGCCGCTGAGAAATGGCCCCGCGGTCCCCTCGCTGAGTAGCGCCAGCCGCGTGCCGAACCCGCGGATCGCGCTCAGCTGGTCGCGGGTCAGAGAGCCGAGATAGTCCTGGATGCGATCGGCCATGGCCGGCTGCAGACTGCGGGCCAGGACCGACAGCCGCCGCGGATCCATCAGCGCGACGACGCTCGGCAGGTCAGCGTCGCGACCGTCGGCGTGCAGGGCCTGAAGCGCGGTCTGCACGTAGCGCTCGGCCGCCCGCTGATAGTGGGGCTCGGTGAAGCGCTCGGTGGCGATCAGCTTGTCCTTGAGCTCGGTCGCGTTGCCCACCGCGAGCGGGTTCCAAGCCTCGGGACCGTCCGGGGTCCAGATCCGTACGGGCCGTCCCGCGGCCGCGCCGGCCGACCGCAGCCGGCGGCTGAAGGCGGGGGAGCCCTTGAGGTCGATCGCGATCACCGGCCGCCCGCGGATGATCTGCTCGGTGAGGATCCCCAGCAGGGTGGTGGACTTGCCCGCTCCGCTGGCGCCGACGATCAGCCCGTGCGCGGCGAGCTGGCGCTCCTGAAGGGTGACCGGGTGGCCCTGCTGGTCGGTCCCGAGCGCGAGCGTCTCAGCCCGGGCGGACGCGTCGCGGCGCAGTGCTCGCCGGGCGAGAGCCGGGCGCGCGAGCGCGACGCCGGCGCGAGCCGCGACCACCGCGGCGAACAGCGCGATCGACCATTGCAGCGGCATCGAGAGCATGATCAGCAGCGCCGGGATCGTCCAGTAGGGATTGCGTCGCGGTCGCGGGGGGCCGGTCATCGGCTGGGCACCAGGACCTCGTCGCGGCTGCGCCCGGCGGCGCGCTGCGCGCCCGGCGCCCGGCGCGCGCCCGATCCGGGTCCGAACGCGACCCGCTGCACGTGGACCATGTCCGCGATCCCGACCGCGGCCGCGGCTCGTGCGATCGCCTTGCCGGTCTCGGGGCGGGGCACGAGATAGAGGACGGCGTCGACGCGCTGATCAAACGCGTACCCGCCGAGGATCGTCTCGGTGCGTCGCCGCGGCTTGCCGGTCAGCTCGAGCTCGACGGCGACCCGCTGACCGGTGTCGGTCTCCAGCATCAGGTCGGGGTAGTGGCGGCGCTCGCCCCCGTAGGGCCCGACCCCCTCCAGCCGGACGGCGTGGCGCTCGGGACCGATCCCCTCCGAACGGGGGCGCCCGTCCTCAGAGCGCATCTGGCGCTCGGAGTGGATCGCTCGCATCGGCCCGAATGCCCCCCGGTGGGCGGCCAGCCACAGCCAGGCCAGGCCGATGTCATGGTCACTGGCGTCGGTGCCGGCGAGACGCGGGCGGGGCAACCGGCTGCCGATCGCCCTCAGGCCGCGGTGCTCGATCTGAAACCAGCGGGCCGTGGTCAGCGGACGATCGCCGCGCAGATGCCCGGAGGCGACCAGACGGCGCAGGCGCCGGTCTGCGGCCTCCTCGGTGCTGCCGAGCAGGGTCGCTACGTGCGCGGCGAGGATCAGGCGATGCTCGGCGGCGAGCGCGAGCGTCCGGCGGTTGGCCTCGGTCAGCGGACGGCCCGTGCTCACCTCTTCCAGAGCCACGAGCCGCCCGCCTTTCACCCCCGGGCGCGACCCGGCGCCCTCTGGGTCAGGGGCCCCGAAGGCCGGGGTGGGGCAGCGCGCCCGTGTCGACGACCTCGAAGTCACGGCCGGTGAGCCGGCCGAGCAGGTGCAGCGCGGCATCGTTCCAGCGTGGATCCTGGGCACCGGAGATGTGCCACGGCGAGCCATTGTCGGCGAGGATCTCCCGTAGCGCCGCAGGGCGGTGGCCACCACCCGCGCTTGAGGAGGCAGCCGAGAGACGTTGACCCCCACCTTGAGGCGTACCCGCAGCCCCATCGGGGGCGCCGAGGCGCCGCCGCAGGTGGCCGCGTCATGGCGCGCCGGGTAGACGTAGCGCGGTCCGGTGCAGGGCGCGGTGAACCGCAGCGCATGCCTGATCGCCCCGGTCGCGACCTCGGCGTAGCGCGGTAGGGGGCGGTGATCGCGTGGATCGGTCTCGCCGGCAGATCACGTAAGCGTTCAGTTGGTTTGGGGGACATAACGCCGTTGGGCGGTTGATAAGGTGATCGAGCACTGGCCGACTGACTGTGGGTGCGGGCGCGTGTTCCGCGAGGCGGAGCTGGTCGCGGCCAGGGCGCCGGCGCGCCATCAGGTTGAGGAGCTGCCGCGGCTCGCGACGATCGTGAGCGAGCATCAGTGCCAGCGCTCATCTGACGCTCTTTACGTTGACAGCTGCACCTGCGGTCCCGGATCGCGGAACCGCCCGGCCCGGGCCCATCGGGTCACGTTGATGCAAAACGTGACTATTCGCGCATCGTGAGGGTCGCTCGGGGGGTCACTCGGGGTTATGTTGGACACAACTAGTTTAGTCTGACATGATGGTAGGGTGGAGGTCCGCTTCACCCAGGCGGCGCGTCGCCACCTGATCGGGCGAGGCTCGGTCCGCTTCGTCCTCGCAAGCAGCGAGCCGACGGCCATCACGACTGCCGAAGGCGGTCCGGCGTGGCTGTGGGTCGGAGTCGACGAGCGCGGGCGGGAGCTGGAGATCATCGCCGTTCAGGCCCAGGGCAAGAAGGACCCCGAGCCAGTGTTGCTCGTCCTCCACTACCGCAAGGACTGAAAACGATGACCAAGCCAAGCGCATCGCCGATCACCACCGACACCCCGATCGGACCCGACGTCGACCTCGAGCGCGACGATATCCGCCTAGCCGACGGGACCCGTCTGACGCGGGCACGGGCAGAAGCAATCGTCAAGCAGGCCCGCCATGCCGGAGGCCGTCCCTCCCTGTCAGGAACGTCGGCTCGCTCGCCGCAGATCGCATTCCGCGTCTCCGCCGAGGTCCGCGACCGCGCCGCTCAGAGAGCCGCTGATGAGGGCAAGACCGTCTCCCAGCTGGCTCGCGAAGCGCTCGAAGCGCGCCTTGGCGTGAAGTCTTGAAAGCCGTCTCCTCCTCGGTGTGCAGGAAGCCGAGGTCGCGGTGGAAGTCCTCCCCGACGGTCGAGACCCACTCGAGGTTGTCGAGTGATAGGTCAAGAGTTGCGAGCGCCCGGCAAACAGCTCGGCGAGCGATTTGGAGCCGTCGACGGTCTCGAACCTGTACTTCTTCTCAACCGGCACCCACGGCAGCTCCCGCCGCGTGCGCGCGAGCTGGTCGTTACGGCGGGTAAGTTCCTTCTCCTCGGCCGGCAGCTCCTGCCGGGCGGCAAGCCACTCTTCGCTGCTTCCGATCCTGAATCCTGGGCTCAGGCATTCATTCTCCTGTCTTCTTCTCACAACAGGTTGGCGCATCCCGCGCCGCCGATTACGTCTCACATCGTTGGCATGAGTCCGGGGATCGCCGGGGGCGCGATCAGGATCAGGATTCCGAGCCCTACGATCCCCAGCCCGATCGGCACATCGATGACGGCTTTCGGGGGCAGGAGCTTCTGGGCGATCGCGACGACGGCGATCACGGACATCCAGGTGATGCTCATGACCCCCAGGACCACGAGCATCAGCATCAGCCCGATGCTCGAGCCCACGCAGTTGAGCCCGAACTCGAATCCCGAGCCGACGCTCTCGCGGCAGCGCTGGCGAAAGTGCTGTTTGAGCGGCGTGAGCTCGTAGACACCTGCGGCGACCGTGATCACTCCAGCGGCGAGGGCCCCGTGCGGCCGGTACAGCACGTACACCGCGACTCCCACGAGTGCCCACACGGCAAGGTAGGAGCCGGCGAACGTCGGCGCCGCACGGATAAGGCCGCTGGCACCAGCGTGCCTCAACATTGCCGGGATCGCGCCTGGCAACATCATCGCAGCCATCATCGAGACCCAAAGGGCGAGGAAGAATCCGAACGACCCGAACCCGGTCGCGACGCCCATGTCCATCCCATTCATCTGGCTGATAGCGAGAAGCGAGGATGCGGCGGCGGCCAGGAGCGTCAAGGTCAGCACGGCAGCGGTCGGGGCTGTCCGAGCGTGCCTCGCGAGCGGCGGGCGGGAGCCGGCGCTGCGTTCGTCCGCTACCGGATCGAACATCATCAGGCCGGATACTCGTCCTTGCGCCAGGCCCGGGGCTCGTCGGATTGCGCCTTCGGCGTTCGCTCAAGCAGGAACGAGTGGTACGGCGCGACGAACGGATCGGGGGCCATCACTGTGTAGGTGTGATACACGCTGCCGTTCTCGCGTGCGAAGGCGATGAAGCCCGGCCCCTCGCGTAGGCCATCCTCTAGGTTGGCTCCGACCTGCCGGCCCCAGTCCCGAAGCCACTCCGGGGGGTCGGCGATCATCCCTTTGACCTCGGGGATCTTCCGCGCCTGCTCGGGTGTGAGGGCGAGCCCGAAGTCAAACGGAAACTCCGTCTCATAGGTCGATACGTACGGGAACTCCCAGCCCATCCGCTTCTTGTAGGCGATGAGCCGATCGATCGGCGCGCGGGACAAGCAGATCAGGGTCACGTCACGGTGGGCCAGGTGCACCCGTGTCGCGTCGAGCTCATCCCCCAGATTCGTACACCCGGGGCAAGCTCCCAGCCTGTAGTCGGGCCCGAACATGATGTTGTAGGCCAGCAGTTGCGAGCGCCCGTCGAACAGGTCGGCGAGCGTCTTCTTCCCGTCCTCGGTGTCGAACTGGTACTCCTCCTCGACCGGCACCCACGGCAGGTCGCGCCGCTGCGCGGTTACCTTCTGTCCGAGCTCGGCATGCTCCGCCTCGAGCTTCGCGAGCTGATCGTGGGCCGTCTGCCATTCCTCGCGAGTTCCAATCTTGTTGCTGGGCATGGTGTCTCCTCTCGTCTTCCTCAGGTGTGCGTTGGCGCGGGTCATCGATCGTTAATCGTTGATGCAATGACATTAAGACCCGCGCGCCACGCCGAACTCATCGCGAGCCGCATTGAGCCGTGAGACCGTCCCACTCCATCCTCAGCGGAGCGAGCGCGCCGGCACTGCGGTCGCGAGCGCACAGCACGCTGATGAGACCTCGCCCACGGAAAGCAGGCCCCGCCCCCGCCGAAGCGCACCCCCGCTTTCGCTAAACCCGCGTCACGCGCCGACGGCCAGCACCGAGTTGAAGGCAAGCGCACTCGTTTCCGCGCGAAGCGGGTCAGCGTTCCTCGGTGCCTGGATGCACGCGCGGAACCCGAAGCAGGTGTCCCGGTAGCGGATCGATCATCGAGATGCTGGCGGGCATTGTGGGGGTTGCCGTGCGTCCCTCGCCAGCTGCATCGGCGGGGGATCGAACTGAGGGGGGATGAGGTCGAGGGGGGCGGAGTCGAGCCAGCCAGTTCAGCCTGCTGCTCTTCAGCGATGGGTTGGCTGCTCGCCTTGAGCGTGTGGCTCAGGGTGCCGTTACCGGTGGCGAATCGGGCAGGAGTCGCAGTCCGGCGGTCGTGATCACCGCGAGGGTCTCGTTCTCGACCTGTTCGGCGACCTCGGGCAGGTCGTTGGTGGCGCAGATCAGGACTCGCGCGGGGGTTGCCGAGCGATTGAGGATCTGGTGGGTTCCATTCCATTCCGCCCGGTCGGAAAAGCGACGACTTCGCCTGCCTCGAGTACGCGTTCTTCTGCGGGTCCGCAGCGCAGAATGGGGGTTCCCGACATCACGAACAGGAGTTCTTCGTTGGTGTGATGAAAATGCAGCGGTGAGACCATCGCGCCGGGCTCGAGCTCATACAGGTTCGCGGCCAGACGCTGGGCGCCGGCGTGCTGCGCCAGTCGAACAGCCCGAAGGACTGAGCCCGCGTCACCGACTTCAGCGTCCCAGATCGGATTGAGGAGATTCATTCCACCGACGATATCATCCTAGATATCATGAGGATATGCCCGATAATCAAGTCCCCCTATACGTGCGCCTATCGGCCGAGCCAAATCGCCGCTTGGAAAACGCCGTTTCCGCCTCTGGCAAGAGTAAGCGTCAGCTGGTCGAAGACGCGGTGAGCGAGCATCTCACCGACGACGGATTCGTCGTCGGGCGTGTGGCCCTGAGAGAAGACGCTCCGGAGGTCTTGACTCTTGCCGAAGCCGCGTCGCTGCTTCGTATAGACGAGCCCGACCTCGAAGCAGCGGCGCAACGAGGCGAGCTGCCGGCACGCCAGATCGCCAACCACTGGCGGTTCTCGAGCACGGCGCTCCTGGCCTGGCTGCGTCAGAGCCATAACCAACAGGATGAGAACGAGAACGGTTAGGTAGCCACAACCGTCACGACGCTTCACCCCAGATGTCGCGTCGGCGGCGTGGCGCAGCTTCTCTGCTTCGATCGACGATGGACTAGCGCACCGCGTGTCTTTGGCTTCGTGGGGCCAGGCGACTGCGCCGTATGACGATCGTCCGTCGGGGATCCGGGGGATTGCTCAGTGTCCTGTGGCGCTGGAGGTCTGGCCATGTCGCCCACCCGCGCGCCGCGGCCGAGGGCTTACGCAGCCCCCTTGAGCACGCTCTGCAGGTAGCGCTCGAGT
>JAABUZ0100002182.1_pt1 | contig 33398 bp, 26 predicted proteins | sample 5562091 | NCBI WGS metagenome assembly JAABUZ01 (sample SAMN12813069, study PRJNA571459) | rock metagenome | isolation source: Antarctica rocks | place: Antarctica: Victoria Land, Linnaeus Terrace sud | collected 2015-12-21
CAGCGCCAGCCGTGCCGTCTCCACCCTCACGGCTGCACGCGGGACAGTCGCCCGGCCCGCTTGTCCTCGATCGCACCTGCCAGCCGCTCGATCTGCACGTCCAGCCACTCGGGCAGCGGCAGCTCCTCGATGCTGGTCACCCCGACCGCGCTCACCGGGAACCGCGCGGCCGCCTGCTCGGGCGGCAGCGCGCGCAGGCGGCGCAGCTCGTCAATCATGATCTCGAGTCGCTCGACGTGTTCCTCCGCCACGAAGTACCGCAGGTCGGCCACCTCGTCCACCCATTCGCCCTCGGGTGCCGGGCGCAGCGGATCCTGGCTGTAGACGCAGTTGACGAGCAGATCGACCAGGTGGGTCGGGTCGAGCGGTTCGTAGGGCACGGACGCTCCTCAGGGGTCGATGAAGACGGAGTTGACGCTGATGGTGGTGCCGGAGCCGCGCCTGAGCCGCACCCGCACGGTGGTCAGTGCCCCCGCGGGCAGCGGGACCGCCGCGCCACCCGGGCCGCGCTGCCACCCCCGGACGGGGATGCCGGCGGGCAGTGCCGCCGTGAAGTACTCCTCCACTTCGGAGCCAGCAGCGAACGCCGCCACCTCGTCGGCCCGCAGCACCAGGGTCTCCAGGAGTGCGGCGTCGAGGCCGTCGGGAGTGTCGAAGCTGGTCGCCAGCCGCCGGCCCTCGCGCTCCACCCGCTGCCGCAGGTAGTCGTCGTCCTTGCCGGCGTGGCGGGCGAGGGCATGACCGCCGGCGACCGCCTCGTGGTCGACGCCGCGCAGTCCCTGCGGGAAGACCTCGGCGAGCTGGCGCAGGCGGCGGGAGCGCTCACCGAGGCCGGTGGTGGGGAAGAAGGCGAGGGCGGCGGCGAGTTGGGCGCCGGTGGCGGTGGTGTGTCCGAGCAGGACCTCCTCGAGCAGCGCGTTGGCCGCCACCGCCTGAGCGATGCGAGGGGTGACGAAGCGACCGAGCCCGGTCACGGTGATCGTGAGGGCGGCGCGGGAGGCGACGGCGGCGGCGACGCGGGCACCGACCGCCGCGATGCTCTCGCGGGCCCACGTCTCGCCGCCGTGCAGGCCTCCGCGCACCAGCGCGGCGCCGAGGTCGTTGAGGGGGTCCAGGCCGAGCTGGACGACCATGGTGACGTCCAGCGCGTCGCCGACCGCGGCCAGCACGGCCAGCTTGCGGATGTCGCGCCAGCGGTCGTCGAGTTCGCGGGCGACCTGGTCGAGGTCACCCGCGAGGGCGTCGAGGGCAGCGGCGAGACCGGCCACGGCTGCCAGCTGCGGGAGCAGGACCTGGTCGAACGACGTGCGGCCGAGGCCCTGCCAACCGGACAGGTCGTCGGCCAGCTCGGCACGGGTGCCGGCGAGACCGTCGTGGAGCCAGCCCGCTGCCCGGCGGGTCGAGGCGGCGACGTCGCGGGCGGTGTCGCCGTCCGGCAGGTAGCTGGCCACCAGGGCAGGATGCCGCCGGACGCCGAAGGGTGCGGCCGGCTGTCCTCAGCCTGAGAAGATCGACGGCGTGAGACGGCGGGCGCTGCTCGTGCTGGCCCTCACCGCCGCCGCCCTCTGGCATGCCGCGCTGGTCTGGCCGCGCTACGCGGTGGGCTCCTTCGACGACGACGCGAGCTACCTGTTGAGCGCCCGCGCGCTCGCCGCCGGTCACGGGCTGACCCACCACCTACCGGTCGGGCTGCCGCTGGCGGCGACCTACCCGCCCGGGTACCCCGCGCTCGTGGCCCCGCTGGTCCGGCTCGCCGGTGGCAGCTTCGTGCCCGAGCGGGCGTTCTCCCTGGTGCTGCTGGCCGCCCTCCTCCCGCTGACCTGGCTGCTGCTGCGCCGCCGCGGGGTGGGCACAGCACCCGCGGCGGCGGTGCTCGCGCTGATGGCGCTCGACCCGGTGCTTGCGACGTACTCGGTCATGGTCATGGCCGAGCTCCCCTTCCTCGTCCTGCTCCTCGTCGTGCTGCTGGCCGCCGACCGGTGGGATGCCGGGGAGGGCCCGGTCGCCGGCGTCGTGACCGTCCTGGGCGCAGGGAGTCTGGTGCTCGTCAAGCAGGCGGGGCTGGGCGTGGTCGCCGGCCTGGCCCTGTGGTTCCTGCTCCGCCGACACCCCAGGCGGGCGGTTCTGCTGGCGGCCGGGGTCGCCGTCCTGCTCGCCCCCGTGGTGGTGGCGCGGTCGACCCAGCACACCCCCCTGCTCGGCGCGCGTTACGGCAGCGAGATCGGCGGCCCGCTCGCGGGCGGCCTGCTGCGGCGACTGACCACCGGGCTGCCGGACACGTTGCATAGCTATGCGGCGCAGGCGATCCCGGACGCCGTCGTGCCGGTGCGCTGGGCCGGCGGACCGCTGCTCGGCGCGGGCGCGGCCCTCGACGTGCTCGCGACCGCTGTCACCCTGTTGGCCGTCGTCGGCGCCGTCGTCTGGCAACGCCGCCATGGCGGTCCGGTGGTCGCGGTCGTCGGGGTCTACGCCCTGGAGACGCTCGCCTTTCCCTTCGTCAACGAACGCCGCGTGGTGCTCGTGCTGCCCCTCGTGCTCGCCTTCGTGGTGGCGGGAGCGGTGGCGTGCCTACGCCGGGGACGCGCCCTCCCGTTGCGGGCAGCCGGCGTCGCCGGGCTGGCGGCGTGGGCGGCGATAGTGCTGGTGGCGCAGGTGGACCGGAATTATCTGTTTGCGGCCGGGGCGCACAGCTCGCAGCCGCTCAGCTCGCCGTATCTGGGCTTCCTGTCCACTGTCGCCGCCCCCGGCGACCTGGTCGAGACCGACTACGTCTGGACGGTCGCGCTGGAGACGGGGCTGCGCACGTCGGGGGAGGTGTCCAGCCTCAACCCGCTGCTCAGCCCGCTGGTCACGCCCGACTGTCGCGCGGCGGACGTGCGGGCGGCGGTCGAGTCCGACCAGCCGGCGTGGCTGCTGTCCGGGGCGTTCGCGAGCACCGGGATCGGCGCTCCCTGCCTGTTGGGAGTCGCCTCGACCGCGCCATGGGCGGTGCGGTTGCTGCGCACCGGGCCGGATCTCGCGGCGGTGTTCGAGCTGGTCGGGCCGGGCAGCTCGCACCCGGGCCTGCGCGACCTGACCGCCGGCACGGTGGCCACGGTCGGGGGCGAGGTCGCCCCGGTGCGGCCAGAGCCCGCGCAGGCGGGGGAGGACCCCGGTGCGTTCCCCGTCGTCGTGCCGGGAGACGCACCAGCAACGGTGACGCAGGAGTGGGGGAGCAGCCAGCCGGTGTCCCAGGTCAGCGTCGGGGTGGTGAGCCCGGAGCCGGCAGATCCGCTGCGCCCCAGCGAACCCGGCCCAGGGGTGGTCACCCGCACCACCGTGCAGCTGCACCAGGCCGGCGGCTGGGTCGACGTCGCGACGACGCCGGGGTACGTCGGGCCGGGGGGCTCCTCGCCGTACGTCGTGGTGAGCACCCCCACCGGCACCACGGCCACCGGGGTGCGTGTGCAGGTGGAGGGGTCAGGCACCGTAGGCGTGCACGATCTGCACGCACTGGGCGGCACCGTGGGCGGCTGGAGTCAGCGAGGCTAGCGGGCCCCGCGCCACCGCACCCGGGGGAGCAGCACCGACGGGTCGGCCCGGCCGGCGTGCTCGCGCACCAGATCGAACATGCTGGTCACCAGCGTCTCTCCCAGCAGGTGCGGCTCGAGCCCGAGGTCCCGCAGGCCCGTGTGGGCCGCCCGGTAGAAATGCTCCTCCTTCTCCACCCGAGGATTGTCGACCGCCTGCACGGTCACCTCGCCGGGAAAGAGCCGCTCGACGAGGTCGGCGAGCTCGTGCACCGAGAAGCTCTCGGTGAACTGGTTGAAGACGCGGAACTCACCGGCTCCGGCCGGGTGCTCGCAGGCCAGCTGCACGCAGCGCACGGTGTCGCGGATGTCGAGCATCCCCCGCGTCTGCCCGCCCGCGCCGTAGACGGTGAGCGGCTGCCCGAGGACCGCCTGCACGATAAAGCGATTGAGCACGGTGCCGAACACCGCGTCGTAATCGAACCGGGTCGCCAGCCGCGAGTCGAGCCCGGTCTGGTCCGTGACCTGACCGTAGACGATGCCCTGGTTGAGGTCGGTCGCCCGCAGACCCCATATCCGGCAGGCGAACTCGATGTTGTGGGAGTCGTGGACCTTGGACAGGTGGTAAAAGCTGCCGGGCCGCTTCGGGAAGAGCACCCGGTCCCGCCGGCCCTTGTGCTCGACGTCGAGCCAGCCCTCCTCGATCTCGATGTCGGGCGTGCCGTATTCACCCATCGTGCCGAGCTTGACCAGGTGCACGTCGGGGTCGACCTCGGCGATGGCATAGAGCAGGTTGAGTGTTCCGACGATGTTGCCGACCTGGGTGTCGACCGCGTGCTGGCGGTCGATCATCGAGTACGGCGCCGACCGCTGCTCGGCGAAATGGACCACCGCGTGTGGTCGGTGGCTGCGGATGAGGGCGTGGGCCACCTCGGGATCCGTCAGGTCGACCTCCTCCGCCGCCAGTGAGAGCCCGCTCACCTCCCGCCAGGCCGCCACCCGCTCCCCGAGGTCGCCGATCGACACCAGCGATGAGGTGCCGAGCTCGCTGTCGATCTTGCGGCGGGCGAAGTTGTCGACGACGACGACGTCGTGGCCCTCCGCGGACAGGTGCAGCGCCGTGGGCCACCCGAGGTAGCCGTCACCGCCCAGGACCAGGATCTTCAAGGGGCGCTCCTCGTGAGTGGACGGGCGTCGGGCGCAACGGGGCCAGGGTCGGGGTCGTCGTCGGCGTGCGGGCGGAACAGCCAGCGGTCGAGCACGGTGAAGCGGCCGAGCCAGGCGGCGGCATAGCAGGTGAGGAACGCCGCCGCGTCGAGGGTCCCTCTGGTCCCGGTGCCGACGCGACTCCTGAGCAGCGCATCGGCGGCGCCGGTGCCGACCGCCGCCACCAGGGCCGAGATCAGCGAGGTGACGAGATAGGGGAGCAGCTCGGCTCTGGGGTCGCCGCGGCCACGCCGGGAGAAGCTCCAGCCACGGTGCAGGGGGTATCCAGGGACCACGCCGGCGGCGCTGGCGGCCAGGCTCGCGGTCCAGCCGTGCCAGCCGCCGGACACCAGCGCGAGGAGCACCAGCTCGCTGACGCCCAGGCAGAGGGCGCTGACCAGCCCGAACCGCAGCAGCCGGCTGGCGGCCGGCGGCCGGAGCCCGGGCACCATGTCACGCGGCGAGCCCGGCAGCGGGGCTCGCAGGCTCTCGCGCACCCACGTGCCGAGCAGCACGCGGGCGTAGCGCAGGCCGTAGAGCGCGTTGTGCCCCTTCTTCGACTCCCCTGAGAGCCTGCGCCGCATGGTGGTCGGGACCTCCGCCAGCCGCCAGCCGGCGAGCGCGGCGCCAACGAGCAGCTCCGACGTCTGATACTGCGGCTGCAGCTGGCGCACGGTGGTCAGCACCGGCGTGCGGATGGCGCGCAGGCCCGACGACGTGTCGGTGACCCCGGTGCCGGTGAGCAGCCTGGCCAGCCGGCCGAAGACCTGCACTCCGGCGTTGCGCACCGAGCCGGCGTCCTCGGTCGCGCCCAGCACGCGCGAGCCGACGACCATGTCGGCGTCGCCGTCGAGCACCAGGCGCACCATCGCGTCGAGGTCGGCGGGGTCCCACTGCCCGTCGCCGTCCAGGGTCGCCACGACCTCTGCCCCGCGCTCGCCGGCCAGCCGATACCCCGCGCGCAGCGCCGTCCCGTGCCCGCAGTTGACGGCCAGGCGCAGCACCAGGGCACCGGCGGCACGCGCAGTGGCCTCGGTGCCGTCACCGGACCCGTCGTCCACTACCAGCACGTCGACGCGGCTGCCGGCGATCCGCCGGGGGATCTCCGCGAGCACCGCCGGCAGGTTGGCGGCCTCGTCGAGCGCGGCGATGACCACCGTGACCGGGGCGCACGGCCGGGAACCGTGCTCCCCGTCGTAGGCCAGCAGCGCCGACTCCACCACCCGCTCGCTGCCCGCGCGGGCGCGCAGACTGCGGTGCGGGCGCACCGGGGCGCGGGGTGACGGCGCGACACCCTCCTGCAGCGGAGGGCTGGCGGTGCTGGTCACGGTCCTCCGGTGCCGGCGCGGGAGGCGCCCGATCGCACCTCGGGAGGACCCTGCCCCGCGGTCCTGGCGATCATTCTCCGGCAACCTGAGAAGTGCCAGCACCAAGGCGCCCCCCAGCGGTCTCAAGTGCCGGGCCGGGGCACCGATACTGTCGTGTGGTAGAATCCAGCGACCCGGCTGGAGCGGCGGCGGCGTCTGCGGCGGCCCTCGTCCGGGACGCGATCCTGCGCGAGACGGGGCTGCTCGACACCGAGGAGCTCCACTCGCTGCGCGCCGTTGCCGAGCTGGCGGCGTGGATCTGCGGGACGCCGATGGGGGCGGTCAGCCTGGTGGACGAGAACCGGCAGTTTTTCGCCGGGTCCCTGGGCCTCCCGGTGCGCCAGACCGACCGGGAATCCTCGTTCTGCGCGGTCGCGATGGAGGACGCCGGCGAGCCCATGCTGGTGCCCGACGCCCGCGCCGACGAGCGGTTCGCCACCAACGCGCTGGTCACCGGGCCGCTCGGGCTGCGGTCCTACGCCGGCGTGCCGCTCGTGGCGCCAGAGGGTGTCGCGCTCGGGGCGGTCTGCGCCCTGGGGGACACCACCATGGACCTCGCCGCCGGCCAGGTGGAGGCGCTGCAGGGGCTTGCCGCGGTGACCGTGGAGCTGTTGGAGGCGCGCCGCACGGCGACCAGGCTGGCGGCGGCGCTCACGGAGATCACCGCCGCCGACGCAGCGGCGCGGGCGTCGCGGGAGCAGTTCCAGACGGTCTTCGCGCATGCGCCGTTGGGGATGACCCTGATCGCGCTGGATGGGAGGTACCTGCAGGTCAACGCAGCCTTCGCGACGTTGCTGGGGTGGACGCCGGAGGAGCTGGCCGGCCGGGGCAGCTGGGAGGTCACGGCCGCGGAGGACGCCGAGCAGGACGCGGCCTCGGTGCGCGACCTCCTCGAGCGTGGATCGGGTTCGCGGTTGCGGGAGAAGCGCTACCGCCACCGCGACGGCTCGCTGCTGCCGGCGCTGGTGACGACCTCCTTGATCCGGACCGAGGGCGGTGGCCCACCGGTGCTGCTCAACCAGGTGGAGTCGATCGCCGCGCGCCGGGCCGCTGAGGCGCGCCTGCTGGAGGTCCAGTCCGCCCACGACGGCATCATCAGCATGGACGCGACCGGTCACGTGACCTCGTGGAACCTCGGTGCCGAGCGCCTGCTGGGATACCCCGCCGCGCTCATGCTGGGGGGGACGCTCGAGCGGGTGATCCCCGCCGACCAGTTCGAGGCGCACCTGGCGGGGGTCGATCGGGTGGCCGCCGGCGGAGCGCCGCACCTGCTCGGGGGGACGGTGGAGCTGCCGGCGATCCGCGCCGACGGCGTCCGGATCCTCGTGGAGCTGGCGCTGTCGTCGTGGTCGCAGCAGGGCGAGGTGGGGTTCACCGGGGTGCTGCGCGACGTGACAGCGCGGCGGCGCTCGGAGACACTCGCAGAACTGGTGCGGAGTGCGGCCACCACCGCCAACGAGGCCCACACCCTGGCCGAGGGCGCCGACGTGGTCCTGCACGACGTCTGCCTCCGGCTCGGCTGGGTGGCCGCCCACGCCTGGACCGACGACGGGCAGCCGGCCATCTGGGCCATGCGCGAGCACGCGCATGCCGACCCCGGCGGCTGCGGGCTGGAGCGGCTGGCAGGGGTGGGGGACGCCCCCAGCCAGGGGGACCTGCCCGTGGACGCGCAGACGCGGATCGCGCTAGACCTGACGGCCATGCCGGACACCGGCATCCGTGAGCTCCTGGCCGGCTGCGGCGTCGGGGCTGCGGTCGCAGTCCCCGTGCTGGTCGGTGGTGAGGCGGCGGGCATGCTGGCCTTTTACCTGCCCGATGGCGCAGAGTTGGGGGACCCCGAGCTGACGACGGCCCTGGAGCAGGTCGGTGTGCTGCTGGGGCGCGTCGCCGAGCGGGAGCGCACAGCGACGCTGCTGCGGCACCAGGCCGACCACGACCCGCTGACGGATCTGGCGAACCGGCGCCTCCTGCTCAGGGAGATCAGCGCATTGCAGACCGCGCAGGCGCAAGGTCAGGCGCAGGGCGCCGGTGCCCTCCTGCTGCTGGACCTCGATCGCTTCCGGCTCGTCAACGAATCGATGGGCCACACCGCGGGCGACGTCGTCCTGCAGGAGGTGGCAGCCCGGCTGCGCCGCGCCGCCCAGGACAGCGACATCGTGGCCCGGCTCAGCAGTGACGAGTTCGCCGTGCTGGTCCGCGACCTCGCGCCGGCGAGCGAGCCAGGTGCTGACCCGCTCGTCGCCGCCGGAGAGCGCCTGCTCGAGGCGCTGTGCGGCCCCATCCTGCTGGCGGGCCAGCAGGTGCCCATCGGCGCCAGCGTGGGGGTCTGTGCCGTCGGCCCGGAGCATTCGACCGTGGCCCACTATCCGGCCGCGGTGATACGGGACGCCGATTCGGCGTTGCGCCGGGCCAAGAGCCGCGGCAAAGGCAGGGTCGAGCCCTACGACGCCGCGCTGCGCAATGACGCGGCGCAGCGGATGACCGACGAGACCGACCTGGCCGAGGCCATTGCGGCTGGAATGCTGGTGGTGCATTACCAGCCGATCGTGGATCTGGCCTCGGGGGCTGCGGTCGGCGCGGAGGCGCTGGTGCGGTGGCCCCGCCCGGGTCGCGGAATCGTGCCCCCCGACCGGTTCATTCCGCTCGCGGAGGACAGCGGCCTGATCGTCGAGCTCGGCCGGTCCGTCCTGATGCAGGCCTGTCGCGACGCGGCTCGCTGGGGGATCGACGTGCCGGCGCTCGGTGCTGGCAGCGTCAGCGTCAATGTCTCGACCCGGCAGCTGGTGCATCCCCGGTTTCCCCGCGACGTGGCACAGGCCCTGACCTCGTCCGGCCTGCCGGCTGCCCGACTCACCCTGGAGATCACCGAGTCGGCCCTGGCCGATGACGCCACGACCGTGGTCCGGGTGCTCGAAGACCTCCGGGGGCAGGGGATCAGCATCGCCTTGGACGACTTCGGGACGGGGTATTCCTCGCTGGCCTACGTGCAGCTTCTGCCGGTCGACATCCTCAAGATCGACAAGAGCTTCGTCGACCCGATCCGCGGCCCAGGGCAGGGCACGACACTGAGCGAGGTCGTGCTCAAGCTCGCCGAGGCGACCGGGCTGCGGACGGTCGCGGAGGGTATCGAGACGCCGGCGCAGGCCGAGGCGCTCCGCCTGCTGGGCTGCGTGTCCGGGCAGGGTTACACCTGGTCCCGCCCGGTGCCCATCGGGCAGCTCGCCACCGCCCTGCCACCCGCGCGTGCCCGACTGCCTGCCCAGCGATAACGCGCTCTGCCCGCATGACCTGTCAGGTCATCGACCTGCCACCCCGTCGCCGCCAGGGTGGGCGAATGGACGCCGAGAGCACCACCACCGACAGCACCACCACCGACAGCACCACCACCGACAGCACCACCACCGACAGCACCACCACCGCCGACCGCTATCTCGCCGCGCTCAACGAGCCGGACCCGGCGCTACGCCGAGAGCTCATCGCTGCCGCCTGGTCGCCGCTGGGCAGCCTGACCGATCCGCCCGCCGGGGCAGCCGGCCACGAGGGGGTCGCGGCGATTGCCGACGGCCTGCACGCGCAATTCCCCGGGCACGCTTTCCGGCGTACCAGCGGCATCGACCGTCACCACGACCGGATCCGCTTCGGCTGGGAGCTGGTCGCGCCGGACGGGACGCCGGTGCTGACCGGGCTCGACGTCGCCGACGTGATGGAGGACGGCCGGGTGGGCGCCGTGACGGGCTTCTTCGGAGACCTACCGTCGCTGGCGTGACCACCGCCGCGCCGGCCGGGCTGCTCCTGCGTGAGTGGCGGGAACGCCGCCGCCTGTCCCAGCTCGACCTGGCGCTGCTGGCGGGGACCTCGACGCGGCACCTGTCCTGCGTCGAGACCGGCCGGTCGCGCCCCAGCCCGGAGATGGTGCTGCGCCTGGCCGAGTCACTCGACATCCCGCTGGGCGAGCGCAACCGCGCGCTGCTCGCCGCCGGCTACGCCCCGGCGTACGAGGACGCGCGTGCCGACCCGGCAGCCACCCGACGGTTGCTCGACACGCTGGATCTCGCGCTCGCCGCGCACGAGCCGTGGCCGGCGCTGGTGCTCGACGCGCACTTCGACGTGGTCGCCGCCAACGCCGCCGTCGACCGGCTGCTCGCCCTGGTCGACGCCGACCTCCTGGACCCTCCCGTCAACGTCGTCCGGGTGACGCTGCACCCCCGCGGCATGGCACCGCACATCACCAACCTGCCGGCCTGGCGCGTGCACCTGCTGCGCCAGGTCCGGCGACACGCCGCCGCCGCGCCCGCCGCCGAGCTCGACGCGCTGCTCGTCGAGGTCGCCGGCTGGCCGGTCCCTGCCGGCAGCACCGAGGGCGCGGCGGGCCCGTCGTTCGCGTTGCCCCTGGAGCTGACCGTGGGTGGTACGGCGCTGCGCCTCTACAGCACCGTGGCGACCTTCGGTACGCCGCTGGACGTGGCGGCGAGCGAGCTGGCGATCGAGACGTTCCTGCCCGCCGACGACGTCACCCGGGCCTGGCTGGTCGGCTGAGTCGGCGTGCAGGTGACACCTACAGCCGGGGCACCGGGCCGCTGCGCTCGCTGCGGAAGCGGCCGAGCCCCGCGGCGGGCGACGTGCTCGGGGGTCCGTCGGCGGGGGTGGCTGCGACCAGGCGGCCGCCGCTCGCGCGGGCGAGCAGCGGCGCCAGGGCGGCAGCCTGCAACCGGCCGCGGCCCAGGATGAGGAGGGCGGCGAGCCCGAGGACCAGCAGGCCGATGCCGGCGGCCACCTTGGCGCCGGTGTCGTCCAACCGCAGGGCCGCCGGGGACGCGGCGGGGCGCACCCCTCCCGGTCCGACAGCAGGTGGGCCCGCGGCCAGCGGAGCGCTCGGGGCGCCACCCGCGAGCGTGGTGTCGGGTCCCGCCGGCAGGGCCGCGGTTGGCAGGCCGGCAGCGGGCAGTCCGCCCGCCGGCAGGCCGGCGGCTGGCAGGCCGGCGGCTGGCGCGCCGGGAGCCGGCACGCCGGGCGCAGGCGGCGGAGGTGGCGCGCCACGGGCAGGCGCGGGGGTGGATGGGCGGGCCGTGCCGGTGGGCTTCGGTGTCGCCCGGGGGGCGGCGCGGGTGGGGGTGGCCGGGACGCGCGGGCTGACAGCCCCCGTCCCGCTGCCGAACTCCACCGGGACGTTGGTCAGGTCCGCCAGCTGGAGGGCGTCCGCGCCGGGGGCCGCGAGCACCAGCCGGCCCGCCGCTGCCGGCAGGACCAGCACTGCCAGCCGCGACCCGCGCTGGAGCCGCCCGATGTCGGAGAACCGCACCGTGCTGCCGTCGACCACGCCCAGCGAGCTGGTCGAGCAGTCGTGCGCCGGGACGGGGAAGGGCTGCTGCGCCCCGGCGGCGAAGGGTGCGGTCACCAGGCAGGCGAGCGGCGCGGGGGTGCCCGACGGCAGCGCCTGCGCCGCCTTCAGGACCAGGCCGACCGCGCTCGAGCCACTGGGCAGCTCGAAGGCCAGGGCCGCGGCCGCGGTCGGCACCGAGCCGCTGCCGTCGGTCGGGGCGGGCACCCCGCCCGGGGGTGCGACCGGGATCCCGACGGGTGGCGCGGGAGCCGGCCCGGCCGGAGTGCCGCCGGTGGCAGCGCCGTTGACCAGGAGCTGGTCGGGTGCCACGTCGGGCATGGGCGCGGCCGGCGCCGAGGAGTCAGCGCGCGAGGCGTCGTACCACGCGGTCGCGATCGGACCCACCGTCGCCGCAGCCGCCGGCGGGGCGAGCAGAGTCCCTGCGGTCAGGCCGACGAGGGTGGCCGCAGCGCCGACCGTCGCCACGGTGGCGAGCCGGCGGGTCCCCCTCACCCGACACCTACGCCTGCCGGCACGGGCGCGCCCGAGCGGTTGATCGTGGCCGCGTCCCCGCCGAGGTAGGACGCGATCACCTGCGGGTCCCTGATCACGTCGGCCGGGCGTCCCACGGTGACGACACGGCCGAGCTCGAGGGCGACCAGCCGGTCGCTGATCCCGGTGATGAGGGGCATGTCGTGCTCGATGACCAGCAGCGCGCACCCTGTCTCGTCCCGGATGCGGGTCAGCAGCGGGCCGAGCGCCTCGGTCTCGCGCTGGGCGATGCCGGAGCTGGGCTCGTCAAGCAGCAGCACCCGGGGCTCGAAGGCCAGGGCCATGGCGAGGTCGACGACGCGGCGTGAGCCGGTCGACAACGCCGAGACCGGCTTGTCCCGGAGGGCACCCAGATGCATGAGCTCGACGAGATCTGCGACGCTCCAGGCGATGTCGTCCTCCACTTCGCGCATCTCGGGCAGGCCCAGCGCGGACGCGAAGTGGTCGCGCACCGGCAGGTGCCGCTCCAGCGCGGTGGCGAGTTCTCCGCGACGGTGAGCGAGGCGAAGATCCGCGCGTCCTGGAAGGACCGGCCGAGCCCCCGCCGGGCCCGCTCGTCGGGAGGGAGCGGCGTGACGTCCTGGCCGAGGAAGCGCACCCGCCCCGACGTCGCCGGCAGGAAGCCGCTGACCAGGTCGAACAGCGTCGTCTTCCCCGCGCCGTTGGGGCCGATGAAGCCGAGGATCTCCCCGGCGTGCAGCTCGAAGCCGACGCCGTCGACCGCCCTGACCCCGCCGAAGGCCACGGAGAGGTCTTCGGCCGCCAGCACCACGTCGCGGGGCGGTGCCGGCTCGGCGGCCGGCACGAGCTCGGGGACCGCGGCAACGCCGGAGGCCGGTACGGCGCGGGCGCCGACCCGCCGGGTCCGCCGACCAGCCGTCGCGGGACCGGACGTGGCCGGGGGAGCCACCTCGACGGTCGCCGTGGGGGCGGCACCTTCGAGGAAGACCGAGCGCACGATGTCGCCCCGCTCCAGCAGCTCCGCGGTGGGGCCGCTGAAGCGCACCTCGCCCTTCTCCAGGAAGTAGGCACGGCCGGCGATGGACAGCGCGACGTTGACCGACTGCTCGACCAGGACGACGGCCGTGCCGGCGGCGTTGATCTCACGGACGACGCCGAGCAGGCGCTCGACGACCACCGGGGCGAGGCCGAGCGACAGCTCGTCGATGACGAGCAGCTCGGGGCGCTGCATGAAGGCCATACCGACCGCTAGCTGCTGCTGCTCGCCGCCGGAGAGGTTGCCGGCAAGCTGCCCCCACCGCTCGCGCAGCCGGGGGAACCACCCGAGCACCTGCTCGAGGCGGGCGTCCCCCTCGGCTGCGTCGTCTTCGGTCCACCGGGCCGCCCGGAAGTGCTCGGCCACGGTGACGGTCGGGAAGACACCCTTGCCACCCGGGACGAGCACGATGCCCCGCCGGACCCGCTGTGGCGTGGACAGTCCGGTGATGTCACGCCCGTCGAGGGTGACCGTGCCAGCGGTGGGTGTCAGCAGTCCGGCCACCGCCTTGAGCAACGTGGACTTCCCTGCCCCGTTGGTGCCGAGCAGCGCGAGCACCTCGCCGCGCCGCACGTGCATGTCCACCCCGAACAGGACCTGCACCCCGTCGTAGCCCACGTCCAGATCGCGCACCACGAGCAGGGCGTCGTCCGGCGGGTTGTCGGGCAGCGGTTCGGCCGGCCCGGCTGTCGCCGCCGCGAGCTCCTGGCCGGTCGCCGTCACCTCTGCCTCCTCCAGGGCGTGCGCCTCCTCGGCCGCCAGCTCCTGCCCGGCCGGCGTCTGCTCGCGGCGGTCCGCGACCAGGCTCGGGACGAGCAGGTCGTGCCGCTGGGCGACCCAGCGCAGGAGGCGGTCCCGCAGGCCCGTGCCGGCCGCGGCTATGCCGCCGGGGAAGAAACCCAGCACGAACAGGACTCCCGTCGCGACGCCGAACTCGGCAATGCGCTGGCGGACGACCTGCAGCCCGATGCTGTCGAGGAAGGAGAACAGGTCGTTGCCGTAGAACTTGAGCACGCCGTAGGCCACCGCTCCCAGCACCGCGCCGGTCGGACTGCCGATCCCCCCCACGATGGCGAAGACGAACACGAGCACCGACAGGGAAGCCGGGAAGGTCTGGTCGTTGACGGTGCCGGTCTGGTAGGCGAGCAGGCCGCCGGCGGTCGCGGCGATGGCCCCGGAGATGGCGAAGGCGACGAGGCGGGTGCGGGTCGAGGGGATGCCGACCGACTGCGCGGCACGCACGTTGTCGCGCTGGGCGATGAAGACCCGGCCCGAGCGGGAGCGACGCACCGCCAGGGTGCTGGCCATGGCCAGCAGCAGACCGACCAGGCAGACGTAATAAAAGGCCGTGTCCGAGCTCAGGTCGAATCGACCCAGCAGGTTGGGCCGGCGCACGCTCTCCTGATCGGCCGGCAGCAGCCACCCGAAGTAGCGCGGCCTGAGCACCACCTTTTCTACGGCCGCCGCAAAGGCCAACGTCACGACGGCGAGCAGTAGCCCTGGCAGTCGCAGCGCCGGAATGCCCACGAGGGTGGCAACGGCCGCGCCGACGATCGCCGCCGCGACGAGGGTGACGAAGAAATCGGCGTGCGCATGGGTGGCGAGGCCGCCGGCGACCGCGGCGCCGATGCCGGCGATGGCGAACTGGCCGAGCGACACTTGCCCGGCCCAGCCGGTGAGCAGGGTGAGGCTCACCGCGACCATCGCGGTGAGTGCGATGTAGGACAGCGTGCCGGCGCGGGCGCTGCCGAACAGCGTCGGCGCCAGCGCGACCACCACGACGGCGAGGGTTACCACGCCCCGGCGCGCCCACGCGACTTCCGGCAGGCGGCGCAGCTCCAGCGGTATGGGGCGGCTCTCCGAGGAGGCGCGGAAGCTGGAGACACCGGTGTCGCCGGCCCGACCGATGCCGCCACGCCGCCGCACCAGCAGCGAGACGAGCAGCACGGGCAGGACCATGGCGGCCGGCAATGACGGGTCTCCGGTGCCGTAATAGGCCGCCCGGTCCAGCATCCCGAGGCCGACACCGGCGAGCATGGCCAGCGGCAGCGACTCCAGGCGGGCGATCACCGCCGCGGCCAGACCGAACAGCAGCACCCCCACGCCGAGGTCAGGGCTGATCGAGCTGCCCACCAACGGCTGGCGCAGAAACGCGGCGAGTCCCGACAGCACGGCGGCGAGCACCCACACCAGGGTCGTGACCCGACGGACGGGGATGCCGAGCAGCTGGGCGCGATCGGCGTTCTCAGCGCTGGCCCGCACGGCGAGGCCGACCCGGGACACCCGGAAGAACGCTGACAGGCCGGCCAGCACGGCCACGGCGCAAACCACGACGGCCAGGTAGTTGCCGGACAGGACGACCCCGGTGACGGTCACCTTGAAGCCGTCGAGCGGGGTGCGGATCGGGGGGATCGCGATGCCGGCGGCCGCGTCCAGGCCGAAGGCCTGCGGCAGGAAGAACTGGCCGAGCACGAGGAACTGCCCCACACCGATGGTGGCGACGGTGAGGATCAGTCGGGAGCCGCCGACGTAGGGCTTGAGCACCACGCGCTCGATCAGCACTCCCAGCAGAGCGCTCGACACGAGGGCCGCGAGCAGCCCGACGACGTACGGCGCACCGGTGGTCCCGATGAGCAGGATGCCGAACAGCGCCGGCGTTGCCCCGAGGGCCGCCGAAGTTGATCACCCGGTTGGCCCGGTGCACCAGCACCACCCCGAGGCCGACGAAGCCGTACAGCAGGCCCCCGACGGCCCCCTCGATCAACGTGCCGAGGCCGATCCCGGTCGGGATGGGACCGACAAAGGTCTTGCGACCGAAGAGGATCTCGAGCACCACCACGCTGGCCAGCAGACCGAGGACCGCCTCGGCGCCGGGGAGCCGCCGCAGGCCCGACAGCAGTGCGCTCACCGGGCCGGGTAGGAGGGGTCGCCGGCCGGGGAGGCCCCCTTGGTGTAGCGCTGACCCCCGTCGATCGTGTCCCAGCTGCCCGGTTTGCCGTTGAGCGGGGAGGGCCTGTTGCGGTTCCAGACGACCTCGCGGAAGTCCGAGACGCCGGTGTAATCGCCCGGGCCGAATTCGATGCGGGCCTGATAGCGCGAGGACGGGACGGGCGGCAAGGTGAGGACGCCTCGCTCGAACGTCCCCGGGTTGAGGTTCGGTCCGGCGGCCTGCAGGCCCGCGGTGATGGCGGTCAGGCAGGCCACCGGGAGGAGGGCGGACGCGTAGGTGGTGCCGGCGCCGCCGCCGTTGGCCCACACCCACTGAGCGATGGTGTCCTTCACGTTCTGCGGGTCGGTGGCATCGCTGATGCCGATGGCATTGGCCCATTCGTCCTGCTGGTAGGCCTGCGCCAGGACGTCGTTGTCGAGCAGGCCGCTGCCCACGATCACCTCCTCGGGCCGGTAGGCCTGGGCCTGGGCCGATGCGGTGGCGAACTGCGGCGCGATGGGGTCGCAGAAGTAGAGCACCGAGGTGACCCCGTCGTTGTGCATCTGCGTCGCGAGGGTGACCGCCTGCTGCTGCGACGTCCCGGTGTCCGGGCTGTACTTGTAGACCTTCGCCCCGCCACCCCCACCGCAGGCGTTGATGATGTCGGCCAGGTGCTGGGCCGGCTCGACGTTGAGGTCGATGTCCTGCACGAGGATGCCGGCCTTGCGGTTCATCGCGGCGAGGGCCGGATCGCCGGCCATCTTTGCAGGATGCCCGGCGAGCCGGCGGCACCACCAGTCGCCGAAGGTCTCCGCCTGCTGGTCCCCACCGGTGAAGACGTCGTAGTGGAAGGGACGACGATTGGCGTTGAAGGTGTCGGAGAAGTGCCAGCCGCCCCAGTTGACGATGCCGAGCTTGGACAGCTCGTCGAAGAAGCCCGGCACGTTGGTGCTGTTCTCGTAGAACACCGCGAAGGGCTGGTCGGTCTGGGCGATGGCGCGGGCGTCCTTGCGGTAGCAGTTGTCGTCAGGGGGCGAGGACGAGCAGTTGTTGGGGCTCTGCCGGAAGACGATCTGCAGCTTGCGGCCGTAGAGCTCGTAACGACCGTTGGCCCAGGTCTGGAAGGCGTTGGCGTAGGCCGCCTGCGCCGCCGGGTCCGAGTAGAGCCCGGCGTTCTGCAGGTAGGCCTTCACCACCGGACTGTCGGCCTCGCGGTAATAGACCACCTTGATGGTGTCGGCGGTGACGCCCTGGGAGGTGGCTCCGCCGTTGTTCCCGGCGAATCGCGGGACGCACGGGGGGGCCTGCGCGGTGAACGGCCCGATGTCGAACTGTTTGGTGCCGACGCAATGCGTCGTGTCGCCGGCACCAGCCTGCGGTGCCGCAGCCCCGCCTCCCGCGCGCGCCGCGGCAGTGGCTTTCGAGGCCGGCTTGCGGCTGGTCGGCTTTCCGGTGCGGCTGGCCGCCGGCGCCTTGGAAGCGGCGGTGGCGCCAGGCTGTGCGCGGGGGGCTGCTGGCAGGCCTGGTGCGGCGACGGCACCGGGAGCCGGCACGCCGCCGGCGGTGCCGGGAGCGGCCCCGAGGGTGTCGACGGGGGCTCCTGGCACGACATTGGCGGCGGCGCCGTCGGTCGACGTGACGGTCGGTACGCCGCCGACGCCGGGCCCCGCGGGAACCTGGCCTGCCGCGGCGACCGGCGCGGAGGGGTCGAAGGGCGGGTAGGCGGAGCCCGCGCTCAGGGTGGCCACCGGGGGGCGGCTCGGGGCGACCAGGATCGCGAGGAGGAGGGCCGTCGCCACCAGCAGGAAGGGCAGGTAGCGGCGAAGCGGCACGGTCGGTGTTGACTGCCCTGCAGGCACGGACGGCACTCCCTAGGGCTGATGATGCCGCGGCCTGGCGGGCTCGGCGGGGGGCGACGAACACCAGGACGTCTCGGCCGTCAAGGGTGACGTTCGTCACGATTCGTCGCAAGTGTGCGGTCCGCGCCGAGGCGGCGTCAAGGGTTTGGTGAAACAATCTGGTCGGATGTAACGTGCCCTCCGACCGGCGTCCAACCGTGCCAACCTGGGGTGACCGGCCCACTGCACCGAGGAGATCCGTGACAACGTTCGTCACCCCACCCAGCACCGTCGACCTCGATGACGGACCCGCGATCGCCGAGCTGCACCGCCTGCATGCGGTCCAGCGCCAGGCCTTTCTGGCGGACCCCTATCCCGGTGCCCAGGAGCGCAAGGGCCACCTGATGGCCGTTGCCGGCATGCTGCTCGGTCACCGCGAGCAGATCCGCGCGGCCATGAGCGAGGACTTCGCCGTGCATCCGGAGCTGTTCACCGACCTCGTCGAGGTGCTGGGGATCGCCGGCCGTGCGGCGTCGGCCATCGAGCAGCTCGACGGCTGGATGGCCGAGGACGAACGGCAGGCCGATCCGGCGTTCTACGGCACGGCGCGGGCCGGGATCCGCTTCCAGCCCAAGGGTGTCATCGGCAATATCGTCCCCTGGAATTTCCCCTTCGACCTGTCGGTCGGGCCCCTGGTCGAGATGCTCGCCGCCGGCAACCGGGTGATCATCAAGCCATCGGACTACACCCCCGCCTGCGCAGACCTGCTGCGGCGCATGATCTCCGACACCTTCGATGAGGACCGCGTCACGGTATCGGTGGGCGGCCTCACGCTGGCCAAGGAGTTCCCGACGCTGCGCTGGGACCACCTGCTCTATACCGGGAGCCCCGCGATCGGCCGTGAGGTCGCCCGTGCGGCCGCGGACAACCTGGTGCCGGTCACCCTGGAGCTGGGCGGCAAGTGTCCGGCCATCATGACCACTGGCAGCGTCGACGCCGGCAACGTGCGTGGCGTGGTCGGGACCAAGCTCATCAAGAACGGCCAGATGTGCATCTCGGTGGACTATGCGCTGGTGCCGCGGGCCGAGGTGGACGCCTTCGTCGAGCACGCCGAGCGCTACCTGACGCAGGAGCTGCCGGACTATGCCTCCTCAGCGGACTGCGCCGGCATCATCACCGAGCGGCACCGGGAGCGCATCGTCGCGATGGTCGACGAGGCACGCGCGGCGGGGGCGCGGGTGGTGACGCTCGGCGGCGAGGGTGACCCCGCCACCCGCCAGCTGCCGCTGGTGCTGGTGGTCGACCCGCCCAAGCAGCTGCGGATCATGCAGGAGGAGATCTTCGGGCCGATCCTGCCGGTCGTCCCCTATGACGACCTGGACGAGGCGCTGACCGAGCTCAACGCCGGCGAGCGTCCGCTGGGGCTCTATGTCTTCAGCCGCGACCCCGAGGTCGCCGAGCGGGTGCTGCGCCAGACCACGTCCGGCGGCGCATGCGTGAATGTCTGTGCCGTGCAGGGGGCCCTGCCGACATTGGGTTTCGGCGGGATCGGGCAGAGCGGCACCGGGCGGCACCACGGGGTGGAGGGGTTCCGCGAGTTCTCCAACCCGCGGGGCGTGGTGGTGCGCGGCACGGGCGACCTGATCGACGCCTTCCTGCCGCCCTATGGCGCGACCGCGCAGGCCATCGTCGACAGCGTGCTCAACGGCGTGCAGGCTCCCGAGGCGGCCGCGCCCGGCAGCGTCTGATCGGTGGACGTGGTGGACTCCCCGGATGGCTGCCAGCGTGGAGGTCGCGCCTCGTCAGACCGAGCGCCGGGCCGTGGAGCTGGCCGCCCGCTGGGTGCTGCAGAGTCGCCGCCTGGACATGCAGGGCCTCGCTGACGAGCTCGGCGTCTCTCGGGTGACGTTGTTCCGGCAGGCCGGCGGTCGCCAGGTGCTCCTCGGCAAGGCCCTCGCTGTGCTTACCGAGCGCACGTTGCAGGCGGCGGCCCGGCGGTGGGAGATCGAACGCCCGGCCGGCGCGCTGCGCTCCCCTGGCACGTGCAGGGAGATGAATGCCATGGTGTCGCAGTCGTCGGGTCTGCGCCGGCTGCTCGACGAGGAGCCGGCGCTGACCATGCGACTGCTCACCGACCCCCTGGGTGGGGTGCAGTCCGGGATCGTGGCATTCGCGGAGGCGACGCTGCGCGGTGACATGGAGGAGTTCGGCCTGGTGCCGATCATCGAGCCCGGCGCCCTTGCCTACGCACTGGTTCGGCTCGGGGAGTCTTTCCTTTACGCCGACGTGCTGGCCGCCCGTCAGCCCGACGTCGACACCGCAAACCGCCTGCAGCAAGCCCTCATCGAGGGTGTCCAGCCCTGACGGTGGCTGGCCGGAATTCCAGCGCCGGGTCGTCCACCGGCCCGCGGAACAGGATGGCGTCCTTGACGAAGTGCTGCTGCAGTCGCCAGGGGGAGCGGTCCCCCTGCAGCGGCAGGGAGGCGCGGGAGCGCTCGAAGTAGCCGGAGGTCATGTCGATGAACGGCGACGTGTCCATGGCCTCGGCGGGCAGTCGCGGCGTCACGACCGCGTCACCCCGCTGCCGCATGGACAGGAAGAGACGGGCCACGAAGGAGGACACGAGGTCGACCTTGAGCGTCCAGGAGGCATTGGTGTAACCGAGTGCGAAGGCGAGATTGGGGACACCGTCCAGCATCATTCCCATGTAGGCGACGCGGTCGGAGATCGTGACCGGCGTGCCATCGACGGTCAGCTGGATGCCGCCCAGCGGCAGCAGGTTCAACCCCGTCGCAGTGACGACGACGTCGGCCTCGAGCTCGGCACCGGAGCGCAGCCGAAGCCCGGTCGCGGTGAAAGCCTCGATGTGGTCGGTCACGACGTCGGCCTTGCCGGCCCGGACCGCGGCGAAGAAATCACCCTCGGGCACCAGGCACATCCGTTGGTCCCACGGCTGGTAGGAGGGGGTGAAGTGCGTGTCCACGTCGAAACCGGCCGGCAGTCGCTTGACGGTGATCTTGCGCAGCAGCGCGCGCACCCGGGCCGGCCGCTTGCGGCAGAGGTTATAGGCGGCGGTGCCCAGCCGCACGTTCTTCCAGCGGATGGCCGCGTAGGCACGGTCCGCCGGCAGCACCTTGCGCAGCACGTTCGCGATCGGGTCGGCGGCGGGGAATGGCATGAGGTAGGACGGCGAGCGCTGCAGCATGGTCACCTTGGTGGCGGATTCCGCCAGCGCCGGGACGAGCGTCACGGCGGTCGCTCCGCTGCCGATCACCACGACCCGCTTGCCGGTCACGTCCAGGTCCTCGGGCCAGCTCTGCGGGTGCACGATCGTGCCCGTGAAGCCGGCCAGGCCCGGCCATTGCGGGGTGTAGCCCTCGTCGTAGCGGTAATAGCCCGAGCAGAGGTAGAGGAAGCCGCAGGTCTGCGTGCTGCGCGTGCCCGAGCCGACGTGCTCCACCGTCACCGTCCAGCGGGCATCGGCACCGGACCATTCCGCCGCCAGGACGCGTGAGTGGTAGCGGATCTGCCGGTCGACGCCGTACGCCGTGGCGGTCTGCCGGACGTAGTCGAGGATCGCGTCGCCACTGGCGATGGACTCCGGCCGCGTCCAGGGGCGGAAGACGTAGCCGAGGGTGAACATGTCGGAGTCCGAGCGGACGCCGGGGTAGCGGAACAGGTCCCAGGTGCCGCCGCTCGCGCCGCGCGCCTCGAGGATCGCGTACGACGTGCCGGGGGCGTCCTGCTGGAGATGGCAGGCCGCGCCGATCCCGGACAACCCGGCGCCGACGATGAGCACGTCCACGTGCCCCACCCCGGTCGACGCCTCGGTGCGCTCGCTGGTCGTGGTCACTGTGCTCCCCACCGGTTGGTCGTGCCTTGTGCAACACCATAGCCAGCTGTTACGCCGCAGCGGGTTCACAGCTTGAGCCGGGCGCCCTCGACCAGGGTGCCTGCCTGCTTCACCCAGCGCAGGACGGGAGCGACCTCGACCTGGCGGACGCCGTCGAGTCGCCCGAGGGGCTCGGCGAGGAATGCGTACAGCGCGGCGGGATCAGTCAGGATCACGGACACCAGCAGGTTGGCCGTGCCGGTGATGGCTCCGACGAAGGCGACGTCCGGGTGACCCGCCAGGGCCTCGCCGTTGCTGCGCAGGGTTCGCGGCTCCACGGTCAGCCACAGGTGGGCGCTGCTGCGGTAGTCGAGGGCCTCCAGGGCGGCGTCGGTGTCGATGTAGACCCGGCCGCCGGCCAGCAGGGTCCGCAGCCGCTGGCCGGCCCGGGCCTCGCCCCAGCCGGTCGCCCGGCCCAGCTCGGCGGCGCTGGCCCGGCCGTCCGCGGCGAGTGCCTGCAGGAGCGGCTGATCGGCCGGCAGCAGCCGCGGCGCGTCCGGGGACAGGCCTGGGCGCGGGGCGAGGAGGGTGGCGAACGCCGCCGGGGTCGCGAGGTCGCTGGGCACCCGGAAGTCCGCGCCGTCCGGCGGGGGGAACCGGTGCAGCACAGCGACGGCGGTCATGTCCAGGACGCGGGCGGAACCGGGCAGCCGGCGCAGCAGCAGGTCGTCGCGGTCGGCGGCGTCGGGGGCCCGCAGGGACGCGAGCACCTCCGTGCCCCCCGAGCCGATGGTCACCCAGGACACGTCCTCGCGGGCGGCGAGCGCCGCAGCCAGCGACACGACGTGGTCGGAGCGGGCCTTGATGCGCAGCTGCCAGATGGTGTGGGCGGGCTGCCCGAGGTCGACCAGGCCCACGACGCGGACGACACCGTCGCCCCGGAGCCGGCGGTAACGGCGGGCGACCGTCTGCTCCGAGACGCCGAGGACCTCGGCTGCCCGGCGGAACGCCACCCTGCCATCGAGCATGAGGCAGTGGAGGATCCCACGGTCCAGACGATCGACCATGGAGGAAGCCTAGGGCGGGGACCGCGCCGGCTGGTGTCTCGGCGTACCCGTGTCCGACAGTGGCGGCCTCCGACCGGGAAAGGACATCCCATGCGCAAGTGGGTCCCACTGACTGCCGTGCTGCTCGGCACGGCCATGCTGCTCATCGACGTGACCATCGTGAACGTCGCGCTGCCGGCAGTGGCCGGCAGCCTGCACACCTCGTTCGCGTCGTTGCAATGGGTCGTCGATGCCTACGCGCTGGCGCTGGCCGCCCTGCTGCTCGGCACCGGTGCCCTGGCCGACGGGATCGGCCATCGCCGCGTCTACGTCGTCGGGCTCGGGCTGTTCGCGGTGGCCTCGCTGGTCTGCGGCCTGGCACCGAATGCCGGTGCGCTGATCGCCGCCCGGGCGGTGCAGGGGATCGGCGGGGCGGCCATGTTCGCGACCACATTCCCTCTGATCAACAATGCGTACGCCGGGCGTGACCGTGGCATCGCCTACGGGCTCTGGGGCTCGGTCGCCGGTGCCTCGGCCGCGATCGGCCCGGTGCTCGGGGGCCTGCTCGTCCAGGGCCTGTCCTGGCGCTGGGTGTTTTTCGTCAACCTGCCGGTGAGCGTGCTGGCCCTGGTGATGTGCAAGCGGGCGGTGCCGGCCGACTCGGGTGCGCGCCGCTTCGCCGTCGACCTCCCCGGCACGGTGACCTTCACGGTCGCGGTCGCGGCTCTCACCCTCGGGCTGATCCGCACGGGGGATCACGGCTGGGGCACGGCCACCTACGTGCTGTTGGCGCTGTCCGCGGTCAGCCTGGCGATGTTCGTCGCGGTCGAGACCCGGGTGAGCGGGCCGCTGATGGACCTGTCGCTGTTCCGCAGCCCGTCGTTCGTCGGGGTGATGCTGGCTGCCCTGCTGCTGAACCTCACCGCTTTCGCGGTGCTCACCTACACCTCGATCTGGCTGCAGTCGGTCATCGGGCTGTCGCCCATCCAGACGGGCCTGACGGTTCTGCCGCTCGCCGTTGTCTCCTTCGTGGTGGCGGGTGTGCTGGGGCGGTACCTGCACGACGTGGCCCCCGGGCCGGTCATCGCGGCCGGGCTGCTGCTCATCGGCCTCGGCGGACTGCTCAGCGCGGCCCTGCTCGGGGAGGGGTCCAGCTGGCCGGCCCTGGTGCCCGGCTTCGTGCTGACCGGGGCCGGCGTGGGGTTGGCGACGCCGACGCTCGCGTCGACGGCGATGTCCGCCGTCGCGCCCCAGCAGGGCGGCATGGCTGCGGGGGCTGTGAACACCATGCGCCAGCTCGGCTTCGCCCTGGGCATCGCCATTCTCGGCACCGTCGTCGGGTCCGGGGCTGCGGCCTCGCTCCGGTCTGGTGGTGGTGTGCCAGGGGGCGTCGACGCCACCGCGCACGCCCTGGTCGGTGGGCAGGCCCCGGTGCTGCTCGTGCGCGCAGGTGCTGCTCGCGGCTCGCTGGACCACCTGCTGCGCGTCGCGGAGGTGCACGGCCTGGTCCGGGCCCTGCTCGCCGTCGGGGTCGCGGGCGTCGCCGCCGCCGTCGCCGTGTCTGCCCTGGTGCGCAAGCCCGTCGCCGCTGTCACCCCGGCCGCCCGGGGCGCCGTGACCGTGCACGGGTAACTGCTGCGCGGCTAGGCGCTCGCCCGAGCAGCGCCCGCGCGTGGGGGGACCATCACCTCGCTGGCCGGATCGATGAGGATCTTCGCGTGCCCTTCGGCGTTGCCGAGCTCGGCGAACGCGGCGTCGACGCCGCCGAGGCCGACGGTCCCCGTGACCAGCGGCGCTGCAGCGACTTTGCCCTCGGCCAGCATGTGCAGGGTGTCGCGGAACTCCAGCGGGCTGTAGCCGACGACGAAGCGGAGGTCGATCTCCTTGTTGACGGCCATCGCCGGGCGGAACGTGTCGGGGGTCATGCAGACGCCGGCCACCACGACGCGCGACGACAGTGGTACCCCGGTGATGATCTCCTCGATGATGCCTGGGACGCCGACGCATTCGAAGACCACGGGCCGCTTGGGCTTGACTCCCAGCGCCTCCGCCGCGCGCCAGACGTACTGCCACGGGATCGGCAGGCGGGTGAGCTTCTCCATCGTCCCCAGTCCCAGCGTGACCTGCGCCGGGATGGTGGTGACGTGGCCGCGACCCTCCGAGCCGGCGAACGGCGACTCCTCGCGCGGGTCGACCACGACGTCGGCCCCGCAGGCACTCGCGAGTGCCCGTCGCCCGGCGGAGAAGTCGCTGGCGACGACGGTGCTGACGCCCTGCGCCTTGAGCATGGCGATGACCGCGAGCCCGACCGGCCCGCAGCCGATGACGACCGCTACGTCCTTCTTCTTGATCTCGGACCTTCGCACGGCGTGCCAGCCGACGGCCATCGGCTCGGTCACGGCAGCCAGATCGGGCGTCAGGCCGTTGGGCACAGCGAACATCAACGACTCCTGCACGACCACCTGCTGGGCATAGCCGCCGGGGGCCTGCTCGGAGAGCCCGATGGCCTGGATGTCGCCGCTGCCGTCGCGCAGCAGGGGCAAGGCGACCACGGGGGTGCCGACAGCGAGCTTCTTCCTGCAGCCGCGGCCGTATCCGGCGATCACGCCGTAGAACTCGTGGCCGAAGACCACCTTCTGCGCCGAGCGCATGAAGCCGTGGTAGCCGGCCTCGGCCAGGACGTCCGCCTGCTCGTCGGCGTGGCGGCGGGCGTGCAGATCGGACCCGCAGATGCCGCAGCGGACGACATCAAGCAGCACCTGGCCCTCACCAGGCTCGGGGTCGCGCAGGTCCGCCAGCTCGAGCCGCCCTTCCTGACAGGTAACGGCTCTCACCGCGGCAGCAGGCTGTCGTCGAAGGGGGGCAGCGGCGTGATGAAGGGCGCGAGCAGGTCCCCTGCCTGCTGCGCGGTGAGCACGTCGGACGGGTCGAGCTTGATGTATTCGCGGTGGGTGTCGTCGAACTCCCAGACGTCCTCGCCGAGCAGCCGGCACCGATCGTCGTAGGGCCAGATCATGGCGATCTGGGACTTCGTGAGATACATGGCATCCGGGTCCGCCTCGACCCCGCCGGTGACGAGTGCCGAGCCGAGCGTCTGCTGGTACGACGTGCCGCGGCCGACGACCATGTGGTCGCCGACGGACACGAGCTCGTCCTCGACGTAGAACACGCACTGGTCGGTGTCGGTCCAGTGCTGGTAGAGCATCTCGACCTGATCCCGACCTTCCAACCGGAAGCTCGGCTGGCCCATCAAGGTGAACCGGTAGACCGGGTTCTCCACGGTCAGCTCGGGCTCCAGGATCTCCTTGTAGCGGCCCGCCGACTCGAGGTAACGGTGCCGGAGGTAGGCCTGGAGCAGGTAGCGGTGCCGTGGATTGGTCGTCTGCTCGAGGACCTTCTCGACGGCGACGTTCTGCTTGGTGATGTCCAGCGCGATCATGCGGCTGCTCCTCGCGAGTGGTGGTTGTCGTCGCCGGTCAGGCGACGCTGGTCGGGTGGAACGGGGTGCTGCCGTAGATCGCGCTGAGCCAGACCCCCACGAGCGCGTCCAGGGTGTGATCGTCCGCGACGGCGGGCTGGCTGTCGCCGGCCATGGTCTCGAAGACCTTCTCGTTCATACGGTTCAGGCAGATCGCCAGATCCCGGGCTGGTACGCCGGGCGGCGCCGCCCCCCTGGCGCGCTCGGCCTCGATCGCCAGGGTCGTGCGTTCGACGAACCGCCCGAGCAACCGGCCCCAGACCTCGCGGACCTCCCCGCTGGTCGTCCTGGCCTCCATGGTCGCGCGGAGCACGCCCCGGTGGGCCGACCACCGCGCGTAGGAGGAACCCAGGACGTGCCGCCACACCCGGGCCGGATCCTGGGCGAGGTCCGCCGGCGACTCATGCTCGGCCTGCAGCTGCTCGTGAACGAGGTGGTCGAGCAGGGACAGGAGCACCTGCTCCTTGGAGGCGAAATAGAAGTAGAACGCCGGGCGCGAGATCCCCGCACCCCGGGCGAGGTCGTCGACGGAGATGTCGTGGAGCGGGCGGTCGGCTAGCAGCTGCTCGGCCGTGCGCAGGATGGCGCGCTCGCGCTCGTCGCCGGAAACCCGTCCACCCCGTCGTCCGCGACCCGCGGGGGCTGCAGGCGCGTCCGCGACAACCGTCACGCGGGCATGTTACCAACATCACGTCGAGAAGGTCGACACCATGTCAACGTCGTGTTCGGGTGCGGGCTCACAGGCGGGACCGGAGCCGCAGGACAGTGCTCACGGCGACGGCGAGCCCCACGGCCGCGGCGACCGTGGTGGCGACGAGGCCGAGTCCTCCTGCGGGCAGGCCCGCGAGGCGGACCAGGCCACCCAGCGGGCTGAGCGCGGCCAGCAGCCCGAAGGCGGCAGCCGACGCCGCCCACACAGGGAACGCGAGGTTCCGCCGTGGGGACAGGCGTGGCTGGGCGCGCAGCGTCCAGGCGACCAGGGCGTGCCCGGCGAGCCAGGCCAGGACCGCTGCCGCCCGGGCGACTGCCAGCGGGTGGCTGCCGGACATCAAGAGGTAGGCGGGGAGGACCGCGACGGTCAGCGCCACCGCGACGCTCAGCAGGGCACTCACCTCGGGGGCGTCGAGGAACCGGGTCCCTGGCCGGCGCGGGGGGCGGTGCATCGCGGCGGGAGCGCTGGGCTCGGCGACGAACGCGACGCTCGCGCCGAGGTCCATGAACAGCTCCAGCAGCACGATGTGCACGGGGGCGAAGGGGGCTTGGCGGCCCAGCGCGAGCGGGACGAGCATGCACGTCACGAGGGCGAGTTTCGCGCCGAGGTAGAAGGCGACCGCGCGGCGCAGCTGCGCGCCTACGGTGCGGCCCCGTTCCACCGCAGCCACCACGGTGGGGTAGGCGTCGTCGGTGAGCACGATCCCGGCGGCGTCGCGGGCCAGGTCGCTGCCTCGCTGGCCCATGGCGATACCCACGTCGGCGGCGGCGAGCGCAGGTGCGTCGTTCGCGCCGTCGCCGGTGACCGCCACGATCTGCCGACAGGCCTGCAGGACGCGTACGACGCGCAGCTTGTCAGCCGGGGTGGCCCTGGCCAGCACGCTGCCGTGGCCGAGCTGCGCACCGAGCTGGTCGTCGTCCAGCCGCTGCAGGTCCCCGCCGGTCAGCACCACGTCCACGGGCATGCCGGCCCGGCGGGCCAGGGCGGTGGCGGTCCGGGGATGGTCTCCGGTCAGCATGATCGTGGCGACCCCGGCCTCGTCCAGCGCGGCGACGGCCTCGACGACCCCCGCGCGCAGCGGGTCGTCGAAGGCCACAAGACCGACGAAGGCCAACCCGGTCTCCGGCCCGACCTGGTCCCCTCCCGCTGCGTTGGCGAGCATGAGGTCGGTGGAGGTGGGGAGCTCGCGGTCGGCGTAGGCGATGACCCGCAACCCGCGGTCGGCCAGTGCGTCGGCCCGGCCGAGCACCGCGGCCCGGTCGGTCTCGGACATGACGCAGCGGGTGAGGACCGCCTCCGGGGCCCCGCCGACGGCGAGCCAGTGGCGGTCCGGCGATCGCCAGGCGCGGCTGACCAGCTTTCGAGCGGGGTCGAAGGGTTCGCCGCCCACGGGCTGCGCCTCGACGCCGAGGGCGAGCCCGTGGGCGCCGGCGGCCGCCGCGATCTCGGCGTCCATGGGCTCCCGGCTCGCCGCGCCGGTCGGGGGCAGGGTGGCCGCGGCGACAGCCAGGACCCGGGCACGGTCACCGACGACCTCGACCAGGCGCATCCGGTTCTCCGTCAGGGTCCCGGTCTTGTCGGTGACCACGGCAGTGACCGCGCCTATCGTCTCGGCAGCCCGCAGCCGGCGCACCAGCGCCCCCCGGGCGGCCAGCTGCCGGCCGCCGACCGCGAGCAGCACCGTGACCAGGATGGGCAGCTCCTCCGGGACGGTCGCGAACGCCAGACTCAACCCGGCCAGGATCATCTCCCGGACCCCCCTGCCGGCCAGCACCCCGACCAGCGGTACCGCCACGCTCGCTGCGACCGCCACCACCAGCACGACCCGCGCGAGCTCGCGCAGGGCCAGCTGCAGCGGTGTGGCCGGCTCACGCTCGGTGGCGACCAGGCGACCCAGGTGGCCCAGCTCGGTGCCGGGCCTACCGAGAGGACCACCGCGCGGCCTTCGCCCGCGACGACGCTGGTGCCGGCGTACAGCATGCTGCTGCGCTCGGCCAGCACTGCGTCCGCGTTCACCGCGTCCGCCGACTTTCCCACCGCGGTCGGTTCCCCCGTCAGCGTGCTCTCGTCGACCCGCAGCCCGCTACCGTGCAGGACCCTCGCGTCCGCGCCGACCCGGTCGCCGGCCTCCACCACCACGACGTCGCCGACGACCACGTCCCGCACCGTGTGCTGCGTCACCTCACCGCCGCGCAGCACCCGGACGGTCGGCGCGGACAGGTCCCGCAGCGCGTCCAGGGCGCGCTCGGCACGCAGCTCCGACAGGGTCTCCACCACCACGACCGCCGCGATGACCGCGAAGATCGCGATCGCGTCCCGGACCTCCCCGAAAACAGCGGACAGGACTCCGACTGCCAGCAACAGCAGCTGCAACGGCTCGGTCACCGACTCCGCCAGCTCGCGCAGCCACGTGGGAGGCCGCCGCTGCGCCACCCCCAGCGGAGCGCGACGGGCGGTCGCCTCGACGTCGTCGAGCCCCTGCGCGCTTGACCCCAACACCACCAGCCCCTGCTCGGCCGGGACCTGCCACGGCATCCACGACGCGGCGCCGCGGTCGGTGCGTCCACCGCCGCCGGCGGTCCTGCTGTCAGCAGGCACCGGCCGCGGACCCGACGTACCGGTCATGTCTCTCCCGTTCCTACGTCGACGTGGGGGGAGCCTGGTCTGCTTGGCGGCCTGCCGGCCCGCTGGACGGTGGCTAGCCCGGGTGCCTGAGGAGGGCGGCAACCGGTCGGGCCTGGTTGTTGCGCGGCTAGAGCCGCCCGCTGCCCAGCTCGCGGTAGGCCTGCAGGTACTGCTGGACCGCCTCGTCCTGCGCGTCGACCTCGCCCGACAGCGCCCTCAGCTCGTCGCCGGCGAGCGCCCGACCTGCGCTGCGGGCAGTCCGCTGCGCACGCCCGGCCACCCGGATCAGCTCCTCGGCCCGCTGCCGGGCCTCCTGCGCCTGGGCCGAGGCGGGGTTGGTAGTGGCCGCCTGCAACTCGGTGTCGAGCTGGGCCCCCAACGCGGCGAGCCGCCCGGTGAGCAGCGCCAGATCCCCCACCGGCTGGTGCGCCGCCTGCGCGGTCGCGACCGCTGCCTGCACGCCTTCGACGGCCTCCCGCATCCCCAACCGCAAGCGCGCCAGTTCCCCCGCCGGACCCGATGCCTGCGACCGCAGCGTCAACAACCCACGGTCCACGCTGTCACGGGACAACAGCGGCGAGCGCGACACCCGGCGCACCAGCCGGCGTACGGCGGACAACCCGACCAGCAGCACCAGGACCATCACCACCGAAACGGTCGCGTAGACCCATCCCGGCAGCCCGAGCAGCAGGTCCACCCAGCCCGCGCCCCCACCCCCGTCAGCGCCGCCGTCACCCCCGTCGCGGGGCACCCACGCGCCCATCGCCGCGACACTCCCTCCGAACCTCATGTCGTCCTCCCGTCGCTGCTCGTGGTCCCGGCCACAAGGGCCCCCGGGCTCCCCAGCTGCGCCACCCCCGGCAGGGCGCTCACCCCGAACCGACTGCGTCGTCGCCGGCCGGCCTGCCACCGCGCACCGCGCGCAGCCGCCGCCCGACCGGCAGCGGCGGCGCCTCGGCCTGCAACGCCTCGGCCTCGAAGTCCGCCAGCACCCCCGCGCAGCGCTCGAGCTCCGCCCGCGCGTCTGCCCCGGTCGGCGCCGCGTAGTAGTCCCGCGCGTCGATCTTGGCCAGCCAGGCCCGGAACCGGTCGAGATCGGCTTCGGACTCCTCGACCTCGGCGTAGCTCGCCCGCCCCCGGGCCCGCTCCGCTGCGATCTCGGCCCGGAACGACGGAAGGCGCTCAAGCACCTCGCGGTACTCCTCGTCCCGCGCCGCGTTCAGCTCCTCGATCAGCCCCGCCTGCTCGGCTGGCTCCACCATCGCGATCCGCAGGCTGCGCCCGGTGCCACCCTCCCGCGCGACCCGGTCGAGCAGCCGCCGCACCTCGCGCACTACCAACGGGCGCTCGGGGAGCAGGTACACCGAGGACTGCACCGGCAACGCGCCCAGCGATCGCAACTTGCGCCACACCGCCACGCGCAAGGATGCCTGCCCGGCGCTGAGCCCGATCCACACCAACACCCAGGCCTCGGATCCAGCCGACGGCGCGGTCGCAGGAGCCTTCTTCTCGGCCACCCCGGCTACCGCCGACGTGACAGCAGCGCCTGGACCCGCCGCCGGTTCTCCGGCGTGTCCAGGCCGGCCAGGCGCGCACCCAACCCCGCGGTGCGTGCCCGGGTCGCCGGGGTGTCCACCCGCGCCCGCACCTGGTCCATCCGGACCCGACCTTGCGGGCTCCGCGCCCATGCCCATGCCTGCTCAACCAACTGACGGCGCACGTCATCACCTAACGTCTCGGTCTCACATCACGAAGTTATGATCATAACATGGGCCTGGAACGGAGTCGGAGAGTGACGCGCTTGAGGGTCGCCGCAGCTCCCGGCGGAGCCGGATCAGCTCCTCCCGCAAGGCGCCGGTCGAGCCCTCCCGTGACCTTCCTCGACCTCGCCCAGGCTTTCCAGCCGTCGGTCGGCGAGCCCGCTGCGGGCCGTCGGGCCCAGGTCCTGCATGACACGCCCGTACGGCCTCCGCCGGGGCGACGCTGGCACCTGCTGCTTGGCACCGCGTGGTCCGCCTACAGCGTCTTGACGAGGCCGCCGTCAATGACGACGTCGCTGCCGGTCATCCAGGCGGCGGCCGGGCTGGCGAGGAACAGGACGAGGTGGGCAATCTCCTCGGCGGTGCCGAACCGTCCGAGCTTGATACCACCGAGGCCATCGGCCATCGTTTGCATGGCGCCGTCGAGGTCAGTGCCCATCACGCCGCCGAGCTGCTCCCCGAGGCCACCGGGCGCGGTCCACAACGGGGTGCGCACCGGCCCAGGGGAGACGGTGTTGACTCGGATCCCCTGTGGCCCGAACTCCGCGGACAGCGACTTCCCGAGGTTGGTCAACGCCGCCTTGCTCGCGGCGTAGTCGACGACGCTGGGGTCGGGCAGGAAGGCGTTGACCGAGCTGACGTTCACGATCGCACCACCGCCGCGCGCAAGCAGCGCAGGTACCGCAGCCCGTACAGCCCGTATGGCGGAGAGCAGGTTCAGCTCGATGCTGCTCGACCAGTCGGAGTCGGTCACGGACAGGAAACCACCGAAGCGGGGGCCGCCGCCAGCCAGCCCGCCCATGTTGTTGACCAGCACGTCCAGCCCACCGAAGCGGTCGGTGGCGGTGGCGACCAGGTCGGCGGGGCCGTCCGGCGTCGACAGATCGACGTCCACCACGGCGAGCACGTCGTGGGCGGCCAGACCGCTGAGGTCGGTGATGGCGTGGCGGCTTCCCGCGACCACGCGGGCGCCGGCATCAAGCAGCCCACGAGTGACCGCGGCGCCGATTCCCTTCCCAGCACCGGTGACGACGGCGACCCGACCAGTGAAGTCCAGCGGCATAGACATGGCTCTCCTTGTGTGTGGGTGAGGCTGAGGTTCTAGACCGTGCGGTCAACAACGAGGTCGTGCGCTTACGCAACCCACAGCCGAGGTGCTCAGGGTTGGAGAACAGCCAGGGCGGTGTCCAGGGCCCTGACGAGAGTGCCGCGATCGCTTCCGGCAGCCGCCATGACCCGCAGGCCCTGGATCGTGGCCACGGTCAGCGCTGCCCAACCAACCAGGTCCACGGTCTCGGCGACCAAACCGCCGGCGCGGGCCCGCTGTGCCGCTTCCAGCAGCGCGGTCTCCAGGCCGGAGAACGCCGCGACCACTCGGGTGCGGACCTGCGGATCCGCACCGGCACGTTCGGTGGCCGCGGCCACCAGCAGGCATCCGTCTGGCTGGTCAACACAGCTGCCGTCCAGCAGCGGCAGCAGCGCCCCGCGAAGCGTCACCCGCACATCCGCACTACCCGACAGGGCCGCGACGAGCGGAGCGAAGAACTGGGCCCGGTAACGGTCAAGCGCCGCCAGGTACATCCGCTGCTTGTCACCGAACGCCAGGTAGAGCGACTGTCGCCCGACGCCGGTCGCCCGGGTCAGGTCGGACAGGGACGCGCCTTCGTATCCGGACTGCCAAAAGGTCCGCATCGCGGCATCGACAGCCGAGTCGACATCGAACTCTCGGGGGCGGCCCACGCGAGACACCGTACGAGTACTGGAACGGCCGGTCAAGTACACGCCGCTGCGACTGCTGTGGTGCCGCGCACGGCCGTGCCGACACCTGAGGGAGATCGGGCCTGCTCGGGTGTGCGCCGGCCGCGTGATGCGGAGCGCGGGGAGCGCGATGTCTGCACGGGTGGGTCGGGTCTTCCACCTGTGCTGCTGCCAACCCAGTGGCGATGCGAGGCCGTGGGTGCGCCTGCGGCGGGAGGAGTCCGGGCACGGGAGCTGGTACTTCTAGGCTGAAGCGCCCCGGGTTTGGTGGAGGGTGGATCTAACGGATCTTGCCTGGTATGTGTTGATCGTCGTCGACGCCGAGCAGCTCGTCAACGGTCGTGGGTTCGCCGCATTCACGGCACAGGCCGCCGAGGCCGACCCGGGTGCAGGGCCGCTGGCAGTCCGGGCACCACTGGACGCCGAGGTAGCGCTCGTCGCATTCGGTGCACTGGTAGACGGTGACGTC